>JADMIO011246832.1_pt1 | contig 114170 bp, 112 predicted proteins | sample 8958161 | NCBI WGS metagenome assembly JADMIO01 (sample SAMN16585339, study PRJNA669376) | soil metagenome | isolation source: Crop rotation soil | place: USA: Cullars Rotation, Alabama | collected 2011
CGCGACAACTTGTCCACGTGGAATTCTAAGCTTAGGATCCCAATGTGCTGGAAAGAATTTTAGGGCGGTATACCATCATTGATGAGAATAAAAAAGAAAAGGGGACACGGGAACTGATGACGCCGGATGAAATCAGGATGTGTGAAGATGCCATTGTGCTCATTAACAACCAGGCGCCTTTGCGGTGCAAAACAGTACCGGTTTATAAAAACATCTGGTTAAACCGCCATACAACACTCCCACCCTACAGGCTCTCACCAAAAACGGTTAGTGAACCTCCGCTTATACAATTCGGTTAAATGAGACGGGTCAAAACAAAAAGCAGTCTCTATCAATACCTTGACTCCTTAAAGGTTTTGGAATCAGGAAACGAAGAGGCTATCCAAGCGGCCCGGAAAGAATACTGGCGGAAGTACAAGGCCATATGGCGGAACCAAAAGCGAAAAGCAGAAAAGGAGCTGACAACATCCTGGGATAAGAATGAATTAAAGACTCTTGCTGATGCAGCCCGGAAACACAAATTGAGCAAGACGAAATTCATTAAAACCAGTACCCTGGCCTATATCGATAAAAGATATGTTGTTCCTGATGTTCTGGAAGTAAGAAGAATCGCTCAACTGCTGGCCGTGACCTACAACACCATCCAGGAATTGAATTATGAAAATGCACTTCCGCTGCAAACAGGTAAAATGATTTTAGAGAAAATATTTGAACTGGAAAGGCAAGTGTTGGTTTCCTTGCATAATCCCAAAACAGTTGAGCAGTTGATGATAGAAGCTATCAACCAAAATCCCGATGTAAAATCAACGTTCTACCGGATTCTCGAAACTACATCTTCCCAATGATCATCAAAAGTCTAAGCCGCAAATCAGGGCCCCGCCAGCTGTTTAATTATTTATTTAAGAACGAAGAAAAGCTGGTGACGGAGAACCAAAAGCCGATCATAATTCGCCACAATGTTCGCTCCCGGAGCATTGACAAATGGGTCAAGGAGTTTGAGCAGAACAATTCCTTGCGAATTCACAAACGAGCCAACCAAGTGTTGGTCTGCCATGACATCCTAAGCTTTAGCAACAAGGACAAAGAACATGTTACGGAAAAGATGGTCCGTGACATTGCCAAAGCCTACATGAAAGAGCGAGGAGAAAATATGTATGTGGCTGTACTCCACCAGGACAGGCAGCACCAACACCTGCATTTTGTGGTAAGTGGCACCAAGTACCTTACCGGTGAAGCAAGCCGGCTTTCCCGTAGCCAGTTCCACCATTTAAAGCTCACAATGGATGCTTACCAGCGCAAAAAGTACCCTGAGCTGGTCAACAGCTTTCCAAGGCATGGAAGAACCAAAGAAGCAAAAACGGTTCACATTGATAAGCGAAGCTTTATCCGTCAGTCAAATAAAGCCCAGTTGCTTTCAAACCTTGAAAAGGCTTATTCCCAATCCAAATCCTTGGATGACTTTCTCGCCCACGTCAAATCAGCCGGCCATGAACCTTATTATCGCAATGGCCACCTTACAGGAGTGAAGTTTGAAAACGGAATGAAGTTTCGCTTGGGCAACCTTGGTTATGACAAGGAAAAATTGGCCATGCTGGACGCTCTTCATCTGGAGGAAGACAGACAGCTTTCTGAGCTTCGTGAACTCCGGGAAAACCATTCCCGGGAACGGGAGCTGGTAACTAACCAAGATGCCCAAAGCCGGTTGAGAGAATTGGAGGATGAAGAAAAAGAGCGACAGGACCAGGATGATGTTAGGGGCTACAGCCGGGAACAGGATGAGGAAGAAAGAGAAATGGAGGAGAGTGATGATAGGGAGCCATAGGCCCCTATCGTACTGATTTCAAAATGTATTTGAGGGGTCCGGGGATGCTTCCCCGCAAGATTGCATATCGCCAGAAAAGGCAGATTGATAAATATCGCCATGGCGATATGCAATCTTGCGAAGGCTTCCGAATTTGAATTTGTATTCTGAAAGGTTGATGCCTTTCTGCTATTACCGAATGATAATATCAACTGAATTACTCTCTATCTAAATCTTGGCCACGGTCTTTTGCATTGTCTCTAAGTCGAGACAACTCATCTAGCCGGGTTTTGGTTTGTTCGAGTTCGTATTCCTCTTTGCCGGAAAAAAAGCCTTCCAAATAATCTCCGCCAGGAGATACATTCTTTACGACGCTGGCCAACAGGCCAGGCTCATATCTTGCCAGCAGGTAGCCGTGATTAAACCCTTTGGTAAATATCATTTCGTTTGGTTCCATAATCAAAAAGTGTTTTTGGAATGTTTTTCAAGATAGGAGTAGATGGAATCTATGTCGTAAAGAATGAGCTTTTTTTCCGGCCGCGAAAACCGAATTTTGCCCTCGTCCCGCAGTTTCTGCAGGGTGGTCTTGCTGGTAATGCGAAGCTTTTTCATGGCTTCCTCCCCGGAAATCCATTTATCTTCCTTGATGCCTTGTTTTTCTTTGACTCGGTTAATCACTTTTTCTACAAGGGCATAAAAAGCTTCGTCTTCGAGACATATGACCTGCATAAAAAAATTCAGAGGAATAAATATACTTTTTTCTGTTGAATAGAAACACCAAGAAGTTGTTTCACATGTCCAATAAGCAACGGAGTATTATAAGATTATTCTCCGGTTGATTCTATGGCTAACTCTGGCAAGCGCAGTCACTTATCTTTATGTCATGGATAAACAAATGGTGGAAAATGCAAAAAAAGCAAGACTAGAACAATTGGAATTGACCCACTCTGGAAGTGATTTTCGACCCTTTTATTATCCGAATGGAAAGGGAGTAGGGAAACAAAAGACGCAAAAGACGAGCAACACCAAAAAGCTAAGGAGAAGATAATGTCAGGCTTCTGGTATAAATAAAGGTTGAGTAAAATAAGTTAAATACTTTTCTACAAAGTCTGCGATATATCCTCAACGATAATCTATTGTTTCAAAGTTCCATAATTTGCCTTGAAAAAGCGTGCTTATGGCGCAGGAGAATATTTCTTTTAAGGCGTTGTGCGATTCTGAAAACACTGTAGAGGAGAATTGATCCCCTAAATTTGGGCGGTTCGGCAGTACTGTAACGAGAGCTGCAAGAACACCTAGCGCAACGCCCAAAGTAGTGATGAAAACCATGAGCAAAGAAAAGAACAAGTGGGAAAATTTTATGAGAAGATTATATTAGTTACTTGTTTGAAAACCACTGAAGAAATATTAAGGGGCCTCACAGACAGCGCCAGATTCGAGCAGATTGCCACGCGTGTGCTTCGGATTATTTTCCCTGAATTGAAGTCATTGATTGTAACCGGACTCAATGAGAAGGGAGAAACCAGGAAGGATCCATTTGATGCGTTTGCAGAACTAAGCTACAATCATTTTGCAATGGTTCATCACACCATTGACGATAGCAACCTTGAAGCAAAATGGTTGAACAATAGCCTGAATAGCAAAAGACCAAAAGGCGATCTTATAAAGGCAATAGAAAAAGCAAAGGAGATAAGGTCAGTCCGACCCGATAGTCGCTTTACTGTTTTTTTAGTGACCAATCAGCCTGTAACCACCCAACTACAGATTCGTATATCGGAAGCTAACCCGCACGCATATATAAGGACTGAAATTGTCGAGTTGTCGAAACTTGCTTATTACCTAGATTATAATGCAGAAGGACAATATATAAGAAAACAGTGGCTGGGGATTGACGCGGATTTACTATCAGATTCACTTTTGCGTGAACTTATGCATCAAAACTTCCAGCAGTATAGGGCTACGCTTTTCCTTTTGGATGATATTATTGAAACAGAAGGCATCGAAATCATCCAAAATAGTTTTCTCGATTCGAAAAAGAAATTAAACCTTCTGGTGGGAGCATCGGGATTTGGAAAAAGTACCGCAGCTTGCTTCATTATGGAATCAGTTCTCGCTAATGGTGGCAACGCTTTGAGGATTCACCCCCAAATTGTACTTGCTACCAATTCGTATATTGAAGCTATTGGTTGTCAACTAAACGTGGAACATGCAAGATTATTTATCAATAAGGAAACGATACTGCAAGTATTAGCGAAGCCAACAATTATTGTTATTGATGACATCAATGACGTGGACAGACCCCAAAGCGTATTGGATAAACTTCTTTCTTGGGAATTAATTGATCGGGGTATATTATCGGTGCAGGTACTGTGTCCGGTATGGCCGAAACACATGCGGCTGCTTGAGCGGAAGGTTGGGCAGGATGCCTTGTTTGAGCAACTTTCCGTGCACAGATTAAGCCGAAAGGACACGGTCGATTTCATCAAGAGGAAGACTGAAGGGATTATCGAATTAACCATTCCTCAAATCCACGCCATTGCCCGTGATACAGATGGTGACCCTCTGCTGATAAGTCTTTATTTGGAGCAAATTACAGAAACCGGGATTTACATTCCCAATCAGGGACAGGAAGTTGTCTGGAATTTTATCCGCGGCAAATTAAATAAGCAGGCCGACGAGGGTACCGAGGGGGAAATGCAAATCATGTCCGCGACTAGAGATTTGGGACAGGCAATGATGCATAACAGGATCCTGAATCCGACATATCATCAACTTAAACAATGGTTTCGTAATGAACCTCTCGAGCTTTCCACTATTGAATCGATAGCCAAACAAAGGCACTTGTTTTATTTTGATGATAGTGAACAATTGATATTTCGGCATGACCGGGTTCGTGATTTCATCATGGTCCTTAGTTGTGAGAAGCAACTAGCAGCGTTTGATAACCATCAGTCGATCCTTAGTGATCCGTTTTATGCCGAGATTATTGGAACAGCATTAAGTCGAGTCAACATCGGGGATGTAGAGATAGGAAGACTGGTGAACATGAATCCTGTTTCCGTATTTTATTCTTTAAAATTTTTGCAATCAGCGGAAAAGCAACCACTCTTTGACACCGTTCTGGGTAGCATTCATCGATGGAAGCAGTGTATTCAAGCAGATGGTATTCCTGAGTCTATTTCAAAAAATATTCTTCTTGTGCTACTAGGTTTCGATACAAGAGAGATCAAAGCTATTACGGATGGTTTTCAAGAGGGCCTTGAGTTTTATCTTGCAAGATTTAGAAATGCTGAAGGAATTGATGGCGTTAAATACTTTGCTTGCTATGATCATTTCCCGCCCACCTTTACGAATTATTGGAGGAATGTTACGATAGACCATATTAAGGGCATACACTACACCAAGGTAATAGATGATATAAAAAATTTGTTGACGCAGACCCTCACTGAAAGGGGGAGGATAGGTGTCTATCTTTTGTCAGGTTATTTACGATCTCCTGATTTAACGCCGTTACTCGTACAGGAATGGAACAATAATCCTGATCCGAAAGAGTTCATTTATTATGCATGGGCCATCTTTAACTGCTTTAGCAAGGATCAACACCAATCAGTGCGGGACGTTTTATACTATTGGCAAAACTTGCCCGATAGCATAGAAGAAGACAAGGGGCCAGCTAAAGGAGTCCGCACACGTACCTACTTGGAGTTTTACCGTACCAATTGGGAATTGGCTGAAGAACAAATTTTATTTTTCTGTTCACTTGCAGAGGATCAGGGATATGGAAAGTTGGTCTATGCGGTGTTGAGTAGTATCGATTCTCCTGATGCTTTGCGTGTCATCATCAAAGAAACGTCCCGCGAACGTAAGGCAAAGAAAGATGCCTGGGAATCTATCTTTGACCCTAGGGACGAACGTTGGGACTATCATCAATACCGCTACAGGTTATCAAAGGATTCGCTCCAGTTTTTATTGTCCCATTGGCAAAATAGGGAGAACGAAGGTGAAGAACGAATCCTTGCCTTTCGTTTTTGGAGAGGTAACGAGCAAAAAGAAATTGTTCTTCAAAAACTACTGGAAATTACCAGTAATGCTCAAGTGTTGTATAAATCTGCAATCTTTTGGCGGGCCAGTATAGGTGACCAAAGTGTTACAGAACCCTTGGTAGGTATCATAGCTGATGATCCCAAAAAAATCATGTGGGCCGCGATGATCTGGAACGATGAATTGAAGGCATGTACGAAGAAGGTTTTGCAACATGGAATAGAACAAGGAAATGGAAATATTGCAAATCAAGTATTAGGACTTTTGTTCAAAGTGAATGAAAAGGATGCGGAAGAAATACTGATTGAATTCTGGGAGTTTGTTAAGCATCTACACCCTGCCATAAGTCTATCGTTATTTTTAGCGACACCAAAAACTAGAGCGCTTGCAAAAACAGAAATAGACCGCTTGGGCTATGCTGATTGGGATCGGATGAAATATTATTATCGGGGACCATCGGAAGGACATTTTTTTATTCCCGATATTCCTGAAGATCTATCCGGCGAAGAAAAATATAATATCAGTTTTCTTGCAGAAGAGTTCAGCCACCTATATTTTAATTACGGGCAGGAAGAAAGATTAACTGCCGAAAAGCTAGATAGCTTGCTTCCTTACTTGAAATTAATGACACCTCACAATCTCGACCAGTTTGCCCAAAAATGTATGCGGGTGAATTTAATGGATTGGGTATTTGAGCATGTTTATTTGCTTTTGAGTCCAGAAGATCAAAAGAAGTATAAGCCAACCGATCATGATATCGTTAGCGAGCTTCATGACATTGCGAGGGGAAATTATGAGCCAGACTTGACTGCTTTTGTCATAAAAGCTGCTAACAGGGGAATAGACGGAGTCAGGTTTGCCCGTTGCTTGGAGCTTTATTCTGCCACTCATCGGTCATTGAAGGATTTATACTGGGTAGGTAAGTGCGTCGAATTGTTAGGTACCAGAAAGAATATTTCACTTATTGAAAATTTTCAAGTCAATCAAGCTCCAGAAGATATTGAAGTTATAAAGAAAGGACTAATCTATAGAGTACTTAGAACAACATTGCAATGAACACACCTTTTCTGCAGGAGACTACAGAGGAATTTGTTGCAATAATTCCTTTGAAGAGAATAGGTGCAAGGCTTAAAAACGAGACGATCATGTGTATATATTATCCAACTAGAGGCGATCTTCACTTTACGCAGGAGGAACATATTTTTCCTGCTGCTGTTGGCGGTAGAACTGCTTTAACGAAGGGAATGGTCAGTGATGAATTCAATAATAATATTTCAGGGCTAGAACAACGCTTCATCCGAAACTCCCTTGTGTCACTCCCTCGCCAAATCTACGGACCAGGGAAACGAGGAAGCATGAGTGAAAGCAAGGCGACCAAATCAAAGGTTTCCATTTTTAAGGATAGTAACGGAAGATATAGTCTTGGATATATAAAAAAAGGCAAGCCGCACCAAATAACGACCTTGGAGCTTAATTTGATAACAAAGGCAGTGTCCTTTAGTCTTGAATGGAAGCCTAATGCCAATCATCAGCAATTGTTAGAGGACTTTAAGCAGGACTGCATGGAAGCTGAGAAACTTACTCTCAGAAGCTGGCAAGATAGTTTTCTTCCTGAAGACATTATTCTTTTTGGCATTGTTGATGGTGTCGAGGAAAAGCGAAATGCTTTTTTTGTGAAGCATCCATCGAGCAAAGCAGTTCTGGATAAAGAAAAGATCAAAGAGATTGGTCATCAATTGAATTTTAATGAGTTTAACAGCGAGTTTATTAAAGAGCGTCCCCAAATACATCAGTCAGTCGATTTTCATGAAGATTATTTTCGGGTATATGCCAAGATTGCGTTCAACTATCTTGCTTATCATAAAGGAAAAAACTTTGTGCTAAAGGCGTGCTTCGATCCAATCAGAAACTGGATCGCGGACGGGGGAACAAATGAGTTTGTGCGACTTAACACGGAACCCTCACCAAGACCACTATCTCTTCCCAAGAATGCACATTCTGTGATTATTGGAAAGGCAAGCAACATGTTGATCGGGCATGTGGCTTTATTCGAAGGGCTGGATACACATATTTTGCTAACAAAAGATTTTCAGGACGACTTTTCTCTTTGCGGAATGATTTGCGACTGGGAGCGGCAGTCCGAGTATGTGCTACATAATTATCTGCAAAAACTTACCAGCGAATTACTTACCATTACCAAGTAATCTGATATGAATTCAAGCTCGATAATTCATCCAAAGTAATTCTGAAGGGAACACAGCGAGCCTACAATCGCTTGCGCGGTTTATTTAATTTTCACTCACAAATACTAAAAATGTTAGTCGGTAAGTGGATCCGATGCGAACTAAAGTGGTAAATTTACCGGCTTGATTTCGACCACTATCTGAGGTAGTGACTTATTGTAATAAACCAACTTTTTTAACGCCAGTTAATCAGAACGCTATGCCTTTACTTAAACTGTCTGACATCTATCAATCCCGATATACTGCCCCTGAACTGGCCAATGAATTCCAACATCGGATCGGACCACAAGCTCTCTTCCTCCCGGAAGATATTCTGATTGTTTATGAATGCCTCAAGCAAGTGAATATCCGGCAACTGAAGATGGATAAAAAGATGATTGCTGACTATTGTACACGCATTACGAAGGTATACCTTCCGTTTATTCAAGAGGATGGGGTTTCATACTTTTTGCTTTTGTTTTTTGATATCAAGAGGCTTCCTATTTATGAGAAGCTACGGCTCGAAAACAAAGCCAAAGCCGATCTTTTAGAAATTGATGCGTTGGTCAGCCACTACCACGAGCTTCCTTTCATCAAGCGATACAATGAAGAGCCGCAAACACCGCGGAATCATCGGGATGCTATGTATCTCGAGTTTTACAGACGAACACTGGCAAAACGAAAAGAAGTGTTAGACTATCTACTTCAAAAATGTGAGGAGATATCGTATAAAAACTCCAAACCAAAGACAGATTATGACGAGAATTTCAGGAGCAGCCAAACCTGGAAAGAAATGGAGGTTCACCAAGACTGGCCCTATACGGAAGTCGTATTAGGCCATAAGCACTGGCATTACGGCATCAATTGGGAACGCTTAGATTACCGCCGTATTAACACTGTAAAAAACAAATATCGTTACTTCCGATTTACTTCTAATGCGCACCATGGCTATACAAAAGCTTTCAAAAAAGAAATTTTGGAGAAATTTAGCCAGGCCAAGGCACTGCAATTACTGTCTGAGACTATCACAAAAGTGAAGAGGCTACCCGTACTTAGAAAACGGACAAAAATTTTTCAATCCCTAAAATCACTCTATAAGAAACGAGAGTGGTACGGCTTTTATGCCTTAGCCCTGCCGCAAATCGAAGGCATCTTTGCAGAGATGGTAACCATCGTCCATCCTGACAAATCTACTTCCGGTGCGCTGCCAGAAAAGGTTAGATTCATTAGGCCATACTCAGGTGATGGTGACTATTATTTTGACTATTATGAATTTTACTTACCAGAGTGGAGAAACAGATTTGCTCATACTGGTCAGGATGATGAAATTAAAATCAAATGCGCCTTCTTGGTTCTGGACTTGGTACACATTACCGATGTTTTTGAAGAACTGGATTCCCCTTTGTTACAAGTCACCAACATTTTGCAATTCGGAACACTTTATTTTGACCACGTAGGCAAATTCTCACGGTTCATCGACTTGTGTAGGACTGTCAGAGTGAAGGGGCAGTTGCCAGAAATTGAAGCACAACTTCATCAATTCGTTTATCATACCCTTGTGAGTGAGTTCAATTTTGGATCCTTTCTGCAGAATTTACAATTGGACTTTGATAATGCCATAAAGGTCTTTGAGGAACATGTAATCATTTCAGTGGTCATGAATCGCAGTAAGCCTCTCAATATTTTCAAGATGGCACCGCAGGAATTGAATCAGCGTGTAAGCGATGTTGAAGAAGCATTGAATGATGACCTGAAAATACTGTTTCAGGAAGAATTAAAACTGCTTTTTGACACCCAAAGTTTTATCACAGGTTTCCCCAGCACCTTCCCTCAACTTGAAAAGTCGATAAAGGATGAGATTTCTGTTTTTGCAACCCGTAATAGAAGTAAACTGGAAACGATTCGGATTTTAAAAAGAGTAAAGGTTGACCTTCCCGAAGAGTACATGATTTCCAGGGCAAAATTGCTTCACGTAATAAAATAGGCAAACCGATGAACTATCACGAGCCTGATGACCGATGGACATTGTGGGGTATTAAAGACTTCACCACTTATAGGAAGCAAGCGGTTGTCGAGGGGCGTTTTCATCCAATGGTTCCTAAAGATGTTCAGGAAGCCTTCATCATGGCAGAATACATGATGGCGCATGCATATTACCACTACCCGCTTTATCATGAAGCTTTTTCAAAAGTCCTGCGGATCATCGAGATGGGGATCAAGCTTCGCTGCGAGCAGCTCAATATTCCGCTTGGCTACTTACATAAAGGCAGGAAACGAATGGAGAAGAAGGTGCTGAAGATGTTGATGGACGATTTAATAAAAGCAGAACCGGCCAAACAGTTGGAACTGCAATTTACCGTCGCGAGAAGCTTGCGCAATTCGACTATGCACCCGGAGCGTCATACCTATTCCGGCGCGATGACCAAATCCTATATCGAAAACGCAGTCAACTTACTCAATACACTCTTTCTTCCGGCTTCACTGTTTGAGGCTTTCAGCCAACAATTGCTAACGATAAAAAAGGAACTATTCCTATATCAAAATGGCTTGTTTTTATTAGAAACAGAAACCGGGTGCTACTTGGTGGAAGGACTAGACGTTGAAGCCGCCGCTCTTATGAATGACGGCTGGCACTATTTACTGGTGGGTTATCCGATCATGCTGAATGTTTATGAAAACCTGATGCAGCACTCCTATATTAAGCCGCTCATATTTGAAATTTTGCATCTTGAGGTTACTGCTGAAGGAATTCATGCAAATGACACTAATACTGGTAAGGGGTTGCACGCGTACTCTACGAACGACAAAGCCAACCAAGTAAGCTATCAGCAATATCTTGCGAAACTGGATCAGGTTGCAGAACGGGAGCGAACAATGTACCGGCACCACAACAATCATGAAGTAGGGGAAAGCAAAACGGATTTTTTGTACCATCGCTTGTGGAAGCTGCCTTTGGATTCTACTGAAACTATATAGCGGCTGTCCATTATTATCAAATATTTCTACTCCTTGTATTCTCCTAGATTTCTACAAAGGTGTTATCGAGATAAAACAGTTACTCGTTGTATGGTAAGACACCCAACATTTTTAAGGTAAGGTAAGCCATGATTTCAATACCCTCCTTTGGCCCACAAAGTCCAAAATTCGTGTGAAAAGGGCTATCACCCTGCAAAGTGATTATCATCTGATTAATGTTGGTATCCTCTGCACAAAGCATAAATATGATATTCTTTAGTAGCTCAGGAAGGCCTCTTTTTTGGTACTCATAGAATTTCTCTTTGGCTTTGTCGTTTCTAACAAAGGTAATATTGGAGAGAACGGTAAAAGGTTTGTGAACATCGTAAGAGATATTGGCAAGATCAACTTGAGTTCATAATTACTTCCTCGGAGCCCCCAACTATAGGAAAAATCTGTAAAGTATTTCCGTTTACCGCCACGCGACCTGAAGTTTCTTGTTTAATACCGGTGAGGGAATCAACCACCTGTTGGATGCCGGTGTCAAAATCCCTTCTAAAATACGCATATAGTTTATCGCGAAGGAACAACGGGATTTCACAATCATCAATAAGGATCGGCAAAACGACGACATGTTTTCGCTCTAACTCTAAGAACAATCCCGAAGTTATTTCCCACTTGCACCAGTTCGAGGCGATGGAAGCCTTTGATAAGACGACTAGCAAATTCGAAGCATCTTATACCATTTCAAATTGAATTGTACGGGTTTGAAAGGGCAGGCCGATGGTATATCCCTACGGATAAACCGAACTATCAAACTTGAATTGGTATCAGATCGACTTTTTTATCCGTTGGTTAATTGAATCACCTACATTCACTATAAAAGCTGCTTTTGGGCTATCTTTCACCACCTGATATAGCTTTTATCTTCATTCCCGAAATACTCCAACAAAGTGATTTCGACAACGAGCGACCACGAAACCTTCGCCAAATGGGTGAACTCCTACAATTGTCTTATGAGCTATTGGAACACCCCTTATTGAAATCCTGGCGCGGCCATGATCCGATTGATCCTTTTTTAAACACGCTGGACGCCGAACACTACAGACGATTTAATCGAACTATTATTGAAAGAACGATTAACCAAGCCAACTACTTCAGTCAAGTTGAATTGGCGCACGGTGTGCTGACCATGGTCAGTAAAGGCATCGAACTCTCAATTGAACATGTGCACTCGTTTCTGCTTATTGCCAATAAAATCGTTCAGGGCGACGAAGAAGAAGTAAAGGAACACGGGGTCAACATTTTACGGTTCAGACTAATCGGTGCTGGGCATTTGACGGCTGCCATTTCCTATTTCATGGAGGTCTGCAATAACCTCATTGCCCTTACGCAAAAACATGCTATCCAAAATGGGGCTGGAAAAATCAAGAAGGAAGAAGACAAAATAAAGTACCTGCTGCGGTCCAAAGCTACCCTGTTACAGCATAAGGATCAATACGACGAGAAAACATTTTCAGCTATTTTAAATTCCGTCCAAATAGAATTGGATTATTACGAAGAGCTGAAAAATTACTGTGGACTACCGGAAGAATTGAAGGTAATGATCGAACAATTCCTGGCTGAAAAAAATGCAAGGATTTCGAATCACCAACTGCTTGCCTACTTGTTGCAGGAAAACATGGACAAGTTTTGCGAGGAGTTGCAGTTACTTGTTCTACAGCTTTTTAGTTACCATGATATAGCAGGCAATTTACCAGAAAGGGTTTATCATGCTTTCATGATAGGATTCTTCAACAGTTTTAGAGAGGATTTTCAATTAGAATCCAACAGAGAGGCCGGCACCGGCCGTTTTGAACTGCTTCTTTCTCCTAACACGCAGGAGAATAAGGGGTTGATTGTTGAAGTCAAACGATCTGACACCAATGATCCTACGAAAGTGGACGAACAACTCGAGCATGCCCTGTCGCAGATAGTTGGTAATAGGTATGCCACCGAGTTGCAGAAAAGGGGACATCAAAATTTTATCGGACTTGCAGCTGTTCTTTTCGGAAAGGAATTGTTCTTAAAGTACAAGACATATCCCTGCTCATAGCTTATGAGTCCTTAAATTTCGAAGGATTAAGGGTGTGCATGGAGACATAGTTGTATATCGGTTTGTAACCCACTTTTTGAAACACCTTGTTTGAAGAAGGATTTGTTGCGTCTGAAACAAGGCCGCACCTGTCTAATCCATCATCCATTACGGATTCAGTTAGGGCATGCACCAAGGCGGTTGCATAACCTTTGTTTCTATGGGCTCTGTCAGTGTAAAGTGTTCCAATAAATGGGTATCCGGTTTCTTCATTAAACAGCTGGCCTACGCAACAAATATTTCTTCCATTTCTCCAAAGGAAAAAACTTTCATTGCGAATGATGCCCTCTACCATTTTGCTTACTGATTTATAATCTCTGAATGCCTTGTCGCCATATTCCTCCAAGTGATACTCATAAATCATCACAGATACTTTTTTAAAATCACGAAAGGTGCATAACTCCCAATCACCTTCGACCGATGTTGTGATTTGCTGCAAAACCGTACACTCGTAAATAAGCCTGTCCTTAAAAACTTCATAGATAGAGTTTTGATGATTGAACAATTGCATAATTAAGTCTTTGTTCCCTGAAAATGTAAATCTTTCCGTACAAATTTTCAGATCGACCTGAGCTGACAACAATTCAAGCATCTCTCTATTCCATTTATGGCTATATAGCAAATAGGTGCCATCAATATGCAAGCACAAAATTCTATCGCTACTACTATTGACAACGTTGTAGCCGTTTATTAATTCATGTTGCCCTATTTTCAATTGTTCAATGATTTTGATTAAATAGAAATGCTCGTAATAACTTTTGTATATAAACTCCTTATTGTAATCGAAGAACTCCTTAGGAGTTTCAAATTCTATGAGTTGAACGTCAGAAGTAATCATAAAACTAATTGCGTGAACGATGTGAGTCCGCTCGTTTTATATATGCAAGGAAAAGTACAGTGGCATCCAACCCCTTAAAAACCGGGTGATGCCAGAATTTTTTCCGGAATCAAAATGAACCCTGATCCTTTCCAGGAAGACAAATAGCGTTTCAATATCTTCGATCAGTTCAAAGTTGAACCTTTGGGCAAAGGTCAAATAATCCAGATAGGACAGCAAACCGTTTTCACCTAAGCGAATGGTTTCTTCGCTCATTTCTATAACGCCATTGTCTTGGATTAGCCCAAGATCTAGTTTGACCTCTTTCTTTGTGAACACCTTCTTTCGATCAATAACCAATTTGGTCAATTGATCGGTCTGCTCAGCAAGCAAGCTCTTCTTATCTATCTCGTTATTCGCCCGAACGAAATCAAACATAAACTGAATCTTTACCACAAATTACAGGATTTGATCCGCTTGTTCTGTTTCTGGCGGTATTGAGATTGGGGTATAGTAGGTGATGGAAAGTCGGCAGTTTGGCAAGATAGGGGGTTTAAGCGCCTCCTACACTTGCTACGATTCACTTCTTTGATTGGAAACCATCTGAGTCCCTTCAATAAATTTTCTTAACTCATTGGCTTTTTCCACGTCACCGGCTGATTCATATACCCGTGCCGCCATCTCGTAATGTCCTACCAAGGCTTCGTCATTTTCCAAATGAAGAGAGGCTTGGTATTCGATTGCATGAAGGGCAAACTGTATGGCCATTTCATGATTTTTGGCAAGCGAGTAAATCAAAGCTGCATTCGAATAATAGGCTGCTAAAGCCGCAGGGTTTTTCTCATCCGAATCTGCCATCCGATGGATTTTGATCGCATGTAAAATATAGGTTGCTGCGTTTTCCAAGGACCCAAATTTTAAATTAGCCATTGCTAAATTATTAGTCACCATAGCCAGAAGGTGATCATACCCCTTGGCTTCTGGTTTTTGCAAAAGCTCCAAAGCTTTCTCGCAGCATGCCAGGGCTTCCTGACTTCTCCCTTGCTCATAGTAAATTGTATATAGAGCGTTGTAAAAATGGATGGTGTTTGGGGTAAATTTGCATCCGATAGTTTCTACTGCCTTTTTTAGATATTTCTCCGCTTCATCGGTGTTATTTTGATCATTGTAAAACGTAGCAATATTGTGATAAAGTGTGGCCAAGAATTGTTTATCCCGATAGCCCATCTCCTCCATTTCCGGCAAAGCTTCCAGCAGTTGTTTTCCCATCTGCTGTGCTTTTTCTTTTTCTCCCAGGTAACGCAGTGCAATGAACAAATTGTTCTTCAGCATCGTTAGCGGCTGTTGAACAGATTTGGCTTTTCGGCCTTTCAACTTGAAGAGCGCAGCCTCTGCATGTTGCTGTAGTTTATAACCTTTTTGAGAAAAGATTTTATTGGCTTTGTCTAGACTTCTCAATAAACTATTAAGAATGCCAATATAAACCAGGTAATCTGGTGCTTGCATACGAACGACATCTTGAATCAAGTGATGCATCGTGACGTCATCACCGCTTCGCACAAGAAGTCCACGCTTGTGTAATTCATTGATTGAATTAATAATAGGTGTTAGGCTCTTTTCGCTGTATAGGTAAAACTCAATGACCTCTGTAATAGGAATGGGTATTGAGGGCAGGAGAGATAAACATAAAACGAGGTAAGCTTGATAGTCGTCCTTCAATTCCCCGAGGTTGAAGATTTTCGCGATCTGCTGGTGCAGACGTGCATTGATTATATCATTACCGTCAACTTTTTCAATGTCAATATCCAGTTCTTCGGCTTCCGTATCGCCTTCCTCAAAACGTACGATCATGTCGTCAACCATGAGACCGACGCCATTATAAATGGTTTTGGCAGTTAGTTCGGTTAGCAATGCATTCCTGCTCACTACTTTCAGGAGCCTCTCTAAGTTTGACCGATCAATTTGTTTTGGACAATGAAGGTCAAATAGCTGGTTGGCAGCAGGCACGGTAAGATTCGGTAGTTCGTAAATTGGGAAGCTGCGAAAAGCCTGGCGGCTTGTGATGAGAATATGCAAATCTTTTTTAGCTAAGAGCTTGCGAACCTCATTTTCCACTGATCCCCCTTCTTGATGATGAAGGTTATCGATCACAATCAATATTTTCCCTGGTAGTGCTAGTAGTGCAGTAAGCACAATGTGATAACGTTTCTCCAGCAGGTCTTCTGGTAATTCTTCTAGACGTAAACTAATCTGCAGACTCGAATGGAAGGCTATGTCTTTTTTAAGGTCGGTTACGTGATCCAACCATAAAAGATGGTCATAGGCAACCTCGTTATGCTGGTAAAAATACTTGCACATAGTTGTTTTCCCAACGCCACCCATACTCTGAAGACACAATATTCTTTTGTCGGTCAGTCTCTTTCCAATTTCTTCCAGGTCTTCTTCGCGTCCTAAAATTTGATCCACTTCCAATCGAGCCATTGGAATTAACTCCTTTGGAATTGGCGGAAGACTAAAATTCGGGTAATACTTTTTCTGCAAACTGATACACCCTGCAATTTCCTTTTGAATATCGTCCCAACTCCAAAATTGGATGGGTACGGTGCTGTTCTGGCTGTAACGGATGCATTCATCTTGGACTGCGGAAAACTTTTTGGTCGTACTAGCCAGAATGGCTCGTGTTACCGGAAAAGGGAAATCTTGAATTTCTGTTATCGTTTCTTCTAGATCATTTAATAGCTCCCTAATCAAAACAGGCTCTGACCGCGACAGTTTTTTCTTTTTTGCCTGCACTGCGATTTGTAATGTCGGGCTATAGACGTCGATGCCGTATTGTGACGCACCTTTTGTTCGGTAATTTTCAAAAGAATCTGTTTGAAAATGACAGTTAAAAAAATCTTTCAGGAACTCCTGGAATTCATATTCTTCGTCAAGAGGGGGATATTGATAATTCATTTGGATGTCTCGTGAATTTGAGAATATGCAATTTAGATTATGTGAAGCAAATTTTCATCCTATCCTAAGTCCCACCACCTGCTATTTTTCACCAGGCGCATTTGCTTTTTGATAGTAAGCAAGAAGATTTTCTTGCCCTCAAAATTTCCCACCAAGAAAAAACCAGTGTTAATTATTGATTTACAAGGATTTTCAGCCTTAGAAATTATTATAATAACTCAATAAGTATAAACCCAAGATCAGTAGCGTCTCGTTTAGAATTTATTAAAATGATAAGATATTCATTCTTAAACACTTAAAAGTCTTGATTAGGGCTATTTCATTTGAAATCGTCACCGTTAAAATTTCTATTCAAATCCTTAGTTGTATTTGCTTTCATCAAACTCATTTTAATTTAAACAAGATGCTACTGACCCAAGATGTCTCAGGATTTGTGAAAGTGGGTTGCTTTGTCGTTTCACTTAATTCAAAACAGTGTCCAGTGCATCATCTGCCGCCTTATGGTCAAAATGCCCCATATATCCCACTGTTGTTTTTAGGTCCGAATGCCTGAATAATTTTTGCAAAGTCCTCGCAGCAACATTAGTAGCATTCTGGGCAAATGTATGTCTACTAACGTGCATGGTCAATCTCTTATTAATACCCAAAGGTTTTGCCACATGCTTCTTTAGAAATTTATCATAGCGAGAAGTACAGAAAGCGATCTGGCGTTGCACTTTAAAGTCATCTTCCAGGTCAATATTTCGCAGGTCGTGAAAAACCAAATCGGTATCGTCCCTTCTTTCCTTGTACTGGTCAAGAATGGCTTGCGCTTTCAGGGGTATTTTCAATGAATCAGCCTTTTCGTTTTTATTCATAGTGTAATACAGCCTGCCATCAAGGAAGTCAGACCACTTCAGGCGCATCACATCACTAATCCTTGCCCCGGCAAAATAATAGGAAAGCAGCCATAAATTTCGTGCATGGTTGTAAGGTTCCTGTAATTGAATTTCTTCAATCTTCTGAATTTCCTCTTTCGTCAGTCCAATCTTTTTACTGTCAGGAAATTTAATGCTTATTTTTCCTTTGCCAAATGGATAGCATTTTTCATCTATCAGCTGGTTCTTTTTAGCCTGGCTGAATACAGAGCGAATGACGACCCAATGGTTAACTGCACTACGCTCCGAAAGCTTTAAATGACCACCTTTCAACCAAGCTTTGAAACGTTCCAGCATGCCCTCTGTTATATCGGTGAAGGCTATGTCCCGATTTTCGCAGAACTCATAGAAATGTTTAATACGGGGTTTATCGGCTGTATAGCGGTTGTACTTGCCCTCTTTCTTGAGTTCCTCCAGATAAACTTCTGCCTGCTTAAAGAAAGTGCTGCCACCTTTGAGGTTAACAGATTTTTTAATCGCTACCGAAGAAACATTTTGTTTATTTGTTTCCAATTCAATAGCTTTGTCGCCCGCTTCGGCAATGCGCTTAGCAATTAAATGATTGAGCCTGACGGAGTTGGGATAAGTTTTTTTGACACGCTGGCTTTTGTCATCCCATTGTTCGGGTAGCAAGCAATATTCGGTATAAACGAAAGTGCTGCGGCCATCCTTAGTAATGCGGATAACAAGCGGATAGGTTCCGTCTTTTTTCTTGTCCTTTTTCAGGATAGCTTTTAGAGTTGCCATACTTGTAAGTTACGAAAAAAAGTCGACAAATATCCGACAAAAACTTACGATTTCATATTGATACAGATGATATCATATGAAACCAAAAGTATTAAAAATCAGTGTGTTACATATTTGGTGCGGTAGCTCAGTCGGTAGAGCAAAGGACTGAAAATCCTTGTGTCGGCGGTTCGATCCCGCCCCACACCACTGGTTAATTTCTTTAGCCTTGTAAATCAACAATTTACGAGGCTTTATTTTTAAGGCAAGGATAAGGGCAATATAAAAAATCCTCTTCGCAAAGCCTCCGCCGTTACAATCCTACAACCAATTTACTAACTGTTTTCGAGCCTCTTCCTTTGACCACAGATATGTACACAAATGTCTGGTTTTCAATAACTAGTTCTTCCTGTAGGCAACAGAGGAATCGCATTAACTTCTTCTGAGTTGCTCGTCCAAGGGGCACTGTCAGAGGCCTTGTCAGCCACAACGTGTCTGGTTTTTACCTTGCTGAACCGCCTCTTCATAGTTTGTTCCAAAAGGGTGCTCTCAAAGGGTGTGGCGAAAAACACTTGGACAGCCAGTGGCCGGCTTTTCTTTGTCACAACGGCCATTGCCTTAACCCTTACCCTGCTTTGTTTTGCCTAGGCTTTGTCGCCCCTTTTTAGCAGCGGAAAAACTATCCTCCACTGCATCTGCATCGCTTTGTTTTCTTCCCTTTTCATGATAAAGGCTCAAGGCTCTCGGCATCTTCTGCATCCCTCCTTTTCTCACCCAGAGAGCTGAAAACAGCGCTGCTAGGTCTCTGGTACAGTGGCGGTATGCTTTGGGCAACAGCTATCACGGAGAGAGCCTGAAAACAAAATCCGGATAACAGCATTTAACACCTCCCATGCATTCCGCCTTGCCTGCCTTTGCCGTCCTTCCTACGCTTTGCATTCGGAACAAAAGGCTCCGGTACCAGCCATTCTCTATTGCTTACATCCACACCCTCATACCCTACCCTTTCCGTCAACCCACGCAATGAACATACCCACAAAAACTGTTTCTGAAAGTTCTGGCGATTTAACGCTGTCTGGATGAAATTAGAGAATGTAAAGCCACTGCGTCAAAACTGTAATTTACGTCGCCAGTGACTGTTCTTTTTTGAGCCGCTTAACAACCTTTCGCTGTTTTGTTTTTGCCAGCGCATCGTCAATAACCCGTTGCAGCATGCGGTGATAGGATTCGTTTGCAAAGCGCAAAATAGCGCCAATAGATGTATAATTTTCATCTTCGCTTAAGCCGCACTGCGAATTTACTTCCAGCACATACAATTGGCCCGTTGAATCATTCATGCGTAAATCAATGCGGGCATAACCCACGCCGCCCACCGCACGGTAAGCTTCTTTGCTCAGCGCCATAACTTCTCTCGCCAACAAAGATTCCACCGGGAAGTAGTTATAAAAATCTTCGTAATCGCCAATGGGTTTTTCAGCTTCGTAAAACTCCCACAACCGGTCAAAGGATAAAAACTTTTCCAGTTCCGGCAGGCTTTTATTAAACACCCTTTCAACCGGCGGGTAGACAAACGGTTTTTGAGCAGGCCCGATTAAAAATACCGTGAACTCCCTGCCTTTGATAAACGATTCGGCTACAAAACCACCGGCGGCAAGTTCCCAGCCGTGACAACCTTTGTATAAATCTTTCACCAGTGTTTTTAGCTCCCTTTCCGTATGCACTACGTTGCGGGTGCCCAATCCAATGCTGCCTGCCGAAACAGCCGGCTTTACAAGGATTGGTTTTGGCAAAGCATGAAACTCACCGTTCAGCCGAAAACCCGGTTGGGTAATAGGAAACCACGGCGACGTGGAAACACCTGCTTTTTCAAACGCTTCCTTCATGATGATTTTGGAAGTCGTCATTTCATAGAACCCGCGGTCAGCACCGGTGTATGTTAGCTTTTTTTCTTCCAGGTAATCAATCACCGATACACCGGGTACTGCGTTGATTTCATCGCCATCGCACAAATTAAAAATCACCAGTTTCCGGTTGTTGTATTGAATGGCAACGGCATCGATTATATTCCTGAAATTTTGCACCGTAACCGGCTGCCATAACCAGTCAATGGTTAATGCATTAAAAGCACGGGTAAATTCATCAATGCTCTGCGAAAAATCATAGTAGTATTCAATGGTGTTATCGGCCGTGTGCACCTCCGGTGCTAACACCACAACAAAGAGATTACTCTCCGGTGAAGAAACAGAATTTAACATGGGCTGGTTAGTTACTTGTAAAGCTACCCATTCGAATAAGAAAGAAATTAGAATGTTATCCACGAATGTGTTTTTTATACGCAGAAAAAATGAACGACTTTACCCGGAGGCAGATCTGTAGAAAGAGCGTTGGTTTATCGGAAATTATTTACAAGACTGAACCTAAAAACAAGCATTTTAAGATGGCTGTAGCAGGCCTAAAACGTACCTTCGCAGACTATGCAAGAATACCTGAAGGGATTGAACGAACGGCAGCAGGAAGCTGTATTGGCTACAGAAGGGCCGTTAATGATTGTAGCCGGTGCCGGTAGCGGAAAAACCAAAGTTTTAACTACACGCATTGCACATTTGCTGGCATCTGGCGTAGATGCTTTTAACATACTGGCATTAACCTTTACCAACAAGGCCGCGGCTGAAATGAAAGAACGGGTGGAGCACATCCTGGCCAACCGCGAAGCCCGCAATTTATACATCGGAACATTCCACTCCGTATTTGCCCGTATACTTCGTGGCGAAGCACATCGCCTGGGCTATCCAAACTCCTTTACCATCTACGACACCGATGATGCCAAAAGCGTGGTAAAGGCCGTAACACAGGAATTGAACCTTGATGTACAGCATTACAAACCCAACGGCGTTTACAACCGAATTTCCGGTGCAAAAAATGCCCTTGTCGGACCAAAAGAATACATGGCCGATTATTATATTCAGCAGGAAGACATGCGGGCCAACCGTCCCATGCTGGGACATATTTACGACGCCTATGCCAAACGCTGTTTTAAAAATGGCGCCATGGATTTTGACGACCTGCTTTTTAAAATGTACGAGCTGCTGAAAACCTTCCCGGAAGTGTTGCACAAATACCAGCACAAGTTCAAATACATTTTAATTGACGAGTACCAGGATACCAACCCGGCACAATATGAAATCATTAAGTTATTGGGTGCTGTGCACGAAAATGTTTGCGTGGTAGGCGATGATGCGCAAAGCATCTATTCGTTTCGTGGGGCAACGATTCAAAATATTTTGCAGTTCCAGAAAGATTACGACGATGTAAAGGTGATTAAGCTGGAGCAGAACTACCGCAGCACACAAAACATCATCAGCATTGCCAATGAAATTATTAAAAACAACAAGGGCCAGATCCCCAAAACCCTGTTCACCGAAAACACACCCGGCGAAAAAATAAAGCTGGTGCGTACGATGACTGATAACGACGAAGGCAAATTTGTGGCCGACCAGGTACAGGAACTGCGCCTACGCAATCATTTTCGCAACAAAGATTTCGCAATTCTTTACCGTACCAATGCGCAAAGCCGTTCGTTTGAAGAAAGCCTGCGCCGGGCCAATATTCCGTACACCATCTATGGCGGCATTTCGTTCTACCAAAGAAAAGAAATCAAAGATTACCTGGCTTACCTGCGCATAATTGTTAATCCGAAAGACGAAGAAGCCCTGAAGCGCATCATCAATTACCCTGTTCGCGGCATTGGGAAGACATCCATTGACAGGGCTATTCTTGCCGCCAACGAAAACAACATCAGTATGTGGGATGTGCTGGAGAATGCGGCCAAGTTTGGCTTTAAAGCCAACACCTTGCAGGCCATTGATGAATTTGTGCTGATGATCCGCAGTTTTCACAGCATGCTGCCCACAAAAAATGCGTACGACATTGCTTTTCATGTAGGCAAGCAAACCGCTTTTGTAAAGGAATTGTTCAACGACAAAAGCACCGAAGGGGTACAACGCTACGAAAACGTGCAGGAGTTATTGAACTCTATTAAAGAGTTTACGGATACTGCCCCCCTATCCGCCTCAGGCGGAGGAGTGGCTGATGCACAAAGCCAGCTTTCCGACAACGCTACACTGAATGAAACAACCAATGGAATTGATTTTGCAACAGGCGAGGTTAGTGGGGTGGACACTCCCCCCTCGGGGGGTAGGGGGGCCGGGTTGGCTGAATACCTGCAACAAATTACGTTGTTGACCGATGCCGATGAAAAAGACCCTGATGCCGATACGGTGAAATTAATGACTATACACGCCGCCAAAGGGCTGGAGTTCCCGGTAGTGTATGTAGGCGGTTTGGAAGAAGGCCTTTTTCCCAATGCCATGAGCATTAACACAAGGGAAGAATTGGAAGAAGAACGCCGGCTTTTTTATGTAGCGGTAACCAGGGCAAAGGGACGGTTGTATTTAACCTATTCCAACAGCCGTTATAAATTCGGTAGCCTGCAACAGTTTGAGCCCAGCCGGTTCTTGGATGAAATTCCGGCCCAGTACATTGATAAAACCTTTGCCGGCGGGGGTGTAAAAAACCAGGGCTCTGCAGGGCTAATGGGTAGCGCTTTTGAACGCATGAACCGCGGCTTTGGGGCCGGTGCCGAAAAGCCGGAAAAAAGCTTTGCTTCCACTTTAATCAGTGGTGGCGCAAAACCCAAAGAAGTCAATCATGTGCCTTCGGCCAATTTTGTTCCCAGCGATATTTCAAAACTGGAAGAAGGCATGCGGGTAGAGCACCAGAAGTTTGGTTTTGGCAATGTGTTGAAACTGGAAGGCTCTGCACACAACCCGGTAGCCACCATTAAGTTTGATGTGAACGGTGAAAAGAAGATCATGTTGAACTACGCAAAGCTGATGATTGTAAATGCCTAAACACGAATTTTAGGGCACGAATTACACGGATTAATAAAGTTGGAAGCCGCAAACTGTTTGCGGCTTTTTTAATGAAATCATTTGAGCAAACTGCCTCGTTCCACAGAAGTTGTGTAAGCGGAGCAAATTGCCCTTCGACTCCGTCAGGAGTTGCGAGTTTACGTGGGTCCTACGGAGCCAATGTTATCGAGAAGAGACGGTTTCTATAAACAAGAAGCTCCTAACGGAGCTTACCTAAATGACATTGCCTTCCTTCGTCGTTATTCCCACTGTTTATATCTCATGTAAATACAATAGTCCTACAGAGCGTATGAAATGCTGTTGAACTTTTATTTGGATTTACGTACCAGTTGAATGGACTGTGCTTCGCCGCTTGCCTGCATGGTGTACGTTCCTTTCATGGAATTGCCGTCATCGGAAAGAGTGGCTTTCAGCACGGTAGGACTGCCAAAAAGCTGAAAATGCAATTCAACGTTTTTGTTGTTGACTTCTCCTTCTCCTCCACTAATGGTTGCTCCCATTGATTTTACCTGCAGGTCAATGCGCTTGCCGTTTTGCTTTAGTATAAAAGTGGATGTTTGGCCCTCGTCCATCTCTTCCCATGTGCCGGTTATGTCGGCGCTTCCCTTGTTAGCCTCATTACCGGTAGTTGAGTAATCTTGTAGTTTATCATCTTTATTAACAGAATCGGCAGGTGAAACGGTTTGCTGATTGGTGGTTTGTTCATTTTTATCATTTGCATCGCCCACTTGTTTTTCACTGGACAAGAGAGAACGTAAAACAAAGAACAAAGCCACCGCCAATACCAACCCTGCGCCTGCATACATCCAACTCTTGCTTTTTACAGGTTTATCGGCCAGGGTACTGTCCTTTTGCAGCACATTTTTTCCGGGTTCAATACCGGCTGTGTTAATAAGAAACTGGATCAGTTGATTAACATCGTACCACCAGCGTTTGTTGCTGATTTCAATAGCCTGCCGCCGCAGCAACGGTTGCAAATCAGGTGGTAATTTTTCGGCTGTAGGCAACATGCCGCCATCTACCAGCACCGGAACCACACGAATGTTGCGTTGCAGTGCCGTACTCACTTCCATGCGTACCCAATCGTTTGGGTCACTGATGCGCAGGTTGCGGCCATCACTGCTTTCTCCCGCCCAGCGGGGTCCAATAACGGCCAGGAACACATCGCAGGTGTCAAGCGATTTTTCAATGACCTTGGTAAAGTCGGCACCCGGTTCCAGGTTGTCAATGTCCATAAAAATCTGCTCATCGGTAAAGTGCTGCTTCAGGGCATCAACCAGTCGCCCGGTTTCGCCGGCGGTATCCTGCACCCGGTAAGAAAGAAAGATTTTTTTGTGCGCATCATGCTTCATTTGTCTTTCGGTTATGGGTAGTGGCAAGGCGGACAACGGCTCGTTTGCTGCCTGAAATTAAACCAAAAAAACTGCCCGTAAAAAACTCCCGCTGAAAGCACTAGGCAGCAGTAGTAAACGTCCCTCATAAAACCGGATAAAAGACTTCGGGTTATTTTTACAGCATGGCCAACGATACAATTTTTCATCCGTATGAAGTGGTTCAGCAAGGCCGTAACACCCTGGAACTGCAAATGCGCAACCGGAGCCGCAAACTTATACGCTGGATCTTTCTAACACCGCCGTTATTAATTTTTATGGCGGGCATTGTTTTGTTTCTTGTAAAAAAAGACATTCTTTATGTTTATGTTCTTGGCGGGATTGGCATCCTGGAATTGATCCTTTTTTCTTTTTTTAAAACACCTGTTTCTGTCAAAATGGACAACATGGGTTTATCCCTAACAACCCTTACCGTAAAAGGTGAAAAGGAAAGCTTTTATTTATGGAATGATGTTGACTACATCCGGCATCGGCTGAGTGTTACGCAAAACAATACGCTGTTGGTGTACGATGCCGTTTTAAAAAGCGGCAAAAAAATTCGCTTCCTGAATTTTTCAAATTATCAAAAAAAGAAAAATGCTATTCCGGCGATGAACGAAGTGCTTGCGCAAATAAGCGGGAAAGAAGTAACGGATAAACGTTAAAGCACTGGAAGCCAGTTTCTCTTGGCAAACTCTTAACAAATTTATCTCCGTTTAGCCCTCGTATTTGGCATAGAATTTACTAATAGATGGGCACATTAAACCCTTAATCATATGAAATCTATGAAGCAAACACTATTACTGTTAGCTGGTTCATTGGCTGCGACTTTCACTTTTGCACAAGTAGGCGTTAACGTAACCAATACCACCAATGCCGCGGTACAGAAATCTGTAAATGTCAGTGGTGCTACAAAGGCTACAACAAATGCTGCTACAAAAGCAACAACCACAACGACTACCGCTACCAAAAACACCGTATCGGCCACTACATCCAAAGCCGCTGAAGTAAAAGCTTCAACGACAACGGCTGCGCAAAATGCAACCGACAAGGCCAAGCAAAGCGCTGACGTAAATGCCAATGTTGGTGTGAATGCACAGGCAAAAACACAGGCCAGCAACGAGGCTCAAACAAATGCGGCCGGCAATTCGGCTGTTTTGGGTACAAAAACCGATGGTAGTGCACAAGTAGATGGCGGTGCTGATGTACAGGTGAACGGCAGCCAGGTTGTTAATGGTGCTGAGCAAACCGGTGACAAAGCAAAAACCAAGGTAAAAACAACAACTGACGGTACTGTTACCAAAGTGAAAGAAAAAGGCAGCCAGACAAAAACAAAGGTGAAAACCACTGCCAACGGAGCAAAAGAAACAGCAGAGAACACAAGCGTAGAAGGTAACGCAGACGTAAAGTCTGAGACCAACGTAAAAGCACAAAAGCAGTAAGCTTTTTATCAGTAAGTTTTAAGGCCATCTGCTTATGCAGATGGCTTATTTTTTAAACTACCCAGACATATGAAACGACTAAAACAAATCATTGCAGTTACCAGTTTACTGGTGCTGCTTCAAACAAATGGCCAGGCGCAAACCGATTCAACAGCGAACAAACCACAGTTTAAACTAAGCCTCAACTACAATACAGGCCTCAATTATTTTGGCCGCACCGATAGCCTGAAAAGCAGCGGCTTTTTTCCGATGGCGGAATTTTGGATAACACCGCAGTTTTATGTAAATGCTGCTCCCATTTTTGTCAACAATGCGCTTCAAAAATTTGAGTACGCCGGTTCGGTTGCTACTGTTGGCTATCAAAACGTAACCGACAAATGGATAACCGGGCTTTATGTTTTGAAACCATTTTATAAGGAAAGCAGCGAATTGGTACAATCGGCACTGAAAGCGCAAGGTGGCATCAATCTTACCTATCGCAACAACATTTTAAACCTGAATGCCGGCGGTGATGTAAAATTCAGCGACAAGACCGATTTTGGTTTAACCGGCGGTGTTGATCATGTTATCCGCATTCAGAACAAAGACAACAGCGTTATTGTGATCGATCCTGCTTTTTATACCTATGCCGGCACACAAAATTTTCAGCGCACCTATTACAAAAAGAACAATTCGGGCTTTTTACTTTTTCCCGGCAACAACCAGCAGGTAACGGAAGAAGTAAGCCAGTTTAGCATTTTGGCGCATGAGATTTCCATGCCCATCATTTATTCAAAGGGGAAAGTGATGCTGCTGGCAACCCCGTCGTATATCATGCCACAAAACTTAATTACCATTCAAAACCGCCCCGATTTGTCGGAGCGGGGGCAAAACATGTTTTATGCAACCCTGACAGCGAAATATACTTTTTAGAAGTTCAAAAGTTGCGTCATTGTTGGTGAGGCTCTACTTTAACTTTGAAACATTGGAACTCTTGAACTTTGAAACTTTTGTTGGCCTAACTTTGTACTTTAAACAGCATTTTATGATCAAGACTGGCAATCCTATTATCAGCATATATACCGAAATGACGCCCAACCCGGAAACCATGAAGTTTGTAGCCAACAAGCTTCTTTATCCCGGCAAAAGCGCCGATTTCCCGGACGTTGAAAGTGCAAAGCCTTCACCGCTGGCAACCGAGTTGTTTGGTTTCCCTTTTCTTAAATCCGTGTTTGTGGCTTCCAACTTTGTTACATTGACAAAAACACCCGAAACAGAATGGGATGATGTGATTCCGACCATTCGCCAGTTTTTGAAAGAATACCTGGAAGAAAACAAGGCCGTGATCAACGAAGAGGAAATGGCCACAACCAGGCAGGAAAGCAGCAACACCGTGGCTGCCGATGATGACGATGTGGTTATCCGTATAAAAGAATTACTGGAGAATTACGTAAAGCCAGCCGTGGAAATGGACGGTGGTGCCATCCAGTTCAAAAGCTATGACGACGGCGTGGTAAACCTGATGTTGCAGGGAAGCTGCTCCGGTTGCCCGTCTTCCATGATTACCCTGAAAGCCGGTATCGAAGGCATGATGAAGCGCATGATACCCGAAGTAAAAGAAGTAGTGGCCGAGGCCGAATAATAACCGCGGATTCGCAGGGTTTCTGAAGGATAAACAAGATTAAGCATTCACTTTTTGGTGGATGCTTTTGTTTTCATAGCCGTTACCTTTTTGGCTAGTTTTTGCAGGGCTGGCCTGGTGGTGTTTTGCACATGGCCGTCATCGTCCATGATAATAGCAAACGGGTGAAGTGCCGGGATGTCTTCAAATACCACTTTTAAAATAGCCATAGCCGGTACCGCTAAAAACATTCCCGGAATGCCCCAAATAGCGCTGCCAATCACCACACCCATGATGGTGGCCAATGCATTGATCTTGACCTTTGACCCAACAATCTTCGGCAGCAAGATATTGGCATCCAGCAAGTGAATGGCAACAATGGACACCACCGACCAGATAACCGTGGAAGGAGGGTTTGTACTAAATGTAATAAGCGCCGTTAAAATACAGGCAATGAAAATTCCAAGATAAGGAACCAAGTTTAAGATAGCACCGATGATACCCAACAGCAAGGCATATTTCACCCCCAGGATAAACAACACACCACAATAAGCAATGGCTACCACCAGCATTTCTATAAACAATCCAACAATATAACTCCGTATCACATACCGCGTACGGTCCATAATGTTGTAAATGCGGGGCGAAAATTCATCGGCAAACAGCGATACAAAAAACTTAATGACCAGGCTGCGGTATAGCAGCAACAAAAACGTTTGCAGGAAAACAATCAACCCGTTCAAAAAAGCGCCGGAGACCGTGGACAAAGCTGTGTTGACCAGTACCGATGTTTTAGGCAATACATCCGAAGCAGAAGAGTTCATTAATTCACGGACTTTTTCAGTGCTTAAATTAAACCTTTTTTGCAGCCATATCTGGAAGTCGTTCAGCGCCTGCTGAATGTTTTTCACCATGGCGGGAAAATCGTTCTTGAACGAAACCACGGAACTGGAGATAAAATAAAACACCACGAAAAACGCAATCACCGCAAACAACAAACCAACCAGTGAAGCAAAGCCACGGGACAGGCCAATTTTTTCAAGCCAGCGGCAGGGCGAGGTTAACAAAATTGCCAGCAGGCACGAAAACGAGAACGGCACCAGCACATGCTGCCCGATGTACAGGAGCCAAAGAATGATGACAAAACAAAGCAGGGGATTGGCCATCTTGGCAAAGATGACCGAGGTGGTGGAGTTGCGGAAGATGCCCATAGTATAAATATAGTTATCTGTTGCCTTCTTTCAAATTCAACGGCAAATAGCCGGGAAACAAATTTTATTGTGCATATTTAGGATATGAAAAGACTGGTTGTTTTGTGGTGGATAACGGGAGCTTCCTGCACCGTTTTGCAAAGCAACGAGGACGTGTACAGGGCCAGCAAAAGTGTTCTTCCCACTTCGTTTGTTTACCATCTTCCGTACGAAAAAGGGTCATCGCACTGGATAGCGCAAGGCAGTCATTCGCTGTTTTCGCACCATGATATTTTTGCCGTGGATATAAAAATGAAACAGGGTACAAAAATATTGGCCGCCCGGAGCGGGGTTGTGATGTATGTAAAAGAAACCTATACCGAAGGTGGCCTTGCAAAAAAATACGCCAGCCGGGGAAACGGCATTCGCATTCAACACGACGACGGCACCTATGCCCATTACTGGCACTTGCAATTCAACGGTGCCTTGGTTGATGTTGGTGACACAGTGCTGCAAGGACAAGTCATTGGCTTAAGCGGCAACACCGGTTTCAGCGCCTTTCCGCATTTGCATTTCGAAGTCACTGCAGAACCCCGCAAAAAGAAAACAAGCTTTCCTGTTTTGTTCCAAACAGAAAAAGGAGCAAAATTCCTGCAGCCGCTTCGCCGGTATAAAGCCATTTAAGTAGGTTTGCGCTTATGCAGGATTTTCTTCAACAGGTCATTGAAAATTTAAAGCAAACCACGCCGCTTGAAGCCATTGCAGTTGTTGCCGGTATTGTGAGTGTTTGGTTCTCCCGCAAAGAAAACATTCTTGTTTATCCAACAGGCCTGGTGAATACCATTCTTTACATCTACCTGTCATTAAAAGGCGATTTGATTGGCGAAGCAAGTGTAAATTTTTATTATACAGTGATGAGTGTTTACGGCTGGTGGTTATGGGCCAAAAAAGATGAAGTGCACAAGCCGGTGGTAAAAGTTACATTCTCCAATCAATTGCAGTGGATACAGCAGGTGATTTTTTTCCTGGCTTTTTATATAACCCTGTTTTTTGTTTTGACGTTTTTACGGGAACGCTATTTTCAGGGTGCTATTCCGTGGGCCGATGCGTTTGCGTCGGCTACAGCGTACACGGGTATGTGGCTGATGGCCAAAAAAAAGGTGGAAAGCTGGTGGTGGTGGATAGCCACCAACATTTCATCAATACCGCTTTATTATGTAAAAGGCTATGCATTCACCAGCGTTTATTACGTGGTGCTGCTGGCAATGGCTATTTGGGGATTAAAGGAATGGCAGCAAAGAGGCAAGGCAAGCGGCAATGCCGCTACTTTTGCAGTGGAATAATCATGAAGAAAATTGTTGTCATAGGGCCCGAATCGACCGGTAAAAGCACCTTGTGCAAACAATTGGCAGCACATTACGAAACAGCGTGGTGCCCGGAGTATGCCCGGTACTACCTGGAAGAAAACGGCATGAACTATACCTACGAAGACCTGAGCAAAATTGCCATTGGCCAGTTGACACTGGATGAAAACATTCAGGAAGATGCAGACAACGGTTTGTATTTTGTTGATACGGATATGTACGTCATGAAAGTATGGTACGAAGTGGTATTTCAGCATTGCCCCACCTGGATATTAAAAAAACTGGCGCAAGCCAAATGCGATCTCTACCTGCTTTGTAACACCGACCTTCCCTGGGTGGCCGATAACCTGCGGGAATACCCCGACCTATCAATGCGGCAACAGCTATTTAAGATGTACAAAGACATTGCACTCAACAGCGCCATTCCCTGGGTAGAAATTGGTGGTACCAATGAACAGCGCCTGCAAACGGCCATTGCAACCATCGACAAATTTTTCAACGCAAATACTTCCTTCTCTTGACCCCTTTCTGGAAAAAACATCACCGCACAATTTTTTACCTCGGCTGGTTTTTAATTGGCTTGCTGCAATCCATCTCTACCGAGTTGCAGGATGATGAGGCCTATTATTGGGTCTTTTCCAAATACCTGGATTGGGGTTATTTTGACCATCCGCCAATGATTGCCTTGCTGGTAAAAATAGGCACCGTGATTTTGCCGGGAGAAGCAGGCGTACGATTGCTGCCTTTGGTGCTGAACACGGCAACGTTGTTCATTACGGAGAAGCTTACCGAAAAGAAAGCCCCTTTTTTGTTTTATGCTATTGCCTTGTCATTGGCCATTTTGCAGGTGAGTGGTTTTGTAGCTGTGCCGGATGTGCCGCTGATGTTTTTTACGGCGTTATTCTTTTTGCAATACAGAAATTATTTGCAAAGCCCTTCCTGGAAAAATGCGTTGGTACTTGGTATGGTGGCCGCATTGCTTTTGTACAGCAAGTATCACGGTGCGTTGCTTTTGTTTTTCGTAGTCCTGTCGAACCTGAAACTACTGCGGGATATTAAAATTTATGTTGCCGGAATTTTTGCGTTGTTGTTGTTTCTTCCGCATTTGTATTGGCAATACCAGCACAACTGGATAAGCTTTCGCTACCATCTGTTTGAGAGCAATGTTAATCCTTACAAGCTCTCGTACACCACCAATTATATTCTTGGGCAACTGTTGCTGGCTGGCCCGGTAGCAGGTTTTTTGTTGTGGCCTGCAACGTTTCTTTATCGCACCAAAAACAGTTTTGAAAAAGCGTTGAAGTTTACAGCGCTTGGCTTTTTTCTTTTCTTTTTACTTAGCACCATCAAAGGAAAGGTTGAGCCTAACTGGACATCGCCTGCAATCATTCCTGTGATGGTTTTGGCGCACCAATATTTTTTTAAAAGAGAGGCGTGGCGAAAGTGGCTGATTCGTTTGCTGCCTGTAACCATTGTATTGGTGTTGGCGTTTCGTGTTGTGATGGTTGTGGATGTAATTCCGGCGCAAGCCATCGTTGAACGTTACCATGCCTATGAGCATTGGCCGCAACAACTACGGCAAAAAACAAAAGGCTTGCCCGTGGTCTTTAACAACAGTTATCAACGGGCTTCAAAATATTGGTTCTATACAGGTCAAATCTGCTACTCGCTAAACAAGTTTGACGACCGGCGGAACAATTACAATTTTTGGCCGGTGGAAGATTCGCTGCTGGGCAAGGCGGTTTACATCATGGATATTTACAACCTTCCAAATTTTCAGGACTCTGTTAAAACACCGCTGTACACCATCGGTTATAAATTCGACAGCAGCTATCTATCCTTTGCAAAAATTCAGTTCAGGAGCAATGATTATGAGAGCAGGAAAGATGATTCATTGCGACTCAATTTTTCAATCACTATCCCGCTGCATTATCAATCGTATCTGCACAACCATCCCGAAGCCGATGAAAAAATTTCGATTGGAATTTTCGATGGGCAGAAAATGGTAAAAGTGATTGACCTGCCCTTTACGTTGCAGCAAATCATCAATCAACAAATCACCACAGCAAATATTTCTCCTGCATTGCCTCCCGGAAATTATTTTATCCGTTTTGGTATTTTATCGGATAGCGATTTGTGTACGCACAACAGCGAGAAGATTAAGCTAAAAATATTCTGAACCGGGATTAATGAGATGGATAGGATGAGTGGGATAATCTTACAACAGAAGAGCCTTCCCCTACTGGACGACTCTTATTTTATAGAAAGGTTATTAAATCCAAAAAATCCCATCCATCCCAAAAATCCCAGTTCAGACAACTTTACCTTTGCCGATTAAACAAACCATATGAAACTTTCCTATTTGTCCGAAACGTTGATTGGCTCCGAGATTGTGAAGTTGGGCGGAGAAATCAGGGAACGCATTCGCAAGGGCGAACGCATTTACAATTTTACTGTTGGCGATTTTGACCCGAAAATATTTCCCATCCCCAAACAATTAGAAGACAACATTGTTGAAGCCTACCGCCAGCATTTTACCAATTATCCTCCCGGCGAAGGAAGCCTTGAATTGCGTGAAGCCATCAGCCGCTTTGCAAAAGATTATCAGGGCTTGGAATACGGTGTTGATGAAATTTTGGTGGCATCGGGTGGCCGCCCGTTGATTTATGCCTTGTTCCGGGCAGTGGTTGACAAAGGCGATAAGGTCATCTATGCCGTACCTTCCTGGAACAACAATCACTACACGCATTTTGTGGATGCCGAGCATATCGTCATTGAAGCTAAGGCTGAAAACAACTTTATGCCGACGGCCGAAGACATTCGTCCGTTTGTACAACAGGCAAGTTTCCTGGCCTTGTGTTCGCCGCAAAACCCAACCGGCACCACGTTCCGCAAAGAAGAACTGGCGGCCATTTGCGACATGGTAGTAGAGGAAAACAAACGCCGTGGTGAAAATGAGAAGAAGTTGTACGTGATGTACGACCAGATGTACTGGCATCTTACCTATAACAACATTGAACACTACGACCCGGTTTCATTGAACCCCGAAATGCGGCCTTACACGGTTTACATTGATGCCATCAGCAAATGTTTTGCTTCCACGGGTGTAAGGGTTGGCTGGAGTTTAGGCCCTAAAACGGTGTTGGATAAAATGAAAGCCATTCTTTCGCACCTCGGTGCCTGGGCGCCTATGCCGGAGCAAAAAGGCCTTACCAAATTCCTGGGGCAAAAAGAAGACGTCAACAATTACCTGGCAAACTTTAAAGCAGAAATCAAAGAAAGGCTTGAACGCATTTACGAAGGCTTCATTCAGTTAAAGAACGAAGGCTTTGCGGTAGATGCTGTTGCACCCGAAGCGGCCATTTACCTGACCATCAAAATTGATTTAAAGGGAAAGAAAACAACTGATGGAAAAGTTCTGGAATCACAAGCCGGGGTTACAACGTATTTGCTGCAGGCGGCAAGTTTGGCCGTCGTGCCGTTTTATGCGTTTGGTGCATCAAATTCATCGCCCTGGTACAGGCTAAGTGTAGGAACGTGTAAAAAAGAGGAGATTGGTGAAATGCTGCAAAAGCTGCGTACCGCTTTGCAAGGATTGCATTAATTTTTGTTGATTAAAAAGTTGAAGGGTTTTAGCTCGGGCCATTCAATTGCTTTCAGGATGGCCTTTGCTTTCTGGGTGATTTTATGGCGGGATACCAATTCATGCGCCTGGCAAAAAACGTCGTAACGTTCTACCGTCATCAGGATACGGTGAAGGCATTCTACTTCGAATTGAATTAAATCGTCGTTATAGACCTCTTCCCGGTACAACAATAGCAAATCTCGATTATAGTTTTTCATGGCTCATCTGTTTTTCCTAAACCTTTCCGGGACATCCACAACTACTTCCTTTGCCATTACCGGAGTAGTAATTGCGTGAACAACCGGCTATACCGAGTATAGTCAAGAACAATGCCACATAGATTATCTTCTTCATAACTGGATTTGTAAAATAACTATTTTGTTCCCGCTTTTAGTATAGGCATCGGTAAAAACAATGAAAATTAACATGAATCGACCGGCAATCTCGCTCAAAATACTGGTAGCGCCGCTGGATTGGGGCCTTGGACATGCTACCCGTTGTATTCCATTGATCCGCGAACTGCTTGCGCAGGGCTGCACGGTGCTGCTGGCAGCCGATGGTGCCGTAAAAACATTGCTGGAAAAAGAGTTCCCGCAATTGCCTGTGCTTCCGCTGCCCGGTTATGCCATTGAATATGCTGCGTCGGGATGGGAGCTGCCCCTAAAAATTGTGGCACAAATTCCCAAGTTGCTTGCCGCCATAAAAAAAGAAGAAGAATGGCTAAAAGAAATCACGGAAACAGAGGGGCTTGATGCTGTGATCTCGGATAACCGGTATGGTTTGCATTATGAAAAAATTACTTCTGTTTTTATGACGCACCAACTGCTGATAAAAGCACCGTTCAGGATTGCTGAAGATTTGTTGCAGGAGCTTAATTACCAATACATCAATCGTTTTGATGAATGCTGGGTGCCCGATGCCGCCGGCGACAACAACCTGGCCGGGCTGCTTTCGCACCCTGCCAATGAGCCGGAAATCCCCCTGTATTACCTCGGAACGCTTTCACGATTTACCAACAACGACGGCGCACAAGACGGCAATGGATTGCTCATTCTTCTTTCCGGTCCCGAACCCCAGCGAACCTTGCTGGAAAATATTGTGCTGGGGGATTTAAAAGAATATAGCCAACCCGTTACACTTGTCAGGGGACTGCCGCAGGCAGAGGAGACGCCGGAAGTTGCGGCAAACGTTACGGTGTTCAATCATTTGCCTGCCGCAGCATTGGAGCAGAAAATAAGGGAAGCATCCCTGGTTATTAGCCGTTGCGGCTACAGCACGGTAATGGACCTGGCCACGCTGAAAAAGCGGAGCATTTTAATTCCCACACCCGGCCAAACCGAACAGGAATATTTAGCCAAACATTTACTGCAGAAGAATTTTGCTTTTTGCGTGGAGCAGAAAAAATTCAGCTTGAAAAAAGCACTTGAAATGGCCGATGCATTTCAGTATCAACTAAACTATACTGCTGAAAACAATTTACCGATTGTTGTTTCTTCCCTGTTGGAAAGTATCGAAGCCAAAAAGGAAGCAACCGCAGATTAGCGGGATTTTAAATGGATTTGCAGGATTGGCGTTTTGATTTTTAACACTCTCTCATACAGTTTGAAAAGTTCAGCTAAACAAATCGGCGGTAATCCTCCAAAAATCCTGCTAATCCGCGGTCACAAGAACGCCCCGCAGAGCAGGGCGCCTCGTTAACCTTCAACCATTCTTTTACGGCAGAACATTTGGTAATGCAGCACTTAAAAGACAATCAACAGACCGCCAAATGCTGCATGGGTTTACACAATTCTGAAATAGTGGATAAAAAATGCAGGTTTTTTGCAAATCATTTACACCGCCCCGGTGGCAATGATGGACACCTCTTCCGTAATTGAAACCTCCGGTGCAAATAACGTTGGCTGGCTGTAACTAAGCCGGAAGGATCTGCGGTGAAAGCGGCAGGGGCCGTATTTGTCCAGGGCCGCCTGGTGCTCCTTGGTGGCGTAGCCTTTGTTTTGCGCCCAGTTATAACGGGGATATTTCTGGTGCAACTCTTTCATGAAATCATCGCGGTAGGTTTTGGCCAAAATACTGGCCGCTGCAATGGAAGCATATTTGCCGTCGCCGCCTACGATGCATTTGTGCGGAATGCGTTTGTAAGGCGCAAAGCGGTTGCCGTCAATCAGGAGCAGTTGTGGTTTCACCATTAGTTGCTTTACCGCCAGGTGCATGCTTTTGAAAGACGCTTTTAAAATATTCAGTTTGTCAATTTGCTTGTGATTTAGCTTCGCTACACCATACGCAACAGCGTGTTGTTCAATATAGGGTCGCAACTGGTAACGCTGCTCTTCGGTGATTTGTTTGGAATCGTTCAACAACGGGTGAAAAAAATCTTTCGGTAAAACCACCGCGGCAGCAAACACAGGCCCGGCAAGGCATCCACGCCCTGCTTCATCGCAACCCGCCTCTAAAAATTCTTCCTGGAAAAAAGCTTGCAGCATCAATTTCAAAAATACGGCATCGTTTTACACCATGATTTCCCCTTTCATTTTTTATCACCAGTTTAAATATTCGTAAATTAGGAATGTGGGTTTTCTCCATTCATTGCGGTCATCCTGGTTTCCTGTTTGTTTGGGAACGGCAACCTGTTTTTTCTTTTTGTACGATACCTTGCCCGGCGCCACCAAAGTAAAAGCCATTCAGCAATCTTACCGCGAAGGCGATGAATGGATTGCGCCCAATGAAAACGAAATTCCTTTTACAGAAGAAGGTGAACTGATCCGTTACGGCAAAGAACTCATCACCAATACAGCAAAATACCTGGGACCGAAAGGAAGCGTTGCACGGCTTTCCAACGGCATGAATTGCCAGAATTGCCACACTTACGGCGGCACACAAAATTTTTCCAATCCTTTTTCGGCCGTGGCGGCTACTTATCCAAGGTATCGCGATAGAAGCGGAAGGGTTGAATCAGTTGAATTCCGGGTAAACGATTGTATGCAACGCAGCATGAACGGAAATACGCTGGACAGCCTAAGCCGCGAAATGCGGGCCTTTGTTGCTTACCTCAAATGGGTAGGGAAAGATGTTCCAAAAGGTATCAAGCCCAAAGGCGCAGGAACCGAACCGTTGCCGTATTTAAACAGGGCCGCCGACCCGCAGAAAGGAAGAATTGTTTACGTAAATAACTGCCAGCGCTGTCATGGGCAAAATGGTGAGGGCTTAGTAGCACCGGATGCGGTTGGGTACACCTATCCGCCACTCTGGGGCGACAAAAGTTACAATGTTGGCGCTGGAATTTACCGCCTCTCGTTTTTAGCCGGGTTTATTAAAAACAATATGCCTTACGGTACCATCTGGCGAAGCCCGGAATTAACCAATGAACAGGCTTGGGATGTGGCTGCATTCATTGCCTCACAACAAAGACCGTTGAAGGCATTTCCTCTTGATTGGAGCGATGTTTCCAAAAAACCGGTTGACCATCCGTTTGGCCCTTATACTGATGGCTTTTCCGAAACGCAGCACAAGTACGGGCCGTTTGAACCAATTGCAGAGGTGAAACGAAAAACGTCAAACGTGAAAAAGGAAAGCCATTAATCGTCTCTATAGTTTAGCTTTTCACGTTTGACGTTTCACCAGGTTACGACACCTGGATGTACCCGCAGCCGTGTTCCTGTGCACGGCCCAAAGCCCATACACCGGAAGGAACAATCTGGATGCCCGGCAGTACGCCGGCTTTAAATTCTTTGTACACGGCTTCGTTCTCCATTTTCATCTTATCGGCAAAAATTGCACTGTACACCGTTAAGGCCATGTTGCAAACGCAGAACATAACACCGCTGTCCTGCAGTTCGTTAATACCAATAGAAACCGGTCCCACACCCGGCACCTGAAAGTCGCCTGCATCGGGTTTCCAAAAAGCGTTTCGCAGAGCTGATGTTTTTGTTTTGTCGTCATCAATTTTAAAAAATTCACCAAACTTGTATTTCACCCATAGCGAATTGTTCATGGCATAGGGAATAGCATCGTGCCGAAGCACCACCACCACGCTGTTGTTTTTTTCGGGTGTGCCGGTGGCCGCATTCGTCAGTAAGAAAATTTTTGGCCAGGCAAAAGGCATCATGCCTTTAGGTTCTGTTACATCAAAAACAACCCGGTGTTTGCCTTTGATTTTATTAAACCACGCATCGGGATCATCCGGCGTAGAAAATTGATTGTCGTTTGCCACGGCTTGCAGTGGCGCAAGGCTGCTGATACTTAGGGCAGCGGCGCCGGTAGCCAATGTGCTGAGGAATGCACGACGATTGGGGCGAAGGTCATTACTTTCCATAACGTATGTTTTTGGTGAGGAGAAGAGATATAAAAGGTACGAAAATTAATAAAGGCCAAAAATTTAATTTGTTTGCTATCGTGGGCTTTTGGCCAAAGAGTGCAGAATATTTTGTAAACTTTGTTACTTAAATAAAGCAGTCATGAAAGCTCTTTTTTTCTGCATTTGTTTAGTGGTTTCGTCCATATTTCTTCAGGCCCAAACCGTTCCTTACAACGTGGTTTTTGACTTAACCAGCAAGGACACCAACGACCACCAGGCCGTGATTCGATGGTTAACCGGGATTTCGCAGGGCGATGCCAACGCAAAACTGGAAGTGGTACTCTACGGGCAGTCGCTGGACATGATACGAAAAGACAAATCAACGGTAGCACCCGCTATTCAGCAATTGTTGCAGAACAAAAACATTTCGTTTAAAGTATGTGCCGTAGCTATGAAACATCATAACATTGAGGCTGCACAACTGATACCCGGCGTGGGCATCGTACCCGATGGGATTTACGAAATTATTAGCCGCCAAAAAGAAGGCTGGGGCTATATAAAAGCTGTACGGTAGTTGGTTAAAAATGATCTAGGAAGACTGTGGTAAGCATATTTATTTCTTGCTTTCTGCGAAACGGTAACTGATGGAGAAACTAAAAATAATTCCTTCCGAATTTTTGCTTTTGGCATTCAAGGCCTGTGTACGAAGATTGTAACAGTATTCAAACCTTCCACTGGCATTGATGTTTTCTGAGAGATGCATACCTATACCAAGCGGAATGCTTCCGCTAATGATAACCGGTTTCCTGGCCGGCAATAAATAATCTGCCGTGGTGACAGACCCTTGCACCCATTGCCGCCGCCCGGTGTTCCATTGATAGTTGGCAAAGGCATAGCTTTCTTTTACGGTACTATTCAACGGCAACGAAACCTGCAAACCAAGACCTGCCAGGCCAAAGAATCTTTTCCAGGTCCGGGGATGTATTTCGTATGCCAGCGAATTGTAGACACCAAGATAATTTTGCCGGAGCTGAAATTGCTCTCCCTCCCATAAATACGTTCGGGTGGTATCGGCCATCATTTGCACCGAAGTAAACGTCTTGCTCGTCATTCTGAAAGCATGAAAATCCAGGCCCGTTGACCACACCAGTTTATTGAACGATTGCGGTTTTACTACCGGAAGTTCCCGTTGCATTCGTACCGAAATGCCAACACCGCCTGTAATGTGAATGCCAACAATATCGGTGGTAGGGAAGTATTGCAGCGAATCGAAATTGCGGGCTGCTGTTTTAGCCGAAGGCTGCAAAATTTTCTGCCAGTCGTTTCGGGCCAAAGACAGATCGTCAATAAAAGAATAACCGCTTGCCTCTACCTTTTGAAAGAAGGAACGTTGTGCATTTACAGCACAGGCAACAAAGAAAAGCAGGCACACAAATAATTGCTTCAGCATATGTTAATAGACAATTGCAAAGTACGGGACGATGCTTTGCATTTTCATCCCCCTTTACCTTCGCGGCCATGTTGCAGGGAGTTGGCACTAACCGAAGCAGGCCGGTTGCGGTATGGCTGCTGGTGGGTGTTTTTATGATAATAGTTCAAATTGTGCTGGGCGGTATCACCCGCCTCACCGATTCGGGCCTTTCCATTACCGAATGGAAGCCAATTTTGGGCACCTTGCCTCCACTGAATGAAAAACAATGGAACGAAGCCTTTGAAGGCTACAAGCAAATTGCCCAATACAAACACCTGCATTCCTATTTCACGTTGGCCGATTTTAAATCCATTTTCTTTTGGGAATGGCTGCACCGCCTCTGGGGACGGTTGATAGGCGTTGTTTTTGCCGTTCCGTTTGTTGTTTTCCTGCTGCAAAAGCGTTTCACCAGGGACATGGTTCTGCCCATGATCATTCTTTTTTTACTGGGAGGCCTGCAAGGTTTAATTGGCTGGGTTATGGTGGCCAGCGGGCTAAATGACGAGAACCTTTATGTAAGCCACATCCGCCTGGCGATTCATTTTATTGCGGCATTGGGATTGTTGGTTTACACCTTTTGGTTTGCGTTGCAGTTACTGGTAAACAGGGAACAAAAAATTGCTTCTCCTTCTTCGAAAAAACTGCTTGGCTGGATAATCGGCCTGCTGGTAATACAGTTAATTTACGGTGCTTTTATGGCCGGACTGAAAGCCGCCCTCAGTGCGCCTACCTGGCCTTCTATTAACGGTTCTTATTTACCGCCGGGCATCACTTCTTACCAGGGAAAAGAAGGAACATTTTTATCAGCATTGGTCAACAATCCCATTACCGTTCATTTTATTCACCGCAACCTTGCGTATTTGCTAACGGTTTTACTTATTATCTGGACGATTCAGGTTGCAAAACAACGAGGCAGCCAGTTGTTTAACAGGCTTAAATGGACGCCGCTTTTGCTGGCGGTGGGACAGGTACTGCTGGGGATAGCCACCGTTTTAACCAGCGTGAAAAAACTACCGCAGCGCTGGGGTATATTTGAATGGAATGCACAGTTGCACCAGGTAGTAGCCATGCTGTTGCTGCTGTCGTTGGTAAGTGTTTTGTTTTTGCATAAGGCAGGAAGAAATAAACACGGATGACAACGTTGGATAGACACCTGCGAATAATCTGTGCAAATCCTTTCCATCCGCGTTATCTGTGTTCCAAAAGGTGCAGCGTTGTTACCGGCCGGTACGTCTTACTTATGAATGCAAACCCCGGTCTATGGAATACTTTTCTTTTCTTCCCCGCTATTTTCATAAAAATTTTCGTAGTACATTGAAGCCCTTGAAACGACCGGCATTCATAGAATACCTGAGGGGAATTTTTTTTTCGCTACCCGTGCAACTGCTCTTCCTGCACTTTCGGAAGTACCAGGTGCTCCTGATTTTCTGGGCACTTTTGTTTACGGTGGTCGGCGGGGCTTTTATGAAATCTTTTGGTGCCGATGCCCTTTACCTGGCACCGGAGTACATGGGCGATGTGAATGCACTGGGCGCAGCCATCGTGGGAATTTCTATCGGTATTTTTATCATGTGCTGGAACGTAACCACCTTTATCCTGTTCAGCCGGCACTTTACATTTTTGGCCGCTACGCAGTTCCCGTTTCTCAAATACTGCATTAACAACAGTATTATTCCCCTTACGTTTTTGGTTTTTTATTTGCTGAAAGCCTACCAATACCTGCATCACAAAGAACTTATCTCCAACGTTGACATCATCTTTATAACCGGGGGCTTTTTAATTGGGTTGATCCTGGTGCTGGCCATTTCGTTCTTTTATTTCTTTAGCGCCGACAGAACGATTTTTAAAAAGTTGCAACCGCTTTTCAGCAGCGCCAAAAATTATATCTCCAACCTGCAGCCGGAAAAAAGTTCAGGTTATGCCCTGATGCGTTCTGAATGGTTTTTGGATTCGTTCTTCAAGGTCCGCCGTTGCCGCGATGTGTCGCATTACTCCGAAGAACTGATGGAAAAGATTTTCAAACGCCACCACTTTGCCGCTGTCATTTCCATTTTCATTGTTTATCTTTTTTTACTGGTCATCGGGTACTTTATCGACCTGCCTTTTTTTCAATTTCCGGCCAGTGCCGCCAGTACGTTGATGTTTGGAATTTTGATTGGTGTAACCGGTGCTATTGTTTATTTTTTTCAAAGCTGGAGTGTACCGGCGCTGGTGATTTTTATTTTCATCATCAATTTTTTTTACCGCATTCAATGGATAGACCCCCGTAACAAGGCCTATGGATTGAATTACGAAAACCGCGATGTTTATCCGTCCTATACACAACGGGCTGTTGACAGCATTGCCAACTCGCCGTCTGTGGCAACTGACAAACAGAACATGGAAACCATTCTGAACCGGTGGAAAGCGAAACAAGGCGAAGACAAGCCCTTGCTGGTGGTGATAACAACAAGTGGTGGCGGCACCCGCAGCGCTACGTTTACCACGAACGTGTTGCAGCGGCTCGACAGCCTGACCGGTGGTTCCATGATGAAGAAAACGTTTTTGATCAGTGGCGCATCCGGCGGCATGATAGGCGCCACGTATTTCCGGGAGCTGTACCGCCAGCGATTAGCAAATGCACCCATCAACCTGCAATCAAAAGACTACGTTAACAACATTTCTTCCGATTTATTGAACCCGACATTTACGTCGTTTGTTACCCGTGATGTGTTTGCGCCGGAGCGAAAGTTTTCGGTTGGCCCCTACTCCTACCTGCGTGACCGGGGACTTGCTTTTGAAGAAGCCCTGAACAACAACACCGATAAAGTGTTGGATAAAAAACTAGGCGATTATGTGGCTGACGAAGTAGCGGCCAACATCCCGCTGATGTTGTACCATACGCTGATTACACGGGATGGCAAGATGATGATGATTGGCACACAGCCCATGCGCTTTATGATGAATCCGCCCAGGGATTCTGCTGAAAAATTTGCCACGGCCGATGCCATTGACTTTACTTCGTTTTTTGCCAAACAGGACCCTTATAATTTACGCCTGCTGACTATCCTGCGCATGAATGCTACCTTCCCAGTGGTGTTGCCAAATGTGTGGATGCCGTCGAATCCCGTGATAGATGTGATGGACGGCGGTTTGCGGGATAACTACGGCGTGGAGACATCGTTGCGCTTTTTGATTCACCTTCAAAAATGGATTGAAGAAAATACAAGAGGCGTGGCCATCGTGCAAATTCGCGACCGCATGGATGGCGGCTGGGAAAGCCCGTACGAGTTTGACGACCTGGTGCAAAACGCTACCAAGCCTTTCTTCCTCTTGCAGAACAACTGGTACAAGATGATGGAGTATTTTCAAAAAGACATGGCGACCTATTTTTTAAGCAACAGCCGCTACCCGGTGCACAACATTACCTTTCAATACATTCCCCGCAAGGAAGAACACAAAGCTGCGTTAAGCTTTCACTTGACCAAACAGGAGAAACTGGACATCGCCGGCTCTTTGCAATCGGAGCACAACCAGGAGAGCTTCAAAAGAGTGCTGGAATTGTTTGCTAAGCCGGATAAATCATCCGGAAACAATCTTCCAAAACCGTGATCTTCATTTCTGCTATCGACTCTACCGGGTCGCCATCAATGTGCATGGGGGCGCCTTTTTTGTTCTTTATCGACAAGCTGTCGGTTTGAAAATAAAGCAGGCTGCTTTTTTCATCAATGATGTCTACACTTTTTACTTTATTGTAACCGCTGATTTGCTTAATGGTATTGAAAAGAACACTCAACTTGTTTTGCCTGGTCATGATTACTACATCCAGCAAGCCATCGGTTAGTGATGCTTTGGGTGCAATGGTAAAATGATTGCCGAATTGGTTGCTGTTGGCGATGCTCATGAAAAAGGCTTCTGTCTTTATTTCACGGTCACCGCATTTTAAAACAAAAGGATAGGTTTTGGAGCTAATAAAATTCTTCAGCGTTTTTTGTATGTAGGTCATTAACCCACGCTTGGGAGCATTGGCAAAATCATGCGCTACCTGCGCATCAAACCCTAAGCCGCACAACATACAGGCAAAGCGATCATTGATAAAAAAGCCATCGGTTAATTTGCCCACACCTTTAAAAACAATCTGCAGCGCTTTTACCGGGTCTTTCGGAATGCCGGCACTAAAGGCCAGCCCATTGCCGGAACCGCAGGGAATAATGCCGAATTGCACGTCTAATTTGCACAGGCCATTAACCACCTGGTTGATGGTGCCATCGCCACCGGCAATCACAACATCGGTAAAACCTTCCTCTTTGATAACAGGATAAAGAAAACCGTAATTGCCATCCGCAACAGAAGGATAAACGGCATAGGGAATCCCTGCTTTTTCGGTTTCTCTTTCGGCAATCTCCCGAATTTGTTTTTTGTTGCGTGTACCCGAAATGGGGTTAATGATGTATAAGATTTTTCGCTGCATAATAAACTCGCCACAGGCTGCAAAACAACAAAGAATAATTCATGTAATTTTAGAAAGAGTAATTCCGCCGCATGCTTTTAGAAAACTTTGAAATCGACATATCCCAATCGAAACTAAAAGCTTATTTACTGCACACCCAACACCCGGATGGATAGAGCAAAGCAAATTTTTTTATACAACAGGGAATTGCAACAGAGGAAAAAGTCAAGGAATTGCTTCTTTTTATCATTCAAAATAACGAGGTAAAAGAAACCATTCAGACGAAATTTGGCATTAAGTACATCGTTGAGGGAACCATCTCTGCCGGCAGCACTGTCATTTTACGCACAGTATGGATTGTATTGGAAGGAGAAAATATTTGTAGATTCGTAACAGCATATCCGCTATGATAAAGGAATTAGAACGTGTATATCTACTGGCAGACCTTCCGGGAACTGCATTTGTAAAAGGCGATGTAGGCACTGTGGTTTTTATTTATCCAAAGGAAGAAGCCTACGAAATTGAGTTTTTTGCACTTGATGGAACCAGCCTGGGAGTGGAAACCGTGCCTGCCTGGCAAGTGAAATCCGTAAAAGGGATAAAAAAAGTGCTGCACATTGATGAAGCAGCGTAAACACTGGCTAATCTTCCAAATTAATCGTGCACAAATGAACCCTGCGCAGCTTAACTTTTATGCGGGGATCCTTGGGAACGGCTATCGTATAAACTTTTAGTTGTGCAATGCCGCTCCGATGCCATTTTTTTAGGTTAGCGGCAGGGATTATCATACTGAAGTCTTCTTTGGAATAAAGTTCGTTATTGGCAGCATCAAACACCATAAGCCTGCGTCCCCAGCCGCTTTGGGCCTTGCCGGGAACATAGGTTACAACCAAACTGCCTTTTTTAATATCGGTGATGGTAGCAACATTGGCAACCGTATCTTCTTTATTGGCTGTCAGCAGCGTTTTGCTGTTTAATTGTACCATCCAGCGTTCCTGTGCTTTACTGCCATACGAAAGGGCAATACTTAGCAGCACTAAATAAATTGTTTTCATAAGACAAATATTGTTTTTATCAGGCTATCTTGTTTGTTCCTGTTTCTTGAAGGCGTTTTTTTAATTCCTGTTCGTCGGTTAAATCAAGCCGCAACGGCGTAATGGAAACATACCCGTTTTCTACCGCCCAGCGGTCGGTGCCTTCTTCGGCAGGTTCCAGCGGAATTACGGTAAACCAATAATGCTTTCGCCCCATGGGGTCCATGGCGGGAACAATTTGGTTGTCGTACAACCGCACCGATTGCCGTGTCCACATGATTCCTTTGGGTGTATGCGGGAAGTTTACATTGTACAAAGCCAGCCTTTCATCTTTCAACAGCAAGTCCAGGACTTCCTTTACGTAAGGTGCCAGTACATCAAAATCGGGTTCCTTGTCCGTAGGTGTGCTGAGGGCAATTCCCCTTACACCCAGCAACACCGCCTGCTTGGCAGCTGCCAGGGTACCGGAGTGCCACATGGCGTTGCCAAGGTTTGGCCCCATGTTAATACCCGAAAGCACCACATCCGTTTTTACAACATGCGTCCCTAATGCGGCACAATCGGCAGGTGTTCCATTCACTTTAAAAGCCTGTACACCGTCAATTGTTACCGTGGCTTTTTTAAAGGAAATGGGCGAATGCGAAGAAATAGCATGCGATGCCGATGACCGTTCTACATCGGGTGCCATTACGGTTACATCCCCAAAATTTTTGGCGATACCTGCCAATGAAGCCAGGCCGGGACTAAAAATGCCATCGTCATTAGTTATCAGTATATTCATGCAGTTAGCTGCAACATTTTTGTGCCAGAACCCCTTTTTCTGGTACGCTTTTGTTGAGCTTAATTAAACCAATTTTGTTTTATGCAAGTAGTTAAGTTGATACACAACCCAACGGCAGGCGATGAGGAACACAGCAAGGAAGCGCTGGTTGAACAAATTGAAAAAGCCGGGTTTGAATGTAGATATGCCTCTACAAAAAAAGACAACTGGAAAGAAATAGAAGACGATGTGGAACTGGTGGTAGCAGCCGGCGGCGACGGAACGGTACGAAAAGTAATCCGGCAGGTGCTTAAACAAAAAGGCGACAGGACCCTGCCCGTGGCCGTACTGGCCCTGGGAACAGCCAACAACATTGCAAAAACGTTTGACATCAATAAGGATTCCAAACAGGTGATTCAATCGTGGAAGAACGGGCAAATTAAAAATGTAGATGTTGGGGTGGTGGAAAATGTGCCCGGTGTTGATTTTTTCCTGGAAGGTTTTGGCTTTGGGCTTTTCCCTCACCTGATGAAAGAAATGAAGGAATGCGAAGGCCAATTTGCCACGCCGGAAGAAGAGCTCAAGTTTGCTTTAAAGAAGATGCACGAACTTGTTTTGTCGTTTGAGCCGCGGCATTGCCAGTTGGAAATTGATGGAACGGATCATTCGGGGAATTTTTTATTGGTAGAAGTCATGAACATGAAATCTATCGGGCCCAATATGGTGTTATCGCCGTTTGCCGATCCGGGCGATGGCGAGTTGGATGTTATCCTGGTCCCGGAAGCACACAAGGCAAAATTTGCTGAATTTATTTCGCATAAGCTCAACAACGGCGAAGACACTTACCAGTTTCATACGCTAAAAGCAAAAAAGCTATCGGTAAGTTGGGATGGTAAGCGGGTTCATGCCGATGACAAACTGTTGAAATTGCCAAAAGCAACCAAGGTGGAAATTCGCATCAGGGAAAGGGCCATTCATTTTTTAAACGCTGGCAATGGGGCCACAAACGGGTAAATACATCATTGTTTTTGGAGCATTGGTAGTGGTTATTGGATTGATTGTTTATTTATTTGGCGATAAACTAACCTGGGTAGGAAGATTGCCCGGTGATATACGGGTGGAAAAAGAGAACTTCCGCTTTTATTTCCCCATCACCACCATGATCCTTTTTAGTGTATTGGTAACGGTCATTGTAAATATTATCCGGCGTTTTTTGTAACGAACAAGCCTTTGCTATTAGGGAATGAATTCAAAGAGAGGATTAACGCTGAAAGGATTAACAAGTTACAATTCCTGTTCTCTTCTGAATGTTCTGCGTAAGTTAACATTGGCGGCCGGTGTAACAATCAATGGGAATTTTTCAACCACAACATTGCCCGGATCCAGCCCGAAACCTTTTTCCTCCGATAAACTGATGGATTTTAAAAAGAAATGGAATTTCATCATCAGCCGCTCGTTAAAAGGCAGCTCGTTGTCCTGGCTCAGGTATTTTTCCATCACAATAAACGTGAAGTCGCCAATAACTTTTCTCCGCTCAAGGCTTTCGTACCGGCTGGTAATGTTGACTTCCTTATTTGCTACCAAGTCTTCCACAACCTTGCGGAACAACAAATTAATGCGAGGCTGCACCCGGAATCCCAGGCGAAAATCAACACGGATAATATCGTTGGGGATAATGTGCTCTACTTCGTACTCCATGGTGTATGGATCATCCAGCGTATGTACGTGCACAAACCAGTAAATATCGGCCCGTTTGGCCTTGCGGGTAAGAATGGAGTAAACAATCTTGTGCTCAATTTCCTTCGGGTTGTCGGCGCTGGTAAGGTAAACCAGGTGGGTAGCGTATTTGGGTACCGAACGGTCGTTGCTTAGTTCCTGTATCTTGGGCACATAGTCTTCAATGCGCACAAACTCCACGTAGCGGTTTTTAATTTTGCGTGCCTTGAACCAGATGTACATAATCAGGAACAACGTACCGCCAACAAAAAGGGCAATATAACCGCCGTGCGGAAATTTATCGAGGTTAGCCAGCAAAAAAGAACCTTCCAGGGCTATGTACACAGTCAGAAAGAGATAAATCAGGCCTGGCTTCTTGCGGTGTAGCACCAGGTAGTTGGCAAAAAGAATGGTAGTCGCCAGCATGCAAAGTGTAATGGCCAACCCATAGGCCGCTTCCATATTGGTTGCTTTTTGAAAGTGCAACACAATGCCGCAGCAGCCAATAAACAACAGGATATTAATGCCCGGTACAAACAACTGTCCTCTTGCTTCAGACGGATATTTAATCCGCATTTTCGGCCAAAGGTTCAGGCGAATGGCTTCGCTTATCAGGGTAAACGAGCCGCTGATCAACGCTTGGCTGGCAATGATAGCGGCCGTAGTAGCAATGGCAATACCGGCAATAAGGAACCAGCCGGGCATAATGCCGTAAAAAGGATTAAAGCCCGATGTTATCATTTCTTCCGTGATGGTCTTTCCTTTCAGGTGCGACATGAGCCAGGCGCCCTGTCCCAGGTAATTTAAAATCAAACAGGCCTTTACAAAAATCCAGGATACACGGATGTTGCTGCGGCCGCAGTGGCCCAAATCGGAATAAAGTGCTTCGGCACCCGTGGTGCACAAAAACACAGCGCCTAAAATCCAAAAGCCATGCGGGTAGGTCACCAGCAGGTGAATACCGTAATAAGGGTTGAAGGCCCGGAAAATACTCAGGTCATCAACCAAATGTGTAGCGCCAAGAACGGCCAGCATCAGGAACCATACCGACATGATAGGCCCAAACAACTTACCAATGGAAGCCGTACCAAACTGTTGTAAAAAAAACAGGAAGCTGATAATGCCCAATACAATGGCAACAATGGCGTGGTCGGATATGTTGTGGAAGTATTGAATGTTGCGCAAACCTTCGATGGCCGAGGTAACAGAGATGGGCGGAGTGATCATGCCATCGGCCAGCAGTGCCGCCCCGCCTATCATGGCCGGGAACACCAGCCAGCGGCGCCGTCGCCGTACCAACGCAAACAGCGAAAAAATCCCGCCTTCACCACGGTTATCAGCCCGTAGCGTTAGGACAACATATTTCAACGTGGTTTGCAGGGTCAGTGTCCAGATAACTAGTGACAACGCACCAAGGATCAACTGATCTGCAACCATCTTGTCTTTTAATATTGCATTGAGTACGTAGAGGGGAGATGTACCGATGTCGCCGTAGATAATTCCCAGTGCAACCAATAAGCCAGCCGCTGTGAACTTGCTATTACTGTGAGAACTCATAATAGATTTGTCTTTAGATCCATAGGAAAGGATTCAGCAAAGGTATAGCCAATGTCTATGATTTTCGCTGCCTTGAAAATCACATGTTAGATTTACCAGGATTGGTAGGAAGAAAAGAATCAAAAGAAATGCCTGATGCATTTGGCCGGGACATGATGCGGTTTCTTTTTGTTCCGCCACCTCTAATTCATAAAGCCCGCTGGGAATGAGAAAATTATAACAGCCCGCCAAAGTGGTTTTGTTTGCGGATAACAAGTGCTGGCATGGATGTAAAATTGTTTGGGGTATCTTCACAGGATGGTCGATTTCTTTCAAAACATTGTTGATTTTCTAAACAAAGAAGAAATCCCGTATATGCTCACGGGCAGTGTAGCAATGAGTATTTATGTTGTGCCAAGAGCAACAAGAGATATGGATTTTATTGTCATGCTGCAAGCAAAAGACATTGATAAAATAGCGGCGCATTATAGCAAAGGATATTATTGTGACAAGGATGCGATGATGGATGCACTGCGCAGGAAAAGTATGTTCAAATTATAGACCATGCCAGTGGTTTCAAAGCAGATTTTATAGTGCTTAACGAAACTGAATTTGAGCAAAACAAATTCAGCCGTCGCAGAGAAACGGCATTTATGGAAAGTAGAGTTTATATTATCTCGCCGGAGGACCTTCTGCTTTCTAAATTGGTTTGGATTCAGCAGTTGCAAAGTGCACAGCAGATGGAAGATATTAAAACCTTGTTTGAAATTGAATCACTCGATAAAGACTATATTCAATTTTGGATAGACAAACTTCTTCTTACTACCTTTGATTTATTATGACAGATACGCCTGAATACGTAAAAAAACTTCAACTAGAACTTTGGTTGTTGAAACCACCTGGCGAGAGGCTGCGCCAATTTTTGGTTAGCAATGAACAGCTCCATGCATTTTGGAAGGCAGGCAGAGAACAAATGGCCCAAAAATATTCTCCATCGAAACAGAAACAACCTTAACTATCTCCCTCTCACCAACTTTTTGTTAACTATCGCCCTACCTTCTGGCTTCCCCGCTGATTTCCGGTATCTTTGCGCCTCTAAAAATAGCTTTTAGCTGTTTGCCGTTAGCACTTAGCTTTTGCTTTGCTAACCGCTAATAGCTAACCGCTAACAGCTTTTCTTATGGATATTAGAAACATCGCAATCATTGCCCACGTTGACCACGGAAAAACAACCTTGGTGGACAAAATTCTTCACGCAACCAAAGTGTTCCGTGACAACCAGGAAACCGGCGAACTTATCATGGACAGCAACGACCTGGAACGTGAAAGAGGCATTACCATCTTTAGTAAGAATGCCGCTGTTACCTACAACGGCGTCAAAATAAATGTTATTGACACACCGGGCCACGCCGACTTTGGCGGTGAAGTGGAAAGGGTATTGAAAATGGCCGATGGTGTTTGCCTGTTGGTAGATGCTTTTGAAGGCCCCATGCCGCAAACCCGTTTCGTGTTGCAAAAAGCGCTGGCACTTGGCTTAAAGCCAATTGTTATCATCAACAAAGTGGATAAGCCCAACTGCCGCCCTGATGAAGTGCACGATGCGGTGTTTGAACTTTTCTTCAACTTAGACGCCAGCGAAGAACAATTAGACTTCCCCACCTATTATGGTTCGGGCAAAAACGGCTGGTTTAACGACAGCCTGACGCCGACAGATAACATTACACCCCTGCTCGACGGCATCTTAAAGCATGTACCGGCTCCAAAAGTGAGCGAAGGTTTTTTACAGATGCAAATCACCTCTCTTGATTACTCTTCATTCCTTGGCCGTATTGCCATTGGTAAAGTGGCCCGTGGCACCATTAAGGAGAACCAGCTTATTGCGCTGATGCAGTCTGGAGGCGTTGTCAAAAAGCAACGGGTCCGTGAACTGTATGTGTTTGAAGGCATGGGCAAGAAGAAAGTAAGCGAAGTAGTGGCCGGTGACCTTTGCGCTGTGGTTGGATTGGAAGGCTTTAATATCGGTGATACCATTGCCGATGCAGAGAACCCCGAAGCATTGGAAGTAATTAGCGTGGACGAACCGACAATGAACATGCAGTTTTCCATCAACAACTCGCCTTTCTTTGGCCGCGATGGAAAATTTGTTACGTCCCGCCACCTGCGTGACCGCCTGATGAAGGAAACGGAAAAAAACCTGGCTTTGCGTGTTTACGATACCGACAGCGCTGATAGTTTCATGGTCTATGGCCGCGGTATTTTGCACCTTGGAGTTTTGGTTGAAACCATGCGCCGCGAAGGCTACGAGTTGACCATTGGCCAGCCGCAGGTAATTACAAAAGAAATTGACGGCAAAAAGCACGAGCCGTTTGAAACACTTGTGGTAGATGTGCCGCAGGAATATGCATCCAAGGTAATTGACATGGTAACCCGTCGCAAAGGCGAAATGCTGGTGATGGAAACCAAAGGCGACATGCAGCACCTTGAATTTGATATGCCTTCAAGAGGTTTGCTTGGTTTGCGTACGCAAATGTTGACGAATACGGCCGGCGAGGCGGTGATGAACCACCGTTTTAGCGAGTACAAGCCATGGAAAGGCCCTATTCCCGGACGTAACAATGGTGTACTGATTGCAAAAGACAATGGTTCTACAACCGGTTATTCGTTAGATAAATTGCAGGACCGTGGTTACTTTTTTGTAGACCCAGGTGAAGAAGTGTACCGCGGCCAGGTAATTGGCGAAAACAACAAGCCGGGCGACATTGTGGTAAATTCCAATGAAGGAAAAAAACTGACCAACCACCGTGCTTCCGGTTCCGATGCGGCCACCAACATTGCCCCTAAGCGGGAAATGACCTTGGAAGAATGCATGGAATACATTCAGCAGGACGAGTGCATTGAGGTAACACCGAACCACATCCGGATGCGCAAAGTAATCCTGGATGAAAACGAAAGAACAAAGCAGCAAAAGCGCATGAGTGCAGAAGCCGTTTAATCTTTAGCATGTATCATACGAAACAGTGAAAGGAGCTCTTGCAGCTCCTTTTCTTTTTCAATTCATTCCGGCGCTTTTTCGATACATCCGAAAAATTTACAATCGATTCTGCTTTGAATTCTCTTTACAACAAAGCCACATGAACTTGCAGCTTATAATAATTAAAAACATTGTTATGAGCAGTAATAACATCACCTCGTTTCTTTCGCAGGTAAAGCCAGGCACCAAAATATTATTTGCCAACTTCCCGGCTGACGGTCATTTCAATCCTTTAACAGGTTTGGCTGCACATCTCAAATCTGTTGGCTGCGATGTGCGGTGGTATACCTCTGGCCGTTACCAGGCCAAGATTGAAAAACTCGGCATCCCATTTTATCCTTTGCAACAGGCTTATGATTTTGCCGGGGTATCGCCGGCAGATATGCCAGAAAGAGTCAAATTAAAAACAGTTGTTGGCAAACTGAATTACGACATTGTCAATGCCTTTGTTTTACGGGGTGCAGAATATTACGAAGACGTGAAAGCCATTTACCAAAGCTTTGCTTTTGATGTTGTCATTGCCGATGTTTGCTTTACCGGCCTGCCGTTTATCCGCGATAAAATGAACATCCCGGTGATTGCCGTTGGTGTAATGCCGCTTGGCAATACTTCCAAAGACCTGCCACCGACCGGCTTGGGAATGACGCCGAGCTACAATTTCTTTGGACAATTGAAACAGGCTTTCCTGCGCAAGCTTGCGCAAAAAGTTTTGTTTGCCAAATCGAACAAAGTTTTGCGCAGCGAGTTTGAACGTTATGACATGACCGGCGGTGATGAATTTGTGTTTGATGTGATTTATTCCAAAGCTGACCTGGTTTTGCAAAGCGGTTCGCCCGGCTTTGAATACAGACGCCGTGATTTATCGCCAAAAATAAAATTCGTTGGCGCCTTGCTTCCGTACAGCGGCAAGCAAAAAACCATGAAGTTCTGGTATGATGAAAGGCTTCTTCGTTACAAAAAAATTGTGTTGGTAACACAAGGCACGGTGGAAACTGACGTGAACAAAATCATTGCACCCACACTGGAAGCATTCAAAGATTCGGATGTGCTGGTGATTGCTACAACAGGCGGTACAGGCACCGACGAATTGCGGCGCCGCTATCCGCAAAGCAATTTTATCATTGAAGATTTTATTCCCTTTGAAGCCGTGATGCCTTACGTACAGGTTTATATTACCAATGGCGGTTATGGTGGCGTGATGCTGGGCATTCAACACAATCTTCCCTTAGTAGTTGCCGGTGTGCACGAAGGCAAGAATGAGATCAATGCCCGCATCGGCTATTTTAAATTGGGCATCAACCTGAAAACCGAAACGCCAAAACCTTCACACATCCGCATGGCAATAGATGAAATTTTTAGAAACCCGCAGTACAAAAACAATGTAGAGGGCTTGCAGAAAGAACTGGCAACCTACCAGCCGGAGCAGCTTTGCGAACATTACATCACCGAAGTTTTACCGCACAAAAGAAAGGCACCCGTTGCGGAAGAAGTTTTCGAAATGGAACCGATTTATTGAGATAAGGAGAGCAAAAGGCTTAACATTTTAAACTTGTTAAGCCTTTCTTTTTGCTGCTGTTGATGCTATTTGACGTAGTAACAATTGCTGTTTGGGTTTTTATAAAGTCAGCCTGTAAATTTTAACATTCACCCCTCTATAGGAGAAAGCTGTGTGATACTTAACCTGGTTTTTGGCCGAAGCTTTGTAAAGACTAAACTGATGAAAAGCGATTTTCTACTTTTACTCTTTGGGCTTTGGGCTCTTTCGGCTTGCAATCTTGTAGAAAGCAAGAACGGTAAAAAGTCGTCGAAAGAAATGACCTATTCGTTTACCTGCCTCGACAGTGCTGTAAGCGGCAGTAAAACCAACAAAGCCATCAGCAAAACTACCAGCATCATCCGTGATTTAGCTGTCAGCAAAAAGGAAATTACCGATTCAGTGCAAAACGTTTACGGCAATGCGTTTCATCAGGACGCCGTTGAAACCAAAACATTTGTACTTGTCAACGACCCGGCCATCAACACAGAACTGCAAAAAGTATTGAACGATTTATTAGCTGCCCGTGAAAATCCATCGCACATCAACTATTCCATTTATCTCATCGACGACAGTCAAATCAATGCCTTCACCTTTGGCGGCCATGTTTACATTACCAAAGCCATGTACGAAAAATGCAAGGAAAAAACGGCGCTGTTGTATTTTATCATCGGCCACGAAATTGGGCACTCCGAAAAAGGGCACATCAAAAAAACCATCCAGGAAATGGAGTTGTCCGATAAGCTCTTTGGTGAGAACGGTACTGATTTCATCTTTTTCAAAAAATTATTGGCAGGCTCCTTCAACCAGCGAAACGAACTGGAAGCCGACTACTATGGTGTTGATTTAACCAGCAACCTGAACCAGGATCTTTGTTCGGCTGTTAGCTTCTGGAAAGAAATGGCAAAGAATGAAAACAATTACAGCAAACTGGAAGATTTTTTCCGCACCCATCCTTTTTCTTCGCTGCGGGCACAATGCTTACAGGACCATATTCAGCAAAATTTTGGCCTTTCCTGCCCGGCAAAATAACCTGCAAAAAATTCTTATTCGTATTGGTAACTGAATTTTGACTGTACAACAAACTTGCCTGCGCTGTTTTTGTAGCCATTTGCGTATTCGGTCAGCAGGCCGCGGTTATCATATTTGTAAGTGTACCGGATGCCATTTGACCATGCCGCTTCTGTTGGCCGGCTTTTGTTGTCGTACTTGTATTTTACCGTTATGATGTACTTCTTTTTGTCATCCGTTGAAAACATTTCCTTCCGCACAGGGTCGCCCTGGCTGTTCAGCGTATAGGTAACAATGCTGCCGTCGGGTATTTTTAATTTTAACAGCTTTCCCTTGGCGTTGAACCATTTGCTACTGGTCATGTGAAACGCTGCATCTTCCAGGTCTTCTTTGTAGCTTCCGTCTTTGGTGTAGGTGTACGTGTAGGTGTTCAACGGCTTTCCGTCGGCTCCAAATTCTTCGGCCTTTGTTTTCCTTGCCTTATTGTCGTAAGTAATCTGCGTGTACCTCGACCGTATTCCTTCTTCCAGCACGGCGGTATCGGTGCCTTGTGCATCAAAATAATACGTCGTCGTAGTTTTTCCGGACTCCTTTTCAGCCGTCTCTATAACTTTCCGGATCTTGTATTTCTTAATTAAATCGTTTTGGATTTGAGCCGTTGCCAGCAGGGGAAGAGCAAGAACAAAAAGCAGCCATCGTTTCATACCGGTGATTTTGCTTTTAAATATAAGGATTGCTGAAAAATTTTTGCCTTGCAGCACGGCCGCTACAGTTAATTTTAGAATTTCTTTTCAGCCGAAAGCCGCTTCGGGGCTACCTTTGCGGAGAAGTTATTTATGAAAAACAAAATCCTCTTTCTTACTTTTCTGTTTGCCGTGCTCGTGCTGAGCAATTTTTCGGCAAAGGCGCAGTGCTCTATTTGTACCCGCACTGCGCAGCAAATGGGTGAGAAGCCTGCAAAAAACCTGAACATCGGCATTCTTTATCTGGCTGCAACTCCCCTTGCCGTTGCCGGGTTTTTGGGCTACCGCTGGTGGGCAAAAAACAAATAAGTATTTCTCTTTTAATACTATCACTCTTGCAATTGCCAGTGTCTTAATCACTATCTTATCTTTCCCTTCATCAAACCCTTGTACTTGTGAAGCTATACGTTAACTACCAGTATGCCTCGGTGTCCATGTCGAAAGATGCAGACTTTATTGAGGCTGTGAAAAAGGTTTTTCAACAATACCCGGTCCAGAATATCATAGAAAGCGGTACATACATGGGCACCGGTTCTACTGTTATTTTGGCAAATGCCCTTAAAGATGCAGGAAGGCTTTCTTCCTTTGGGCAGTTTTATACACTGGAAGTTGATTTTTACCTGTACAACCGGGCAAAGAAAAACCTGGAGACACATCCTTTTGTAAAACCCGTGTGGGGAATGTCGGTTACCAAAGAAGAGGCCTTGCGCTTTATTCAGGCCGATGATGTGCTAAAGGACCATACCGCATACGAAAACATTTTTATTGATGATATAGCGGACCCTGTAGGATTTTACACCAACGAAATCAATGGCGAGCTTTCCAACGTAAGCCTTGAGGAACAAAAAGTGGTGAAGCTGAAACTGAAGCTAAAAAGGTTGGTCACCACATTTCACGAAGGTTTTTTTGATAAAACGATCCCAGCGATAAAAAACGAATTCCCTCTTTTTTTGCTTGATTCGGCCGGTGGCATCGGCTGGCTGGAGTTTCAGAAAGTAGTACAGTTGATGGTCGACGAGGAGTACATTCTTATTTTGGATGATACCCACCACCTCAAACATTTCCGCAGCCTGCAATACATTCAGCAAAACAAAGCATTTACTATACTTGCCTCCAATGCGCTGCACGGATGGGTGATTGCACACCACAGAAAATAAGAAAGGAGTTATACGGTCTTCTCTTCCAATAATCGTTTTGCCGCATATTCAAACTGCGGTTGGTACATAAACAGGTTACCGCCTTTTCCTTCGGGAATTACATTGGGTGCTTTGTAATACACCTCCAGCAAGCGGTTTATTTTTAAAGCCTCTGCCAGCGCATACGGAAACGACTGGTTGCCGATAAACAATTTGCAACTGTTGATGATAGTAGCCATTTCCAGGAAATCGCTTACCGGTTTATGCTCTATATCAGGCAATACGGCTTTCATGTCTTCGTACTCTTCCATTACCCCCAAAAAAACCTTCTTGGGGTATTTTTTCAGGAAGCTGTAATCAACCAGGGGTGCACGGTAGCGGTGGCTGCGGGCAATGACAATCGTATCGGCATAGTTTTCATCTTTGGGTGCTGTCAGCCAGGGCTGGCTGCTGTCGTAAAAGATGCCGTACACATAAAAATACCAATGTACAATGTTGCCTTTGTCCATTGAAAAGCTATACCTGCGAAATTGATCGAGATCGTAATCAATGGGCTGGTTGCTGTACTTTTCCACCACTGCTATTTGCGGCTGGTATTGCAACAGGGGCTTTAGCAAGTCAATCATCTTATCGGTAAGCATGGTAGCTCCCAAGGGATGATAATCAAGATTGTATTCGCCGGGCTGATTAGCGTTCAGGTAAAAATGAGCTTTGCCGTTTTTGGCAAGTTCAAAAGCAGCAGGCAGGGAGTAAATGATGTCGCCGCTGTTGCCGCTGTGTTTGAACGACGTAATGGCTTTAAACGGATGGTCCAGGGGCGGATGCCGGAGAGATGAAGTTTCGTGGTAAAAATGATAGTCCTGCAACATGCGTTTGTACCGCAGGTACGCAGGGCGGTCGGTATATTTTAAATACCATTTTTGCAGCTTCGAAATTTTCTTATACTCCATCACAACACCGTAATTTTTGCAAAAGAAAGATTCGTTATTGATACTTGGGCTTCTGCTGTTAAATATTTTTCCTGTGCTTAGGACAGTATTTGTGCCAGGAAACGTTCTTCTGGCTGTGCAGGATATTTTTGCCGAAACAGGGCAAACGACTTTTCACCCATTGCTTTCCATTGTTCTTTTGCTTGCCATGCTTCTTCCAGGCAAGCGTCAATCGCCTCTATGTTTGTATTGCATACCCAACCGGTTTCACTGTCGATCCACAACGGCATATCACCAATGCGGCTGACAACCACGGGCCTTGCCATGGCCATTGCTTCCATTACGGTCAGGGGCATGGCATCAACATTGGTAATTTGTAGAATTAAATGCGCTTGTTGCAGTGCAGTTGCAGCATCAGCGACATGTCCGTGTAAAAAAATCTTTTGTTGAAGGCCCAACTCTGCAACCAGTTTTTTCAGCATTGTTTTGTCCCTGCCTTCGCCGTAAAGATGCAGTTGCCAGGCCCGGGCTTTCCATTTTCCCGATGACAAAACACCAATCAATTTATCCTGTGCTTTGCGGGCCACATCCAGTGCTGCCAGCATCGCAAACCTGTACTGGCCGTTTATAAGTGCAGGATATGGTGTTATTGCACCCGGTGGATGAAACGTAATGGGATTGATAAAGACGGATGCGTTGGAAATCTCGTTATTCAATTTTTCCTGCAAAACAGTTTGTATGCGGCGGGCCGCAAATAAGTTTACCGAAGCGTTCTGCATCCACTGTTTCAGGGCTTGTTTTTGCGAGGAAGAAAAATCCTGTTCTTCGTTGTAATTGTGAAAAAGCAAGGCATAGTTTTTCAACCGCCGGTAAAAAACTTTCCATGTTGGTGTATAGATTTCAAACCCGCCCTGGTTTACAACAACCGTATTGTATTCTTCAACCGGCAGGTTGGCGATGGCCGTTTTTAGCTTTGCTTTTTGTTGAAATTTGCTCAGCAGTTTTTTAACTCCCCTGTCTTTTTCTTGTTTCGGATTGGGTAAAAGAAAAACAGTGCAACCGGCTTTTTGCAGTTTGACCATTCGCTCTTTTTTTTCCTTCCAGTCGTAAACAGCGCAGCCTACTTTGCCCCCCTTTTTTGCCAACCACAGTGCCGTACGGTACCATAGTTCTTCGCTGCCGCCCCACGGGGCACCGTTCATCAGCGAAAGAAAAAAAACAGATGGTAAGGAGTTCTTCAAACGAAATAGTTCATTAAAGGTTTGCTTTACAAATAGGGTTGAATAAAACGGTAAAGATTAAATTCCCTGGCCTGCACCTGTGTACGAAGCTGTTGTTCCAAAACTGTTTTGCTAACATTGTTCATTCGCTTTTGTTGAATAAGGTAATAAGCTTTTTCGGCCAGGAGCCAGGATTTCTTTTCATTGGTGATGCCTGCTTGCTGGTGCCTTTGTATAGCCATGTACAATTCCGGAACACCTTCATGGGACGATGCAATCGTTTTAAGAATCGGCACTTCGTAACGGTGATTTGCAAACGCCGGCGCCAGCATCAACCGCAGGTTTTTCACAAAGGTATCGGCATCGGGACGGTCAGCTTTGTTGACGACAAAAATATCGGCAATTTCCATCAGCCCTGCCTTCATGGTTTGCACTTCATCACCGGCTTCGGGCACCATTACAACAACGGTAGTATCAGCCAGGCCGGCAATTTCAATTTCACTTTGCCCTACACCTACTGTTTCAACAATTACATAATCGTACCCCGCAGCTTTTACTAACTCGGCGATTTCAATAATCTTTGGATGCAAGCCACCCATCGAGCCACGTGTGGCCAGCGAACGGATAAAAACATTGGCATGTGTGTACCAGCCACTCATGCGGATTCTGTCGCCCAGCAAGGCACCCAGGTTAAACGGCGAGGAAGGATCAACACAAAGCACGGCAATTTTTTTATTGTCTTTTGTCAATTCAGCAAGCAAGGCATCAACCAGGGTGCTTTTGCCTGCACCCGGCGGACCAGTAATGCCAACGATTTTTGTTTGGGAATGATAAGGCAACGCCTGTAGCAACTGTTCATAGCCATCCTGTTCGTTTTCTGTAAACGAAATGCTGCGGGCCAGTGCCTTTACATCTCCTGCCAGTAAATCTTTAAGCAGTTGTTGCCACATGCTTTAATATTGTGATTGGTGATGCCTGTCTACAAAAATAGAGGGATTCGTACGCAAAGAACCAATATCATTTTCGCCTGCCTGTTACTGATGTTGCTTTGTCTTTTCTTGTCAAGGGCCGCATTATCGTGCAGTATTGTTCTTTTTTTGATAGTCGCTATCGTTCATAAAAATTTTGCGCAGCAGTGGAAGTGTTTCGTGGCTGATCCTTTCCTGCTTTGTTTTACATTTTTGTTTTTTATTCCCTTTGTATCGGGCTTGTGGAGTAATGATGTAAGTAAATGGCTGGACGTTGTGCGGTTAAAATTGCCGCTCTTTTTTTTCCCGCTAGCGTTTGCCGGCAACTGGCAGTTGAGCAGGCAGCAATGGTTTGTTGTTACCGCTGTTTTTATTGCGCTTGTTGTTGGGGGATGCGCCTGGAGCCTGTTGGATTATGCGCAACATGTTGAAGCCATACACAGCGGTTACCTGAAAGCCAAATCGCTGCTCACACCTTTGGAAGACGACCATGTACGCTTCAGCTGGATGATGAGTGTAGCCATCATGACTTGTTTTCTTTTGCAGCATTTGATTCAACAACGCTGGTACAAAATTCTGCTGTTGCTTGTTGCGCTTTTTTTTATTGCCTACCTGTTTGTGCTTTCGGCACGTACAGGTATCATCTCCCTGGGAATCTTTTTGTTGCTGTATGCAGGCTGGTATGTTTTTAAAAAGAAGCAATGGAAAATTACAGTGTTCTTGCTTGCCTTTACGGTTGCGTTGCCGGTGGTTGCCTATTTTGCGGTACCTACTTTTCAGAACCGTATACAGTACATTGTGTACGATTTTTCTTTTGTGCAGAAGCAGCAATACCTGCCAGGTGCCAACGATGGCGCAAGAACAATGTCGTTGCGGGCCGGCTGGCATGTATTGCAGCAAAATCCGTTGGGTGCAGGCGCCGGCGATGTGATGCACGAAGCCGATAAATGGTATGCTGCTAATGTGCCACAGGTGCTGGCTACGGATAAATTTTACCCGAGTTCGGAGTGGCTGCTGTACGGCGCATTTGCAGGATGGCCCGGTGTGATGTTGTTTACATTTGTGATGCTGCTTCCGTTCTTTGTAAAAAAGCTGCAATACAAAATTTTCTGGACAGCACTTCATGCCACCGCTGCCTTTAGTTTTGCCTTTGACATGGGGCTGGAAGTGCAGTACGGGATCTTTTTATATGCTTTCCTGACATTTTGGTGGTGGAAATGGTTAGGAGTTAGGAGTTGAAATAGTAATTGCGTAAGATAATCTAAAACTTAATTCGTGTAATTCGTGCAAAAATCCGTGTTTAAATGGGTGATGATTTTTCGGTAGTAATGATTTGTAAAAACGAGGCCGGCAACATTGAGCGGGTGCTGAATACACTTGTTGGTATTTGCCGTGATATTGTGGTGTACGACAGCGGGAGCACCGATGGCACGCCGGAAATTTTGCAACAGTTTCCGGTTCGCATTCACCAGGGCGAATGGATGGGTTTTGGCAAAACAAAACAATACGCTGTTTCACTGGCGAAGTATGATTGGGTGTTGTGCCTGGATGCAGACGAAGCAATTGATACGGAATTACAAAACAGTCTAAAATCGCTGGTGTTTTCCAATGTAAACAACGTGTATGAAATGGCGTTTAAAAATTTTTTGGGCGACAAACACCTGCGCTGGGGAGAGTGGGGCGGCGATACGCACATCCGGTTATTTAACCGGCAGAAAGTAACATGGGACGATGCCATTATTCATGAACGGTTGCAGGTGCCTGCAACAGCAAACGTCATAAAACTAAAAGGCAGTGTTTTGCATCGTACCATGAAAGACACGGTGGAGTACAGCAACAAGATGGTGCGTTATGCGCTGCTGAATGCAGAAAAATATTTTCAGCAGGGAAAAAAGGCTACGTGGATCAAACGTTTCATCAGCCCCCGGTTTACGTTTGCCAAGCACTACATCTTTCAGCTTGGTTTTCTGGATGGCTGGGAAGGCTTGCTTTCGGCACGCATGACCGAATTTTATACCCTTCTGAAATATGCACGGCTGCATGAACTGTGGAAAGAGAAGAATGGGTAATAGGTTAATAAGTTAATAGGTTAATAGGGTGAAAGTTTTGGAGCACTCATTAACTTAATAACTGAACTTACGCGGCAAAAATAGCATCTATGAAGTATGGGACAAGTGGCGATTCGGAATGTGTATGTGGATTATTTGCTCAGCACCAGCGGGCAGATTACTTCTACGGATTTGAGCAAAGTGTTGGAAGGGCAGTACAGCCATGACCAAATCACCCGGATGCTTTCGAGCGGAGAAGTGAATGACAAAACGCTGTACTTGAAGGGGAAAAAGTTTATCAAGGCGAAGGCGATAAAAGGCGTAGTGACACTAGCCATTGATGATTCCATTCAGCACAAGCCGCACATGAAGATCAATGGGCTGGCGGGTTGGCATTATGACCACACAGAAGGCTGGTGCATAAAGGGTATTAATTTTGTCTCAGGGCTGTGGAGTGATGAAGAGGCGAGTGTGCCGCTGAGTGTTCAGATGGTGGAAAAAGAGCGCAGGTGGAATGAAAAAAAAGGAAAAGAAGAGTGGAAGGCAATCAAAAACAAAAATGAGTTGTTCCGGGAAATGGCCTTCAGGCTTACCCGCAATAGGCAGGTGGATTATGTACTCTCAGACAGTTGGTACAGCGGGGCCGAGAACATGTGCTTTTTAGTACAGGAGTGTGAAGTGTATTTTGTGCTGGCTTTGAAGTGCAACCGCACGGCAGCCCGTAACGAAAAAGATGCAAAAAAAGGTAACTTCAAGCCACTCGAAGAGATGCGGCTGGGTAAAGGTGCTGTGAAACTTTATCTGAAAGGACTGGACTTTCCGGTGCTGGTGATAAAGAAAGTCTTCAAAAACGAAGATGGCAGTAGCGGCACTTTGTACCTGGCTACCAGTGATCTTGAGTTGAGCTATGAGGAGGTTCTCAACCTTTACAAAAGACGGTGGAAGGTCGAGGAGTATCACAAATCCCTAAAAAGCAATTGCTCTTTGGGTAAGTGCCAGGCCAGTAGTCACAACGCACAAAAATCACACTTTTATTTATCGGCTTTTGCCTTTCTGCTCCTGGAAAAAACCAAAGCAAAAGAAGATAAAAATCACTTCGCCCTCAGCAAAGAATTAAACATCCTGACGGTGAAGTACAGCCTAAAAGTGATTAAAAAATACTTGCACACCAAACACAAAAACATGCCTTTGGCTGCGTAAGTTCAGTTAACTTATTAACTTTTCTCACTCAACTTGCATCAAATTTGCACTGTAAACGCCTATGACCAATTTTGTCCCGATATTCCCGCTTGGCATTGTGGTGTATCCCGGCGAAAGCCTGAACCTTCACATTTTTGAGCCGCGTTACAAGCAACTCATCCAGGAATGTTATGCCGGTAGCAAGCCCTTTGGCATTCCTACTGTTATCGACAACCGCATGCAGGACTATGGTACTATTGTTCGCATTAAAGAAATTACCACGGTGCACGAAAATGGGGAAATGGACATTAAGACCGAAGGCGAAAAAGTGTTCCGGGTATTGGAAGTGATAAAAGAAATTCCGGATAAATTGTACAGCGGCGCCATTGTCAATTATCCTGTTAACCAAGAGCAAGGCAGTGCCGAAGTAATGCGCCGTGTAGTGAGTACGGTAAAAGAATTGTTTAATCTTTTAAAAGTGCAGCGGGATTTTAAAAAGGAAGATGAACAGTTAAACAGTTATGACCTTGCCCACCATGTGGGTTTTTCTATTCAGGAAGAATACGAGTTTTTAAACCTTTTTCACGAACGCCAGCGACAGGAGTATTTAAAGCGCCATCTTTCCAAAGTAATACCGTTGGTAGCCGAAATGGAAAACCTCAAAGAAAAAGTAAAGCTCAACGGTCACTTTAAGAATTTATCGGCCTTCAACTTTGAATGATAAGTTCCAGCGTTCAAAAGTTCTATTGCTCAAGAGTTGGTGTAAATAATCTGAAGGCTCAAACCATTTCACAATTAACTTTTGAACTTTTAAACGATAGAACTTTTGAACCTTTGCAACTATGTTCACAACCCTTTGTCTCGATTTTGGCAATACCCGGTTAAAGCTTGCTGTTTTTGAGGAAGATAACTTGCAGGAAGTGATTGTGTTGCGGCAGGATGTAATAGAACATTTAAAAGAAATTATTCAACAGCACCGTCCGCAGCATTCTATTTTATCTTCAGTAATCGATCATAACGAAGCCGTTGAAACGTTGTTACAAAGCGAAACAGAGTTTCATAAATTATCGCATCTTTCCAAACTTCCTTTTACCATTCCTGTTGGCAAGCCCGAAACCATGGGCACCGACCGCATGGCCATCGCGGCAGCATCAGTCTTTCTTTTTCCGGGCAAGAATAACCTGGCCATTGGGTTGGGCAGTTGCATCACCTTCAATTTTATTAACCAGTTCAACGAGTTTTTGGGCGGTTCCATCTCTCCCGGCATGGAAATGCGGTTTGCCGCCATGCATCATTTTACAGCCAAACTTCCGCTGGTAAAAGGCCACTGGAACGTACCGCTGATTGGGTACGATACCGCTACCAACCTGCAAAGCGGCGTGGTGCTTGGCATGGCCAAAGAGATAGATGGCATTGTGGAAGCCTACAGTGAAAGGTTCGGGAACTTTAACGCCCTTTTAACCGGGGGGGATAGTCATTTGTTTCAGCCGCATTTGAAAAATAAGATATTTGCGGACTCTCATTTAATCTTTAAAGGACTGTATGCGATCAGCCAATACAACATTGCCTCTTCATAAATTTTCACTGCTTTTTTTTCTCTTTTCACTTGTTTTTTTTTCACCGGCAAAAGCCCAGGACAATTCACCTTATTCCCGTTATGGTTTGGGCAATCTGTTTCCGCAGATGAACGTGACCAGCCGCGGCATGGGTGGAGTATCGGCAGCGTACAGTGACATTCTTTCTGTTAACTATAACAACCCGGCTTCTTATGCAGGCTTCCAGGCTACTGTTGAACAGCGTTCCAAAAAAGTTTCATCGGCCCGTGTGGTCCTGGATGCTGGCCTCAACATCACCAGCCGTAAACTGGCCGAGCCAAATACACCGCAAAGCTTTACTGCAAGCGATGCGTTGTTTTCGCATATATATGTAGGTGTTCCCATTCGCAAAAACTGGGGAATGAGCTTTGGCATTCGTCCTTTGAGCCGCATTAGCTACAACATCTTTCGCCAGGAACGTTTGCGCAATTCGCTGGGAGGCAACATTGACAGTGTGGTTACGCAATATACCGGTACGGGCGGAAGCTTTTTGCCCACCATTGGCACCGGGTTTGGCAGCGACCGTTTTCGTGTCGGCGCCAACGTTGGCTATTTGTTTGGCAAAAAAGAAATTACTACCCGCCGTGCTTTTATCAACGATTCCATTGAATACGCCGCTTCTAACCACACCACCAACTCTAATTTCGGAAGCCTGTTTTTTACCGTAGGTGCACAATCCAACTTTTACCTGGCAAAAGATTCGTCGTCTGTTCTACGGTTAGGTGCTTCTGGCAACTGGAAGCAAACCCTGAACGGAACGCAGGACATTTTGCGCCAAACTTATTTGCGCAATTCAGCGGGGGCGGAATTGCAGGTTGACAGCGTGTTTCAGCAAAGCGATATTGCAGGCAATGTTATTTATCCCGCCTCCCATACCGTTGGCTTTATTTATGACCATTCACCCGGTAAAAAAACCCGTGGCTTCAGCGTTGGTATTGATTATAGCACTACCCAGTGGAATGCCTTTCGCTTTTTTGGCACGCAGGATTTGGTGCAAAACAACTGGGAAGTGCGGGCCGGCGTGCAGTTAACGCCTTCTTATTCGGCTTCGCGGTATGGCCAGTTTGTGAATTACCGTTTTGGCTTTTTTACCGGGCAAGATTACATCAACATCGGTAACAAACTACCTGTTTACGGTATTACAATGGGCCTTGGTTTACCCATTCGTAATTTCAGCCGGTTGAGCAATCAATACAGTGTACTTAACCTGGGACTGGAATACAGCAAGCGGGGTAACGATCAAAATAAGATCAAGGAAGATTTGTTCCGCATCTCTCTGGGCCTCAACTTTACTGACCTTTGGTTTGGTAAACGCAAGTATGATTAAGCGCCTTTTGCAAACGCATACTGTTTGTTCGGTAAAACGTCAAATGTCAAACGTCAAATACAAGCTCCGGCTTTTTTGCGTTTCACGTTTGACGTTTTACTTTGTTTGCTGTTTGTTTTTTCTTAGCTGCGAAAATGATCCCGAAGTGGTAAACCGCAATAACCAGCGAAAACCCAACATTGAAGAAGCGTTCAACATCCAAAGTTTTTTAAGCCAAAACGGAAGCCTGCGTGCCAAGCTGGTTGCACCGTATATGCTGCGCTACTCGCTGGATACATCGTACATTGAATTTCCAAGAACCCTGCATGTAAATTTTTACGACAGCACCGGCCAGGTAGAAAGCCAGGTTGATGCCTTGTACGGCAAGTACCTTGAAACGCAAAGCAAGGTGTTTTTGCGGGACAGCGTGGTAGCCTTCAACATCAAAGGCGATACCCTGCGAACACCTGATCTTTGGTGGGACCAGAACACACGGAAGTTTTACACCGATAACGTTGTGCGAATTTACCGCAAAGGACAGAACATCATAGGCGGAAGAGGAATGGTGGCCACACAGGATTTAAGCGACATCACCATTTTCCAAATTGAACCGCCAAGCCTAATCAATGTTCCCGATAGCATGGCGAATTAAAGAGCCGGGGTGAGGTTTTGTTTTTCCCACCTCAACTGCTATCTTTAAACCCCGCACACAATCTATGAAACACATCGTCAACATCATCAACCAGGTTTTTGAGATAGAAAAGAAGCTGGCTGCCGGTGCACCGGCAAACATTCAACGCAATTTAGATCGCATTAAATCCGAGTTGGGTGAAATGGGTTACGAGTATCACAACCCCTTGCACGAAGGCTGGGATGAAACCCGGACCGATTGCGAAGCAAACATTGCCGGTGCTTTGAAAAAGAAAATGATGATAACAGAAGTCATCAAACCGGTGGTGCATCAAAGAGAGGGTGGCGGAAAAAAAATCATTCAAAAAGCAATTGTTGTAGTAGAATAAGCAAACCATGAATTTCATCAACTTCGGAATAGACCTGGGCACCACCAATTCACTCATCGCCAAATTTGAAGGCGGCAACGTACAAGTTTTCAAAAATCCAATCGGGCATAAAGAGACTCTGCCTTCGGTGGTTGCCTTTCGCGGCGACAGGGTTATTGTCGGTGACAAAGCAAGAGAATACATTACCAAAGATGCCGGCAATGTGTACGGCGGCTTTAAGCGGAAAATGGGTTCCAGCGAAAGTTTTTTTGTTCCTTCTACCACCAATTTTGTTACACCCATTCAGCTTTCGGCTATGGTGCTGAAAGAACTGAAAAATTTTGTGCATACAGGTGAACAGGTAGAAGCAACCGTGATTACTATCCCCGCTTCGTTTGACACCATTCAATCCAACGCTACCAAAAAGGCAGGCTACGAAGCCGGTTTTAAAGAAGTGGTGTTGCTGCAGGAACCCATTGCTGCATCGCTGGCTTATTTCAACGACAGTAAAAAAGGGGTTCCTGAAAAGGGCAATTGGCTGGTGTATGATTTGGGTGGCGGCACGTTTGACGTTGCCCTGGTCAGTATTATCAACGGTGAGTTGCGGGTGGTTGACCATGAAGGCAATAACTTTCTGGGCGGACTTGATTTTGATAGCCTGATCATTGAACAATTGATTGTGCCGGAAATTGTAAAGCATACCGGCGATGCATCCATTGAAGAAAAGCTGCGCAACCGCGATGGTGGCCTGGAAAAGCTTTTTTATGTGTTGTTGCACAAAGCCGAAGAAGCAAAGAAAGAATTGTCGCAGCAAACAGAAACAGAGATTGAGTTTACGCTGCCTGATAGCGATAAAGATATTTTTGTCACCATCAAGAGAGATGATTTCAACCGCATCATTCACGAAAGGCTTGCGTCTACGGTTGAATTGATTCAAACCATTTTAAAAAGAAACAACCTGCATCATGGTGATGTCAACAACATCATCATGGTTGGCGGTTCTACCTACATTCCTTATGTGCGGGAACTGGTAGCAAAAGACACCAGTATTCCCCTGGCTTTTGATACCGATCCCACAACCGCCATTGCTGTGGGTGCGGCGTATTATGCCGGTTCCAAATTGAGTACGGTGCAAAAAGAGGAAGAGGTTGAGGCTACGGTTGAGGAAGATGAGAGCCGGAAAGTGAAAGCCGTCTTTCAATCAGTGAGCAATGAAGAAGAAGAATTGTACATGGCTATTCCCGAAGAAGGCGATTTCTCTCAAGTGTACTACCGCATTACCCGCGACGATGGCGGCTACGATTCGGGCATTAAAAAAGTGGAAAAACGCATCTCCGAATTTTTGCCTTTGCAAAAGTTCAGCATGAACCGTTTTACTATCCGCTTCTTCGACGACAAGAACAACCCAGTTGCGGTGCAGCATCCACCCATTGACATTATGCACGGTAAGTTCAATGTGGCCGGCCAGCCCCTGCCCAATGACATTTGTTTAGAGGTAGATGATTACGAAAACAACAGCACCAAACTGCAGGTTATTTTTGAACGCAGCGATATTCTGCCGCTGAAGAAAACGATCTACAAAGAAATTACCCGTACCATTAAAAAAGGCAGTGCCGATGAAATTGTCATCAATGTACTGGAAGGAACCCGTCACAGCCGGCCGCATAGCAACCTGGTAATTGGTGCCATTGAAATAAAGGGCAGCGAGTTAAAAACCGATTTGGTAAAAGGCTCGGATGTAGAGATAAAATTCGAGATGAACGAAAGCCGCGATTTAACCATCACCGCTTACCTGGCCATGAGTGAACAGGAGTTTAAAAACGTGTTCAACACTTCGGAAAAAGTTGTAAGCGTAGCCCGGTTGAAAGATGATGTCAACAGTTTGGTAAGAGAAATGCGCCGCGAATTGCAGGATGAAAAACACCGCGAAGAAGAGGAAGAGAATGAATGGACAATAGAGCTTCGGCAGTGTGTAATTGAAGCGGAGAAGTTACAGCAGCGCATTGGCAAAATGAAGGAAAGCGACATCACCGATGAGAAGTACGAAATCAGCGAAGCCCGTCGCCGCATCTCGTCCCGCTACGATGCCCTGGGCAAAGACCAGCGCATCTTTATGTTGCAGGCCGATTATTTCAACCACAAATCATTTATAGAAGAACACCTGCCGCATGCCGAATTTGACCGCGATAAAATGATGAATGATTTTGATCGCATCACCCAGGACGAAGCACAATTTTTAAAAGCCAAAAGCCCGGCGGTGCTGCGTGCAAAAATCGATGCGCTGGAGTTTTTGCGCCGCAGGGTGTATGCCAATACCCGGTATTACATCATTGATTTGTTTTTGTATTTCGCTGCCATACCCACGGCCAATTATACCAAGCCTGCCATTGCCGCTACCTTAATCAAACAGGGCGAAGAAGCCCTTGCAGCGCAGCAGTATGCGCAACTGCGCACCACCATGCTAAACCTGTCGCACCTGCTGCACGACGAAGAAGTTGCATTTGAAAAAATTAAAATAAAAGGAACAGGCATTGGTTAATACCGTTACACAATACCGTTCACCGGTGCGTTTGGTAAAGCACACGGCAGAAGACGTTGAACCCTATTCATCGCAGGCTATCAGCCGTGCCCGCAAAAAAATGATGGCGGAAATTGCCCTCGGCGGCGATGAAGTGGTGATTGATGATGTGCCGTATTCCCGTAACGATGCGTCAACCTTGCTGGACCTTGTCACCGAAGAAAGCTGGCGTTCGCACAGCATTATCTATGCCCAGAAAGGTTTACTGAATTTTTTAGAGAAAGAAGAATTCAACAACGAGGAACTAAAAAAAGCCGATGCCTATTTGTACGACCAGCGCTTTGTGCAGGCTGTGTCGCCTTATTTTGCCCATGCATTTAACGCTGTTTCCGGAAGGCTGCTGCGGCTGAATAATTTTGAAGAGTTATTGCGGTTGCTTAGTTACCAGGGATACATTGTACCGGAGCACAGCCACGAGGCTTATCAAAAACTTCGCACCTACCTGGACGAGCTGAATTATACTTTGCGCAACCTGAGCTGGGAGAAATTTATTGCCGACGAAAGTGTTTTGCATTTTGTTTTTTCAGACGAATGGAAGAAATGTTTGAACAGGCTTCCTTCATCGTTTGCAACGGTTCGCGATGAACTAGTTGACAACGCTATTGGCATTGTGTTGCGCTTTCAGCACAAAGCCACCTGGTATTACCTCCACCAGGTATTGGTGCAGTTAAAAACAATTGAAACCAACGATTTCAATCGCTCCGAAATACAGCGCATTGATGCCATCATTTACGAAAACAGCAAAATTGAAGGGGGCAAAGGTAAGGTAACCACCAAAAAAGCAAAAGACAGCGAAGTGTCAACCGGCCGCATTATCTGGTGGGGCATTTGGATTATACTGATGATTATTCGGGTGGCAACCTGCAACAACCGTAGTAGCAACAGTTCTTATTCGTACAAAGATTATTATTCTGACCGCAGGGTAGAAACTCCTGTATCATCGTCCGCCGAAAAGAGAAATGAACAGTTGCTGTTATCGGTACTGGATAGCCTGGGAGAAAAGAAAAATTTACCGGTTATTGCAAGGCCGTTAAAAACCGGCGACCAGCCTTTTGATCTCTTTGCTGATGACCCTAACACCTTACGAAACGATTCTATTATTGTCGAAAACAATTCCGGTTACGATGCTGTGTTCCTATATTTCAAAGACATTCCGGGACATTACCGTTCAGGGTTGCTTCCAAAGGTCTATGCAACGTACATTGAAAAAGGCGAATCGCGAACACTTTCTATTCTTCCCAACAACGGCCGCATTTATTTTGCTTTTGGGAAAGAGTGGGGACGGCTAAAAAAGCCGGTAGAAATTTCATTGAAGAACATTTTGAACCCAATAGACAATCCAGAGCAAACCATTACCGTTGATCAATTTTTCCGCAACACAACAGATTTGCAGCAAACGCTTTTGCACAACGAAACATTGATTGATGCAACGCTGACTTACAATGGCAACTATCGTTACCTGAACAGGTTCAAAGGGTGGGCAAAAGATCAAATTACAAAAATTGTGTTGCAACGGGCCGGCAATGGTTTTACGGCATCGGCTACGGGGCGTTTGTATGTAAAACAGGCAATGAAAGATGCTGCAAACACCAATGATAATAAGGTTGAAGGCGAGCCTCCGCCTACGGAAGAACAAAAATGAAGCGTACATTTAAGTTGTATGCAACAGGCGGTAACCATTTTTCCTTTGGGTGACAGTGCGTTGACGATTGATTTTGGAAACAGGATCGATGATGCGATCAATAAAAAAGTTCTCCGTTTTTTTTACAAACTACAGGGACTCAATCTTTTTAAAGACATTGTTCCGGCGTACAGTTCCATTACCGTTTATTACGACGTTCTGTTATTGCACAGCAAAGAAAAGTCGGCGTTCCAGGCTGCGGTTGATCAGATCTTACCATTGCTGGATGATCTCAATACCGGCATTGTAAACGAAGGCAGAAAGTTTCGCATTCCTGTGTGCTACGAAAAAAAATTTGCACCTGATTTAGAAGATTTGGCTCTACAAAAAGGCCTCTCGCCGGAAGATGTTATTCACCTGCATACAGCAAAAGCATACCGCGTATACATGGTTGGGTTTTTACCCGGATTTCCGTACATGGGGAAAGTAGACAGCCGCATTGCCACACCACGAAAAAACAGCCCACGAACATCGATAGAGCCGGGTGCTGTTGGTATTGCAGGCGAGCAAACCGGCATTTATCCGTTGGCGTCGCCAGCCGGATGGAACATTGTTGGAAGAACACCGCTGCAAATTTTCGATAAAAACAAAAACGAACCCGTGTTGTTGCAACCCGGCGATGAAATAACTTTTTATTCAATCACAGAACATGAGTTTGAAGATTATCAAAAGCGGCATGCTTGATACCATCCAGGATACAGGCCGGTACGGCTACCAGCATCTTGGCGTGAATCCTTCGGGTGCAATGGACCGCTTTTCGGCGCAACTGGCCAATGCATTGTTAGGAAAAGCATTGAGTGCACCTGTTATTGAAATGCATTATCCTGCACCGCAAATCCTCTTTCGGCAGCCTTGCATTATCGTTGTTACCGGTGCCGATTTTTCGCCGATGATAAACGGGAAACCTTTTGCTGTGCACCAGCCAATTGTTGCCGGTGCCGATACGGTTTTATCTTTCAAGGGCAAAGTCAAAGGCGCAAGGTGCTACCTGGCTTTGCAGAACAATTTGGTGCTTGAGCCCTGGTTAAACAGCTACAGCACCAATTTAAAAGCGGGTGCCGGAGGTTACAAGGGAAGAAAGCTGGAAAAAGATGATGAAATTAATTTTGAAAGCACCGGTTTATCAACAACAGAAGATGTAGTTCTCCTGCCCTGGTCGTACCATGGTCCTGAAACATTGCAAAACGAAATAGAATTTATCACCGGTAACGAATGGAACTGGCTTGCCACAAAAAGCCAGACGGCATTTCTCAACGATGTCTTCACTATCACCCTGGCAGCAGACAGGATGGGTTACCGGTTAAAAGGCGATGTATTGGAGCAGAAGCACAACGAGCAATTGGTTTCTTCTGCTGTAAGTTTTGGCACTATTCAATTGCTTCCCAACGGTCAGCTCATTGTTCTTATGGCCGATCACCAGACAACGGGTGGTTACCCAAGAATAGCCCATGCGGTAAGCGCCGATTTGCCCAAACTGGCACAAATGAACCCGGGGGCACAATTAAAATTCACCATGATAACAGCCAACGATGCAGAAAGGCGGCTGGTTAAGCAGCAAGAATATTTACAGCGTCTGCAAAACACCTGTAACGTAAAAATAAAGCCCCCCTACCCCCCAACGGGGGGAATGGCCAACACACAGAAAAGGCTTTTGTAAATTGACTTATCATTTCACATTCCCAAACCGTATAGAAGATGGCTAATCATAGAAATAATGGTTCTGACAAAAGCGGGCCTTCGCAGCCTCAGCCACTCCCCCCGTTGGGGGGTAGGGGGACTGATATTAATTGCGACATGGGTGAAGGCATAGGTAACGATGAAGCCCTTATGCCGTTTATTACGTCGGCCAACATTGCCTGTGGTTTTCATGCAGGCGACGAAAAAACCATGAAGGCTACGATGCTGCTGGCAAAAAAGCACGGTGTTCATGTTGGTGCTCATTCCTCTTTTTTTGACCGAAAAAATTTTGGACGGACGGAGATGCCTTTGTCACCCGATGAGGTATATCATTTAATGCTGCGGCAATTGCACCTGTTCGAAAAGATTGCACATGAATGCAGTGTGCACATGCACCATGTAAAGCCGCACGGTGCTTTGTACAACATGGCTGCACGGGACGAAGTAGTGGCAAAAGCCATTGCCTTAGCCGTAAAAGATTTTAATGGGCATTTAAAAGTGTATGGCTTAAGCAAGAGTTGTTTGATACGCGAAGTAAAACACATGGGCATCCCGGCCTGCAACGAAGTGTTTGCCGACAGAACCTACCAGGACGACGGTAGCCTTACACCCCGTTCGCAATCCAATGCATTGATAGAAGATGAAGAAAAAGCCGTGCAACAGGTTTTACAAATGGTGCGAAAGAGAACAGTAACGGCTGTTTCCGGGAAAGAAATACCGATTGTTGCCGATACGGTTTGCATACATGGCGATGGTAAACATGCGGTGCAGTTGGCAAAGGCAATCTTTAATGCAATCAAATAAACCACGGAGGCACAATGACACAGAGTAACACAGAGAAAAACTTTGCCCCATTAACTGACAGAGAAAAATGGTTGGCAGAACAAATAGTCAATATTGCATTTATCATTCATAAAAATTTAGGTCCGGGATTGCTGGAAACCGTATACGAAAAGGTGTTTTGTTTTGAATTAGGAAAGAGAAACATTCCTTTCACAAGACAGAAGCCAGTTGCAATTATATACGATGAATTGATTATTGATGAAGCACTAAGGTTAGATATTCTTGTTGATAACCTTGTGATCATTGAATTAAAAGCGCAAGAGATACCTCATCCGGTTTGGGAAGCTCAGTTGCTTAGCTATCTTAAACTTACCAATAAAAGATTGGGATATATTATTAATTTTCACACCACTCTGATCAAAAACGGTATAAAAAGAATGATTTTATAAATTCACTGTGAACCATTGTGCCTTCGTGCCTCTGTGGTTCAAAAACCAAACTATTTGAAACGACCAACTGCCATCATCGGTGCGGCTTTCCTCATGGCCAATTCTTCTATTGGCCCGGGCTTCCTCACACAAACAACAGTTTTTACCCAGCAATTACTTACCAGTTTTGGCTTTGTCATTCTTGTTTCTGTTTTACTGGATATTGGGGCACAGTTAAACACCTGGTGGGTATTAACCATCAGTGAGCTAAGAGCACAGGATTTATCTAACCAACTTTTGCCCGGCCTTGGTTATTTTCTTTCGGCACTGGTTATCATTGGTGGTTTTGCATTTAACATCGGCAACATAGCCGGTTGTGGGTTGGGTGTAAATGTGCTCACGGGCTGGTCGTTTGAGCAAGGCGCCGTTATCAGTTGCGTAGTGGCACTTGTCCTGTTTTGGATAAAGGAGATGGGTAAAATGCTGGATGGCTTTACACGGTTCCTGGGCACCCTCAAAATTATACTGACATTGATTATTGCATTTGCTGCGCACCCACCGCTTGTGCAGGCAGTTCACCATACTTTCATTCCGGAACAGGTAAGTACAACAGCCATTGTTACCATTGTTGGCGGAACGGTTGGCGGTTACATTACTTTCTCGGGAGCACACCGTTTGCTGGATGCCGGCATCAAGGGCAAAGAAAACATCCGTGTTATTGACCGCAGTGCCATTAGCGGTGTTGTCATCTCTACCATCATGCGGTTTGCCCTTTTTTTGGCAGTCGTAGGTGTGGTACAAAAAGGCGTGTTGCTGGACAAAGACAATCCTGCTGCCACGGTTTTTGGTACTGCTGCCGGGCAAGTTGGTTTGCGCATTTTTGGCGTAGTGCTTTGGAGTGCGGCCATATCATCGGTGGTGGGAGCAGCGTATACTTCTGTTTCGTTCTTTAAAACATTTCATCCTTTTTTTGAGCGAAACGAACGATGGTGTATTTCGGTTTTTATTGTGATTACCACTGTCATCTTTGTTGCCGTCGGAAAGCCAAAGCAGCTATTGCTATTGGCCGGTGCGGTTAACGGTTTAATTCTGCCCGTGGCGCTGACCATTATTTTACTTGCCACTACACAAAAAAGACTGATGAAAAATTACCGGCACCCGCTGTGGATGCAGCTTGCGGGATGGCTGGTAGTGGTTGCAATGGGTTGGATGGGATACCTGGCGTTGAATGACACAATAAGTAAATTCTAAATGCCCTGATGGTTTGAAACAAGAATCCTCTATATTTATGTTCAAACGTTGAGGAACAGAAGATGTTAGTACCCCAGTGGTTAAAACACACAAACGACCAAGACTTACAGCAAGCAACACACGAAAAAATTTCACAGCTCCAGGCTGTAGAAAAAGACATTCCCGGCGTTATCATCATACACAATCTGGCGGCCGATGCCATTGTCTATCTGTCAGAACGGGGACGAAAAATTTTGAATGTTTCACTGGAAGAAGTTCAATTATCCCATTCCGATTATCACCGGTTGTTTTTCAATCCCGAGGACATACCAAACTATGCCCCTAAGGTGTTGGCAATGGTTCAGCGCAACGCCGATGATGACATTGTAACTTATTTTCAGCAGGTGCGGGCCATCGGGGAAAAAGACTGGAAATGGTACGCCAGTTCAACAAAGATTTTGTTGCGGGACAAGCGCAATAAGCCTTTGCTGGCCATTACCGTTGCCTTGCCCATTGATGCAGGCCACCACCTGACGCCGAAAATTGAGCGGCTGATTGAGGAAAATATATTCCTGCGGGAGAACCAGCAGGTGTTCAGCAGTTTATCAAAAAGAGAAAAAGAAGTGCTGGGGTTGATGTCGCTTGGGCATAATTCGCTGGAGGTAGCAGAACGCCTGTTTATTTCGGAAGCCACAGCCAAAACACACCGCCGCAACATCCGCAATAAACTCAATGCAACATCGTACTACGACCTGCTAAAATTTGCGCAGGCCTTTAACCTGGTTTAAGCCGCCGCAAGTTTTACAGATGTCATGCTCAGCGAACCGGCCAGTAAGTTATCGTTGAAGATAGAAGCTTCGTCATTTTTTTCCTGCAAGCCAAGCGTATAAAGCAAGGGAAAATAATGGTCGGGAGAAGGAATAGCCAGGCGGGCTGTTTTGTTGAGCTTTTCGTAGTTGATCAATGCCGGGTGATTGTTGTTTAAAATATGGTGTTTAAAAACTTCATTCATCTCCACTGCCCAATCGTAGCCATAGGGCTTGTTGAAATCCTCAACGCTGCCACTTGGAATGTGTGCCATCCGCAGGTTGTGCACCATGTTGCCGCTGCCAAAAATCAACACGCCTTTTTTGCGCAGTGCGGCCAATTCTTTTGCCAGTTCATAGTGGTACTGTGGTCCTTTTGTATAGTCAATGCTCAGTTGCAAAACAGGAATGTTTGCATCGGGGTACATGTGCCGGACAATGGTCCAGGTGCCGTGGTCCAGGCCCCAGTCATGGTCAAGTTCAACATGCGTGGACTGAATGAGTAATTTGGTTTCCTGCGCCAGCAGTGCATCACCGGGTGCAGGGTATTGCACATCGAACAAAGCTTTTGGAAAGCCGCCAAAATCATGAATGGTTTGTGGAAAATCCATTGCTGTAATTTTTGTGCCTTTCGTCAGCCAGTGCGCCGAAATAACCAGGACAGCTTTTGGTGTTGGAAGCTCTTTGGCCAGTTGCGTCCAGTAATTACTGAATGTATTATTCTCTATGCCGTTCATTGGCGAACCATGTCCAATGAAAAGCACAGGCATTGTTTGTTCCTGTTCTTCCAGCGAAGAGGTGAATTTGTTAAACGATGATAAAGTGTTCATTCCGGTTGCTTCAAAAATGATTAGCGTTGGCAGCTTGCAAGTGGCAATTGAGAAAATCGCCGGTTGTCAATTGCTTGCTGCCAACGCCTGAAACTTATTAATTGCTTCTGGCAGGTACCAGGGCTGCATCGGCGCTGGCTTTACCGCCACCGGTAACAGTCAGCGTTAAGGCCAAGCCAATAAGGATGATAAAGTATTCCAATCCCTCGCCTTTTTGGTTACCAAACCAGTTCATAAAAAACCCGTTGGAAGCATGGTGTTGCAAGGCAATGATGCTGAACAAACCAAAAATGCCTACGGCAGCAATGCGTGTTCCAATGCCAAAGAGTATCATCAGGGCACCAATACTTTCAATGAGGATGACCAGCAAGGCAACAAAAGAAGGTAGTCCGCCCTGGGTAGTTAAAAAGCCCATGGTCCCTTCAAAGCCATAGCCGCCAAACCAGCCGAATAATTTTTGTGCGCCGTGTGGAAATACAACAAGGGCCAAAGCCAATCGTGCAATTAAGGCCGACCAATTGTTGTCATTTGTTCTGAATAAATTTTTCATGTGTAGTTTTTATTTTTGCTTGTTTAGATAAATTAATTGTGTAAGATTTTAAAGCCGCCCAGCCAGTTGTAGTTGTATTTTATATTCAACTGGATTAGCAGAACGGTCATGTTTTCCAGCGTACGGCTAACCGACAGGTCACCGGCCACAATAGGGTTGAAGCCAACTGTTGTTACCAGGCCTTTTGCCGTTTCAATGGCATCTTCATCGTTACCGGCAACAAACGAATCAACTTGCTGGCCACTGATAACTGGCTGTGCAAAATCGGCTGCAAAGGTTGTGCTGAACGCTTTCACCACTTTTGAATCGGGCAGCAGCTTTTGCAGTTCTTCGGCTGCACTGGTATCGGGTGCTGTTACCAAGCCGTTATAACTTTCGTTCAACGGGTTTACAATGCTCACCACTACTTTTTGTGTGGCAACGGTTTTAATTTTTTCGGCCACTTCTTTTTGCGCCGGGTAGGGCACGGCCGGTATAATTACATCGGCTTCCCAGCTTGCATCGGCGGGGCAGCCAACGCAGTCCAAATCTGCCGAAGGCGTTGCAGTCATAATTTCTTTTCGTAAGCCTTCTAATTTTTCTTTATCGTGTGCAAATAACAGGAGGCGGTAAGGGCCTTTTGCCAGCGTTTTTGCAATGGCCGAACCCATGTTGCCCGTTGCTCCTATAATTGCGATTGATGTCTTTGCCATTTTACTTTGTTTGTTGCACAAAGCTACCGTAGCCCAAAAGCCTCACCATTGTGATAGGATAAGAAATGGCATTGATAAATATCAAGGAATAGCGAGTAGTAAGTGGCGAGTAGCAAGTAGCCATTTATCACTGTCTTTATTTATTTAAGTTTGAGTCAATGAGACCAGTGATGAGTTTAAAGACTTCGAGCAAAGCAGAATTGATAGTGGTAATATCATCAGTACTCAGAAACTTAAGAACAAGGCAAGCTGTCAGGCAATTGCCAATTTCTACTATGGATGAGCGGGAGATTTCAAAGAAGCGGTTCTTCTCTGCTTTGGATCTACGCGAAGCACCTTCTGCAAGATTGTTGGAAATAGAAAGACCAGCCCTTTTCATCTGCCCAATCAAATTGTACGTCTCTTCTTTCGGCAGCTTTTTACAAACATCATAGATCAATGGTAATAAAGCAATGGCTTTTTGCCATGCAATCAATTTCTTATGACTTAACTCTAACATGATTTTCTTTTCAAGGTAGAAAAGATTGACGGGCCTTAGAGGCTACTTGCCATTTGCTGCACACTACTCGCTATCCCTTGGTAGTTGCTTTCTTCCCACGAATCCGGCTCAATGTTTCCGGCGTAATGCCAAGAAAAGAAGCCATCATGTGCTGGGGAACCCGCTGCGGAATGGTAGGGCAGGACTCTACCAACTCGTTGTATTTTTCTTCTGCTGTGCGGCTGAGCGAACTTACCAGCCTTCGCTGCGTGGCTATCATGTGGTTTTGTAACAGCATCCGAAAGAAGCGTTCCATTTTGGGAACCCGTTCGAATAATTTTTCTTCTGCCTGCTGGCTTAAGAGCAACAGTTCACAATCTTCCAGCGCATCAATGTTATAGGTAGAAGGCTCTCCGGTGATAAAAGAATACATGTCGTTGATCCACCAGCCTTCAAAAGCAAACTGGATGATGTGTTCATTGCCTTTTTCATTAATGGTATAAGAGCGAAGCATGCCTTTTTCCACAAAAGCCACGTATTTCGACACATCGCCTTCCTGCAACAGGTACTGGCGTTTGCGCAGTTTCTTGGGCTGAAAGAATGATTTAATCAGTTCTTTTTCCGCATCACTGAGCTGTATTTTTTCCTCGAATTTTTGAAAGAGTGTTTCAAACATGGATGCGGCAAAGTTCTGTCATTGCCGTAAATAAAACGTAGAAAAAGATTTGTCGAACCTCCTGTAAAAATCGTCGCCTGGCCGTTTATAAAGTATTCTGTGTGCCTGCAGTTTCCGGGTTGGGTTTAACCTACCTGTTTCTCCAACTGCTTTAAAGAGGAATTTGGTGTGAGTCTGAATAGCGTATAGCACTAACAAAAGGTTTTTTATTTCTTCAGGATCAGCACGTCGTTTTTATTATCCAATGTCCATTGGCTGAATTTGTTCAGCAAGGCCTTTCCCAATAAAAATTCTTTTGCCTCTTTTGACGTGGCAATGATAATGTTGTTCAACTCAAACTTCCCAATCTTAACGCCGTTTATTTTATAGCGTTTACACGAAACAACGCTGTTGTTCGCCAGCGAATACAGCCCTTCACCGATGTAATTCATTTCCGACAGCAGGCCTTTGGCTTTCAGCTCTCTTGCATATTCTTCCGAAATAAAAAGGTCGGAAGCACCGCTGTCCAGCATCCAGATTTTAGTGGTGCTGCCAATGGTAATTTTTACTTTGTGCATGCCCATTAATGAAATCACCTGGATGCTATCAATGGGCACTGATCCCAAAATGTCAGCACTGCTGGCAGTGCTCCATCCGGGTGCAAAATCAGATGATTTCAAATACGGGCTGCCGCATTTGTAGGCAATTTCGTTATACAGGAAAGAACTGGGATTCGCTAAATCGTCAAATTGTTCCAAAGTTATTTTTCGTTTCTCCATAACGTTGGCTGCACAATTGCAAAAAATAGCTGCCAGGGTATCGTTAACCGGTTGAATGCTTTTGAGTTTGAGGTTGTCAATGCATTTGCTGACAAAGCTTTTCCGGTATTCCGGAATATCCAGCAGCAGTTGGTTCTCCATTCCGGAACCGCATTCTTTCATTTGTTTTTGTAACAAAGTATCATCCTCCATCAGCATGTTGATGGCACGGCCGCCGTATGTTTTTTGATAATTTTTAATCTGCTTCCTGGAATAGCGTTCATCCAGCAGGTCCGCCTGGCATTCGCAGATTTTTGTTATTAGCGGGTTATCGGCAGGTGCGCCGTAAGCCTTTTTACACAAAGCCACAAAAGCTCTTTTAGGCCCTAAACTCTGGCCTTCTTTTGTGCGAATGATACGGCTGGCTTCCTGCGCCTGTATGGTGCCGAAGTAAAACAGGCAAATCAAGCAGGTTAGTAAATGGTGTTTCATAAAATTGGCAATGGCCGGTAAGATAAGCATCAATTGAAATAAAAGGAAATTTGCCCGGCGCATCCGGTCAAAACTGCTTTCGTCGTGCGAAAACCCGTTTTCGTGAAAAAAAATTTACCCGCGGTTTTGTGTGCTATACGTTTGTGCCGTTTAAGCAAAAACCAATTATTACACTTAAAGAATTTTTATGCGACTGTTTTTCCTCTCCCTTCTGCTAACTGCATTTACGGCCCTGCAAGCCCAAAACATTTCCGGCGTAGCCAAAGACGAAGCCAGCAATCCTTTGTCCGGTGCGTCCATCGCACTGGTAAAAGCAAAAGATACTTCGGTAGTAAAACTGGCCGTAGCCGGTGGTAATGGTACCTACTTGTTTCAAAATATCAAAGAAGGCGACTACCGCGTTAGCATCAGCCATGTGGGCTACAACCCCACTTTGTCGCCGGTATTTACGGTGGGCAGCGGCAATGTAACGGCACCGGCACTTGCGGTAAAAAAAGCCAGCGGCGATTTGCAGGGCATTACCGTATCGGTACGCAAACCAATGGTAGAAGTAAAAGCCGATAAAACCGTGTTGAACGTAGAAGGCACCATCAACGCTGCCGGTTCCGATGCCTTGGACCTGCTTCGCAAATCGCCGGGGGTAACGGTGGATAAAGACGAGAACCTGACAGTAAGTGGTAAAAACGGTGTGCAGGTATACATTGATAACCGTCCAACGCCGCTATCGGGTTCCGATTTGGCCAATTACCTGAAATCGTTGCAGTCTTCACAAATTGAAGCCATTGAGATCATCACCAATCCTTCGGCTAAATACGAAGCAGCCGGTAACGCCGGTATCATCAACATCCGTTTGAAAAAGAACAAGGCTTACGGCACCAACGGTTCTGTTACCGCCGGTTATGCCATTGGCAATTTCCCCAAATACAACGGTAGTTTGAATTTGAACCATCGCAACAAAAACATCAACGTGTATGGCACGTACAGCGTTTCAAAAGGATTAAACCACAACCCTATAGAGTTGAACCGTACCGTGTTGGATACGTTGTTTGACCAGAAAGGTTATTTCCGCTACGATAACAAGAATCATAACGTAAAAGTGGGCGCCGATTATACATTGAATAAAAAAGCTTCCATTGGTGTTTTATTCAACGGCAATATCTCTGATCCCAAAGTAACCAATTACGGCCGCACACCTATTACCTACGTTCCAACCGGCGTATTAAACCGCATATTGGTGGCTGACAATAGCAGCAATTTAAAAAGAGGCAACTACAACACGAACCTCAATTATAACTATACCGGCACCGACGGGAAAAGCCTGATACTGAACTACGACAACGGTTATTACGACAACAATAACGACCAGTACCAGCCTAACTTCTATTATGCGGCCAACGGAACAACCTTGCTGAGCAGTGCAATTTACCAAACCATTGCTCCTACTAAAATTCACATTAACTCTGGTAAGGTTGATTACGAGCAAAACTTTAAAGGTGGTAAACTGGGCCTGGGCGGAAAGGTTGCGTTTGTAAATACCGACAACGACTTTCAGCGTTACAATGTCATTGGCGGTGTAAACCAGTTGGACAGGGATCGCAGCAACCGTTTTACGTATAAGGAAAACATCAATGCGGTGTATGCCAACTGGAACAAAGCCTACAAAGGATTGATGGTGCAGGCAGGATTGCGGGTTGAACATACCGCAAACAAAGGCACATCAAACGGCGAGAAAAAAGTGAACGGCACTTACCAATCGGCTGTTACGTCTTTCGAAAGAAATTACACAAACTTCTTCCCCAGTGCTTCGGTAACGTTTAACAAAAATCCCATGAACCAATGGAGCATGACCTATAGCCGCCGCATTGACCGCCCTGCTTACCAGGACCTGAACCCGTTTGAGTTCAAGCTGGATGAATACAACTACATGAAAGGGAACGTGGACCTGCGTCCGCAGTTCACCAACAGTTTTGGTCTTACCAACATCTTTAAATATCGTTTGACCACGACGGTGAATTACAGCCACATTTCTGACCTGTTCACACAAATTCCCGATACAATTGAAAAGTCAAAAGGAATCCTGACAAAGAAAAACCTGGCTACGCAGGATGTGGTTAGCATCAACATCAGCTATCCTTTCCAGTACAAAGCTTACAGCCTGTTTGCCAACCTTAATGCCAACTACAACATGTACAAAGCCGATTTTGGCCAGGGACGCCAGATTGATGCCAACGCTTTTGGCGGTACGTTGTATGCACAAAACTCCGTTCGGTTTGCCAAAACATGGACGGCAGAACTGAGTGGCGTATTTGTGGCGCCAAGCCTGATGATGGGAACATTCAAGACAAAAGGAATGGGCGGCATTGACCTTGGTTTGCAAAAGCAAATCCTGAAAGGAAACGGCACACTGAAAGTTTCCGGTACCGATTTGTTACACACCTTCCGCTTTCGCGGCACCTCTGAATTTGCCGGGCAAACAACCAAGGTGCTGGCACGCTGGGAGTCGCAACAGTTTAAGGCAAACTTTACCTGGCGTTTTGGTAGCACAACAGTGAAAGCGGCCAAGCAAAAAACCACCAGTGCCGAAGATGAAAAGAAAAGAGCCGAGCAGCAAGGCGGTGGCATTGGTATCGGGCAACAATAGGTTGCTTTATTTAAACTTTCTGATGATAATGATTATTGATTATTAATTATTGATTAGTCGATAGTGTCCACAGTCACCTTTTCAATAATTAATAATCAATAATTAATAATCAACAATAATGAAAAAGCAGCGATATAGTTTCTGGCGGGTGTTTTGGGTGGTGTTTGCTGCGTACATCTTTTTCGTGCTGCTGGGTGCCATTGCCACTTCCATTGCCCCCATTGGTGCCAAGGAGTACGATTTAAGAAACATGCTTACCTGGCGCAATATCCTTGCACAGGTGCTTTGCATGGTTTACCAGGTGTTCTTTTTTTATTTTATTACCAACCATTTTTACCGGCTCATTGCCCAGAAAAAGCACATCACCGAGTTTGTGAAAACAATGGTGATTGGCGCCCTGGGATTGGTGGTTTATTTCACGCTGTATTATTTTCTTACCGAACAAAAACAGGCAAAGGAACTCCCGACAGGCTTGCTTATTTTTTCGTTTTCCGTTTCCTCTTTGTTCCAGCTGGCCTTTGCTTTACTGGTACCGTACCTTACTTACCTGCGCGACGAAAAAAAGCAACAAAAGATTTTAGAGCAGCAAAAAATGCAACTCGAAGTTGAAAAGTCGCAGGCCAATTACAATTTCTTAAAAGCGCAGATCAACCCGCATTTCCTGCACAACACACTGAACTTTTTGTATGCCAAATCACTGCCCTACTCATCTGAATTGTCAGAAGGCATTTTAACGCTGGCCGATATTATGCGCTATGCATTGGGTCCCGCAGCCCGGGATGGCAAAGTAGCGCTGAAAGATGAAATTGAGCATGTACGCAACGTGATAAAAATTAACCAGCTTCGTTACTCCAACAACCTCAATGTTCATCTTGATGTGAACGGCATCATCAACGGCGCCACCATTGTTCCCTTTATTTTAATCACCATTGTTGAAAATGCTTTTAAGCACGGCGACTTAAAAAGTTCCGAGCATCCCATTGCTATTCAGTTGTGTGTAGAAAACGGGAAGATGAAATTTTATTGCCGCAACAAAAAGAAAAGCGGCCCCAAAGAAATTTCTACAGGCATTGGCCTCGACAACATCAAAAAGCAATTGGATCTTACCTACGGCAGAAATTATGTGTTGAATGTAAAAGACGAAGCCGAATTTTACACCACAGAATTAACCGTCAACACAATATGATCAACTGCCTGGTTGTAGATGATGAACAACATGCCATTGACATTCTGGTGCACTACATTGGCCAAACGCCTTTTTTGCATTTGGCTGCTTCTACCACCAATCCCATTGAAGCCCTGCAAATTGTCAACGCCCAAAAGATCGATTTGATTTTTCTCGATATTCAAATGCCGGAACTCTCGGGCATTGATTTTATTAAAGCCATTCACGGCAAGGCAAAAGTGATTTTAACCACTGCTTACAGCGAGTTTGCCCTGGAAAGCTACGAACTGGATGTAGTGGATTATTTGCTCAAGCCCATTCGCTTTCCCCGCTTTTTACAGGCCGTGCAAAAGGTATCCGATACGGATAAAGATGCTGACAACAATTCCCCCCTTCCGCCGAAGGCGGACTTAGGAGAGGCTGACGATTACATTTTTGTAAAAACAGAATCGAAAGGAAAGCTTCTCAAAATAAATCTTGCTGATATTGACTATATCGAGGGCATGAAAAATTACGTGGCTATTTATTGCGGTGGGAAAAAAACACTCGTTTACACCAGCATGAAAGAACTGGAAGAGCACCTGCCGCGGAAGCAATTCATTCGTGTACACAAATCATACATCATTCCCATTGCAAAAATTACCGGCATCGAAGGCAATTTGCTGCGCCTGAAAAATGTAACCGGTGAAGTGCTGATTGGCGAGGCCTACAAGGCCGACCTGATGGAGATTATCCGTAACAAGATGATACAGTAAGAAGCTGTGAAGTTTGAGCTATGAACTTCGAGCAATTCAAATCGAAATGTTCCAATACACAATTACCGAGTTGAAAATGTAGTAGAGATTTCCGGAAGGTTTGCAACCAAGTCTTATTATTTCGCTTTCAATTGAATAGCATGTTATGTTTTGCTCAAAGCTCGTAGCTCACGGCTTGCAGCTTCTTAGCAGCTTCTCCAATTGAATTCGGTCTTATTAATACTCTCCTCCCTTAGCCGAAATAATTTTGTATGCCAGCCTGTTTGCCGTCGTATGATCAAGGAGTGGAACGGTAAATGACTTCCAGGCTTCCAGTTTACCAAAAGACACTTTTTTCTCATCCTTTAACTCGTTGCCGCTGTTATAATATTGAATCACAAGGGTCAGTTGCGCAATAGTTTCGGCGCCCCGGTTCGATACAGTTAGCTTGGCATCTTTGATACCTGCTGTTGCATTGGCGGGATAAGAAAACTGAACGTTAACATTGTGCGACAAATCGGCCGCACGGGACTCAGGCTTGCTGATGTCGTTTTTTGGTTCTGGGCGTTTTTCTTCCACCGGCTTTTCTTCCTTCGGGCTAACCAGCGGCTGGTCCAGCGGCTTATCGGTAAGCTTTTTTGTAACGTCTTCCTGTGCTACGGTTGTTTGTTCTACATTAACCTTTGCTGTTTTGTTAGCGCCGGACAGCAAACTGTTGACGCCCGGTTGTTTTGTTTTTGTAGGAGTTGCCTGTTGCTGGCTGGGCTGTTCGGGAACAACTGTTTCCTGTTGCGTTTGGGTTTGCAACAAAGGCTGTGTATTGCTTTGCTCCTGTATTGGCGGTGTATTTTCTGTGGTTGTGTTACCGGTAACCGGAATGGAGGCTGTGGCGGGTGCAGTATCTGCTACCTGGGGAATTGTTGCACGTTGGGGTTTTACATCCTTCATTGATTCCATAATCTGCCAGCTGACAATAGCAGCACTTGCAAGCAGGCATACAACAATGATTACTTTTTTTAACGTTCGGTGTTTGTCTCTTTTAGGATTCATGGTCTTAAGATAATCGGCTACAGCAGCTTCCTTTTCCCTGATGGAGAAGCCGGTTTTGGCTGCCGTTTTTGCTTGCCGGTTAACAGGCACCAGGGTACCTGCGGCATTGGTTATATAATCAAACGCTGTGTTTTGCCCTGCTGCCGCTGCATCAACTTCTTTGGTTGCATCAGCGGGCAGGGAAACGTATACGTTCCGGGAATCTGTAGTTTCAATTTTTGCCTTTTCTTCTGCCGGAATTGTGACGGAGATTGCGGGCTGCGGCGGATTGTAGAAAAAAGACAAGTGCGGTTGCAATTCTTTAATATCCTGCGGATGGCACCAATTGGTGCTTTCTTCGTTTACCCAAACCAAATCGGAAGCCTTTAGTTCGTGTTGAACCAGTTCTTCCAGCGTAAAGGGACCGTTTTCGGTGTTGTTACGCAGCAGCAGGTAAGTTTTTTGCATCGCAAAAAGTTTTAGCATCACAAAGCATGAACACTTGTGTTTTTAAGGTCAGGTCTTGGTGCAGGATGACAAACTTCAATTTTCCGCCTTAAAAATAAGGCAATCGAATGGTTTGTGCAAGACAACCGGGCAAATGGCTGCCCGTGTCGATGAAACCGGCCTGGTAAAAGCCAGGGTATTGTTCGGGCCTCCTCTGTCCACTCGACGGTGTTCACAGCACCTTGCTCACAATTTTGCGTACGGCTGGCTTGCGTTTCCTGCAACGGAAATCACGGTATAATCAAGTTTTGTGGCCGTGGCATGGTCAGGGATGGTAATTGTTTGTGATGATTTGCCTTCGATCCGTCCAAAAGAAACCGTCCGCTTGTCAACAAGCTGTTCATCATCGTTGTAGTAGGTTACTTCAATCACAACTTTGGAAAGTGTTTCGCTGCCCCGGTTTGTAAGCGTGGCCTTTGCACCTTTAATGCCGGCCATCCAGTCGTTGGGAATGGTAAAGCGTACGCTAACCATTTGCGTCCTATCGGTTTCCCTGCGGGTAGAGCGGCGTTCGCCTTCATCCTCAGCCGGTTTCGATTCTTCCTTTTTGCTCTCCTGCGGCTTTTTCCGGAAGATGTCAAAAATTTTATCGCGGATGGTTTTCTTTTTTTCCGTTGGGGCTTCGGTTACAACCGGCTCGTTTTTGTTTTCTTCCACTACCGTTTTGTCTTCCTCGTTAACCGGTGTTGCTTCGTTGTTGGTAACAGGCGGGTTGTTATCATATGTCTCTTCGTCATCGTTCGGCGCCTGTCTTATGATGGTGGTGATTTCTTTGACAACCGTAGCCTGTTTTTGTTGTTTTTGTTTTTTGAACAACGGGTTGCTGCTGTTTTGTGTGCTGCCGGAAGGCAGGCTGTTATCGGGTTGAACCTCGTTTTGCGCCGGCGAAGAAATGGTTTGTTCCGGGCTGGTATCATCGGCGGTAGCCATAAACGGCTTTGCCATAAAATAGCCTACAACGCCTACAATGAGGCAGGCCAAAATAATACCTGTCGTGGACACAACAGGTTGTTTTTTTCTTTTCGGTTGGGATATAGGAGGCATTTCTGCTTTGGTCTCACGGACTTGGTAAACAGCTGCTTCCAGCGCATCGGGTTCTTTCACAGGATAGACGAAAGGTGCTGGTGCTTCATAGGGAGTATACGTTACGGTTTCTTCTTTCTTTACAATTGTTTCCGGGACCAGGGGCTCTTCTATTTTAAAATTGGCAGGCATGGAAACAAACGGTTTTTTCGGCTCCCGGCTTTCTATTGTTTTTGCCCTTGGCGTGACCGTGTTGGTTTCAGCAGGCACCGGCTTTTTTACAAAGGGAAGGTAAGGGTGAAGCGCCTGGATCTCCTGCGGATAGTACCAACCCGCACTTTTGCCCTGTATCCAAATAAGGTCATACGGCTTCAGGTCAAACTGAATAAGTTCTTCCAGGTGGTAAGGGCCTGTTTGCTGGTTGTTGCGCAGGAGGACGTAAATCTTTTGCATGCTATCCGGATTTTAAAAAAGAAAAAGAGCTGTTTCCGGAAAACGATACAAAAAATGAAATTGATATATCGCTTTTCTTAAAGTATCGCTAAAGGAGGTTTGGAGTTCAGGGTTTGGTGTTAGGAGTTATCCTGACGGCATAAAGTTTCCCCTATAAATAGCAGGCTTTCAAAATGAATAAAGCTTTTTCAACCGGTTACGACAACTCCAAACACCAAACCCTAAACTCCAAACGATTAGAACACTTCGCCGCAGCCCCTGTAGGTTTGGCCCTTGATGGTGAGTTTTACTTTGCGGGTGTAAATAAAATCGCTCATCCCATCGCTGCAAAACTGCGGGTATACTGTTAGCCGAACCGAGTCACCCGGCAATGTATAAATCGTGCTGTCGGGTGTTTTGCTGCTACCGGCCGGTTTTGCCTGCAAGGGTTCTTTCCAACCGGGCATGCTGATGGTGATGGAATTGTTCCGGGTAACGGCCACACTCCAAAAAGGTTCATTGCCTACGGCATACAGTTGCACGCCTTCTTTTTTCTTTGTTTGCCATACAGGATTGGTGGAAACCGGTGTTAATTTGGATAATGAAAAACTTTTCTTCCACCGGGGACTGTAGTATTGCAGGGTGTTGCCGCTCCAATTGTAACGGCCCCGCACAATTTGCTCTTTGTACAGCCAGATGGCTCCCTGCGATGGCGTCCAGGTTCCTTCGGTAATTACCAAGCTGTCTTTTTTACCGGGATATTCTTCCTGCAGGCGAAAGGTGGTTGGGTAAAAGGCAATGGTGTGAAGAATTGTAGTGTTGTTGTCGGCAGGAAGTAAAAACTGGTAAACGCCGCTGGGTTTGCGAACGATTTCGGTGGTTGTGTCTTCTGCCGGTTTCGTTGCGGTATCGGGTGAAGGAACCTGATTGGGTTTTGCAGTGTTTACAGTATCAGTGGATGATACGGTTTTTTCTTCGGCCTGTTGATTGCTACATGCCATTAACAAAATAACACCAATGCAACCCCACACCCGCATAAACCTGTTTTCGATATTAATCAAAAATTTGTGCCATAGACAACAAACATATCCAAAACAAAAATCCCCGCTACCGCGGGGATTTTTTATAAATCAAACTCGATTCCGTTAATCCAGCACCTTCACACCTTTGGCGGCAAATTGTACGTCTTTTTCCAAGCCTTTGATGGCCGCAATTTCCTTTGGAGTTTTGCCGGCATCTTCTGCGTAGTGCTTGCGCATTTCTTCCGACACCTCTTTTACAGTAGCATTGCCTTCAATCAGCACAGTTTTACCTACAATATTCTCCGGCATTAAAAACGCATGTTTGTCGGCCCTTACCATCATGGGCTGCCCGTCTTTCCGCTGCACTTTTATCCAGCAGCCTTCGGCTTTGCATACTTCCACTACCCTGGCTTTTATCTGCCCTTCGTACTGGTCGTTCACCAATTTGGTTTTTACGTCATCGGCACTCACCGGAGCCTTTTCTTCCGATACAATTCCATACACAACCCCTTTGGCGGCCGGAACTTTTCCGGTGTCCTGCGCATTGGCACCAATGGCTAAAAACAACAAGGCAGAGAAGAGGATTTTTTTCATGGCTTTCACTTTACGTCAACAAAGATAACCGTCTGCAACAAGCGGCAAAATTGAATAAACAAAAGTTTCGATAAATCGTCAAAAAGGATAGAAAATTCTTCCCGAAAACCATGCAAATTTTGCCCTTTTTCTTTAACCTATTTTTATACCCGGAACGGCAAAATTTCTTCCTCTTTTTTTGCTAAAATCATTAGCTTTACCGGATAATAATAATTTAGAATGGCTGCTGAAAAAGCCTATCTTTAAGTCACTATTCTTGTAACAAAAATCAAAATCATAAACATGTCAAACGCTGAAAAATTAAAGGCACTGAAACTTACCATTGATAAGATAGACAAAGACTTTGGAAAAGGCAGTGTGATGATGATGAACGAACGTGGCGAAACAACCCAGGAAGTGGTTTCCACCGGCTCTATTGGCCTGGACATCGCTTTAGGCATTGGCGGTTTACCCCGCGGCCGTGTAGTTGAAATTTACGGTCCGGAAAGCTCCGGTAAAACAACCATTGCCACCCACGTTATTGCCGAGGCGCAAAAGAAAGGTGGCATGTGTGCAATCATCGATGCCGAACATGCTTTTGACAGTGCGTATGCACAAAAGCTGGGTGTTGATATTGATAACTTATTAATCTCGCAACCCGACTACGGCGAACAGGCGTTGGAAATTGCCGACCGCCTGATTCTTTCCGGTGCATTGGATGTGGTAGTGATTGACTCTGTTGCTGCCCTTGTACCAAAAGGTGAACTGGAAGGCGAGATGGGTGACAGCAAAATGGGTTTGCAAGCCCGTTTGATGTCGCAGGCTTTGCGTAAGCTGACAGCTACCATTTCAAAGACAAACACCATCTGTATTTTCATTAACCAGTTGCGTGAAAAGATTGGTGTGATGTTCGGTAACCCCGAAACCACGACCGGTGGTAATGCGTTGAAATTCTATGCTTCCGTACGCCTGGATATCCGTCGTATGACACAGATTAAAGATGGCGACGAAGCAGTAGGTAACCGCGTAAAAGTAAAAGTGGTGAAGAACAAGGTTGCGCCTCCTTTCCGCACGGCCGAATTTGACCTGGTGTTTGGCGAAGGCATCTCCAAGATTGGTGAAATTCTTGACATGGGTGTTGAAATGGGCATCATCAACAAAAGCGGTAGCTGGTTTAGTTACAGCGACAACAAACTGGGACAAGGCCGTGAAGCCGTAAAGCAATTGCTGAAAGACAATCCTGAACTGGCCAACGAACTGGAAGGAAAAATCCGCGAAAAGCTGACCGAATTGCAAACAGCATAACAACATCTTGCGTAATAAAAAAACCTCTCGACAATTTTGAGAGGTTTTTTTATTTGAAGGTTTTTGATAGGTTAACCTTTTTTGGCTTTGTATGTTTTCATTTGCGTATTATTTCCGGGTTATTCATGCTGCCGGAATTGTTATCGTTTGTATTATCTGCATTGTTCGTGTTGCTTTGGTTGCGACCTCTCAAATTCCTGTTTGTATTTTGCCTGTTGGCATTGCCGTTTCCCTGAACAGACATAGATGATTGTGCAGAACTGTTGTTATCAGCTTGCACCGAAACGCTTTTGTTGCTCTGTCCAACTGAAACATTGGTTTCACTGGAAAGGGTTACGGCTGAACGGGAACTGGCGGTTGCATTTTTACTGACGCTTTCCTGTGCCTTGTCAGCAGCATTGTATGCTGCACTTGTTGATTTGTTGATGGCGGCATTGGTTGACTTTGCAATTGATTGCTGTGCAGAACCTGTAGCCGCATTAACCGAACTTTGAACAGCAACCGACTTAGATGCCTGTATTTGTGCCGAACGGGTAGCATTCACCGTGGCGTTGGTAGCTGCATGCGAAGCGGCGTTTACATTGGCATTTACATTATTGATAAGCCCTTGTTGTGCCCAGGCTCCATAGCTGAAGACTGACACAGCGGATAGGAAAAAAACTTTTTTCATATACTTTCGTTTTAAGTGATTAATAGGGTATTACCGATTCAAAATAAAAACTCAAAGCCTTTGCCAGAGGCAGAAAATGTGCATAAAAAAACAGCCTCCCGCCTTCTAAAGAATAGGTGTTTACTGCACAGTCCGCAATTTTTTAATTTAAACCAGGCTTTCGTAACACATCAACTAGTGAACGGAAGAATAGTTAAATAAAGCGGGTTTTGTGCAATCGCACGATTCTTCCCTTTAGAGATGGAGGGTGGATCGTAAATTTGTAAGCTTCACTATGAAATTTCAACTACAGGCTCCATACAAACCCGCCGGTGACCAGCCTACGGCTATCCGGCAATTAACCGAAGGTATTTTTCAAGGCGAAAAACAGCAGGTATTGTTAGGCGTTACGGGTTCGGGAAAAACCTTTACTGTTGCCAACGTTATTCAAAATGTACAACGGCCAATGCTGGTGCTGACGCATAACAAAACCCTGGTGGCACAGCTCTACGGTGAGTTCAAACAATTCTTTCCGGAAAATGCGGTGGAATACTTTGTTTCCTACTACGATTATTATCAACCGGAAGCTTACCTGCCGACCACCGATACCTACATAGAAAAAGATTTGAACATCAACGAGGAACTGGACAAGCTGCGGCTCCGTGCTACAACATCCTTGCTTTCGGGGCGACGGGATATTATTGTTGTGGCTTCGGTGAGTTGTATTTACGGTATGGGTAACCCAACCGATTACGAAAGCGGTATCATTCGCATTGCCAAAGGCGACCGCATTTCGCGGCAGGGCTTTTTGCATTCGCTGGTCAACTCGTTGTACAATCGGACATCCATTGAATTTACAAGAGGTACGTTCCGGGTAAAAGGCGATACGGTTGACATCAATCTTCCGTATGTGGATTTTGGTTACCGGGTAACTTTTTTTGGTGATGAAATAGAAGACATCGAAAGCATTGATGTAAAGAACGGCAAGCGTATTGGCAAACTGGATAACGCAGCCATTTTCCCGGCAAACCTGTACGTGGCGCCGAAGGACATGATTCAAAACGTGATGTACGAGATACAGGACGAGATGCAGGCGCAGGTAGACTATTTTAAAAGTGTAGGAAAATTTATTGAAGCGCAACGCCTGAAAGAAAGAGTTGAATACGATTTGGAAATGATCCGTGAACTGGGTTATTGCAACGGCATCGAAAACTACTCACGGTTTTTTGACCGGCGCCAACCCGGCACACGGCCTTTCTGTTTGCTGGACTATTTCCCAAAGGATTTTGTTTGCGTGATAGACGAAAGTCATCAAACCGTTCCGCAGGTAAGTGGCATGTACGGCGGCGACCGTAGCCGTAAAATGACACTGGTTGATTATGGCTTCCGGTTGCCTTCGGCGTTGGATAACCGCCCTTTGAATTTTCATGAATTTGAAAACTTATTAAACCAGACCATTTACGTAAGTGCCACACCGGGTGATTACGAACTGGAGCAAACCGGTGGCGTGGTAGTGGAGCAAGTGGTTCGTCCAACAGGCTTGTTAGAACCACCCATTGAAGTGAGACCAAGTGTTAACCAGATTGATGATTTGCTGGATGAAATTGACAAGCGGGTAAAAAGCGGCGACCGTGTACTGGTAACTACATTGACCAAACGCATGGCCGAAGAAATGGACAAATACCTTAAGCGTATTGACATCAACTCACGGTATATTCACAGCGACATCGATGCGCTGGAACGGGTGGAAATTTTGCGTGACCTGCGATTGGGGAAAATAGATGTTTTGGTTGGTGTGAACCTGTTGCGTGAAGGTTTGGACTTGCCGGAAGTTTCGTTGGTGGCGATACTGGATGCCGATAAAGAAGGCTTCCTGCGCAACGAACGTTCGTTAACGCAAACAGCCGGCCGGGCAGCCCGTAACGTAAACGGGTTGGTAATTTTTTATGCCGATAAAATCACCGAAAGCATGCAGCGTACCATTGATGAAACGGCTCGCCGCCGGGAAAAACAAGTGGCTTACAACACAACACACGGCATTGTTCCAAGAACCGTTACTAAATCGAAAGAGCAGATCATGGCGCAAACTTCTGTGCTGGATATTAAAGGCTACGATCCTGATTCGCCATATGCCGTAGATGAAATACCTACCACCAAAGCCGCAGAAGACGGCGAAGAGTATGTAACCATACCACAACTGGAAAAAAAGATAGCAACAACCAAAAAAGAAATGGAAAAAGCGGCAAGGGACATGGACTTTATGGAAGCAGCACGCCTGCGTGATGAAATGTTTGCTATGCAAAAGCGGCTGGAGACAATGAAGTAAGTTAATAGGTTAACAGGTTAATAAGTTAGTAAGTAGCCGCAACCATATTAACCTGTTAACTTATTAACCAATTAACTTGCCCACAGTTGCATTTCTCAAATCTGCATATTACTTTAGCTCCAGATTAAATCCGTATTGTATGAAACGACACACCAGGCGCCGCCTCCTGTATCTTTTTTCGTTTTCCCTGCTGTTTGTTGCACTTTACCTGAATTTCCTTCGCAAGGAAAAAAATGATTTGCCGGTTATTAAAACAGGAACAAATTTTTCTGTTGCTAACCCAACTACCGCCGTTGCTCTACCTGATAACAACACCGTTTTAAAATAACCACCAACTGTTTCAAGTCACCTTAGACTATCGCCGGCAAGTCCTTTCTTCGTATGAAGAGGGATTTGCTTTTTTAAGAAACAAAACTGTTTCCTTTAGCTGTGCTAAGAAAAATGGTTGTGAATAAGAAGAAAGGAAAAATTGTAGTACCGGAAATTTATAGCATCCTAACTGTCAACAGGCTATTATTGGGAGGTAAACCAGCAGAAAAAAAGAAGAAGTTGACTGATACTGGATTTTGATTGGTTTTTTCTTTCGGATTTGGACTTTATAAAAACTTACTTGACTAAAAATCGTTTTCTTTCAGGCGTTGGATGGCGTTTGGTTTTTCCTGTTTATTGGATTTTCTATCAATCAACTTCTGGCGCAAAAGTACAGGAGCGGCAAAAGCGGGACAATGGCAAAACTGACCATTTTTCCATTTATGGTTATTACACCTGCCTGTCGTAAACAAACGAAAATTTTATCGTAGAAATACGCAAAAAGATGTTTTCGAGCCAAGGCTGCACGGACTTCGGTAAAAAAAGGTGGTCTTTTGAACCACCATTTTCTGTACTGTATCACCGTTCAATGCCTCTTCCTGTCTTGTGCTGCAATTCGTCTATCTTTTTCGAGGCTTCTGCTTTTGTAAGTTCCTCAGCTACATCTTCACCGGCTTCCTGCGACAGGGTATTGAGATAAGACCGCTGGGCACCAGTCATTTCTTCTTCACCCGTTGTCCATTCATCCGGGTTCTTAACCGTGTTTGACTGGTCTGCCTGTTTTGTTTGATTCTTCTTTTTATTCATAGCCTTGTGTTTTGTTAAAGTGATACCAAGACCGTACCAAATTGCTAAATATTTTAGTATTACATTTGTGCAGCCAATTATGTTTTATGCCTTATTACCGGATACTTGTCTGGACGAAAAAAAGGGGAAAGCCTTTTAGCGGCATTCGCTTTATTGAAAACCACAACATTAATGCGGTGCAGGGGATGATGTATAAAAAAGCCGAGACAATTTACCACTCCAATCTTGTAGATGTGGAAGTGCAAATGCTCTCGAAAATATGCAGCGCCGTAAGGGCTTATTTGAATAAGCAAAAAGCGGGTTAGCCAGCCGCTGCATATTTTTTCTTGTGTTCTTGTAACAGTTGTTGGTAGAGTTTGTCGTTTTTGGCTTTTTGCCAAGCCGCATAAAAGATGGCTGCACTTTCAGCCTTCACCGGGTCAACATCCGGCGGCAACTGGCTTCTGCCGTGAGCACCGCTCTGGCCCTTTTTATCCACCGGTACCGGCCCCATGTATTTCTTACCCGATTTGTGGTTGGCATACCGCCGCGAACGGGTATAACCCATCTGCAAAAACTTTCTTGCCATATCCATTCCTATAAAATCAGGTACTTTTTTATACTTTAGAAACAGGCGGTAAATGGCCGTGGCTGATTTGGCGGCAATGGCCGGGGTTTTGAATTTCCAATGCGGAAGAATTTCGCTTTTGTACGGTTCTACCAGCAATACACCCTGTTCGCCCTTCCCGGTACGGTACAGTTCGGGTTGCTCTCTTAAATCCAGGTTTTTATAATCCAATGAATAATCAAATGCTGCGGACATGGTGCCATTGTATTGCCTTGGTAAAACAAAAATTAGCCCGGAAACAACGAACAAAACGCTATTGATGGGCTTTCAAAACGAAAGCAAATTTTTTGCGGCCATTAAACCTTTTTATTTTGAATTTGTCTTTACATAACTGGATGCCCGTTCTGTATCCTTAACCTGTGAAATAGAATCCTGGCCCGTCCGTAACAATACCCTATAACCCGAACCCCTTGACGACAACAGCCCTTTACCCTTTGAAGAAACTTGCAGAACAAGAGTTAAGTCCGTCTGACATACAGATCCCCTCGAAAGAGGGGATTTTTGTTGCCCGTTGAAGCTCTCGAAACAAAATATCGCCTGATCCACCGAGAAAAAACTTGTTTTTTGCGGCCATAAGCAAAGCAAAACAGGAAACAAAAGAGATATTCTGCGCTCTTGTTACCTTCAGCACTTTATGATACTTGTTCTCCAGCTATTTTTTGTGTTAGCTGTTATCATTCTCATTATTCTTTTTGTTTTTCAACCGAAACGGAAAGAGCCTTTTGCATTGCCCGAAAATTACGCAGAGTACCTGCTGGATTATGTTCCGTTCTATGCAAACCTGGATGAAACGGGAAAAAGGCAGTTTGAAGAAAAGTTTGAAAAGTTTTTGTCTGCCGTAAAAATCACAGGTGCCAATGCAGAAGTGGAAGACCTTGACCGGATATTGATTGGCGCCGCCGCTGTGATACCGGTTTATTTTATTCGCGACTGGGAATACATGAACCTGCGGGAAGTGCTCCTATATCCCGGCCATTTTAACCAGGATTTTGAACAGCATGGGCATGAACGAACGGTATCGGGCATGGTAGGCTCCGGTGCCTTGCAGCATGTTATGATCCTTTCCAAGTGGGAATTGCGCCAGGGATTTATCAACCGGCAAAGCAGCCGCAATACGGCCATTCATGAATTTGTGCATTTGATAGACAAGATGGATGGTACGCTGGACGGTGTGCCGGAAATATTGCTGGAGAAAAAATATGTACCGCAGTGGCAACAACTGTTAGAGAACACAATGACTGCCATCCGGCGTGGTGAGTCGGACATAGATGCCTACGGCGCTACCGGTGCGGTAGAATGCTTTGCAGTGGTAGCCGAATATTTTTTTGAGCAACCGGATCTTTTTCAATTGAACCACCCGGAACTCTGCCAAATGCTACAGCGCATTTTTATCCGGACTAGATAAGTATGGTGCATGAAAAAGCCCCGTGTGCCGGGGCTTTGCTTTTTACTTTTTATTTTTCGGTTCCTGCATCTTATCCATTTGTGCAGCCACTGTTGATTCGGGCATTACGTTGCTCATGCCCACCATTACTTTGTTTTTCAATCCGGAGATCACTTTGTCATCACCCGACATCAGGGCTTCGTAACCGTCTTTGGCTACTTTAGCCGGGTCAGACATTTTTGAATCGGTGATCTTTGAACCCTGCATCTCAGCCTTGTTGAAGAAATCGGTATCCGTTGCACCGGGTTGCAAGGCTGTAATGGTCACCGCTGAATCTTTTAGCTCCTGAACCAGTGCTTCGGTAAGGGAAAGTACATAAGCCTTTGTCGCGTGGTACACAGCCTGCCAAGGCCCCGGTAACTGCGAAGCAATAGAAGCCAGTTGCAGGATCTTTCCTTCGTTGCGGGCTGTCATGTCTTTCAGGAACAAATGTGTCAGCACTGTTAAAGAGTTTATGTTCAGTTGAATAATATCCAGCAGGCGGTGAATATCCTGCTCTGCAAACAACCCATATTGGCCCTGTCCGGCATCGTTTACCAATACATCAACCGTCAGGTTTTTGCTTTTTACTTCGTCATATAAGTCAAAGGCCGCATTGGGTTGAAACAGGTCTTTAGCAATGGTGATAACATCAATGCCGTGCTGAGAAAATTCTGTTTTCCGCTGTTGCAGGGCTTCTTCCGTACGGGCAACAATAATGAGATTGTAGCCGTCTTGTGCAAAGAGTTTTGCCAGTTCGTACCCAATGCCTTCCGTGGCACCGGTAATTAACGCATACCTGTTGTTGGATGTTTCTGCCATATTGTTCCATTTTTCAAATGATAAAATATTTTTTGTCTGGATCACAGCGCAACAACCGCACCATCACAACTAACAACCCAAAGCAGTTGCTTATAGCTTGATGCGGTACACGGTATAAGGCGTGTTGCGTTTGTTCTCGCCGTTGTTGTAATCGGGTTGTTTGTTTATTTGCGAACAGGTGATGTACAAGTATCCCTCTGCAATGGCATAACTGTCGGGCCAAATAAGCCGGTCGTCTTCTACCAATACCGTTTTCTTCAGGTCTTTGTCCAGCTTCACAATGCTGTAATTCTGCAAATCGCCCATGTAAAGATTGCCTGCTTTATCGAAGATCATTCCATCGGTTGTATTGAAATGCCCTAAGTCCTCCACCTTTGCACCAATCGCTGTATCGGCAAGATCCCAATTGCGTAAATGTTCGGTTGCAATGCGGTAAAGCTTATCGTCTGTCAGCGGCTTGTAGTACAACCAGGCTCCATCCGGCGTAAGGGCAATGCCATCGGAATTAAACTTGGCCGGTTTACCGTCTTTCATCAGTTCCCTGCCATCAATGATAAATTTAAAGGCAGGATCCGATTTGGTAGAGGGATGTTTGGTCAGCACTTCACGCATCTTGCCTGAAGCCAGGTCCACCACCACAATGCCACCGGTTTTGGAGTCGGATAGGTAAGCAAAGTTCCGCTGCACATCTACCCGAACATCGTTTACATAAGACGTATCGCTGACAATGCCGTTAAACGAATACGCTTTGGCGATGCTGCCATCTTTGTTCATGCGTACCAGCTTTGCACCGCCGCCCTGAATGCTCTTTAATTGCGGTGCAGACGGATCAAGCACCCAAAGTGTACCGCCATCATCTACATATACCGACTGTACGCATACCCATTTGTTTTGCCCGCTTTCGCCGGGTTGCCACTCGTTCATGGTATCATTGGGAAAAGCCCTTGCAGAATCCTTTCCAATGACTTCTACCACGGCGTAGCGATAAGGCCCCGACCACCTTGGGTAATTGATAAACAACCGTCCATCTTCTTCTTTGGCTACACCTGTTAGTTGATAGGTATTGTCCTTGTAAACCAATTCAAGCACATGGTTTGTTTGATGGCTTGAATCAATTTGATTATTGTTGACCGAATCATTTCCACTCCCGGTACTGCCCTGGTTATTGCAGGCGCTGAGTGAAGCAATGACGGCCAGCGAAATGAAAAGATTTTTCATTTTCTTTTGATTGATCTATAAAATGATTAAAACTTATCTTATTTCAATGCCAAACCAGGTGCGCCAATTTCCGACGTTTGTTCTCCATAAAAACGGTGCAGAAAATTGAGCTTGGTATCGGCTTGCCGCTCCTCTTCCAGTGTTAGGTTCAACCGTGCGGCAATGCCGTCGTAACCCAATGCCATTGCTGTATTGGCCACTGCTTCATATTGCTCTATTTCGTAGTGTTCTATTTTAATGGCGCCTTCCATAATAGCGGCATCCACCTTGTTGTCAGAAATGCGGGTGCTGATGTTGTGTTGCCCTTGTTCCAGCATCATTTTGATTTCTGCATTTTCTTCGCCTTCGTGTTCGTGACCCAACGCTTTGCAAATACCTTCCAGGGCTACTTTGTGTTGATCGGTTTCTGCCAGGTGCAAGGCAAGATTTTTCTTCAATCCCAGGTTGGTTGCCTTTTCAATCAGGAGCGGCATCGCTTCGGTTAATTGCTTTTCCGCACTCCACAATGCCTGTATGTTTTTTATAAATGATTCGATGCTGCTATTTACCGTTGCCATAATTCTAAGTTTTTAAGAAGCGAATGTGCGAGGAGACGTGAAATGTCAAACGTGAAAAGTGAAAAGAAACGATGCCTCCGTTTGACATTTCATGTTTGACGTTTCACTCATCGATCCATTTCCGGTTTCAAAACCACTTTCACGCAATCATCTGTTTTGTGCTTGAACATATCGTAGGCTTCCGAGGCTTGCGACAGTGGAAGGCGATGCGTAATGATGTCATCCAATACAACTTTGCCACTGCGTACCATTTCAAAACATTGGTCGATGTACATGATGGCCTGTGCCTGCCCAAACTGCATGATCAACCCTTTATCAAAAATGCGGTGAATGGGGAAGTTGTCATACGGGCTTGCATACACACCCACAACCGAAACCACGCCACTCCGCCGAACTGTTTCCGTACACAGTTCAATTACTTTCGAAGTGCCTTTTTCTACATTCAATACGGCTTTTGCTTTTTCTAAAAATGTGCGGCTGGCTTCCATGCCTACGGCATCAATGGCCACATCGGCACCGCGGCCACCCGTCATTTCGTAAACCTTCTCCCGCAGGTCCTCGTCATTTGCATTCAGCGTTTCTACCTTGTTCACGGTCCTTGCTTTTTCTAAACGGTATTCAAGCGGGTCAACCGCAATCACCCTCCTGGCTCCGTTCAGCCACGCTGCTTTTTGCGCCATCAGGCCCACCGGCCCACTACCAAAGATGATGACCGTATCGCCGGGTTTTACTTTGCCCCATTTTACTGCACTCCAACCTGTAGGAAAAATATCGGTGAGAAATACTACCTGGTCATCTTCCAAACCATCGGGAATAATCTTGGGGCCTACATTGGCCATGGGCACACGAACGTATTCGGCCTGGCCTCCGTTGTAGCCGCCGTACAAATCGGTGTAGCCAAACAAGGCGCCGCCTTTGCCTTTCAGCATGTCGCCCTGCGGGCCATAATGTTCAGGATTACTGTGCTCGCAGTTGGCATGAAAGCCCTGCTGACAAAAAAAGCATTGGCCGCAAGCGATGGTAAAGGGAACAACCACTCGGTCACCTTTTTTAAGCCTGGTTACCTGTGGCCCTACCTCTTCCACAATGCCCATAAACTCATGTCCCAGGACCATGTCACGCAACTGGGGTACAAAGCCATCATAAATGTGCAGGTCGGAACCGCAAATGGCTGTTGTAGTCACTTTTAAAATAATATCATCCGGCTTTTCAATCTTGGGGTCTTCTACATTGTCTACACTAATATCGCCGATCTTGTGAAATACTGCTGCCTTCATAATCTACCTTGGTTTTATGGTGATGAATCTATTGCCGGGGTTAAAAACAACATCAATCGATGTCAATAGGAGGTTAAGAAGAATGCTGCAATTCCAATACCACTTCTTTCTATTAACACCGTAAAAACAAGTGGATATAGTAGGATGGGATTAATAAGCCATAATTTTTATTCTTACGGAAGAGCCAAGGTAAAGAGGATAAACGTTTAAGCACAACCGTAATAAGCGGCATTTGTAACAAGCCGATAACAAAACCCAGGCTCTTTCGCATTAAGGAGCCCGGGCAACTAAAATTTTTTTACGAAAAAATTTAGATGGTTGGCGTACCGCCTGTAACCTGTATGGTTGATGCCGTCATGTAACTGGAATCATTAGAAGCCAGCAATACGTAAACGGCGGCCAGTTCTGCCGGCTGGCCGGCTCTTTTCAGCGGCACATCTTCCCCGAAATTTTTTACTTTTTCCGGCGGCATAGTAGAGGGGATCAGCGGCGTCCAGATGGGGCCAGGTGCAACACAATTCACACGGATGCCTTTTTCTGCCCACAGTTGTCCCAATGCGGCTGTAAAATTTTGAATGGCACCTTTTGTAGGCGCATAGGCCAACAATTGCGGTGATGGCTTGTAGGCATTAACCGAAGTAGTATTAATAACGGAACTGCCGGGTTTTAAATGCGGCTCAGCTGCTTTGCACAAATAGAACATGGCGTAGATGTTGGTGCGAAAAGTACGGTCCAGTTCTTCGCTGGTAATCTCCTGCAACGATTCGTGGGCCATTTGATAAGCCGCATTGTTTACCAGTATATCCAATCCGCCCAGTTCTTCCGTGGCAATCCGCACCAGTTTTTTGCAATGCTCTTCGTCCTGGATGTCGCCGGGTATGGCCAATGCTTTTCTTCCGGCTTCTTCCACCCACTTGACGGTTAATTTTGCGTCGTCGTGTTCATTCAGGTAAGAAATCAGTACATCGGCACCTTCACGGGCAAAAGCAATGGCAACTGCACGGCCAATGCCGCTGTCGCCGCCGGTGATAAGGGCTTTGCGTCCTTCTAATTTTCCCGAGCCTTTGTACGATTTTTCGCCGTGGTCGGCATGTGGCCTTAGCTGCCCTTCTGTCCCCGGTGCATCCTGCTCCTGGTTGGGGAAGGGTGGCTTAACATATTTCTCCTTTGGATCCTGTATGCTGTTATTGTTGTTTTCTGACATACGCTTTCATTTAGTGTGAAGTAAAAAATCACCTTCACCTCCTTCTGATTTCATGCCAATTGAATTTTCTATCGAATTGCTCTTTGTTTCATCCAAAACCAAGCGGTAGTGGGGAAACTTCGCTTCTGTCGTTGCAAGTTTCTACACATAAAATTTTTCGGAACCGGGAACCTGACTTGTGCAATAAAATGTGAGATATATTTCCGTTGCTTTTAAGATGATGCTCTGCCGTTTAACCTTTGATAATTACCCAAAGTCGCTTTGGTCTCGGCTGTAGTGAGAATTTTCAAAATTGCCGGCTAAGCGGTGCAGTAAATAGTGGAAATAGCAAAGGTTAGTTACGAAAAAATGTTGATTTGAATTATCTACGGTTCAGGTTCGATTTTTGTAGCAGCTTCTTCTTTTCCCCGTGCGGAGCAAACAGTTTGATATTTTAATTGTAGAAGATGATGCCGATGATCGAATGATCATGGGCGAAGCTTTTGCCGAACTTGATTACCATAACCGTGTAACAATTTACGAGTCGAGCTTTGCCTTTCATTGCAATTTGGCTGAACTGAAAACGCTTGTTCCCCTACCCTTGCTGATTGTGCTGGATTACAACCTTCCCGGTGCAGACGGCGCTGTGGTCTTAAGCATTTTAAAAAACGATGATGTTCTTCGCATGATTCCTGTTGTGATGTATTCTACCGGCATGAGCCGCACACAACAGCGTGATTGCCTCCATACCGGCGCCATGAAGTGTTTTGAAAAGGGCACGACTTATGACCAGGTGCTGGGATTTTGCAAGCAGCTTTGCAGCGAGGCATCTTTATAAATTCCTACCGTGTAAGCTGCATAAAAACTTTCTATGGGGATGATTTATTGTTCGCCACTCAATGATTTTTTCTACACGGTGCCTATTCCCATAATAGCAAGAAGCTGAAAAGTTAGTACAGGCATCGCCGGTTTATGGCATTGCCGCCATTGAACTGTTAACGAGGCCAATGGGAAAAAATGGATACGTGGGATTGCCGGCCGCTACGCAGGTGGTTTTATGCTGCTCGTTATAAGCATTGTTGACAAAGAATGAAAGCGATAAAAGAAGAAAAAGAAGCAGGCCTGCAAACAGGATAATTTTTACGGATAAGAGTTGTTTGTGCATGTTTTTGATTTCTAAGGCACAAGGTTCAATAATGCCGGTAGGAGTTTGGCAGGAATGTGACGAAACAAAAGAAAAACGTGACAAAACCCAACGCTGCTGGTTGTGGCAAACTACAACAGCGGGAAAATGTACTTTGTTGAACAGGAACCGCAACCGGTTCAACAAAGAAAAAGATTCGTCACAAATTCGCTGCCTTTCGTCACTTTGCAGTTGTTCCCGCACACCGATGATCTAACATTGCTGCCAGAACAGCAAACCATGAAAGAATTTTTTAAAAAAACAGAAAACTTTACGAAGATTGAATTTTGGGCGGCTACGGCCATCTTTGTTTTCCTTGTGTTTTTTCATATCCGCTATGCCCTGAGCAACGAATGGATACAATTAAACAATACTTCCGACACGGCCCGGACATCGTTCAATTATTTTTTTATTTCGCGGCTGGTTTGGTACACGGTGCTTTACGGGTCCTTCCTGCTGCTGAATTTTTTGGTGGTGCCCAAACTGTTACGCAAGGAGGCGCTGTTGCTCAACATTGTCTTTATTGTTGCCATCTATGTATTGGTGAGTACTGTTTTTGGTGCCACCGATACCTACCTGAAAATGTACCTCATTCCCGGCTACGACAACAATGAAGCAACACGGACGGCGGCCTTTCAGAAAAGCTTTCTGTATTGTGCCTGGCTGTTGTTGCTGTTTGGCTTTTATTGCATTATACGCTACACGGGTTTGTATCTTTTGTCCAATGCGGCCGCTATCCAGGAAAAGTACAAGTTTATTACACCGGGTACATTGGTGGCCTTTGTGTTGTGGATGATAACCATGTTCCTGCTGCTGATCAGCAAAGCCGAAAGAGGCATTAATGCCGGATGGGCCATCATTATTCCCTGTGCTATTCTGTTCTATGCATTTTCATTCCATACACTTATTCCAAAAGCCTTGCTGAAACGAAAGCCCCTGCGTTTTTATCTGCTCAGGACCATCCTGCTTGCAGCCGTTTCTTTTTTCCCGGTATGGGTGTTGGGCATGGCGTTTACAAAGGACGAAGAACCGGCACTGGCCATCAGCTTTTTCAATATTCTTTTCCAGTTGTTTATTACCCTGCCGCTTTCGTGGCTGGTGTACCGGCGATATATACGCGGCAACGAAGAAATTTATTCGCTGAAAAAAGAACTGGGACAATCCAATGCCAACTTTGATTTCCTCCGCTCACAAATTAACCCGCATTTTTTGTTCAATGCATTGAACACGATTTATGGTACGGCTATTCAGGAAAAAGCCGAACGGACAAGCGATGGCATTGAACGGCTGGGCGATATGATGCGTTTTATGTTGCAGGAAAACATGCAAAAGACCATTTCTGTGTCGCGGGAAATTGATTACTTACACAACTACATTGCGTTGCAAAAGCTGCGTACCGACCCGCACTCCAACATTAAGATTGAAGCAGAAATTGAGCAGCAGGTGCAGACCATGCAGATTGCACCCATGCTGCTGATACCCTTTGTTGAAAATGCGTTCAAGCACGGCATCTCCTTCCGCGAGCCTTCGTACATAAACGTTACACTGGAAACAAAGAACAATACACTTTATTTTGATGTGGCCAACAGCAAACATGCAAAACAGGAGAACGACCCGGAGAAAAACAAAAGCGGCATTGGCCTGAACAATGTAAGGCAGCGATTGCAACTTTTGTATGCGGGCAAACATGAGTTGGTGATACGGGAAACGAAAAAAGACTTTTTTATTCACCTGACCTTACAACTGGCCTAAAGGTGTAATCTTGCAACAGAAAATTTGGTATGAAAGCCATTGCGATTGACGACGAACCCATTGCCCTGGAGATTATCAAAGCCCATGCGGCCAAGGTCCCGTTCCTGCAACTGAAGGCCGAATTTACCGATGCGCTCAAGGCACTGGAATACCTGCAAAAAGAAAGCATTGACCTTATTTTCCTGGACATAAAAATGCCGGATATTTCAGGGATTGATTTTTACAACAGTTTGTCCAAACGGCCCCTCCTGATTTTTACTACCGCTTACTCGGAACATGCTGTTACGAGTTTTGAGATGGATGCTGTTGATTATTTGCTGAAGCCCTTTTCGCTGTCGAGGTTTATTAAGGCCTGCAACAAAGCGTTTGAGCTGTACAATTTTCGCACTGCCAGCACAACCGCTGACCACCTGTTTATTAAAACCGGTTACGAACAGGTAAAAGTTGCTTACGATGATATTCTTTACCTGGAAGCGGCAGGCAACTACGTAACCTTTGTATTGAAAGACAAAGACATCTTATCACGCAGTACGTTTTTGGAAGCCATTACCCTGTTGCCTCCTGATAAGTTTGTCCGCATTCACCGGTCATTTGTAGTTGCCGTTAGCAAGATTGATAAGGTAGAAAGGCACCAGGTTACCATCAGGAGCACAACCATCCCTGTAGGAGAAGCGTACAGCCAAAACTTAACCGAAGCTGTAAAAAAATAACAAGCATAACAAGGTCTCTTCTAAATAAAATAAGAGTGATATAGGATAACATTGAAAAGCTATTTTTCCTGCCTTGCAACTACAAGCTTTCTCAGTTTGCAAAACAATCCATAGCCAATCATTGCGCCTCCTGTGTTTAACAGCACGTCATCAATATCAAACTCACCCGTTGTTGTAAACAGTTGCAATACTTCAACAGACAAACTCATTAAAGCAACGAGGAAGAACAGTTGTTTACCCGACTTTATGCCTTTGAAAAGAAAAGGAAGAAAAAATCCCATGGGCACAAACAGCAACAGGTTACCAACAATGTTCAAGGCGCCTACCAAATACGGCTCGCTGCCACTGAGGTAGTAATAAATCTTGTAGAAGGGAATAAAATTGGAGGCAGCCAGCAGCGCATCAAACGAACTGTTTTCGTTGCCGGTAATAACAATGTCGGAAAAATTAATGGTGGCCTTGAAAAAAAGAAGCTTGAACAAAAGAAGGCAATACACAACAAATAAAAGAACTGCAATTCGCCTGTAAGCCTTCTTTGTTTTCACAATAATGTCTGCATTCGATTTAACCGGCATGAAAGGAAAGTGAATAAAGATAAAGGTTGTGGTGCAAACCAAAAGCGGTACACCATTTCTGCTTTTCCGTTTAATTTCGCCTTAAAAATCACATGGCACTTTATTATGGTAAACACAAGGTTCGTAATTACGACGAATGGCGTCCGTTTTTTGATGCCGACCAGGCACGCCTGAACCAGGCAGGCGCAAAATGCCTTAGCGTTATGCGTTCCACCGAAGACACCAACGAAGTCCATTTCATTTTTGATGTGCCTGATCTGAATGTCTTCCTGGGTATATTGCAGACCCCGGAAACAGGCGATATTATGCAGAAAGCCGGTGTGCTGGAACAGCCAAAGCTTTATCGCTTGCAGGATCTTGCTGCCGAAATGCAACAAGGCTAGCAAGGCTTGCAGGTGTTTTTGCAAGTGCAGGCAATCTTTCGGTTTTGCTTATTTCGGTTGCTTACGGTTCGGCAACGCAACTCAATTGGTCCTGGCATTGTTACAAGAAATGTTTCCATGATTCTACTAAAGATCATCCATCACAGTTTTTTCTGAAACCTGCTTTCATGCATTTTGACATCTGCTGCATCGGACACATTACCCTGGATAAAATAGTGACACCCAAAGACACTGTTTTCATGCCGGGTGGCACCGCCTTTTATTTTTCGCATGCCATCAAAAACATGGGTGCAGGTTACCTGTTGGTGACAGCACTTGCAGCAAACGAAATGGATGCGGTAACCGAATTATGTAACGATGGGATTTCTGTAATTGTCCTGCCATCTGCCAACACCGTTTTTTTTGAAAATATTTACGGTCACAACCCGGATGAAAGAACGCAACGTGTTTTGCAAAAAGCAGATGCGTTTACAGCCGCACAACTTACCGGCATTGAAGCAACCATTTTTCATTTAGGCCCGCTGCTGGCCGATGATATGACGGCAGAACTTGTAAGATCACTTGCTGCAAAAGGAAAAGTTTCGCTGGACGTACAGGGTTTTTTGCGCAAGGTGGAAAACCAAAATGTTTGTGCCATTGATTGGCCGGATAAAAAAGATGTCTTGTCCGCAATCCATTTCCTGAAAGCAAACGAAGATGAAATGAAAGTGCTGACAGGAGAGCCAGATTTGCAAAAAGGTGCCAAAGCATTGGCAGCATGGGGTGTAAAAGAAGTCATTCTTTCCCTGGGCAGCAAAGGCTCGGTGGTTTATAGCAACAACCGATTTTATCCTGTTCCTGCTTTTGTTCCGGAGAAGGCAATAGATGCAACCGGTTGCGGCGATACCTATATGGCGGGTTATTTATACCAACGATTCAAAGGAGAGGGCATTCAGCAAACCGGCGAATTTGCAGCGGCAATGGCAACCCTGAAAATACAAACTTCGGGGCCATTTACCGGAACAGAAGATGAGGTAAGAGAAGTGCAGAAAAACAACCAGCGGCAGTTCCCGGACATCGCATAACATCCACAGCTATTTTTTTATTTCTGCCAACACCGGACGGTGATCGGAAGCCATTGATTCGTTGACAACTTTTGAAACAGGTTTTGTTCTTTTGTTGTTGAATATAAAAATATAGTCGATGCATTTTACCGGTGTGTCGGCAGGGAAGGTTGGTTCTTCGCTGCTCAGCAACGTCCATTGCTGCCGGAGTGTTGTTATCACCGCAGACGATGGTTCGGCATTGAGGTCACCGAGCAGGTAAACAGGTTTTGAAAACTTTGCGGCTTCCCGGTTGATGATATCCGCAGAGGCCATGCGGTCTGCGTCGGTGAGTGATAAGTGTGTGCAGAAGATAACGTGTTTTTTAAATTCTGCAACCAACAGCACTCTCTTTTCTTCCTTACCCGGCAACGGTACCGTATAGTGCCGCAACGGTTTTTCTTTTGATAGAATGCCAACGCCGTATTTGCCTCCCTGGTAATCGATAGCAGAGCCGTAAACGCTAAACAAACCTGTTTTTTCGCCCAGGAATTTCACTACATCTTCGTTGTTGCTTCGTTTTGTTGCACTATCCAACTCCTGCAAGGCAACGATGTGTGCTCCTGCATTTTTAATGACCGAAGCCACTCTGTTATAATCTGTTTTGTTGTCCATTCCCTTTGCATTGCGAACATTGTACGTCAACAACCGGAGACCGGAACAACTGCAAATGATAAAGGAAAGAACAAGCAACGAAAGAAACTTCTTCATACAACCAATAAAAAAACCCGGATGTTTCTCTGGTCTAAAACAACCATAAAGAAAGATCCGGGCCTATAAAATAACCGGGATTATTGTTTCAACTTAACGGGTACTTCCAGGTTTTCCCATTTTAGTGCAAAGCCGTCCTTGTCAATTTTGTAAACAAGGCGTTCGTTCATTTCAGACGATGGCTTTGGTTTTACTACAACCGTAAGCACATCGTTTGTTGAATCACGGTTGGATTCGCCGCTGCGTTTGACGCCCCACTGCCCTGTTTGTGAATTGAAAATAAACTGCCATTCGTTTTCGCCGGGTTGGGCAAACAAACTGTATTTGCCTGCAGGCAGTTCTTTCCCCTCCACTTTAATGGCCTTGTCGGTTTCAAAAATGGTTGCTTCGTTAGCACCGGCACGCCACACTTTGTCGTAGGGTACCAGGTCGCCCCATATTTTTCTTCCCTTCACCGAGGGGCTGCTGTATTTGATACTGACCGTGGCATCGCCAAATTGCCCCGTGGTGGAATCGGGCGGACTTGGCCGTTTTGATTTATCGGCTTGTGCGGTTGCGTTAATCGCAATGGCGAAAAGGGCCAGCAGGGAAGCCAATGCCATTTTTTTGATTTGTGTATTCATGTAGTTGCTATTTGTAATTAATTGACGAATTGTTTTCCCGAATGGTTTCAGGAAAAGCTTTTTATTTCAGGTGTTTTGCAAAAAAATCAAGTGTCCGTTCCCAGGCCAGTTTTGCAGCGGCTTCGTTGTAACGGGCAGCCGATGTGTCGTTGTGAAAAGCATGCTGCACACCTTCGTAAGTGTACAACTCATAGGTGATGTTATTCTTCTTCAACGCTTCTTCATACGCCGGTATGCCTGCATTTACCCGTTCATCCAGCCCGGCATAATGCAATTGCAAAGCAGCTTTTATTTTAGCCACTTCTTCTGCCGAGGGTTGCCGGCCGTAAAATGCAACAGCCGCTTTCAACTCCGGTACATTTACCGCCAGGCTGTTGGCCATGCCGCCACCCCAGCAAAAACCAACACATCCGGCTTTGCCGTTGTAGTCTTTCCGTGTAGCCAGGTAAGGAAAAACGTTTTTAAAATTTTGCAGGTTGTTTTCCGCTTTCAGCTCGCCAAACCACTGGCGGGCTTCGTCTTCGTTGGCGGGTGTTTTACCCAGGGCAGAAAGTGCATTGGGCGCAATGGCCAGATAACCGGCTTTGGCGGCCCTCCGGGCTACGTCTTCAATGTGTGCCGTCAGGCCACGGTTTTCGTGGATCACCACCACGGCTGCATATTTCTTTTCTTCTTTGGGACGGGCAATATAGGCCGTCATTTCATTGGGGACACCGGGATATTTTACGTACTCGGTGAACAAATCTTCAGTAGACGTGATGGCTGCTTTTGCATAGTTGCTTTCCAGCATGGGCAAAATGGTAAGCGCTGCTGCCGTTCCGCCGGCAAGGAGGGCAAGGCGTTTTAAAAACTCCTGGCGGCTTAAGGGACGATGGGTGTATTCGTCGTACAGGTTAATGATTTCCTGGTTCATGAAATTGTTTTATTTGTTTGAAGATACAAAGACAAACAGAAGGGCAATGGCTTACGGTGGTTACCAATGATAATTAACGTTAATAATTTGGGCAATGCTTGTTTAGCACAAAGGATAGAGTACTACAGGCAACGGATAAACAATTTATTGCCGTGGTTTGCAGTGAAAGCTCCCGGATGGTTTTATTTTTCTTTCACCGGTATCCAGATTTCTTCTTCTGAAGCCGGGTCTTCACGTTTGTATTTGTCACCCATTACGGCAAAATGCGGCCGGTGGTCGAGCACATAATTGCTGGCGGGCAACCACGTTCGAAAAATGTACTCGTAGAATTTTGCAGCTTCGCTTTGCAGGCCTTTGTACAAAAAAACAGCATAAAGACCAGCAGGAAATATAATGGTTTCCATGCCTTCGGGAACCTCATTAAAATCACTGACTTCCACAAGGGCCCATTTCCGAAATTCTTTCTCCGGGTGGTAAGCATCGAAAAAAGAAGCATTGTATACTTCTGCAGAATAAAGTTCTGCGCCAACAGCGTTTGTAATTTCTTTGCGTCGTGGCATAAAGCTGCGCCAGAGTTCAAAGGGTTGATGTTGGGCAAAAGACATTTGCCTGCTTTTGCCGACCAGCTTTTTTTCCTGCAGCATTACCATTCGTGGTTGTAGCATGCTGCAAAGAAAGTATAACCATAGTCATTGGGGAGAAATTGTTCAGCGTCTTTGCCAAATTTGATAACCGGTACATGGATGCCTGGGCGGTAAAAAGAAACCCACACAGCAATCGTTGTAGCATTGCTGTGTGAGTTATTAAACAGGCTTTGTTTTGTGAGTGGTGAATAATGGTCAGTGGTGAGTAAAAAAGCTTTATCACTGACCACTCACAAACTGTATGGTGTGATGGCCTCTTATTTATTTTTTGCTTTTAAAGCAGCCTGGCTTACATAAATGCGTTTGCCGCTTCCATTGACCCAGTAGTAACGTTCATCACCTGTTAAGTAAATGGTTTGTCCTTCGGGGCCAACCCAGATCTCTGATTTTTCATCTTTGACTTTCGACACACCTTTGGTTGTCAGTTCGGCGGTTTTGTTCCCTACTTTTTTTGCGCCTTTCTTTGTTCCTTTCCATACTTTTTTGGCACCTTCTTTTACTTTTTCCTGTGCAAAAGCCGGAGCCGATAAGCCAAGCAGTGCAACGACAGCTATTCCAAAAAACTTTTTCATGGTTGTTTGTTTTTAAAGTTTACGAACCTGATTTTTTGCTATCTCAACCGTGAACGAAAACAATGCCAGTACAGGTTCACTGCTGCTTGCGTACATTCAATTTTTAACGTTACGCAAGTACAAAGAAACAAAACCGGCCAATGCGAAAAAAACCGTAATTGAATGGTACAAACATTGCAATGAAACCAGCCATTTTCATAAACGTTCACAAATGAGACTTTTTACCTGTAATCATTGCGGCCAGTTGTTATATTTTGAAAACAGTTATTGTGTAAACTGCCACCTGTCATTGGGTTTTGTAGCCGAAAGACTGGATCTAATGGCATTGGAACAAGGCGATAACAATACCTATACAATATGGGGAGAGAAGCACACAACGGCCTACCGGTACTGCAAAAACCACGAGTACAACGTGTGCAACTGGCTGATATCTGCCAGCGATGACAATCCTTTTTGCAAAGCCTGTTCTTTTAACAGAACCATTCCCGATATCAACAAGATGGAATACCGGCAGCGATGGAGCACCATTGAAAATGCAAAACACCGGTTGATTTATTCGCTCCTGCGGTTGCGGTTGCCCTTGGTGAGCAAAGTAAAAGATGTTGAAAAGGGGCTGTCGTTTGATTTTATGGCTGATGAGAAAGAGAGTGAGAAACGCATTTTAACGGGGCACGATAACGGGTTGATCACACTAAACATTGCCGAAGCCGATGACGTGGAAAGAGAAATGACCCGCAAAGCCATGGACGAAGTGTACCGGACGGTATTGGGCCATTTTCGCCACGAAGTGGGACATTATTATTGGGACAGGCTGATTGACAACTCCGTGCATCTGGAAGAGTTCCGGCAATTGTTTGGCGACGAACAGAAGGACTACAGCGAGGCCTTGCGGCTTCATTACAGCAACGGGGCACCGGCAAACTGGAACGATAAATTCATCAGTGCCTACGCTACCACGCATCCCTGGGAAGACTGGGCCGAAACCTGGGCGCATTACCTGCACATTATTGACACAGTGGAAACGGCATATTCCTTTGGCTTGCGGGTACGGCCAACAGTAGGTGGCAATACTGCTCTTTTGCGTGCCGACATTACCATTGATCCCTACGACGTGGAAGATTTCAACGAAGTGTTGAACCGGTGGTTCCCGCTGACATTTGCCCTGAACAGTTTAAACCGCAGCATGGGTTTGCCCGATGTATACCCGTTTGTAATTCCGGCAAACGCCATTGAAAAATTATTGTTTATTCACCGGGTATGTTATGCTTACCACAGGAACGGGCAAATAGCTTTTGCCCAACCTGCTTTGCAATAGGGTAAATGTAATAAGTAGCCTTGTAAAAAAATTGTTTCATGAGTGGTGAGTGGAGTACTCTATTACTGTTCAGCACTCACAAATGCCATTGGTGAGGTGGTATCTCAGGCCGATAAGGCTATGGGTTGTTCATATTTAATTGCCTGGAGGTTGCTTAGTTCATTTTTGAGGGCATTGGATGGATGAAGCATCACCAAATGTGCTTCCGGCATTAATCGGCTGATGGCTTGCGATAGGGCTTCCCGCAAAAACGTTTCTTTTTTAGACAAGTAGGTTAAAAGGTATTGCGGCTTTTTCAACGAGATGATTTCTTCCAGGTTTTTCAGCGACACATCCACACCCAGGTAAATCACATCCCACCCGCTTTTTTTCAACTGGTAATAAGCATATAGCAGCAAAAGATCCAACTGCCGTTCCCCAAACAAAAACAACAGGATAGTTCTTCCGTTGGTTTTTCCGGTTGTGGCTTTTTCAATGCTCCAGTACATTTTCTTCCGTATGGGCGTTACCACCAGGTGTTCTTCGGTGAGGCGTTTGCCCTGGCTGAGCAGGTTTACCTTTTGTAAAAACGGAAACACAATGTTGTCCACGACTTCTGCTACCGGCCAGGCCAAAAAACATTCATCCAGGATGGCTTCAAATTCTGCAATCTCCATATTGTACATGCAAATGACCAGGCTGTTAATGGCTTTTTGCAGCCGCTTGTTTGGTGGCAAGTGACCGGTTTTCTCTTCCAGTTCTTTGTTGCTCAGCCTTGCCAGGTGCGATATTTTGCAACCGTCTTCGTTCAGCAGCGCAATAGACAGAAGCTTGTGCAATTCGTTGATTGAATACCGCCGGATATTACCCGCTGTTCTCCCCGGCTGCAAAACAGCATAACGCTGCTCCCATACCCGGATGGTGTGTGTTCTGATACCGGAAAGTTTTTCAAGGTCTTTGATTGAAAAACTCCTCATGTTGTTATTTGTTTTTCTTACATACGAAGTTTGTGCGTTTCCGGTTTTCAAAACTCGTAGGGGGAAAACGTAACAAGAGGGAAAACAAATGAACGGGCCGGTTTTGTCAACTAATCCATCTTAATTGCAGACTATGGTTTCGCCGAAAATTAAATATACCTGCCGGGTTTAAGGAAAGCAATGTATTTCTATTGCTGTGCTTCAAAAGAATAAAATTACAATCCATCATGCGATAGCTTGCCTTTCAAAACACAAAGCCCGGAAGAAGAATTTATTGGTTTGATTGCTCTTCAAAGAAGATAGGAGAAGTCTGGTAAAACACCGAAAGCACAAACACAAATTTTCCCTGTTTTTCGCATTGCGATTGTGCGATGTGGCAAATGCGCACATTCTGTTGTGCTATCCATTCGTTGATTTCATTCTTTCCAGCACAGTGGGATCCGAAGCTTGGAATTCACGTGACTTGAAGTCGCGGC
>JADMIO011618357.1_pt1 | contig 114091 bp, 95 predicted proteins | sample 8958161 | NCBI WGS metagenome assembly JADMIO01 (sample SAMN16585339, study PRJNA669376) | soil metagenome | isolation source: Crop rotation soil | place: USA: Cullars Rotation, Alabama | collected 2011
AGAGACACCCAGCGCCAGAACCGAATCCAGCTCGGACAGCGTTTCGACCTCGACCTCCAGCGACAGCGACGTCGCGGCCGCCTGCGCGCGCTGCACTGCCTGGCCGACGCCGCCGGCAAGGCGCTTGTGGTTGTCCTTGATCAACAGCGCCTCGTCGAGCCGCTGGCGATGATTGGTCCCGCCGCCGCAGCGCACGGCGTACTTCTCCAGGACACGGAGCGTTGGCGTCGTCTTGCGCGTGTCGAGGACGGTGATGCGCCCGGCAGCGGCGGCGACGCAGCGAGCCGTCAAGGTCGCGATGCCGCTCATCCGCTGGACGAAGTTGAGAGCGGTGCGCTCGGCCGTCAGCAGCGCCCGCGCGCCGCCTGTGACAAAGGCCACGACATCGCCGGCCTGAACGTGGGCGCCGTCGCCCCATCGCACTTCGATGACGCAGCTTGGGTCGAGCTGGTGAAAGGCCTCGGCGGCAATGTCGAGCCCGGCGACCACGAGGGAAGATTTGGCCACCAGCGTGCCGCGCGCCTTCTGCGACTCTTCGACGGTCGCCCGGCTTGTGGCATCGCCACTGCCAAGATCCTCCTCCAGAGCGCGACGCACGAGATCGCGGTAGCTCTCCCGCGAAAGCGGCTGCATCTAGGGTTCTGCCGGTCTAGGGGTCATCGACGCGCCAAACGCACCGGCGTCGTCTGACTCAGCGAGAACCAGGACGTCGGTCCTCGCCGCCGCCTTGAGATCCCGCTCGACCAGACGCAGCGCCGCCACCGCCGCAGCCGACTCGACAAAGCGCACAGACGAGACTGGCGTGCCGACCGATACCTGCCCTTCGGTCTTTGCCTTGCGGATCGCGCCCAGCGCGACCGACAGATATACGCTCGCCCGCTTCGCCTCTTCGTCCTCACCAGAAATGGCGACAATCTCGCCACGAGTCGGCCACGAGGCACGGTGGATCGAGCCCGGCTGCCACCACGACCAGACTTCTTCGCAGGCAAAGGCGAGATACGGTGCAAGCAGCCGCAGCATGACCGACAAGGCCGTCCGCATCGCCGTGGTCGCCGATCCGGCCGCCGCCGCGCCGAAATCGCCATAGCGGCGCGACTTGGCGGCTTCGACATAGTTGTCGCAGAAGTCCCAGAAGAACGATTCGGTCTTCGCCAGCGCCTTGGCGTACTCGTACTGGTCCAGCTCCGCCGTCACTTCGCCGACGACCGTGGCGAGATTGATCAGCATGCCGCGATCCAGCGCCTCGGTGACCGGCCCATCGCTGTGATCGCCGGCAAGGATGAACTTCGACACGTTCAGCACTTTCATCGCCAGCTTGCGGCCGATCTTCATCTGGCCAACGTCGAACGCGGTGTCGACGCCGGGGCCGCCGCGAGCCGCCCAGTAGCGCACGCCGTCGGAGCCGTACTCCTGGAGCAGTGCGAGCGGCGTCACGACATTGCCTTTGGACTTTGACATCTTCTTGCGATCCGGATCGAGCACCCAGCCGGAGATCGCCGCGTTGGTCCACGGCACCGAATCATTCTCGAAGTGCGCGCGCAGCACCGACGAGAACAGCCATGTCCGGATGATGTCGTGCGCCTGCGGGCGCAGGTCCATCGGGAAGGTGCGCGACAGGATGTCTTCATCCAGTTCGTATTGGGAGACGAGCTGGGGTGAGATGGACGAGGTCGCCCAGGTGTCCATCACGTCGGGATCGCCGACGAATCCTCCAGGCTCGCCGCGCTGATCGCTTCGGAAGCCCGACGGCACGTCAGTCGACGGGTCGATCGGCAACTCCGAGTCGTCTGGCAGAATCGGGTGCGCGTAGTCGGTAGTGCCGTCGAGGCGAACGGCGTACCAGACCGGAAACGGCACCCCGAAGAAGCGCTGGCGGCTGATGCACCAATCGCCGTTGAGACCGTTCACCCAGTTCTCGTAGCGCGCCTGCATGTATTCGGGATGCCACGCAATCTGCCGGCCCCGCTCGATCAACTCGTTGCGGTGCTCGATCGTCTTGATGAACCACTGGCGGCTGGTCACGATCTCTAGCGGACGATCGCCCTTCTCGTAGAACTTCACGTTATGCGTGATCGGCTTCGGGTCGCCCTTCAGATCCCCGCTCTCACGCAGAAGCTCCACGATCTTCGCCTGCGCTTTTTTCGCTGACAGCCCGGCCAACTGATCGTACGACTGCTGCGCGCGCGCAATATCGAGGGATTCCCAGCCCGGCGTGCCCCATGTCACCGGCCCCAGCGTGCCGTTGGCCTGCACGATGGCGCGCACCGGCAGCTTCAGCTCTCGCCACCAGGTGACGTCGGTGATGTCGCCAAACGTGCAGATCATCGCGATGCCGCTGCCCTTGTCGGGCTCGGCCAGCTCATGCGCCTTGACCGGCACCCGCACGCCAAATAGCGGCGTGACGACATCCGTGCCGAACAGCGGTTTGTATCGCTCATCGTCTGGATGGGCGACGAGCGCGACGCAGGCCGGAATCAATTCTGGCCGCGTCGTCTCGATCAGGACCTCGCCGCCGTCCGGCCGCGCGAAAGCAATGCGGTGGTAGGCGCCCGCCTGCTCGCGATCTTCAAGCTCTGCCTGAGCAACCGCCGTCTTGAAATCCACATCCCACAGCGTCGGCGCTTCGACCTGATACGCGAGCGCGCGCCGCAGCAGACGGAGGAACATGAGCTGCGACAGCCTCTGCGCCGGCCGGCCGATGGTCGCGTAGGTCATCGACCAGTCCACCGACAGGCCGAGATAACGCCACAAATGTTCGAAGGCCTTCTCGTCTTCGACGGTCAACCGCGTGCATAGCTCGATGAAGTTCGGCCGCGACACCGAAATTGGATGCTTGTCGGGCTTCTCGCCCCTCGACTGCGCTCGGGGCGACCCTGAGCCTGCCGAATGGGTCGGCGGCACGAACGACGGATCGTACGGCAGCGACGGATCGCAGCGGACGCCAAAGTAGTTCTGCACCCGGCGTTCCGTGGGCAGACCGTTGTCGTCCCACCCCATCGGATAGAACACTTCCTTGCCGCGCATGCGCTGGTAGCGCGCAACGATGTCGGTGTGCGTGTAGGAAAACACGTGGCCGACGTGCAGCGACCCGCTGACGGTTGGCGGCGGCGTGTCGATCGAATACACGTCGGCGCGCGGGCGCGAGCGATCGAACCGGTAGGTGCCATCGCGCTCCCAACGGGCGGCGAGGGTGACTTCCAGCCCCTCGAGGGCTGGCTTCTCAGGAACAGGCATGGGCTCCTATTGTGGAAGGCAGAAGGCAGAAGGCACAAGGCAGAAGGCAGAACCAAACGGCACACGGCAGACGCGCGGCTCTCGCTAGTCGCGCTCAGCCTCGTAGCGAATGCGCGCGATCTCTTCGCGCACGAGGCGCTCGGAGGTTTCGGACACAATCCGGGTGACCGCTTCGCGCAGGCGATCGCCGATGATGCCGGCCACGAGTTTATCGGCGACACGCTGCGCGATGGCCTCGACTTGGGTCTCGGTCAACTCCCCCGGCGGCGCGGGCGGCGGCGGCGCTGGCGGGGCCATCACCGAACGGACGTCGACGTCGCGTGGATGGGCCGCCTCCTGCGCGAGCGTCTCGGGCAGCACCAGATCCTGGATATTGGGCGGCGGCTTTTTCGATGGCAGCTCGAAGTGGTCCGAGTCGTCCGCTGGCCCCACCGCTCCGGGCGCCTGCGACTCCATGAACCGGCCCATGCTCAGGCCTGCGAGCTCCTCATCCGGCTTGCCGAAGAGGCGTTTGAACACCCTTGCCCCTCACCCGCGCTCACCGACACGAACGTTGGCATTGATGTAGTCCACGATCTGTTGCATCGGCGTCCCCGGGATAAAGATGCCGCGGATTCCCATGGCCTGCAGCTTGGGCACGTCGACATCCGGAATGATGCCGCCGACGACCACCTGGACGTCGTCCAGCCCTTTTTCCTTGAGCAGGGCGACGACGCGCGGGCAAATGTGCATATGGGCGCCGGAAAGGATTGACAGACCGATGACGTCGGCATCTTCCTGCAGCGCGGCGCTGACGATTTGCTCCGGCGTCTGGCGCAGTCCGGTGTAGATCACTTCCATCCCGGCATCGCGCAACGCCCGCGCAATCACCTTCGCCCCACGGTCGTGACCGTCGAGACCGGGCTTGGCAATTACGACTCGAATCTTGGCACTCATCCGCTCTCGGCTTTCAGCTACCGGTATCAGCTAGCAGCTATCCGGTGTCGCTCTCAGAACTTTAAACTTTAAACTTTCAACTTTGAACTTTAGCCCTCGCCTTCAGATCACCGGGACCTCTTCCCATTCGCCCCAGATTTCCCTCAGCGCGTCGCACATCTCGCCGACCGTCGCATAGGCACGAACGCAGTCGAGCAGAGGCGGCATGGTGTTGTCGCGGCCGCGCGCCGCGGCCTTCAACGCCTCCAAAGTGCGCTGAACGCGATCGTTGTCCCGGGTCTTTTTGAGCTCGGCCAGGCGCGAGAGTTGGATGTCAGCCGTGGACTCGTCGAGATAGAGAATTTCGATCGGCTTCTCGTCCTGCTGCACGAAGTCGTTGACGCCAACAATCACCTTCTCGCGCCGTTCCACGGCCTGCTGGAACTGATACGACGCCTCGGCGATTTCCTTTTGCGGGTAGCCCAGCTCGATCGCCTCGACCATCCCGCCCATCCCGTCGATGGTCTGCCAGTATTTCAGCGTGCCCTCTTCCATGTCGCGCGTCAGCCGCTCGATGAAATACGACCCGCCCAGCGGATCGACGACATTGGTCACCCCGCTCTCGTGGGCGATGATCTGCTGGGTCCGCAGCGCAATCGTTGCGGCTTCCTTGGTCGGCAGCGCCAGCGCCTCATCCAGCGAGTTGGTGTGCAGCGAATTGGTGCCGCCGAGCACCGCCGCCAGGGCCTGCAACGCCGTGCGCACGACATTGTTGTACGGCTGCTGGGCGGTGAGCGAGACGCCGGCGGTCTGGGTGTGAAAGCGCAGTTGCCACGACTTGGGATTGGTCGAGCCGAACCGCGTACGCATCGCCTCCGCCCAGAGCTTGCGGGCGGCGCGGTACTTGGCAATCTCCTCGAAGAAATCGCTGTGCGAGTTGAAAAAGAACGAGATGCGCGGAACGAAGTCGTCGATATCGAGGCCGGCGTCGACGCCGTATTGGACGTACTCGAGGCCATCTCGCAGCGTGAACGCCAGCTCTTGCAGCGCGGTCGAACCGGCTTCACGGATGTGATAGCCGCTGACCGAAATGGTGTTCCAGCGCGGCACTTCCTTGGCGCAGAACGCAAAGATGTCGGTAATCAGCCGCATCGACGCGCGTGGCGGGAAGATGTATTCCTTCTGCGCGATGAATTCCTTGAGGATGTCGTTCTGAATCGTGCCGGAGATCTTTTCCCAGTCCGCGCCCTGCTGCTCGGCGACCACCAGGTACATCGCCAGAACCATCGGCGCCGGCGAGTTGATCGTCATCGAGGTGGTGATTTCGCCGAGCGGAATCCCGTCGAACAGCCGCTCCATGTCGGCCAGCGACATCACGCTCACGCCGCACTTGCCGACCTCCCCAAGCGACAGCGGATGGTCCGGGTCGCGCCCCATGAGGGTCGGCAGATCGAACGCCACGCTCAGTCCGGTGCCGCCGGCCGCGATCAGATCCTTGTAGCGCTGATTGGTCTCCTCTGGCGTGCCGAACCCGGCAAACTGGCGCATGGTCCAGAGCTTGCCGCGGTAGCCGGTCGGATGAATGCCGCGGACATACGGATATTCACCGGGTTGGCCGATATCGCGAACGGGATCGATTTCCGCCACATCGTCGACGGTATAGAGCCGGTTCACGGAACGTCCCGAGATAGTGGTGAACGGTCCGGGGCGCTCCGGGGACTTCGCCAGGGCGGGCTCGAGCACGTCGCGCTGCCAACGTTCGGTCGGTGTTAGGGCGTGAATCGTGCTTTTCATCTCCAGTGATTATAAGGTGCGCGCCACTGGCGCCTCTCGCTGATGCATCAGCGCTGATCATGGAAAGGATAGGAAATTGACATTCCGGTCGAGCCGACGCTACCTTGGCTCGTTTGGACTTTCCGCTCGCACGCGTCCAGATGTCGCATCCGACGTCCGCACGGCGGTGAGCTAACGAGGGACGGATGGCGGAAAAAGGCAGCGTGTTCAGCGCGATGCTCCAGGAGTTCGAGGTCGCGGCTCGTATTCTCAATCTCGATCCTGGGCTGTGGGAGATGCTGACCCACCCGAAGCGCCAGATCATCGTGTCGTGCCCGGTGCAGATGGACAACGGCGAGATCAAGGTCTTCACCGGGTATCGCGTCCAGTACAACGTCACGCTCGGACCCGCCAAGGGCGGCATCCGCTACCATCCCGGCGTCACGCTCGACGAAGTCACGGCGCTGGCCGCGTGGATGACGTGGAAGTGCGCCGTTGCGCAGCTGCCGTTTGGCGGGGGCAAGGGCGGCGTCACCTGCGATCCGACCAAGATGTCGCCGCGCGAGCTCGAGGCGCTGACCCGCCGCTACACCGCCGAGATCATCGACGCCATCGGACCGGACAAAGACGTCCCGGCGCCGGACGTGAATACCAACGAGCAGATCATGGCGTGGTTCTCCGACACCTATTCGATGCACGTCGGCCACACGTCGACGGCGGTCGTCACCGGCAAGCCGGTGGAGATGGGCGGTTCGCTCGGCCGGCGCGAAGCGACCGGACGCGGCGTCATGATCGTGGCGCGCGAGTCGGCCAGACACCTCGGATTCGAGCTCAAGGATTCCCGCGTCGCCATCCAGGGATTTGGCAACGTCGGCTCGATCGGCGCTCAGCTCATGTGTGATGAGGGCGCCAAGATTGTCGGCGTCACCGATTGGAAGGGTGGCGTCCACAATCCAAAGGGGTTGAATATCCCCGAGCTGATTGAATACACACAAAAGCACAAGACCGTCGCCGGCTATCCGGACGCCGATCCGCTCGCAGGCCCCGACGTCTTCAAGCTGGATGCCGAAATTCTGATTCCGGCGGCGCTCGAGAATCAGATCACGATGGAGAACGTCAAAGACATCAAGGCCAAGTTGATCGTGGAGGGTGCGAACGGTCCAACCACTCCCGAGGCCGACAACTATCTACACGACCACGGCGCCTTCATCGTGCCGGACATTCTCGCCAACGCCGGCGGCGTGACGGTGTCGTACTTCGAATGGGTCCAGGATCGCCATGGCTACTTCTGGACCGAGAAAGAAGTGAACGAGCGGCTCGAACAGAAAATGGTTCAGGCCTTCGACGCCGTGTTCCACACGGCGCAGAAGTACAAGGTCGACATGCGCACCGCCGCGTACATCGAGGCCATCAATCGGGTCGCAACGGTCACGAAGATGCGCGGAATGTATGCGTGACAGACAGCTTTCAGCGATCGGCTTTCAGCTTTCGGCAGAGCTTGCTGAGAGCTGATGGCCGAGAGCCGACAGCGGCTGTCTCTGGGATTCGGACTCAGCCTCCAACGCGAAACGCCACCAACTCGCTGACCGGCTGGTGGCCTTCCGAGGTTGCCGAAATCTCCAGCAGATACGGTCCCGCGGCAAAGTTCGCCAGCGGCAAATCAATCACGTAGGGTTCCCCTGCCGCGGCCGGCGCCTGGGTCGGGACGTCCGCCATCTTCCCGCCCTGCTGATTCAGCATCCTCGCGGTGACGGTGACCGGTGAGGACGCCGGGGCCATGGCGTCAAAACGGATTAGCAGCCGATCCGTCCTGCGGAACTCTCGCGCGGCAGTCGGCTTTGCGGTTGTGTCCGCCGCCAGTGTTTGAAACTCCCGCGCGGTCCGGCCAAACCAGACGCGGGGAGTCGTAATCATCACTTCCGGCGCGCTCAGATCGGGAACCGTGATCTCCCTGCTCTCCGTGTCGAGTGTCCCGGTACCGTCGCCCTCAATCGTGAACTTCAGGTCGAGCTTGCCCGGCTTGGTGTCGAAACTGATCGCGGCACCGCTGCCGACGGGTGCCAGGTCGGTCGGTATCTTTCCGCGATACACGATGTCGCCGGCGGCGTTGGTCGCAAGCAATGTCACGCGTCTGGGCTCGTCGCGCTTCACGCCTGGAACAGCGGGCAACGGCTCCCACAGATACGTCACTTTGGTCTGGCCGTTCTCGCCGCGCGTGGTGCCAATCCAGTCGCGAGTCAATCGATGCCCGCCCACCGGCGCGATAGTGGCGAGCGCTTTGGAGACGGCCGTCGGCGGGCCGGCCTTGGCCGGCGCCTTCGCGCGCTCGACGTCGGCGGCCGACATTGCCCAGTAACCCTTGCGCGCCCGCACCTGGACCCCGGACCGCTTCACGCGCACTTTGATTTCGTGGAACTTGCCGTCTTGCGGCGCTTGCGACGAGTTGTAACCGAGCAGATAGTAGGCGCTCGAATCGCGGATGATCTGCTTCATGCCGGCCGCCAGATCGTTGCGATTGACGATGGCGCGGCCATCGGTGTTGCTGGCCAGCGTGCGCAGCGTGTCCATCGATGAGCTGAGGTACGCCTGGCTCGTCGTCCCCGAGATGTTCTCGCTGATGTCGAACTCGCCGGCGCTCAGGCCGCGCGGGTCGACAGCATAGATCGACGTATTGTTGCGATTGGCGGCGTCGAAGACGTCCTGCATTTCCTGCATCACGTCGGCTTCGGCGCTGAACTTCGCGCGATCCTCCAGGAGGTTGTTATCGCCGGCAAACGGATCGCGCGCCCGCGGATTGTCGATCGCGCCGGGCATGCCGGCGATGGCGTTGCGCATCTGCGGAGGCAGCAGCGCCGTATAGCCTTCGCTCACCAGAATGATCGACTTGCGGCCCTCGCGCAGCGATCCGAGCTTCTGCGAGATGCCGCGCAGCGCCGTCATCGACACCTGGCGGCGAATGATGTTCACGGTCTCGGTCGGGTACTTGTAGACGTAAGCGGCTTCGATGTCGTTTTTCGGCTCGTAGTCGAACTTGCGTCCGACGAACTTGTCGATCGTATTGATCACGCTCTGGTGATTGCGCGTGAGGACGACCGCGTCGATCGGCGTGAGCGGATACATCACGGCGATGAGATCGTTCGGGCTGAGCTGATTCGCGATGAACTCCTCGAGCGGCCGCTTCACCGACATGCTCGTGCCGAGGCGCACGTGGTAGTCGTCCAGGAAGAACACGAAGATGCGGGCGTTCTCGTCGGCGGCCGCGCGTTCTTCGTCGTCGCGCGATCGAATGCTGCGCTGCGCGGCGGTCGGCGCCGCCGCGTCGATCTTGACCAGACGAAAGGTCTCAACCGTTTGCGGCTTGTTGTCCTCGAGCACTTCGAAGTCGGTCTGTTTCAAATCCGCCACCGGATTGCCCTGTTTGTCGGTGACGATGGCGTCGACGCGGACGAAATTGATGCCGGTGCGGAAGACGGGCTGCGGCTGATTCGGATCGGTTGGCGGAGTCGCTGGCGGGGTTTGCGGCGGCGGGGCTTGCTGGGTTTGCCCCGCGGCGGGCTGAGCCGGCGGCCGCTCCTGGGCGCGCACAACCAGCACGGTGACCGTGAGCAGGGCCAGCAGCGTAAGCGAGCGGCGAGCCAGAACCGTCATGCGCGTTACTCCGGATGATAACATTCACTATTCAGACGATGGCAGCCTCAGAGTTGGCGGGCGCGCCAGTGAGTGACTGACTGATTGATTCCCTGACGATGAACCACACGATTAGCGTGCCTCCCGCACTGACACACCTGACCGAAGACGAAGTCATCTTCCGCGACAGCGTCTACGAATTCGCCGACAAGGAAATCCGGCCGCTCGCTCGCGAAATGGACGAGCACGCCAAGATGTCGCCGGCGCTCATCGCGCGTCTGTTCGAGCTCGGCGTCATGAGCATCGAGGTGCCCGAGAGCTCGGGCGGGGCGGGGGCGACGTTCTTCCACTCCGTGCTCGCCGTCGAGTCGCTGTCGCGCGTCGACCCGTCGGTCGGTGTTCTGGTCGACGTACAGAACACCCTCGTCATCAACGCGCTGGCGAAGTGGGGCTCAGACGAGATCAAGCGCAGATACTTTCCCAAGCTGGCGACGTCGACCATCGGCGCCTACTGCCTCTCCGAAGCGGGCTCGGGCAGCGACGCCTTCGCCATGACCACCCGCGCCACCGAGACGGCGGGCGGCTACGCCATCACCGGCCGCAAGCTCTGGATCACGAACGCCAACGAAGCCGACCTCTTCATCGTCTTCGCCACTGTCAATCCCGACGCTGGCTATCGCGGCATCACGGCGTTCCTTGTCGAGCGCGGCACGCCGGGCTTCTCGGTCGGCAAGAAGGAAGACAAGCTGGGAATTCGAGCGAGCAGCACGTGCGAGCTGCTGTTCGAGGACTGCGTCGTCCCGCAATCGCAAATCCTGGGCGAGGTCGGCAAAGGCTACAAGGTGGCGATCGAAACGCTCAACGAAGGGCGCATCGGCATCGGCGCGCAGATGGTGGGGCTGGCGCAAGGCGCTCTGGACCACGCCGTGCGCTACGTGAAGGAGCGCAGGCAGTTCGGCAAGACGATTGCCGACTTCCAGGGCGTGCAGTTTCAGATCGCGCGCATGGCCATCGATGTCGAAACCTCCCGCCTGCTCGTGTACAACGCCGCCCGTCTGCGTGACAACAAGGAGCCGTTCCTGCACGAAGCCGCTATCTGCAAGATCGCCTCGTCTGAAGCGGCCGAGCGCGTGACGTCGACGGCCGTGAATCTGTTCGGCGGCTACGGCTTCGTCAAGGACTATCCGGTCGAGAAGCTCTATCGCGATGCGAAGATCGGACAGATCTACGAGGGCACGAGCAACATGCAGCTCGTCACCATCGCGAAGCAGTTGCTGGGATAGCCTAGGCGAGCAGCAGTTTCAGAGTCCGCGCATCGCGCGTGAGCCGATCCAGGGCACCGCCTCGGCGGTAGCCGGACGGGCCTTCGATCACACTGGCGGCTTCGACTCCGCGCTCCGCGGCCGCCGCCGACAGACGCGCGGCCATCGAGAGCGCGACATCGGCCGGCTCGCCGCGCTCGACGATCTGCGCGGCCGAGAGCACGAGCAATCTCGCCGCGTCCAGCTCGGTGGCTGCATCGGCCAGCGCCCAGTGCGGCGTCGGCTCGTCCCCGCTCGGGCGAATCCCTCTGGCTTTCATCACTTCGACGGCCTGCGCCATCGCCGCCTTGGCCACGCCGATCGCTACGACGCACAACACCAGGCGCACGCGCTCGGGCTGAGCCGCGGACGTCAGCCCCACCGCCGGCGAGCTGCCGCGAAGACCGGGGAGCTCGCTGATGTCGCCGGCTGCCGTTTGCCCCGTCCACTCGAGACCGAGGGCGGTCGCGACTCCGGCGCTCTGTGCGGCGATCTCTTCGAGCGCGAGCGAGCCGGCGACGGCGCCATGGGAGAACGGGTTGTCGATCGCTCCGGCCGTCAACGCGGCGCGGACGTCGTCGGGAATGACGCCGTTGTCATCGATGCTCTGCGCCTGGCCGGCCAGAACCCGCGCCGACAGCTCACGCGCGCGCCGCGACCACTCCTGCTGTTCTGACGTGAATTCGAACGTCACTGAGGTGAGCCCGCCAATCGCGCAAAGATCGGGCGCAGCCGTTCGGCGGTCTGCGGCAGCTCCTCGGGCAGAACGCGAACCTGCCCAACGACCGACATGAAATTCGTGTCCCCCGCCCACCGCGGCACGACGTGCACGTGCAGATGGTCGGCGATGCCCGCCCCCGCCGGCCGGCCGAGGTTCAAACCGACGTTCAAGCCTTGTGGGGCGTACGCCTCGTTCAGCGCCCGCTCCGCATGTTGGGTGATCAAGGCCAGCTCGTTCAATTCGTCGACCGTCAACGCCGCCAGCGTCGCCACGTGGCGACGCGAGACGATGAGCAGGTGACCCGAATTGTAGGGATAGAGATTGAGGATGGCGAAGCAGCTGAGGCCTTGGTGCACGATCATCGACTGCGCGTCGGGGCTGGACTGCGCGTCGCAAAAAACGCAGCCGGTCGACTCATCCGCACGCGTCACGTACGCGTGCCTCCACGGCGACCAGATCCGATCCACTGGCGATCACAACACGCCGGCGGTGCCATCGGCCGCGGGCGGGAGTGGAGACCCGTCGGGCTCCCCCGTTTCGCGGTTGATCAAATCCTTCAGCTCCTTGCCTGGCTTGAAGTACGGCACGCGCTTCGGCGGGACGTCCACCTTGTCGCCGGTCTTGGGGTTGCGGCCCTTGCGCGGCTCGCGTTTGCGAAGGCGGAAGCTGCCGAAGCCGCGAAGCTCGATCTTCTCGCCGCGCTTGAGAGCCTCGATGATGCTCTCGAACACGGTATCGACGATCACTTCCGAGTGCTTCTTGGTGAGGTCGGAGACACGCGAGACCTCTTCGACCAGTTCCGCCTTCGTCATGGCTACTTATTGTGCTTCAGCCGTTCACCGAGCGTGGCCGTGCCATCGCCCTGCTGGCTGGCGTACTGTTCCCAATCCGCCTGGGTCTCACCGCTCTTCATCGCGCGAATACTCAGGCCGATTTTGCGCTCGGCGGGGCTGAGCTTGATGATCTTCATCGGATAGCTCTTGCCCACTTCGAGCTCGATCTTCTCGCCGCCCTGCGAGTCGTCGAACTCGCTCACATGAATCAGCCCTTCGATGCCCTCGTCGAGCTCGACGAACGCGCCGAAGTTGGTCATGCGCACGACCTTGCCTTCCACGGTCGAGCCCACCTGGTGACGCGAGAAGAAGTCCTCCCAGATGTCGGTGGCCAGCTGCTTGAGACCAAGCGACAGACGCTGGTTCTCGGCGTCGATGCTGAGCACCATCGCCTCGACGACGTCGCCCTTCTTCAGGACCTCGCTGGGGTGCTTGACGCGCTTGCTCCACGACATGTCGGAGATGTGGATCAGGCCGTCGATGTCTTCTTCGACTTCCACGAACGCGCCGAACTCGGTGAGGTTGCGGACCTTGCCTTTGATCTTCGAGCCGACCGGGTATTTGTCGCCGAGCTCGTTCCAGGGATTCGATTCCACCTGCTTGAGGCCGAGCGAAATGCGCCGTGCCGCCGGGTCGACGCCGAGCACCATCGCTTCGACCGAGTCGCCGACGTTGAGAATCTTCGACGGATGCTTGACGCGCTTGCTCCACGACATCTCGCTCACGTGGATCAAACCTTCGACGCCGGGCTCGAGCTCGATGAACGCGCCGTAATCGGTGAGGCTCACGACCTTGCCGCTCATCCGCGCGCCCGCCGGATACCGATCCATCACCGTGGTCCACGGGTCGGCGATTAATTGCTTGTGGCCGAGTGAGACGCGCTCGGTTGCCTGGTCGTACTTGAGCACGGCGACGTCGATTTCGTCGTTGACTTTGAAGAGCTCGGAGGGATGACCGACGCGGCCCCACGACATGTCAGTGATGTGCAGCAGGCCGTCGATGCCGCCCAGGTCGATGAAGGCGCCGTAGTCGGTGATGTTCTTCACCACGCCGCGCAGCACCTTGCCTTCGCCGAGCGTCTCGAGCGTCGACTTCTTCTTCTCGGCGTTCTCTTCCTCGAGGAGGACTTTGCGCGAAAGCACGATGTTGCCGCGCTTCTTGTTGACCTTGATGACGCGCATGCGGAGCTCCTGCCCCTTGAGCGCATCGAGGTTGCGGACCGGCCGCACGTCGATCTGGCTGCCCGGAAGAAACGCACGCACGCCGATGTCGACGGCGAGCCCGCCCTTGATCCGTTCGACGACGCGGCCGATGACGACTTTGCGTTCGGCAAAGGCGCGCTCCACCTCGTCCCAAATCTTCATCTTCTCGGCCTTCTCGCGCGACAGCACGATGTGGCCTTCGCGGTCTTCGGTGCGCTCGAGCAGCACGTCGACCACGTCTCCTTCCCGGACGATCACCTGGCCGGTTTCGTCGAGAAACTCTTCGACCTGGATGACGCCTTCGGATTTGTAACCGACGTCGATGACGACTTCATTGGCAGTGACTTTCAGTACCGTGCCCTTGACGACTTCACCTTCGGCGAGGTTGCGGAAGCTGTTGTCGTAGAGGTTCAGCAGGGTCTCGTACTCCTGCGGATCGGTGTCTTCGTCACGGCCCCAGGTTGCGATGGTCTTGGCCGCCGCCTTGCCTGACGCCTGAGCCGCCGGGGTGTGGGCACCCGCGGACTCTCGTGTCGTACCCTGCTCGTCTTGCGAAATTGCCATTGAACTGCACGTCTCCCGTTTCAGATTTACCGGTCAGCTGTGAACGGAGGCCGGCGCTCCGCGTAACCAACAGACGTTACGTTACTTAGCGGGGTCTGTCAAGAATCTGAAGACCCGCACCACGCCGCGGACGCGACCGCCACCGGCACGGGCGAAAATCCATGGCCCTTGCCGAATTTCGCGAGATCGGGTTCATACTTCGGGATCAACGAGTTAGCCCTACAGCACAGCCCTTCAACAAGGACCGAAAGGACCTGTCATGGCAAAGAAGAAGGTTGGGGTTCGTAAGGCCGCGCGAAAAGCTGCTGGCCGGGCACGAACCACGATGAAGAAAGTGGCCCGTCGCGCAACTGCCGCCCGCAAGAGCGCCAAGACAGCCATGAAGAAGGCGGCGAAAAGAACCGCGACGGCCACCAAGTCGGTGAAGAAAGCCGCGCGATCGGTCGGGAAGGTGGCGGGCTCGGCCAGAAAGGCCGCCACCAGACAGATGACAGCCGCAACCAGGAAGGTCGGCGCCACAGTGGGGGCCGTGGTGAAGAAGGCCAAGGCGCAGCCCGTCGCCAAATCGGCGTCGAGCGCGCTCGGGAGAGCCACGAACCTTGCCAAGGCGGTGAAGGCCGGCGTGACCGCTGCCCTGACGCCTCCCACGGCTGCCGCCAGCAAGTCGCGCCCGAAGCGTCCGCCATCGCTCGATCGCGAACGCAGGACCGTACAGGAGATCCATGGCGCGCCCTCCACGCTCGGAACCAGTCCAGCGGCGTCGGCTGCCAAGACCGGTCGGGATGAGCTGCGGCAAAAACTTGGCCGTCACACCTCGTCGAGCCCGGCCTTGACCGCGGGCGATGTCGATGCGGATTGGGAATCGGCCGACTCGACCGGCGATGAGGCCCCGGGTGGCGACAACCCGACGCCGGATCAGGACGTGGTGGATGAAATCGGCCGTGCCTTGGGCGTCGAGTACGAAGACGACGAGGAACTGCAAGGCGGCGATGAGATTGCCGATCGCGATCGGCATCGCTGGGAGCTCGATCCCAACTCGGCCGAAGACACCGACGAGCGCGACTGACACGGAAGGCAAAAGGCAAAAGGCAAAGGCAGAAGGCAGAAGGCAGAAGGCAGACAATGCCTGACCTTCTGCCGGCTGCCGATTCTATTCGGGCAGAATCATCGACACGTATTTCGTGTCGAGGTACTCCTCCAGCCCCTGTCTGCCCCCTTCACTGCCAATTCCCGAATACTTGACGCCGCCAAACGGTGCATGCGGCGTGGACGGCAGTCCGTCGTTCAAGCCGACGATGCCGTAGTCGAGCGCCTCGGCGACGCGAAAGGCGCGCCCGAGATCGCGGGTCCAGAGATAGGCAGCCAGTCCAAACGGTGTCGCATTCGCGGCGCGCACGGCTTCGGCGTCGGTGTCGAAGGTGATCACGGGCGCGACCGGACCAAACGTTTCCTCCTCGACGATGCGCATGCCCGGCGTCACACCGATCAGCACCGTCGGCTCGTAAAACAAGCCGTGGCGCGTTTTCCCGCCGATGCGGATGCTCGCCCCTTTGGCGACGGCGTCGCTGACGTGCGCCTCGACTTTCTCGAGCCCGTGCCGATCCACGAGCGGGCCCACCTGCGTCGACTCGTCGAGCGGATCGCCCAGCGTGACGTTTGCGACCGCCGCGGACAACCCGTCGACGAATGCATCGGCGATCGAGCGATGCACGTAGATGCGATTGGCGCACACGCACGTCTGCCCCGCGTTCCGGAACTTCGACGCCATCACCTGTTTCACGGCGGCCGGCACGTCGGCGTCTGCGAACACCAGAAACGGCGCATGGCCACCAAGCTCGAGCGACACGCGCTTCACCGTGCGCGCGGCCTCGGCATAGAGACGGATGCCGACTTCGGTGCTGCCCGTGAACGTCAACTTGCGCACGCGCGCGTCGGCGAAGAACGACTCGGACAGCGTGGCCGGATCGGACGTCGTCAACACCTGAAAAACGCCGGCCGGGCCGCCGGCTTCGCTCCACAGCTCAACCAGTCGAATGGCGGTGAGTGGTGATTGTTCTGCCGGCTTCAACACCACAGTACAGCCGGCCGCAAGCGCCGGCGCCACCTTGCGCGTCACCATTGCCGCCGGAAAATTCCAGGGGGTTACCGCATACACCGGCCCGACCGGCTGGCGCATCACCAGCAGGCGTTTGTTCGCCACATGTGACGGGACAATTTCGCCGTAGGCGCGCTTGCCTTCCTCGGCGAACCAGTCGACAAAGCCAGCCGCATACTTCACTTCGCCGCGCGATTCGACGATCGGCTTTCCCATCTCGTCGGTCATCAGGCGGGCCAGCGTGGCTTCATCACGCAGAATCGCATCCCGCCAGCGGCGCAGAATCTCTGCGCGCTCGAAAGCGGTTTTCGCCTTCCATCCGACAAACGCATCGACGGCCGCATCGATGGCGGCGCGCGCTTGGACCGGGCCGGCATCGGCGACTTCGCGGACGACGCTACCGGTGGAAGGATTGACGACGGCGAATGCGCTGCTCATCGCTGCTGCTCCAAATCTGGAAGGGGGATCCGAAGACATTGGAAGGCGGGTCTAAACACCCGCCTCTACCTGCATCATCTCCCACACCTGCTCGACGTGCTCGCGTTCCGTCAGCTCGGCGCCGATCGAGACGCGCACCATCCAGCGGCCGTCGAGGACCGCGGGCGTCAGATAGGCGCGACCGGATCGGTTGATCCTCCCGACCCATGCCTGCGTATGCCGATCGAGGTCCTCTGCGGCCATCCCAGCCGGCTCATGACGGACGCAGACCGTTTGCAGGGTGACCGGCGCAAGCACGCGCCAGCAGGGCGCATTCGCCACCTGCCGGGCGAGCCATTGCGCGTTGGCGAGATCGCGCCGTAATCGCGCCTGGAGACCTTCGACGCCCTGTTCCCGAATCAAGAACCAGAGTTTCAAGGCTCGGAAGCGGCGACCGAGCGGCAGGCCCCAGTCGCGATAATTCTTCACGCGCCCATCCGCGGCCGTTTGCAGATAACTGGGGTTCGTGGACATCACCCGGACCAGATGCTCGGGATCGCGCACGAAGTAGAGCGAGCAATCGAAGACCACACCGAGCCACTTGTGCGGATTCACGACCAGCGAATCGGCGCGCTCGACTCCGTACCACAACGCGCGACACTCCGGCAGGATCATCGCCGAGCCAGCCATCGCGGCATCGACGTGCACCCACAGCCGCTCGCGGTGCGCCACATCCGCCACGCCATCGATCCGATCGAACGCCGTCGAGGTTGTCGTTCCGCAGGTGGCCACCACGGCGCAGGGCAGGTAACCGCGCGCGCGATCCTCCCGGACCATCGTCGCGAGCGCGTCGGATCGCATTGCATACGCCGCATCGTGCGGCACCACCCGCACGTGATCGCGGCCAAACCCTGCGAGCAACGCCGCCTTCTCCACCGAGCTGTGGCTGTGGCCCGACGTGTAGACAATGAGCGGCGCCGGCTCGGCCTGAAGCCCGCCGCGACCCAGCCCGTAGTCGGTGCTCCGCTCGCGCGCACACAGGAGCGCCACCAAGGTGCTGGTCGAAGCGGTGTCCTGAATCACGCCGCTCCAAGCGTCAGACAGCCCCAGCATCTGGCGCAGCCAGTCGGTGGTCACTTCTTCGACTTCTGTCAGGGCAGGACTCGACTGCCACGCCAGCCCGATCACCCCGAGCCCGGTGCTCAGGAAGTCGCCGAGCACCGATGCCAGCAGGCCGCTTGCCGGGAAATATCCAAAGAACCGCGGATGCTGCCAATGCGTGATCCCTGGCCCGACCACGCGATCGAAATCCGCGAGCAGCGCGTCAAACGGCTCCGGCTGTAGCGGCGGTGAGGCCGGCAGCGACGCCTTGATCTCTCCCGGCTCAGACGACGCCATCACACGGCGTGACTCGATGCTGGCGCGATAGTCGGCAATCCAGTCGATGACGCGATACCCGGCGCGGCGGAATTCTTCGGAGGTCATGATCAGCTATCGGCTCTCAGCTATCAGCTATCAGCTATCGGCTATCGGCTCTCAGCTATCGGCTTTCAGCTATCGGCTATCGGCTTTCAGCTCTCGGCTATCGGCTATCGGCTTTCAGCTCTCGGCTATCAGCTGTCGGCGTTCAGCTTCTGGTTCACCAGGTCCATCACGTGATTGACGACACCGTCAATCGGCATCGCCGTCGTGTCGATGTAGATCGCGCCCGGCGCCAGCGTGAGTGGGGCGACCGGTCGGGTGGAATCGACTTGATCGCGCGTCAGCAATTCGTGCTGCACGGCGGCGACGTTGTGCGACCCGCCGGTATGCGCCGTGTCGTTCGCGCGCCGGCGCGCGCGTTCGGCCGGTGAGGCATCGAGATAGATCTTGATCGGCGCGTCGGGAAACACGACCGAACCGATGTCACGGCCTTCCATGACGACGTTGCCATCGGCGCCGAGCTCCTGCTGCCGACTGACGAGCACGCGTCGCACGCCTGGGAGCCTCGCGACCGCCGTCGCAGCCCGGTCGATCTCGGGCGTCCGGATGGCGCGCGTCACATCGTAGCCATCGATCGTGACGCGGCCGTCCTGCTGATCGATCACAGACGCTTGCGCCAGTGCCGATACCGCGGCTTCGTCCTCGAGCGACAGCTCCTGCTGTACCGCGCGCCACGCCACCGCGCGATACATTGCGCCGGTGTCGACGTGGCGATACCCGAGCCGCTCTGCCAACGTGCGCGCGACGGTGCCCTTTCCCGCACCCGACGGACCGTCGATCGCTATCACCATTCGACTCACACCCAAGGCGCGAACCACGCCTTGGATGTTCGCTCACGGCAGGGCATTTGGATTTCACGCTGCGTCATCTGCGTCATCGATCGACTCGCTGAGCGCCTCGCCTTTGGCGCGGCGCCGCCTCGCTCACGAGAGGTCTGCGGTTCTGAGTATCTCGGCATCATCACTGTGAAAAAGTCAGTGTACCATCCGCGCATGCCTCCTTCGCGGCGCAGGCTGCAGGCGCTCGTCATCGCCGGCCTGATAGCCATCGGCGCCATCGTCGCGCTCCCCTATCTCGACGCCCTCGGCTTCATCGTCCGCGCCGCTGATGTTCCGGGGACGGCGGCATCGATCGCGTCGTGGCGGACCACAGAGTTCACGCGCGAGCCGCTCATCGGCGTGCCGACGCGGGCCGGCAGCATTCCCGCGCGCTTCTATCGACCGACGGGCGGATTTTCACGCACCCTCATTCTGATCCCGGGCGTGCACCGCGATGGTATCGACGAGGCGCGACTGGTTGGTCTCGCTGAGGATCTCGCCGCCACCGGCTACGGCGTGCTCACCGTCGCCGCGCCGGACCTGCAGCACTTTCGCATCACGCCGGAGGTCACCGATGTGATCGAGGATGCCGTGAGCTGGGCGACGTCGCAGCGCGGGCTCGCTCCCGACGGCAAGGTCGGCCTGGTCGGCGTCAGCTTCTCGGGCGGACTGTCGATTGTCGCCGCGGGGCGCGAGTCGATTCGCCACAAGGTCGCATTCATCCTGTCGTTCGGCGGCCACGGCGACCTTGCGCGCGTGATGCACTACCTCTGTTCGGGGCAGGTGCTGGGTGATCTCGAGCGCGCGAAGCGCAGCTCGGCGGTCAGCGGTGCCAGCCATGTCCAGGTCCATCCTCCCCATGACTACGGCCTTGCCGTCGTGCTGCTGAGCCTTGCCGATCGCGTTGTCCCTGGCGATCAGATTGAGCCGCTGTCGCGCGGCATCGACGGATTTCTCCTCGCCTCGTCGCTGGACATGACCGACAAGCCGGCGGCAACCAGGGAGTTCGCGCGCATGCGCGAGTTCGCCGAGACGCTGGCGGAACCGGCGAAGACGCTGATGGGTTACGTGAACGATCGCGCCGTCGACAAATTGGGCCCCATCATGCTGCCGGTGGCCGACGCGCTCAAGGATCATCCGGCGATGCCGTCTCTTTCTCCCGAGCGGGCCGAGCCGCCGGCGGCCCCGATCTTCCTCCTGCACGGCGTCGACGACAACGTGATCCCGTCCATGGAAACGGTGCTGCTCGCCGAGTCGTTCCGCGGGCGCGCAAACGTTCGTGGATTGCTGAGCGGGCTCATCACCCACGCGGAAGTCAACCGGAACGCGAGCCCGCTGGAAGTCTGGCGTCTCGCCAAATTCTGGCGCGACTTCATGGGGCTTTAGCGCTCGCTTGCTTCGCTCACTCGTGGGAGTGGCCACGTCCCTCCTAGGAGCGGACTCGAGCGGTTACGCGCCCTCGTGGGATCATGGGGAGAAATGATCCGGCTTCAGAAACTGCTGTCAGCGGCTGGGGTGGCGTCCAGGCGGGCGTCCGAAGAGCTCATCACCTCCGGTCGCGTGACCGTCAACGGGGAGGTGGTCAGGGAGCTCGGCTCGAAAGCCAATCCAGATGACGACATTCGAGTCGACGGACGCCGCATCAAGTCGGGCACCCGGCCGCGCTACATCGCGATGTACAAGCCCAAGGGCTATGTCACGACGCGACACGATCCTGAAGGGCGCCCGACGGTGATCGACTTGCTAGGCGATGCCGGCTACATCTATCCGGTTGGACGACTGGACTACGACAGCGAAGGCCTGCTCCTGCTCACCACTGACGGCGAGCTCGCCGCGACCCTGACTCACCCTCGACACGAGGTCGAGAAAGAGTACGAAGTCATTGTGCTCGGCGAGCCGGAGCCAACTGCCCTCGACAAGCTGCGCCGCGGTGTGTTCATCGACGGGCGGCGGACCGCGCCAGCAAAGGTATACGCCGGCCATGTCGTGAAGTCGTCGCGGCCAACCACTCGGCTGACAATCACGCTGCACGAGGGACGCAACCGTCAGATCCGCAAGATGTGTTCGGCCGTCGGGCTCCCGGTGCGCGATCTGCGGCGCGTGCGAATGGGGTCGGTCGCGATCGGAGGTCTGCGTCCCGGGGAATGGCGTGACCTCACCGCGCGAGAGGTCGAATCGCTGAAGCGTCAGGATGCCCGCCACGGGGAAGAGCTCGCACGAACGCGACGCGGGCCGAAAAGCCCGCGTCCCAAGAGTGAGCGGAGCGGGCGATCCCGCGAGCCGCGAAAGCGCGACTCCTGACCGTCCTACTTCGCGAAGCGCTTGAAGAAGCTGTCGTTGTTCCAGGCCGGCTTGGTCGCCCGATTGGCGATCGCTTCGACAACCTCGACGTAGATTTTCCCGAAATCCTCGGCGGCCTTTCGATCGATCGGCTGATCGAGATCGTCGCTCGGCGAGTGATACCGCTCACTCCGCCACTTGAGCACGAGCTGATGCTCCGGCGAGCCCTTCACGAACCCGACCTTGAGCGACAATGACGGCACGCCGGTCTTGATGAAGCTGTACTGATCGCTGCGCGTAAACGCATTGCGCTCGGGCTCGGGATCGCTCAGCACTTCGATGGCGTGCGGCCGGGCAACCCGCTTGAGGTCGTCGGCCAGATCCGATTCTTCAAGGCCCTGCACCACCAGACTCTTGAGCGGGAAGAGCGGCAGGAACATGTCGGTATTCATGTCGGCCACAATCGCTGTCGCCGGCACGGTTGGCTTGTTGGCGAAGTAGCGCGAGCCCAGCAGTCCCTTCTCCTCTGCCGTCACCGCCGCAAAGATCACCGACCGCTTGAGCCCGCCCTTCGCCGCCAGGGCCGCCGCGGTCTCGAGCAGCGTCGCGATGCCCGAGGCGTTGTCCATCGCACCGTTGTAGATGCGATCGCCGGTCGGCTGTTCGCCGACGCCGACGTGATCGAGGTGCGCCGAGACGACCACGTACTGACGGCTGAGAACCGGATCGCTTCCGGGAAGAATCGCGATGACGTTGTTCGATTCGATGGCCTTGGCGTCGATGGCCACCTTGACGCGCGCCGACGCTGGAATGGCGAAGCGCGGCAGCACCTTGCCGTCAGTGGACAAGGCCAGAATCTCGGCAAACGTGTGACCCGACCCCGTAAAGAACTTTTCCGCGCGCGCGGCGTTGATGGTGACGGCCACCTGCTGACCGCGGGTTTCGTCGAGCGCCGGGTCGGCGATCGCCAGCGCGGGCATGAAGCGCGCCAACTTCGATCGATCCCACGGAATGTCCTGGCCCTTCGGGTTCTGAATCGACAGCACGCCCAGCGCGCCGGCTTTCTGCAGATATTCCCACCGCACCGACTGATAGTGCGCCAGCAGCGGCCCCGGAATGCTCGAGGGTCCGCCCGTCAGATGGAGCACGATCTTGCCCTTCACATCGAGCCCTGCCAGATCGTCGTGCTTCACCTCCGGAACCTGCAGCGCGTACCCGGCAAAGACGATCGGCGCCTCGACCGACGGCGCCGGTTCGATGCGCATCGAGAAGGTGGCCTCATCGCCAAGCACGACCGGCTCGACGGTCCCGTTCGCGCGTACCAAGGCGAGACTCGACCGCTCCTCGACGATGCGGCGGGAGCGGAAGGGGACGGGCTGGAAGTAGCCGTTGGTGCCGCCGGGTTTGAGTCCGGCTTTCTTGAACTCGCTGGCGATGTATTCAGCGGCCTTTTGATGTTCGGGGCTGCCGGTGTCGCGACCCTTCATCGAGTCGTTCGCCAGAAACGAGACGTGCGCCCACCAGCGGGCTGCCGGCATCTCCTGGGCCGACAGCGACGCCGCCCCAAGAACGATCAGAAGAGTGAGACATCGCCGCATGTGGCCGCTCCTTGAGTGCGATTGCTGTTGAGAGGCTTATTCCTTCTTTCGCGTCTGCGATGGTCCCGATTCGGTGCGCAGACGCTTCAGTTCCTCTTCGTAGGCCTGACTGAAGACCTGGCCGAAGAGATCGCGGAAGCTTCCGTTCGGATCGCGCGTCAGGCTTTCGACCCACTCGGTATATTTCGCCCAATAGTTGGGCGTCCCCTGCAGGATGCCGAGCCGCGCCTTGTTGGTCTTGTTCGAGTCGTCGAACCGTTTCTGGAGGCTTGCAGGCGAGAAGGTCTCGAGCACCGATTCGAAGGCCTTCTTCATCGCGGCAACCGACGCCAGTTGATGATGGCGCAGGTCGTTGAACACATCTTCGAAGGCGTCGACCGGCCCGATGTACCCACTGCCCTGTTTGACGAACAGGTTGTGCAAGGCGTCCTGAGCGTCGGTCGAAAATTTCAGCGGGTTATTGCCCCTCGGCCTGAACATCGTCCCTTGAATGCGAAACGCGTCCCTGGCGTGCTGGCGGGCCCGGAGCACGTCGAGCAGACCTTCCACGACCACACGCAGGATCTCGCCCATCTGCTGCGCCACCTCTGGTGGCACTCGGGCCGCGTCCAGACCGGCGGCCGCAAACAAGCGGTCGAGGTCGGTCGAGATCGGTTGCGGCAGGTCTTTGGCGGGCGCAGCAGGAGCCGTTCGCAAGGGCGCCGCCGCGTCCTCGAGCCGCCGACGGATGTCGGAAGACGTCTCGGGACTTGGTTTGGACGCCGCGCGCGCCGCCGGCGCCACCACGCTCGGGTCCAGGAGCCGTTCGAGGAGCGGTTCGAGATCCCACTGGTCGAGGTCGTGGCTGTACTCCGGAGTTCGAGGCGCGGGGGCCACCGGAAGATGCGTTTTCAGCGGATCGCTTGCGGCCTCGCGCAGCAAGTCCGAGGTCCGGCCTGACGCTGGAGCGGCGGGGTGGCCCGGGGGGAACACCGCCGTCTCCTTGGTCGGCGCGACGGTCGGCTCCGCCAGGACTTCAATGGCATACGGCTTGATGAAGAGGCGATCGCGCGGCCGCAGGGGATGGGGCTGGCCCGCCACCAGGCGCCGATCGTTCAGCAGCACCCCCGCGGTGCTGTTGGTGTCCTCGATGAAGAACCGGCCGCCGGAGCAGGTGATCCGGGCGTGCTGCCGCGACACGAATTCATCTCTGAGCACCCAGTCGCTGGTCGGGGATCGGCCAATCGTGCCCCCATCCGGCCCAAACGATTTTCGACGCTCGATAAGAAGAGCGCCTTCATCGCTGACCGCTTCCAGCGTCATCCGTGGCTCGTCGTCGCCCGTGCTGCTCCTCAACCGGAATGATCCTTTGGCCGTCGCATTATGGCACTTCGACACCCGCCATTCGGGTGCTGTCTCGGTTCCACGCGAGACTGCGCCGGCTTATTGGGATCGTCGGACGAAAGGGCCAATCGCTATATAATCCCCGCTGAGTTTCAGCTAGTCTTCGCCCCAGGAGTGAACCGATGAAGCGTATTGCATTTCGAGCCGTGCCCGCCGCGGTGCTGCTCGTGGCCGGCCTCGCGTGGGTGACTCCACGGGTTGCGGGCCAGTCCACCGGCATGCCGAGCACCAAAAATGGCGAATGGCCGATGTACACGGCCGATCTCAAGGGCAGCAAGTACTCGCCCCTGGATCAAATCAACGCCACCAACTTCAGCAAGATGGAAGTGGCGTGGAAATTCAAGACAGACAACCTGGGCCCGCGGCCGGAGACCAAGCTCGAAGGCACACCGTTGATGGTCAAGGGGATGCTCTACGCCACCGCCGGCACCCGCCGCGCGGTCGTCGCGCTCGACCCGAGAACCGGCGAGCAGAAGTGGATGTACGCGATGGACGAGGGCGAGCGCGCCACGCGTTGGGCGCCGCGCCAGCTCTCGGGCCGCGGGTTGTCGTACTGGACCGACGGCAAGGGCGACGATCGCGTCATCTACGTCACCACCGGCTATCGCCTGGTGTCGTTGAACGCGAAGACTGGCGTGCCGGTGCCGACCTTCGGCACCAACGGCGTGGTCGACCTCAAGCAAGGCATCATGATCAACGGCAAGCAGGGCGACCTCGAGAAGTCCGAGATCGGCCTCCATTCGACGCCGACCGTCGTCAACGACGTGGTCATCGTCGGCTCGTCGATGTTCGAAGGCCTGGGCTACACCTACGCCACCAACGTTCAGGGCCAGGCGCGGGCGTTCGACGTACGCACCGGCAAGCTGCTGTGGGCCTTCAAGGGCATTCCCGGGCGCGGCGAGTTCGGGTTCGACACCTGGGAGAACGAATCGGCGGGCTACACCGGCAATAACGGCGTGTGGACCCAGATCACGGCCGATCCGGAGCTTGGCCTCGTCTACCTGCCCGTCGAAACGCCGACCATCGACGAATACGGCGGCAACCGCCCAGGCAACAACCTGTTTGCCGAGAGCCTGGTGGCGGTCGACCTGAAGACCGGCGTGCGCAAGTGGCACTTCCAGTTCGTGCACCACCCGCTCTGGGATCACGACATGTCGTCGGCGCCGCTGCTGATCGACACCGTCATCGACGGCAAGCCGCGCAAGATCGTGGCGGTGCCTTCGAAGCAGAGCTGGCTCTACTGCTTCGATCGTCTCACCGGCGTGCCGATCTGGCCGATCGAAGAGCGGCCGGTGCCGCAGACGACGATGAAGCACGAGAAGACGTCGCCGACCCAGCCGTTCGTGACCAAGCCGCCCGCCTATGCGCGCACCTACCTCGCGGAAAGCGATGTGATCGACTTCACGCCGGAGCTTCGCGCACAGGCGCTGAAGAACCTCAAGCTCTTCCGGTGGGAGCCGACGCCCTATGTGCCGCCGACCGGCCCCGAGTCTAAGCTCTTGGGTTCAATCAATATCGGCAACACCAACGGCGGCACCAACTGGCCGGGCGCCGGCTTCGACGTCGAGACCGGCATCTTCTACTCGCAGGCGAACAACTCGGGCGTCACGGTTGGCCATTACGACGAAGAGGAATTTGCCAAGGTCACGCCTGAGAACAAGGGAAACCGCACCCCGCGTTGGGAAGCCGAGCCGAATTACGGCCTGCCCCGCCCGGCACCAGCCGGCGGCGCTCCGCAGCCCCCGGCCGGGATCAACTTCCCTGGCGCAACCGGCCGGCGCGCGCTCGGCGAAGGCCTCGATGGTCTGCCAATCGTGAAGCCGCCTTACGGCGTGCTCTCCGCGATCGATCTCAAGAATCCGGACAAGCTGCTGTTCAGCGTGCCGCACGGCGATACGCCGGATGCAATTCGCAACCATCCGCTGCTCAAGGGCAAGGACATCCCGAAGACCGGCCAGGGTGGCAGCGTCGGCGTGCTGATCACCAAGACGCTGGTCATCGTCGGCGACCCGCAATACAGCTCGACCGCGACCCGTCCGCGCGGTGCGATGCTGCGCGCCTACAACAAAATGACCGGCGAGCAGGTTGGTGAGGTGATGATGCCAGCTCCGATCAGCGGCAGCCCGATGACCTACCTGCACAACGGCCGTCAGTACATCGTCGTAGCCGTCAGCGGCGGCAACTACACGGGCGAGTACATCTCGTTCGCGCTGCCGCAAAGCATGTCGACGAACACGGCTGCGCCTCGTCAGTAGCAACGACGAATACAAGTAACGAAGAAATAGAGGGCGGGGGCCGAGGTTCCCGCCCTCTATTTTTTTGACGACGCGATCAGTCGAGCCGCAGATTGACCGATGCAAAGGAGATAGCGATGCGAGCGTGGCGTTTCTTCCCGGCTCTGTTCCTCATGGCCGGCATCGTCGTGGAGGCGCAAACTCAGGCGCCGCTACCGCTGACCGCAATACGCGCGGGCCGATTGCTCGATCCCGAGGCAGGGCGCATCCTCACGAACCAGATCATCGTCGTCGAGGGCACACGCATTCGGGATGTCGGTCCAAACGTGGCGATTCCAGCCGGCGCACAAGTCATCGATCTTTCGAACATGACGGTGATGCCGGGGCTGGTTGAAGCCCACAACCACCTCGCGCTCACCTACAAGCCGGAGCCGGAGAGCAACGTCTACTACTACACCTACGTGCAGGAGTCGACGGCACTGCGGGCGATCCAGGCGGCGTCGAACGGGATGCAGATGCTGGCGGCCGGCTTCACGATCGTTCGTGACATGGGCAACAACGCCAACTACGCCGACACGGCGCTGCGCCAGGCGATCGAACAAGGCTGGATACCGGGTCCGACGATCATCAACTCCGGCATCATCATCGGCGGCATGGGCGGGCAGTTCTTTCCGACGCCCGAGATGGCGAAAGACCACAACATCGTCTATCCCGAATACCTCGACGCCGACACACCTGACGAGATCGTGAAGGCCGTCCGCCAGAACGTGCTGTTCGGCGCGCGCGTGATCAAGATCTGCGTCGACTGCAAGCCATATGGCTACACCGCCGACGAGATTCGCCTCTTCATCAGGGAAGCGGCAAAGGTGGGCATGAAGGTCGAAGGCCACGTGCAGACCGTAAACGGCGCACGCAACGCGATCGACGCCGGCATCTGGTCGATCGCCCACTCGACCGGACTGAACGACGAGATGCACAAGCTGATGGCGCAGAAAGGCATCTGGCGGGCAGGCACCGACACGCCCGAAGGTCTCGAAGGCCACCCGGTTTCACCGGCGGCCTACAAGCGGACGATCGAGAGCCTGAAGAACGCCTACGACAACAAGGTCAACCTCACGTTCTCCACCGATGCCGACTACTGGGTGCCTGGGAAAACACGCGGCGAGCTGTGCCTCGAGTTCCTGAAGACCTGGAAGGACGCCGGCATTCCGACGGTTGATGCGCTGCGCGCCATCACCGTCAACGGCTACAAGGTCAGCGAGACGGAGAAAACGCGCGGGCCGATCAAGCCGGGATTCTTTGCCGACCTGATTGCGCTGCCGGGCAACCCGCTCGACGATCTCTACGCGCTCAAGAACGTGCAGTTCGTCATGAAAGACGGGATGGTCTTCAAGAAGGACGGCGTGATGACGCCGGCTGCGTTCTTCCACGCGGGCCCGGTCAATGGGTGGAGGATCCGGTAGCAGCTCGCAGCTTTCGGCACGAGCGTTCAGCTGAAAGGGGATCGCCAAGAGCTGAACGCCGATTTGGTTATTGTCTCGATGTCGACATCTTTGCGTCGTTGGTGAGCGCGAGCACGGCGTAGGCGGTCGCAGCGTCGCTCATGAAGCGGCCCGGGCCGGAATTCGGATCTCGATTCTTGTTGAGCGACGAACCAATCCAACGTCCGGTGGCGCGATCCTGATTGCTGCGCAACCAGGCCAATCCGCGCTCGATTCCGTCTGAGGCGCCGGCGACTCCGCTCTGCTGCAACGAGAGCACAGCCAACGCCGTGGCAAACCCGTCGGCAGCGCTATCGAGCGCGGTGTCATCGACGCGCTTCCAGGAGCCCAGGCTCTGCACGTTCCAGGCACCGTCTGGCAGTTGCGCGGAAAGCGCGGCCTTGGCGATCGTCTCGCGCTGAGCCGGTGTGAGTACTCCATCGAGCTTGGATGAGGCCCACATGATCATCAGCTGGTTGAACAGGCTCTGGCCAGCCGCGCCTTTTCCGAGATACTCGCGCAGTCGAGCAATTCCGTCCTTGGCTTCGGGACTGGCGGCATACCCTCCCGGCGCGGCAGCGATCGCGATCGCGGCCAACGAGGCACCGAAGTACGGCGACGAGGGCGCTTCCCACGGTTCATAGTGGAAGTTGAGCCAGGCCCATCCGCCTTTGAGATCTCCGGTCAGCATTTGCAGCGTCCACATGTTTGCGAACGCCGACCGGGCGTCAGCGCTGAGCGTGCCGATTTCGGCGTCACGGGTCGTCAGCACGAGCGCGTTCAGTACCGCCTCAGTACCGCGCGATTCGCTGGTCTTGGGGATACCTCTGGTCTGATCGGGATAGAACGGCGCAACCTCGCTCCATAGCTTGACGCGCCTTGCGACGTTTTCGTGCAGCCGCCGTTCTGGCGCCGAGGGTCCCGTCTCCTTCAACAGCGATCGCAGCGCCGGACGCGCGATGGCATACGGCGCGGCGGTATGACACGAGACGCAGAACGTGTCGCGATCGCGCGCGGCATTGGGCCACGTCGACCACCATTCGGCGCGACCGTCGAGATATGCGGCGGCTTGCTTGGGATTCCACGACGGCGAATCGTCGACGGCGGCCAGAGCGCCGGCGGCCAACAGGACGAGCGACGCAACGACGAGAATCGATCTGCGCCTCTTGTCGGCCGACATGGCGGCGAGGATAGCACGGTGACGTCGACCGCGGCCGCGTGTCACAATTCGGGACCAGATGGCGCTCCCCACCTATCCCGCCGCGCACGGGGTCTCCGATTCGGTGCAAAGTCACTTCGCCCGCCATATCCGGGCGGCAAGGGAACGTGGACAGCCCGACGTCGCCGATGCGCCGGATGCCGATTCGATCGAGACGATTATCGAGGCGGCGTTCTGGGCCAGCCTGCGCCGTGAAGAGGGCAAGACACCGCGGATTTCGCTGGCGCTGGTTGCGCCCGATCGCGCGCTTCATCCATTGAAGTTCCAGCAGCCGATGCCTCTCGACCCGGCGATGTTGGCCAAGCTGGCACCCGCCGTGGAGCGGCCGGGCATCCACCTTGGCGTCTGGAACGGGCACGGCGCCTTTCAAGTGTGGGGCACGACGCGCGATCTGCCGCCGCTCTGTCTGGTCGTCGAGGTCGTGACATCCGGTCTTTTGGTCGTCAAATACCGGAGCGAGCCGTTCGGCAAATTCGTCAACGTCGCGGTGCTCGAAGGCGATCAGATCAAGATCGTCGACGAACAGGGCGGCGGACTCGTACCCGACTGCCCCGACATGGTCAACTCCCTGCTCGGCGCCGTCGAGCGGCTGACCAGCGGCCAGTTCGTGAATGTCCTGGTTCAGCTCGCCGCGTCGATGCGGGCCCACGGCCGAGGCGGCGCGCTGCTTGTCGTCCCATCCGACACGGATGCGTGGCGAGAGTCGGTGATCACGCCGGTTCTCTACCTGCTCAACCCGCCGTTTTCGGAGCTGGCGGAACTGATGCGCGTGCGGGCCGACGATCAGGAGTGGCAGGAGGACGTGCGGCGTGCCGTCGATGCCATCGCCGGCCTCACCGCCGTTGACGGTGCGACCGTGATCACCGATCGATACGACGTGCTCGCGTTTGGCGCCAAGATCACGCGCCGCCGCGGCAGCCCGCCGGTCGAGTACGTCAATCTCACCGAGCCGGTCGAGGGCAGCTCGCGAACGCTGGCCACGCCGACGCAGTTGGGCGGCACACGGCATCTATCGGCGGCGCAGTTTGCGCACGATCAGCGCGACGCCACGGCGTTGGTGGCGTCACAGGACGGCCGCTTCACCATTTTCAAGTGGTCGCCGCGCGAGCAGTTTGTTCACGCGCATCGCGTTGACGCGCTGCTCCTCTAACACAGCTGGCGGCGAAAGGGCGGCAGACCCGCCTTTCAAGGCGGCTCTAAGAGGGGCCTCTACCTGAGGAACATTTCATACGCCGCATTCTCGTGTTCCGGCTGGTAGGCGTAGCCGAGCGCGTCGAGGACTGCTCTGATGCGATCGGTATCGCTGGCGGGCACCTCGAAGCCGACTAACACACGTCCGAAGTCGGCGCCGTGGTTCCGATAATGGAACAGGCTGATGTTCCAGCGTCCACCCAAGGCGTCGAGGAACTGCATCAACGCGCCGGGGCGTTCGGGAAACTCGAAACGGTAGAGCTGCTCTGCTCTGGCATCGGCGCTGCGTCCCCCGACCATGTGGCGCACGTGCAGCTTGGCCATTTCGTTTTCGGTGAGATCGACGGTCGGATAACCGCCCGATCGCAGCGCCTCGGCCAGATCCGAAGCATCGGCGCGCGACCGCGTCGAGATGCCTACGAAAATCTGCGCCTCGCTGCGGCCGCTCAAGCGGTAGTTGAATTCGGTGACGACGCGAGAGCCGATCAGCCGGCAGAACTGCAGGAACGATCCAGGCCGCTCGGGTATCGTGACGCCGAAGATGGCTTCGCGCGCCTCACCCAGCTCCGCGCGCTCGGCGACAAATCGCAGCCGATCGAAGTTCATGTTGGCGCCGCTCAGGACCGCCGCCAGCCGCAGTCCGGACTTTCGCGACTGGCCGGTCCACGTCATCAATCCGGCGACCGCCAGCGCTCCGGCCGGCTCCATGATTGCTCTCGTATCCTCGAAGACGTCGCGGATCGCGCCGCACACTTCATCGTTTGAGACGCGGACGACCTCATCGACCGTCTGCTGCGCGATCGCAAACGCCTGCGCCCCCACCCGCCGCACGGCGACGCCGTCGGCAAAGATGCCGACGTGCGCGAGCTCAACCCGTTCCCGCCGCAGCAGCGACTGGTACATCGCGTCGGCTTCGAACGGCTCGACACCGATCACCCGGATGTCGGGGCGCACTGCCTTGATATAAGCACCGATGCCGGCAATCAGCCCGCCGCCGCCAACCGGCACGAACACGGCCGAGAGATCGCCAAGACGATGGCGCAGCAGCTCCATCCCGATGGTGCCCTGACCCGCGATCACCTGGAGGTCGTCGAACGGATGAACGAAGGTCATGCCCTCGGCCTCCACCAGAGCGTCGCAGTGCGCCTGCGCGTCGGCGTAGGAGTCGCCGTAAAGGACGATCTCGGCACCAAGTTCGCGCACCGCCGCGATCTTGATATCCGGAGTGGTCTGCGGCATCACGATTTTGGCGCGCAGGCCGAGATGCCGCGCCGAGAACGCGACACCTTGTGCATGGTTGCCGGCGCTGGCAGCGATGACTCCGGCCCAGCGCTCCTCCTTGGAAAAGCGCACGATCCGGTTGTAGGCGCCACGCAGCTTGAAGCTGAAGCACGCCTGCAGATCCTCGCGCTTGAACAGGACGTCGTGTCCGAGGCGGCGCGACAGCCGCGGTGCGCGCTCGAGCGGCGTGTCCTGAGCGACGTCGTAAACGCGGCTCGTCAGGATCATCCGCAGCATGCGATCGAGGTCGGCCCCCGGGCGCGATTCGGCGCTCATGATCGGTCGGCGCCTCGGGCCGCACGCAGGACGTCGGCGAAGACGCCGGCCGCCGTCACTTGGGGACCGGCTCCGGGACCGCGCACGACCAGCGGCGTCATGTTGTAGCGGGAGGTCGAAAACGCAATGAGGTTGTCCGTACCGCTGAGCGATGCGCACGGATGACTGGCTTCGACCGCTTGCAGCCCCACCGACGTGACGCCATCGGCGGCGCGGGCCAGATAGCAGAGCCGGCGGCCCGCCGCCGTCGCCTCTGCCTGGCGCGCCGCGAATTCGGCGTCCAGCGATGGCAGGCGGTGCCAGAATTCTTCTTTCGACAACGACGTCCACTCAGCCGGCACCAGCGGCTGGGTCACCACCTGATGCGGCTCTAAGGGGTAGCCGGCCTCACGCGCGAGGATCAGAATCTTGCGCGCGACGTCGGCGCCCATCAGGTCGTCCCGCGGATCCGGCTCCGAATACCCCAACGCATGCGCTTCTCGCACGACCTCGCTGAACGCCTTGCCGGCTCGCAGGCCGTCGAGGACGAAGCCGATCGTTCCCGATAGCGCGCCATCGATCCGCTCGACGCGGTCGCCCGTGCGGACCAGGTCGCGCAGCGTGCCGAGAACAGGCAGGCCCGCGCCGACAGTGGTCTCGTAGTGCAGCGCTGCCCCGCCGGCGACCGCGTCCTTGAGGCGGCGGTAGGCATCGAGCGCGCCGGAAAACGGCCGCTTGTTGGCCGCGATGACTGGAACACCGGCGTCGATCAGCCGGGCGAACCACGCACCCGGCTCGTCGCTGGCGGTGCAATCGACAAACACCGCGGTTGGCCGCCGCGGGGCAACGATCGCATCCACAAAGCGCCCGAGATCGTGTGCCTCGCCGTCCGCGTCGAGCCGTGCTTTCCACGCGCCGTGGTCGATACCGCGCGAGTCGAGCAGCATACGCGTGCTGGTGGTGAGACCCGCGAGACGAACCTGAGTCTCTTCGTGACGGGCAAGGATCCCCGCCTGGGTGTGCAACTGCTGCAGGAAGGCCGCACCAACGCGCCCGGCCCCGACGAGATACACGTCGATCACACGACGGGTCGGGAACAACAGCGCTCCGTGAATCGCGTTCAGCGCGCGCACTTCGTTGGCGCGCGAGGTGGCGATGGAGATGTTGCGCTCCGAGGCACCGCCGGCAAATGTCTGTACCGGAATACCGTGCGCCGCCAGAACGGCGAACAAACGGCCGACGGCTCCGGGCCGCACGCGAATGCCATCGCCGACCGCCGCAATCAACGAGACGTCGTCGTCGACCACCAGGTCGTCGATCAGTCCAAGCCGCCGTTCGAGGGCGAATTCCTCGTTCACGCGCGCCCGCGCCCGATCGATGGCGGCCGGCTGAACCGCAAACACGATGGAATGTTCGCTGGAGGCCTGCGAAATCAGAATCACGCTCACGCCTTCGCGTGCCAGCGCGCCAAACAACCGCATGGCGATGCCGGGAACGCCGACCATTCCGTCGCCGGTGAGCCGCATCAGTGCGACGCGGCTGATCGAGCTGATGCCGCAGATATCGCGTGCACTTTCGCGCCGCTGATGCTCGACCCGCGTACCCGGAAACTCGGGATGAAAGGTGTTTCGTACGAGCAGCGGAATCGACTGCGCGCGCGCCGGCCGGACCGTCGGCGGATAGACGACTTTGGCGCCGAAGTGCGACAGCTCCATCAACTCGTCGTAGCTGAGGGAGGGAATCGAAAATGCTTCCGGCACGAGACGCGGATCGGCCGTCATGACGCCATCGACGTCCGTCCAGATCTCGATGGCCTCGGCATCGAGCGCGGCCCCGACAATCGACGCCGTGTAATCCGAACCGCCACGACCGAGCGTCGTCGTTTCGCCGCCGGCAGTCGCGCCGACGAAACCGGTCATGATCTGCAGGCGCGGGTGGCGCTCCAGCCGTGCCCTCACTCTCTTTCGCGTCGCATCGAGATCGACCTGCGCGCTGCCGAACGTGCCGTCGGTGACGAGCAGCGCCCGGCAATCGCAGGCCTCGGCGTCTTCACCGGCCGCTCGCATCGCGGCGGCCACCGTGATCGCTGACAGCCGCTCACCGAAGCTCATCACGCCGTCGAGTGTTCGGGGACTGCACTCGCCGACAAGAGCCGACCCGCGCAGCAGGCGTTGCAGCTCATCGCAGCGCTCCGTCAGCTCACCGAGCACGCTCTCACGCTCCGCCGGCATTGCCAGTTCGGCTGCGGCCAGCTGATGGCGCGAGACGAGGTCGGCGAACGTGGTTTCCCAGGTCTCGTCACGCCTGGCCGACTGTGCGCCTGCCTGCACCAGCGCATCGGTGACGCCGCCGAAGGCCGAGACGACGACCACCACCTTTTCCTTCCGTCGTGCGGCCTGGACGATGGCGACGACGGCACGGATGCGATCGGGCGTCGCGACCGACGACCCGCCGAACTTGAGCACCTTCACGATGTCTCCCCACAACGAAAAAGGCCCTCATCCGTTTCTGGATGAGGGCCTCGAATGAAGCCGATTGAACGGTCGTGCTCGCTCACCCAGTCGCGATCGATCCTTCGCAGAACGCGGTCGTCGCGTCCTGCATCGAAATGGTCGTTCGAGTGAGCGTGTAACAGCGCATGAGTGAAGCGGCAGTCTATCCGGGCGGCCGTACGACGGTCAACTGCGGCGTCACGACGCAATCGACCTCATTGCCTCGGATTGCCCAGTGTTTCGGCTTTCAGCTGTCAGCCTCCTCGGCTCGTGGCCCCACACTCCGCCGCTGTGGGCGCTCCACGCCGATAGCTGAAAGCTGAAAGCTGAAAGCTGATCGCTGATAGCTGATCGCTGTCGCTGTTCCGCCTCTCATCGCGAAAGCCAATAACTGACTTTGACCAGCACGGCGTGGGTGCCAGGCGCACGGAGTGCATACGCAAGATCGCGCCGGAAGCTGAAGACACCAGGCCGCGTCTCGTCCGACGTCGCCATGTTCCACGCGACATAGAGCGTGCTGCCGCGAACATATTCCCAGCGCAGGACGACGTTTCCGCGCAGCGACCGGTCGCTGAAATCAGGATCCTCGCTCGCAATCGCCGACTCGAACTCGAATGAACATGGCCGCGCAGACGGCGAATGTTCGTGTAGACGCCCACGGCCACGAACGGCTGGAGAAATACCTGCAGCGTCAGATCGCGATTGATCGCGTACGTCGACCGCAAGGTGACGTCGACGATGTGGCGATCCAGCGTGCCGTAGATGTTGTCGTCCTGGCCGTCGCCAGTCGCGTCGTAGTTCTCGATCCATTGCGCGATGTCATGGGCGCGTGTCGCCGTGGTGCCGATTTCGATCTGCAGGCGCCCGGAAGGCTGCAGGGTGAGATTGGAGCCGATGAAAAAACCGCGGCCGCCCTCCATGTCCCACTCGCGATTGCCGAAGAGGTTGACCCGCCACGTCTTACGGTTGTCGCTCTCCATGAAGTACAAAATGTTCGACCCCGGCGGCCGTAGAATCGGCGGTCCGCCGCGGTGTCGAGATCGTCGAACACGCCGAAGCTGTGGAAGGAATTGCCGCCGTCCCGGAACACTCCAGTAGCGATCGCGCCGACGTTCGAGGTCGATGTGCCGCGACGAATGTCTCGCTGCAGGCGGGCGACGTTGTACGACGTGCGGCTCCACCAGCCGCGCAACCTCCTGGCCCTGGAATGTGACCTTGGCATATTCGGCATCGGTCAGCGCCGAGAGTGCCCCATACGTCCAGCCCGAGGACCTGCGCGAGCGTAGGACTGGGACAGACCGCAACACCGGCCACGCCGAGGACGGCGACGGCGAGCCGGCTGCACACGAGTGGTCTGCGAACGCCTACTGCTGCGGGTTGCCGCGGCCGCGCTGTGGCGGGTTCTTGAGGGCTCGGTACTGGTTGATGCCGGCGTTGACCTTGAACTCGATTCCCATCTTGCCGATCTCTGCTGTGCCCTTCATCGGATCGCCGGAAACACCTGAATCCTGGGGACCACCCCAGGGCTTGATCTGATCCTTGCGCACGCCGGCTGGCTTCACGAACAACATCTGCGAGGTGTCGCTGATGCCGGCGTGGGCCCCCACCGTCGCGTCGTCGTAGCCAAAGGCGGCCTCCAGCCATGCACGATAATTGACGCGTCCCTGTTCGTAATAGTCGGTGAGCCCGAACACTTTCACGCCGGCGTCCTTCCATTCCTCGTTCAGCTTGTTCGCCACCGCGGTCATCCCGGCCTGGTTGCCGCCGCTATCGCCGATGAACAGGATTTCCTTGAAGCCGTGCACCTTGAGACTGCGGGCAGCGGCGTCGAGCAGCATGTCGTACGCGGGAGACGGCAACGTGATCGAACCCGGGTTCTGTCGATCGGGATCGCCTTCGGGCACGTACTGAATGATGGGCGCGACCAGGGTGTTCTTGAGCTTCCGCGCCATCTGATTGGCGGCATACGCCACGATGTAATTGTGCTTGCCGATCACCATGTGGTAGCCGTTCTTCTCGGTTCCACCGGTGGGGACGATGACCGTAGTCTTGCCGGCCTTCAATGCGTCGCGGGTCTCTTCCCAGGTGAGCTCGTCGATGAACACGGTGTCGGGAGCCGCCGTCGGCGTCTTGCTCGCGGGAGCGGTGTCCATTGTCGGCTCGAGCTTGCGGGCTTCTGCAGGCGCTCCACCTCGGCCGCCTCGACCCCCGCGGCCGCCGCCGCCGCCTTCTGGCGCCGCCGACGCCATGGCCGGAGCGTTGCCGGCCATCAAGCTCTTGATCTGAGCCAGGGCGTTGTTCACCTTGATGTCGAGAAACGCCTTGCCCAGCTCTGGCGTCGACTTGCCCTGGTTATTGCCGCTGACACCGTTATTCTCGTAATCGTTGCCGGTGAGCCGGTTCTTCCGAATGTGCTGCGGTTTGACGTAAAGCAATTCCGATGTGTCGAGGATGTTGGCGTGATTGCCGACCTGGTTTTCCGGCACGCCCAGGACCTTGGCCGCGTAGGTGTTCTGCTCGGCGTGCGACTTGGTGTAGTAATCGTCGATCCAGAACGCGCGGGCGTCGCTTCCCTTCCACAACTCGGTCAGTTTCTCGGCCGCCGTGCGCATGCCGGTGCGATTGCCGCCCGACTCGCCGATGAAGAGGACGGTTTTGAAGCCGCCCGATTTCAGGCTCCGGCCAGCCATTACCAGCAGGTCGACGAAACGGTCTTCCGGCAACGTGATGGTTCCCGGCTTGGCCATGTGGCCGCCGATGTTCTCCCAGCTGCCTTCCGGCACATAGGTCACAACCGGCGCGACCAGGGTCTTCCCCAGCGCGCGCGCAATCTTGTCCGCCGACCACTCCATCACGAACTTGTGCTCGCCATCGACCATGTGCGGGCCCTTTTGCTCCGTACCCGCGGTCCCCACGATGACCGTCGTCGTGCCCGCTTTGATCAGGTCGCGGACTTCCGCCCACGTCAGCTCCTCGATGAACACCGTGTCGGGCGGTTTGCCGGACGGTGCCGTGGCCGGAGCGTTGGCCGGACGCTGAGCGGTGCTCATCGTGGCGGTCAGTATGACGACGCAGAAGACAAGAAACGGGCGATGCTTCATAGCGCGGGTCTCCAGAGACGCACCAGCCTACACCGAAATAACTTGGCAATGTCTGCGGCGGTATAGGAGACTGCGCCGACACAGACTTGCAACCGCGACGCCCATTGTGGCCGGCGACGAGCGAGATTTCGACGCGCCTGAAGTTGGCGCGGCGCAGTCGAGTCGAATGGCCCCTGTTCGCAGCTTGTGGGCTCTTCCTCGCGGCCCTCGCCTTCGCCCTTCGACGCGTATTCCAGGACAACGACGGGACGCTCGTCTACAGCCTCGACGATGCGTATATCCACATGGCAATTGCGAAGAACATCGCGCAACACGGACTCTGGGGATGCACGCCGTTCCACTTCTCCTCTTCGTCGTCGTCACTGCTGTGGACGGCGCTGCTTGGCGTCGCCTATTTCCTGACCGGCGTACGCGACAGCACGCCGCTGATCTTGAACAGCGTCTTCGCCCTTCTGACGTTGGCGATCGCCGACCGTTATCTTGCGCGTTGGGGCGCTTCAGCAGGGCTGCGCGCGACGGCTTTGCTGGCGCTCGTCATTGCCGGCCCCTTGCCAGGCCTGGTGCTGCTTGGCATGGAACACATCCTTCACGTGCTGCTGACGATCTGGTTTGCCGGTGCCTCCATCGCTCTGCTGGCTGATTCGCGCCAAGAGCCCAGCGGGCGATCGATCGCGATGCTGTGCACCGTCGGCGCGCTGGTGGCGAGCTCGCGCTACGAGGGATTGTTTCTCATCGCCATCGTTGGCCTGCTCTTTATCGTTCGCGGCTGGTGGATGCGGAGCGCGATGCTGGTGGTGACGTCGACAGCTCCGACGGTGCTTTTTGGACTGTTCTCGATCGCCAACGGATGGATGTTCTTTCCGAACTCATTGCTCCTGAAGGCAGGAGGAGAGGACATCTCGCTGGTTACCGCTCTGTTGAAACCGATCGGACAAGTGGACGTGGCGTTTTTTGCCGACAACGATCCGCTCTTCCTTCTCGTTGTCGTTGGCATCGCCGGGGCGATTGTGCAGTGGAGGGACGGTCGAATCCTTTGGCGCCCGGCGGTGCTCGCGCCGCTCCTGCTGGCGTCGATGATCGTGCTGCACGGCCACTACACGTTCACGTCGATGTTCTGGGAATATCGCTACGCCGCATATTTGACGGCCTTTGGCGTGTTCGCGGCGGCCGTGCTCCTGACCGACTACTGGACCGCCGCGGCCAGCCGCACGGTCGCGATCGCGTCGTTTGCGCTGATCGCCGGGCTGCTCTGGTTCGTCGCCGACGTTCGCAATGCTCTGCTTACGACGCACGAAGTCACAGAGGCGGCGAGCAACTATGTGGGGCACGTCAAAGCCGCCCGCTTCCTGCAGCGGTACTACCCGAGCGCCACTGTCGTGGTGAACGATCTGGGCACCGTGACGTACTTCACCGATGCCCGGATCGTCGACATGTTCGGCCTCGGTGATATCGAGCCGATTGCGATTCGGCGGCGGCAGCACGGGGAGTACACGGCCGCCGACATCGCTCACTGGATCGCGCCGCTTCAGCCGCCAATCGCGATTCTGCAGATCGGATGGGGCTGGGTCGCGCCGCGGATTCCCAACGCCTGGGTTCGAGTGGCCGAGATCGAGCTGCCAGTCGCGGGCGAGTTCATCGGGTTCTTTGCGGTGAACCCGGCGGAGGCGGCAGCACTTCGCGCGCATGTGCAGGAATTCTACGGACCGCTCGCTGCGCGCGGCTATCATCTCCGCCTGTTGGGCGGTGAGTGACGAACGAAAAGGGGCCTGCCCCTTTTTCTTCAATTTGTCGGATTCGACGTCGCAGAAACTGCGCCATGTGATCCGGGAAATTGAAGAAAAAGGGGCAGGCCCCTTTCTCCACTCATCCCACAAGAGATTCGGTGAAGGGGCGCAAGATGTCCGACAGGCGCGCTTCAAAGCGCGCATACGAGAACTGCTCTCTCCAGCGCGCGTAACCCGCATTCCCCATTTGCTGACGGCGGGTTTCGTCCGTCAGCAGCGCAATCAATCGCTCCGCGAGCGTCTTGCGCTGGTCGGGATCGACCAGAAAGCCGGTCTCGCCGTCGACGACAATCTCGCAAGCGGCGTCGGCGGTCGAGGCCAGCACCGGCAGCCGATGACTCATTGCCTCGAGATAGACGAGACCGAAACCCTCGGCGCGCGACGGCATGGCAAAAGCCGCGGCCTTTTCGTAGAGCGCGTGCAGCGTGCCTTCGCCGACGCGTCCCGTGAACAGCACATGCTGCTCAACGCCCAGCTCCCTGGCCTTTGCCTGATACCTCGGCAGATCGTCACCCTGCCCCGCGATGACCAATTGCGCCGACGGAACACGGGTGACGACTTCCCGCCACACTTCGAGGAGCTGATCGTGACCTTTGTGCCTCTCGGCGCTCACCATCCGCCCGACCAGGAGCACGCTGGTGCCGCCAACCTTCGCGAGCAGATCCGGGTCGGGAGCCTCTCCAGCGGCAAGCGGCTGCTCGTCGAGGGCGAGATGACAGACGTGTATCGGCGGCAGGTCGGGGTGCAGCTGTTTGGTTCGCGCCGCTGTGTAGTGGGAATTGGCGATGAGAAACTCCGCATTCAGCAGCGCACGCTTGCGATGCACTGGCAGCGGGCGCCACACCTCGAGACTGTGCACGAACACGGCATAGGGGGATCGAAACGCCGCTGGGACCAGCACCTGTGGACGGGCGATGCCGAGGTGATCGAACAGAATCCACGCCGGCCGTTCCGCAAGCTGCGTCGACACCAGCGCCCGGCCAAATGCGAGCCGCGTGGCGAACGTCAGCTCGGTGGAGTTGCGCGGGAACAGTGACAGTCGACGGCAGGCGCCCGCAGTGATCGCCTGCGTGGCACGCCACAGCAGCTCCGACACCCGCGCGACGCCGCCGTGCGGCTCGCCTTCGGTCAGAGTGCAGACCAGCGGCTCACCGATCATGGCTCGTCGGCTGGCAGATCCTCTTCCGTCAAGGGCAGCAGGTCGTCCGGCACGGGGCGCTCGGTGAGAACGGCGGGCGCCTCGAACCCCAGCTGGTGCGCCATCTCTTCAATCTTCGGCAGGTCGCTCAGATCGTTCAAGCCAAAGCGGATCAGGAATTCCTTGGTGGTGCCGTAGAGAAACGGACGGCCGATCACATTCTTCCGACCGACGATCTTGATGAGGTGCCGCTCGAGCAGCGTCGTCAGCACCCCCGATGCGCTCACGCCGCGGATTTCGCCAATCTCGGCGGCGGTCACCGGCTGCTTGTAGGCAATGACCGACAGCGTTTCGAGCGAGGCGACGGTGAGCTTCGACGACGAGCGCTCGTGAAACAGGCGGCGTACCCAGTCGTGCAGTTCGGCGCGCGTCGTGATCTGATAGCCACCGGCCACCTCTACCAGGTGCAAGCCGGCGCGATCGGCATAGTCGGCCTTGAGCGCGTTCAGCGCCGCCAGGACGTCCTCCTTGGGCTCATCGTTGAGCAGGCGATACAGCATCTTCGGCGTCAGCGGGTCTGGCGACGCAAATACCAGCGCCTCGATGATCGCCTTCAGTTGCTCGAGCGCCATCTTGGGCGGCGCTTCCGAGGCGTCAGCCGCAGCCGCCGCCTCGCTCTCAACGTAGACACCGTCGGTTACCGAGGGTGGCTGAGTCGAAGTGGCTGCCGCCTCTTCCGTTTCCGCCTCCCGGTTCCCGGGTCCCGGATCCTGGTCGCTCATTTCTTCTCCGTCTGCGGCGCGTGATGCGCCCGGTATTCATCCTCGGGGTCCAGAATCGGATGCGGCGCATCCACCGGACGGGCGCGCTTGTAGAGGCGAATCGGACCGCCGGCGCCGGCCTGGTAGACGCGAATCAGCTTGAGCCGGATCATCTCGAGCATCGCCAGGAAGGTGACGATCACGTCGGCTCTCGTCGCCAGGTCTTCGAACAGGTCGGTGAAACCGCAGGCCTCGGTCTCCGAGAGGCGCCCCAGTAACTGCTCGATGCGCGCCTCGACCGAAATCTGCTCGCCAGGAATGGCAATCGGCGGCCGCTCGCGCACGCGTTCGAGCACGAGCTTGAAGGCCGAGAGCAGGCTGAACAGATCGACCTCGATCTCGGGCTCGTAGTCTTCGCCGGCAATGGCCTCGATCCGCGAATCCGGACGCCCCCACTGCGCGCTGCGCAGCGCCTCACGGTCGTGCAGCACGTCGGCTGCGGCCTTGAACGTCTGATGCTCGAGCAGCCGCCTGACCAGTGCGTCGCGTGGATCCTCGTCCTCGGCGGCGTCGCCCGCCGCGGTCTCGGGTCGAGGCAGCAGCATCCGGCTCTTGATGTGGATCAGAGTCGCCGCCATGACCAGAAATTCGCTCGCCAGATCGAGATTGAGCTCCTGCAACAGGTTCAAATACTCGAGGTACTGCTTGGTGATCAGCGAGATGGGAATGTCGTAGACGTTGATCTGGTGCTTCCTGATGAGATGCACCAGCAGGTCCAACGGACCCTCGAACGACTGCAGCTTGATCGTGATCGCGTCGAGCTGCGACTCAAACGGCTCGTCTGGCGAAGCGGCGTTTGCCGGAATCTCAGAACTCATTGTCAATAGCGCAGCTTCACCGCGTCGCGCACGCGCTCCATCGTCGCGGCCGCTTCACGCTGCGCCTTGCGCGAGCCTTCGACGAGCACTTCGCGGAGGTAGCCAGGCCGCGCCAACGCCTGCTGACGGCGCTCGCGGATTGGCTGCAACAGGGTGTTGAGCGCGAGTGCGAGCTTGGTCTTCACCTCGACGTCGCCGACCCGGCCTTCGCGGTAGCGCGTCTTCAGATCGTCAACCTCGGCGGTATTCGGGTTGAACGCGTCGTGATACATGAACACCGGATTGCCCTCGACGGTCCCCGGAATATCGGCGCGGATCCGCTTGGGATCCGTATACATCTGCCGCACCTTCTGCTGAACGCTCTTTTCGTCGTCCGACAGATCGATGGTGTTGTTGTAGCTCTTGCTCATCTTGCGGTTGTCGAGCCCCGGGAGCCGAGGCGTGGGCGTCAGCAGCGACTGCGGCTCGACGAACGTCTCGCCGTAGAAGTGGTTGAAGCGGCGAACCACTTCGCGCGCCAGCTCGAGGTGCGGCACCTGATCGTCTCCGACCGGCACCCAGTGCGCGTTGTAGACGACCACGTCGGCGGTCTGGAGCAGCGGATACCCGAGGAACCCGATGCTCGAGAGATCGCGATCGCTGAGCTGTTCGAGCTGTTCCTTGTAGGTCGGCACGCGCTCGAGCCACGGAATGGGCGTCACCATCTGCAGCAGCAGGTAGAGCTCGGCGTGCTCGGGCACCATCGATTGGACGAAGAACGTGCTCTTCTCGGGATCGAGCCCGACACCGATCCAGTCGGCAATGTTGTCGAGCGCGGTCTCGACGATGGCGCTCGTGTCGGCGTAGTTGGTCGTCAACGCGTGCCAGTCGACCACGCAGTAGAAACAGTCGTATTGCGCCTGCAGTTTGACCCAGTTCTGGAGGGCCCCAACCAGGTGTCCAAGGTGCAGCTTGCCGGTCGGGCGCATCCCCGACATCACGCGTTGCCGTCTGTTCATGTCCTGCGTCAAAGAAGCCACCTCAGGATGGCGATCTGCACCGGCCTCGTGATCGCCGAGAGGATGCCGCTCAGCATCAGTGCGTAGAGCAGAAGAAACCCGTACGGGCGCAGGCGCTCGATCGCCGAACCGGCCTCGTGTGGGAGCAGGCCAATCAGCACATTCCCACCGTCCAGCGGCGGCACCGGCACCATGTTGAACACCGCGAGCAGGACGTTGATCCAGACAAACAATGTGATCGTCGCGGCGACGATGCCCTCGGGCGCGACGGTTAGAAGGGCCGCGCCGGCAACGGCCAGAACCAGGTTGCTGATCGGGCCAGCGGCCGCGATCAATGCGAAGTCGCGCTTCGGCGAGCGGAGATGCCGCGTGTTCACCGGCACCGGCTTCGCCCATCCGATCAACGGCGCGCCAGTCGAGAGCGCGAGAAGCGGGAAGAGCAACGTGCCGATGGGATCGATGTGTGCAACCGGATTCAAGGTCAGCCTGCCGAGCAAGCGTGCCGTCGGATCGCCCAGCCAGTTTGCCGTCCATGCGTGCGCCGCCTCGTGAAAGGACAGCGACGCAATCAGTACAGCGACTTGGATCAGGATTTCGACGAGGTCTGACGGAGTCAAAGGACCCTTAAAAATATCACGGGTTCGCCGCGAAGTAGGCGATCACCGCATCCGCGGCTTTGAGTCCGACCACGGCGCTCAGCTCTTCGCGCGTCGCGCGGCGGACCCCGGCCAGACTGCCAAACGCGGTCAGCAGGGTCTTGCGCCGGCGCACGCCGATGCCGGGCACGTCGTCGAGCGCCGATCGCAGGTCGCGCCTGGCGCGCGACTGGCGGTGAAAGGTGATGGCAAAGCGATGCGCCTCGTCGCGAATCCGCTGCAACAGCCGCAGCGCAGCGCCGTGCGAGGCAAACGCAATCGGCTCGGATCGATCGCGCGTGAAGACCAGCTCCTCTTTCTTGGCCAGGCCGACCGCGACGAGATTCGACAGCCCGACCTTCTCGAGCGCGGTGTAGGCGGCATTCAACTGGCCTTTCCCGCCGTCGATGACGATTAGATCGGGAAACGGCCCTCCGGCTTCGAGCACGCGGCTGTAGCGCCGGCGCACGACCTGTTCCATGGCGGCGAAGTCGTCGAGAAACCATCCGCCTTCGCGGGCCGCATCAGGCGAGCTTCGGCGGGACAGGCTGCCATCAAGCTCTGACCCTCGGATCTTGAACTTCCTGTATTCGCTCGGGCGCATGCGGCCCTCAGCACAGACGACCATCGACGCGACGGTCTCGCTCCCCTGAATGGTCGAGATGTCGAAGCATTCGATGCGGCGCGGGAGTGCGGTGAGGCGCAGCGCCGATTGCAGGCTTTCGAGCGCCTCGTAGTTGGCGGTCGCGTTGCCGTCGAACTTGGTTCGATAGGTCAGCGCGGCGTTGCGGCGTGCCAGATCGATCAATCCTTTCTTGTCGCCGCGTTGTGGCACCACCAGCCGCACTTTTCTACCGACGCGACTCGACAGCCACGATTCGAGCAACTCCTGTTCGGCGACCTGAACCGGCAAGTGGATTTCCGGCGGCGGCGACTGCTCCTGGTAGAACTGCTGCACCGCGGCCTCGAGCACCTCGGCCTCGCTGGCGACGTGCTCCTGCGCGTCCGAGACGAATTCGATGCGATCGGCGACGCGGCCGCTGCGCACCAGGAACACGTGCACGACGCTGCCCTGAGCGCCCAGCTTGACGCCAAAGACGTCGCGGTCGCCGAGCTCGTTGGACGCCATCTTCTGCTGCCGCTCGCGCACCGCCTGCACCGTCCGCATCGCATCGCGCAGCTGCGCCGCCTGCTCGAATCGCTCCTCGGCAGCGGCGTCCACCATGCGCTCGTGCAGCTGGTCGGCCAGCTCCTGGTTGCGCCCTTCGAGAAACAGCTTCGTATCCGCAACCGCGACGGCATACTGCTCCGCGCTGCAGATCACCGCCACGCACGGCGCCAGACAGCGCTTGATGTCGTACTCGAGACAGGGGCGCGCGCGCTGGCCGGTGATCACCTCGTTGCAGGAGCGGATGCCGAACAGCTTGTGGGTCAGGCTCATCGTCCGCCGCGCAAACTTCGCCGGCAGCAACGGCCCGGCGTAGACGTTGCCGTCGCGCTCCACGGAACGGGCGACCAGCACACGCGGAAACGCCTCGGTCGTCGTCAGCTGCAGGTACGGATAGTTCTTGTCGTCGCGCAGCAGGATGTTGTATTTCGGCTGGCGCTGCTTGATCAGGTTGTTCTCGAGGGCCAGCGCTTCGACTACCGAGTCGGTGACGATGACCTGCAGGCGCGCGATCTCGTCGAGCAGCGCGTCGCGTTTGGGATCCGAGCCATAGAGTCCCAGATAACTGCGCACACGATCCCTCAGCGCGCGCGCTTTGCCGACATAGATCGTGTCGCCCGCGTCGTTCAGATAGAGATAGACGCCTGGTTGTTCAGGCAGTCGCGAGATCTGTTCCTTGAGATCGGAGATAGGCATCAGCTACGCTTAGGCCCACTTTCATTATGACGGTCACAGGCGCCATCGGCGCCGTTTGTATGTTTCCGCTGCGCCTGATCATCAGCGCATCGGTCGCCCTCGGAATTCATCCCAACACACTCACTCTCATCGGCGTCCTGGTCAACGTGCTGGCGGCGTGGGCACTCGCGCAGGATCGCTTCGTCCTTGCCGGCGTGATCATGATCGTCGCCAATATCTTCGATTTCATCGACGGCAAGGTCGCGCACCTCACCGGCAAGCAATCGGCGTTTGGCGCGTTCTGGGATTCGACGCTCGATCGCTTCTCGGATCTCGCGCTCTTCACCGGCCTGATCTGGCTGTATTCGACGCTTGGACGCGAGGGCTATGTCCTGATCGCCACGCTCGCGCTGATCTTCTCGATCATGACCAGCTACGCGCGGGCACGCGCCGAGTCGCTGATCGAGAAATGCAAAGTCGGATTCATGGAGCGGCCGGAGCGCATCGTCCTCTTCATGATCGGCGCCTTCACCGATCGCATGGCCGGCGTGCTCCTCGTGATCCTCGTGCTGTCGATCGTCACCGTCGCCAACCGCATTTACTACACGTTTCTCGCACTCAATCGCCTGCCGATGCCGTCGACCGACGGCGTCGCCGGCACGTTCTGGCGGTTTTTCTTCTGGCGCGACGAGCGGGCGACGATCCCCTACGATCTGTGGGTAATCGCCATTCTCGCGTTTGTCTGGCTCACGCCACCCGACTGGCTGAAGGATCCGACGGCCCACGGCATGGGCCTGGCCGGCTGGCTCTCACGTTAAGACGCCTTGCGCTTCTTCGCGGCCGCCGGTTTGGCGACCGATTTGATGTTCGTCGCCTTGCGCTCGGTGTCGGCGACCTTGGCGGTCTTTTTCCGTCCGGAGCTGACCTGATCCAGGCTCTTGCGTAAGGCTTCCATCAAATCGACGACCTTGGGCGGGGCCACTTCCTCCGGCGCGACAATCTCCTCGCCGGCCACCTTGGCGTCGATGATCGCGCGCAGGCCTTCCTTGTACTCGTCCTTGTAGTCCTTGAGGTCGAGCTCGCCTTCGATGCTCTCGATCACTTGGCGCGCCAGCTTCATTTCGGCCGGGTTCACCTTGCCGCGCACCTCGCGCAGCTCCTCGATTTGATCGATGGTCCGGATCTCGGCGGCGTGATGCAGCGTGTACATCACCATGCCCTGCTTGTGCGGCTTGACGGCCACCAGATACTCGCGGCCGTGGATCGCACACTTGCCGATGCCCGCCTTGCCCTGCATCCCTTCACGCATCACCGAGTATGCGTCGGCAGCCATCGGACCCTCCGGCGCCAGGTAATAGGCCTTGTCGACGTACATCGGATCGATCGAGTCTTCGCTCGTGAACTGCACGAGGTTGATCACCTTGGTCGATTCGGTCTTCACTTTGGCGATGTCTTCGTCGCTGATCACGACCCAGCGGCCCTTCTCGAACTCGTAGCCCTTCACGACTTCCGCGGACGTGATCTCGCGCTCACACTTCGGGCACCACTTCTTCTGCTGAATCTTGGTTTGGCATTCACCGTGAAGCTGGTTGAACGACAAAGTGGCGGCCGATTCCGTGGCCGGGTAGACCCGAACCGGAATGTTGACCAGGCTGACCTTGATGTAACCCTTCCACGTCGGCCGTGCTGCCATGGTGCGTCTCCTTCGCTTGTCGCTGGTCGATCGTCGGTCGTCCGGACCCGGCAGTTGGTATCGACTGGCGATTACCGACCACCGGCCGCCGATGTCTGTTCATTCCTATACTGACTCGCGGGCGTCGTGACCGCCAAGGTGCAACCCCGGACCATCGCCCACCTCGATGGCATGGCTGCCGATCTTCTCCCGCAGCAGCCGCCGGACTTCGCCCAGGTACGGTCCCGGAACCAGCAGCCGGCGTGCCAGACTCTTGGTCCGCGAAGCCAGAATGAGCGTCTGCGCTTCGGCGGTCTTCCACGTCAAGCCGCCAATCTCCACGTAGCGCATGAATCCACTGTCGGTCCAGATGCCGTCCTCGTACAGGCCGCGTCCGATGCGGGTCGACAGCGGCAGCAGATAACCGTAGTAGGCGAACATCATCGCCACCCCAAACACGGATGCCGCGGGCCGTGGCACCACGAACACCGTGACGAACAGCAGAATGCCCAAGGCGACCCCGATCGCCAGGCTCATCGCGTAGTACGGCGGCTTACGGGGCGGCCAGACGAGAATCGCTTTCGGCCGGCGCCGGATCCACTGAATCAGCTCCGAGGCGACGCGGGTGTTGACGATCACAAACAGCAACCCGAGGCCGAGCAAGGCGTAACGCAAGAGCCCGGTCAGCTGCTCGGCGGTCATAGCGTCGGATCAAAGCACCGCCGGCATCGCGCCTCGTAGGTCCCCTGCGCGCCAAGCAGGACGCGATCGTGGCTGTGGACGAGCCGCTGCGTATGGTTTGCCGGATTGCCGCACACCATGCAGATGGCCCGGGTTTTGGTGATGTACTCGGCGATCGCCAGCAACTGCGGCATCGGTTCGAACGGCTTGCCAAGGTAATCCTGGTCCAGTCCCGCCACAACCACTCTGACACCACGGGCCGCCAGTTGGGTCGCAACCGCCGGCAGTTCGGAGTCGAAGAATTGCCCTTCGTCGATCCCGAGCACTTCCGTTTCAGGCCTGACCTTCGCGAGCAGCTCCTTCGCCGTTGCTGCGGTGTCCGAGGGAATCCGCAGCTCGTTGTGCGACACGATGTGGTCTTCCGAATAGCGGGTGTCGACGGCCGGCTTGAAGATCTGGACGTGCTGCCGGGCGATCTGCGCCCGGCGCAAGCGCCGGATCAGCTCCTCGGTCTTCCCGCTGAACATGCTGCCGACGATGACTTCGATCCAGCCGGTCGCCGGCGTCCGAACGACATCCATTGGGGGCTACGCTCGCGCCTGATACTCTCCGGTCACGGTGTTGACGCGAATCACGTCGCCTTCGCCAATGAACGGCGGGACCTGGATGATGACGCCGGTCTCGAGCGTCGCGGGTTTCATCTGATTGGTGGCGGTCGCGCCTTTGATGGCCGGGATGGTCTCGATCACCTTCAGATCCACCGTCTGTGGCAGCTCGATGCCGACCGGGCGTTCGCCGTAGAACTCTACGCGGATGTTCATCTCCGGCTTCAGAAATCCGACCATTTCGCCGAGATCGTCAGCCGAAATCTGAACCTGCTCGTAGCTCTCGGTATCCATGAAGTGATACCCGTTGCCGTCGTTGTAGAGGTACTGCATCTCCTTTTCGTCGAGGGTCGCCCGTTCGACGAGGTCTTCCGATCGCAGCTTCTGCTCCGATTGCGATTGCGTGCGCAGGTTCCGCATTTTCACCCGGACGAAGCCGCGCAGATTTCCGGGGGTGACGTGTTGGCGGTCGAAGATGCGGTAGAGCTCGTTGTCGATCTTGACAATCATGCCCTTGCGCAGCTGGGTTGCGAGCAGCGTATCTGCCATAAAGCCTTTGAAATCAGTTAGTAGAACCTGTCGAGTTTAGCACACGGCCTGTGGCCAAACCAGTCGTGCTACGATGCTTTTGTTGTGGCGTTTGCGCGCTGGGACCCGTACCGCGATCTGATCCGGCTCGAACGGCTGGCCAGCAGCGGCGCTCAAGGATGGGCACCCGCTGTCGATCTATGCGAGACCGCCGCCGCCTTCATCCTCACCGCTGAGCTGCCCGGGCTCACGCGGGAACAGATCAAGATCGAAGTCTTCGACGGCCGGTTGACGCTGCACGGACGGCGCGACGCGCGCATTCCCTGCGAGCGGTATCACCAGGTCGAACGCGGACATGGCGAGTTTCACCGCAGCTTCATTCTGCCGCAGCCGGTGGACATCGAGGGTATCGTCGCAGACTTGTCGGACGGCGTACTGACCATCTCCGTCCCCAAGATTCCCGCCGCCGGGCCTCGCCGCGTTTCGGTGACATGATCGAGACGCGTGAGCGGCAGACCCACAGGGTCGTCGATCACCTGCCGGTCACGTTGGGCCTCTCATGATTAGACGCTTTTCGCTCGTCAGCCTGCTGTTTGTCAGCGGTCTGATCGTCGGCCTGGTGCTGTCGGGCCGCGGCGCCGATCGCGACGATGTGCTCGCGCTCAAGGCCCCAGCGCTGAACGATCAGGCCTCGCCGGCGCCGAGCTCGACGCCGGCAGGCGGCGGTCCAGACTTCACGAGGGTCGCCGCCCAAACGGTGAAAGCGGTGACCAATATCTCGTCGCTCCAGCGCCGAGCGCAGCAGTACTCACCGTTCGCCAACGATCCGTTTTTTCAGTACTTCTTCGGCGACCAGGGCGACATGTTCGGCCGCAATCGCTACGAATCCAGCCTGGGATCGGGCGTTGTCATCTCGCCGGATGGACTGGTCGTCACCAACAACCATGTCATTGGCGAAGGCGTCGCAGAGGTCACGGTCTCAATCGATCGGCGCGAGATGCCGGCCAAGATTGTCGGCGTCGACCCGTCGACCGACCTGGCGCTCTTGAAGGTGGACGCGACAAACCTGCCGGTCATTCCGTGGGGCGATTCGTCCAAGCTCAAGGTCGCCGAGTGGGTGATGGCGGTCGGCACGCCTTTCTCCCTCAGCCAGACCGTCACACTTGGCATCGTCAGTGCGCTCGGCCGCAGCAATATGGGCATTGCCGCATACGAGGATTTCATTCAGACGGATGCGGCCATCAATCCGGGCAATTCGGGCGGGGCGCTAATCAACATTCGCGGCGAGCTGATCGGAATCAACACGGCGATCTTTTCCCAGAGCGGCGGGTATCAGGGCATCGGCTTCGCCGTGCCCAGCAATCTCGTGCGCCGGGTAATCGACGACTTGACCAAGTTCGGCCAGGTTCGGCGCGGCTCGATTGGCTATGTCGAGGTGGCGCCGCTGACGTCGCAGCTGGCCGACGAGCTACGCGCGCCCAAGACCGACGGGGTGGTTGTGACCCAGATGTCGCGGCTGTCGGCGGCCTACAAAGCCGGCCTCGAGCCTGGCGACGTGATTCTGGAGGTGAACGACCAGCCCATCGTCGATCCCTCCCAGTTCGTTCGACTGATCTCCGACAGCACAATCGGCTCGACCATCCGCATCCAGGTTCTAAGAGACGGGCAGCGGCGCACGCTGCGCATTCCGATCGAAGCGCAACAGGCGCGCCCGCGGCAACGCCGCTGAGCGATTCTTCACGCGCCGATGCAGAGTGCGACGGGTCCGCTCACGCTGCCAGCCAACACCCTTGAAGTCGTTCTGGCGCTGAGCCTCGTGCTCACCGCCGCTCTGGGTGCATCCCTCGCCGCCGGCAGCCTGACCCGCCGGCTTCTGGCGGGCATTCATGGCGACCGCCCTCACACCGAGCCTTTCGTCCGCGCCACCGTCAAGGTCGTCGGGCGGATGGTGTTCGCCCTGGTCGCCTTGGTCCTGACGTTCCCCGCGCTGGATTTCGCTGGGGTGAACATCGATATCGGCCTGCAGGGCAACGACCTGGTGCGTTGGGCCTCGAACGCCGGCCTGCGCATCGGCCTCATCGCCGCGTTCGCCTACGCCGCGACGCGGCTGGCCACATCGGTGGTCAATCGCGCCGAGCTGGAAATCGCACACGGTTCGGGACCGCTGGCGTTCGAGCGCCGCAAGCGCGCACAGACGCTCGGCGGTACCTTCAGACGCTTCGTCTCGGCGCTCGTGTGGACGACAGCCGTGCTGATGATGCTGCGGGAGATGGCCGTCGACATCACTCCCGTGCTGACCGGCGCCGGCATCCTCGGGCTTGCGGTCGGCTTCGGCGCACAGACGCTGGTGAAAGACGTCATTTCCGGCATCTTCATCATCGCGGAAGATCAGGTGAGGGTCGGTGATATCGCGGTCATCAATGGCGTCAGTGGGGTCGTCGAACAGATCAATCTGCGAACGATCGTGCTGCGCGACGCCGAGGGCGTTGTCTACACCATCGCCAACGGTGAGATCCGCTCCCTGGCCAACCGCACCAAGGACTTTTCGTACTACGTGATCAATCTCGGCATCGGCTATGACGAAGACACCGACGACATCGTCAGCGCCGTCCGTGAGACCGGCGATGAATTGATGAAGGATCCCGCGTTCGCCATCAACATTCTCGAACCGCTCGAGATCATGGGCGTCGATGATTTCCAGGCCTCGCAGGTGACGTTGCAGTTTCGCATCAAGACAGTGCCGCAGAAGCAGTGGCAGGTGGGACGAGAGCTGCGGCGCCGGGTCAAGAAGGCGCTGGATGCCAAAGGCATTCGCATGCCCTCACCGAAGATGGAGGTCACTCTTCGCAGGGAGCTGGGCGGAGACAGAGGCAAGAAGAGCGAAGAAGGAACCAGCTAGTTGCCAGAGACCGAGCGATGTCCTGCGACGGACACGCGCCACGGCTTCTCGGTTCCGACGCGCAGTCCGATGCGGCCGTCCCAGACCAGCTTCCCCACCTTGACGTTGCGGTCCTCAATCACAATCGGCCCGCGCGACAGGTCGCACAGGTTATCGGCGAGCGTAATCCCCAGTGCTCGTGAGAGATTGCCCGGGCCGCGGCAGAGATCGTGATCGGGCACGGCGGATTTGCCCTTGCGCCACGGAGCGGCGGCGCGCCGCCGGCGCATGGCCGCGAGCCCGTCAATCGGCTCCAGTGCGCGAATCAATACCGCAGCGGGAAACCCATCGGATTCGGTGACGGCATTGGTGAGGTAGTGGAGCCCGTAGTTCAAATAGACGTAGGCATGCCCAGGCGGCCCATACAGCGGCGCATTCCGGCTGGTTCGACCGACAGCCGCGTGGCAGGCGGGGTCGTCTTCCCCGATATAGGCTTCGACTTCGACGATGATGCCGGCAGCGCTGGATTGCCTCGAGCGCCGAACCAGCACCTTGCCGATGAGGTCCCGCGCCACCTCCAGCGTGGGGCGTGCGTAGAATTCCGACCCGAGAATCACTGAACCGTGGTGCCGAGCTCCGCGAGATACCACCGCGCCTGCATGCGCCGATTCTTGTCCGAAAGCGCCTGCTGAAGAACCGCCGACGATCCGTCTCGCAGCATCCGCTCGCGTGCAAAGGCGACAGCCAGCGCCGTGACGTCGTTACCCTCTGACCATTTGTCGGTCACGAGCACTTTGACGATGTCGGTGATCGAGGCATCGCCGATGCGCGCCAGTGCTTCGAGCGCGCCGCCGGCCAGGACCCGTTTTTTGTTCGCGCGGTAGAAGTTGTATCGCTCGGTCAACGACGGGACCGCTCGCGGTTCGCGCAGCAGGCCGAGCGAATCCATGGCCGCCAGCTGCTCCCTTTCATCGTCGCCGTTGAGCATCGCGAAGAGCGCGTCAATCAGCCCGGTGGGGCGAGGCGCAGTCGGTGCGCCGACCGTCAGCGGCATGGCAAAGACGCGCCCGGCAACGCGCGCGCCGGCAATCCGCGACTTGCGGTTGGCGGACACGATCATCTGGACGAGGCTTTCGCCGGCGGCGGTCAATTCGGCGGCCGGGACGCTGCGTCCGTATCGGCCACTGAGAATCCCGAACGTGTATGCCGCCTTGATTTGATCGGCCCCTTTGTCGCTCAGCAGCACGGCCAACGGCACCGCAAAGGCTCCGGCCTGAGTTGGAATGGTCGGCAGCGAGCCCTCGTCGAACGATCCCTCCGGGCCGCGATCGGACGGCATGACGCCGTGACGCGTGAGAACATCGACGAGCATGTCTTGCGCTGACGCGGTCTGCGCGCCAAGAAGACAGACCAGCGTGAGCGTCGTCGCCCGCAGCGGTTGAAACATTGACGGTGAAATTCTGATCATCGTGCGACAGTCTGCAGCAGTTTTCCTGACGAGAGAACCTCTCGAAGGTATCGGCCGGTGTGAGACTCGGGCACATACGCAACCTGCTCAGGAGTGCCCATGGCGAGGACGCGTCCGCCGTCCTCTCCGCCTTCCGGCCCCAGATCGATCACCCAGTCGGCGGTCTTGATGACGTCCAGGTTGTGTTCGATGACGAGCAGCGTGTGGCCGGCCTCGAGCAGCTTGCGGCACGCGACCAGGAGCTTGGCGATGTCGTCGAAGTGCAGGCCGGTGGTCGGTTCGTCCAGGATGTAGAGCAGCCGCTCGCCGGTGTTGGCGGAGAGATGCGCGGCAATCTTGATGCGCTGGGCCTCGCCGCCCGACAAGGTCGTCGCCGGCTGACCGAGGCGCAGATAGCCAAGGCCAATCTCATCCAGAACCTGCAGGCGGCGCAGAACTTTTGGCGTGCCGGCGAAGAACGTGATCGCCTCGCGTACCGTCAAGTCGAGCACCTGCGTAATGTTCCTGCCGCGGTAGCGCACTTCGAGCACCTGCGATTTGAAGCGCTTGCCGTCGCACTGCTCGCACGGCACGAAGACATCGGCGAGGAACTGCATCTCGACCCGTACTTCGCCTTCGCCCTGGCACGCTTCGCACCGTCCTCCGGGGACGTTGAAGGAGAAGTGACTGGGTGACAGTCCGCGCGATTTGGCGTCCTTGGTCTCGGCGAACAGCTCGCGAATCGGATCGAACGCCTTCAGGTAGGTGACGGGATTGGAGCGCGGCGTGCGGCCGATCGGCGTCTGGTCCACCAGCACGACGTCGGTGACGTATTCGTGGCCTTCGAGCCGCTGATGCGCACCGACTTTGCGATCCCAGTCCCCCTTTGCCCGCTTGAGTGCGGCGTAAAGCACGTCGTGCACGATGGTGGACTTGCCCGATCCGCTGACCCCGGTCACACAGGTGAGCGCGTTCAGCGGTACTTCGATATCGACGCCCTTGAGGTTGTGCTCGCGCGCTCCGAAGAGCCGGATGCGCTGGGGCGTTCCGCGCCGGCGGGTCGCCGGTACCGGAATGTTCAACTCGCCGCGGAGATACTTTGCGGTCAACGAGCGCGGCTCCTGCAGCAGCCCCTGCAGGGTGCCCGAGAATACGACGCGGCCGCCGTGCTCCCCGGCGCCGAGGCCCATATCCACCACGTAGTCGGCGACGGCAATCATGTCGGCGTCGTGCTCGACGACCAGCACCGTGTTGCCCTGATCGCGAAGCTGGCGCAGGATGTCGATCAGCCGCTGACTATCGCGGGTGTGCAGTCCGATGGACGGCTCGTCGAGGACATAGAGCGTCCCCACGAGGGAGGCTCCAAGCGACGTCGCCAGGTTGATGCGCTGGGCCTCGCCGCCCGACAGCGTGGACGACAAGCGGTCGAGCGTCAGGTAGTCAAGACCGACGTCGCGCAGGAATCCCAGCCGGCGGCGAATCTCCTGCAAGACCTTGTCGGCAATCGCCGCTTCCTTCTCTGTCAGTTGCAGATTCGCGATGTATTGCTCCGCCTCGCGAACGGTCAGCGCCGATGCTCGATCGATGGTCACGCCGCCGACCTGAACGTCCCTTGCTTCGCGGCGCAGGCGAGATCCGCCGCAGTCCGGACACGTCAGATAGCCGCGATACCGGCTCAGAAAGACGCGAACGTGGACTTTGTATTTCTTCCGCTCGAGCCAGCGGAAGAAGCCGCGGATACCCTCGAAGTCCTCGCCATCGCCGTCGACGACGAAGGCGACTTCCTCGGGTGTCAGATCGCGCCACGGCAGATCGAGACGGACGCCTCGAGTCTTGGCCGCGCGTTTCAACTCGGCGAGCTGCGCCCGATAGTGCGGCTTGGTCCACGGCTCGATCGCGCCCTGGTTGATGGACTTCGCCGAATCGGGAACGACGAGATCCAAATCCAGCTCGATCACGTTGCCAAACCCGTGACACGTCGGGCACGCGCCGAACGGGTTGTTGAACGAGAACAGCCGCGGCTGCGGGTCTTCGTACGGGATGCCGCAGGTCCGGCATTCGAAGCGTTCCGAGAAGACGTGCCACACCGGCCGTTCCGTCGAGTCAGCCGGCAGTTGAACCGCCCAAGCCGCTCCGCCGCCTTCGGCGTAGGCGGTCTCAATCGAATCGGTAAGGCGGGTTCGCATGTCGCCTTCCAGGCGCACGCGATCGACCACGACACGGAGCACGGCTTGCCGCTTCAATGTCGCCTCATCGACATCGTCAAAGGTCAACGCCTGATCGCCGATCAACAGGCGGCCGAAGCCTTTGCGCCGCAGCGTATCGATGAGCGCGGCAGGGCCCTCCGGAGCGCTGAGCCCTTCGAGCCCTGGCGTCTCGGGTTCGGCCGGCTCGGGGCTGTCGGCGCCTGGCTCATCAGCCGTGGCTTCCGTTTGTCCATCGAGCACCATCAGGTCGAATCCGAGCAGCAGTCGCGTGCCTTCCGGCAACGCCGTCAGCCGTGAGGCGACCACCTCGGCCGTCTCGCGGATCACCTCCTGCCCGCACTTGCGGCAAATGGTGCGTCCGACACGGGCATAGAGCAGCCGCATGTAGTCGTGAATCTCGGTGACCGTGCCCACGGTCGATCGCGGATTGCGAACGCTGTTTTTCTGACGGATGGCAATCGACGGGCAGATGCCGTCGATGCGGTCGACATCCGGCTTTTCCATGCGCTCGAGAAACTGCCGCGCGTAAGCCGACAGCGACTCGACGTAGCGGCGCTGGCCTTCGGCGTAGATTGTGTCGAAAGCAAGCGACGACTTGCCTGAGCCGCTCACCCCCGTAAACACGATGAGCTGCCCGCCGGGCAGGGTCACATCAATGTTCTTGAGATTGTGCGTGCGGGCGCCGCGAATGACGAGCGTAGGGACTTCTGCGGGCGGCGGCATTTGAAGAGTAAGGGATTAGGCGCGGCCTGCAACCGCGCCCGTAACCCTCGATATTACTCTTCAGTGCGCCAGACGTTCAACGCCGGCGGCGATGTGTTTGCCGTCCGACTCTCAGGAACACGTGCGGAACCGGAAGAATTTCGACGGATGCCCGTTCTGCCCGGTCGTCACCGTGGCCGTGTTGCCGGCGGTATCGGTCACGGTCAGCGTGACCACCACTTCGCCAACGGCGCCGGACGCAGATGAGCCGGGCAAACCGCAGGACTCTGTGATGACGAGCTGATCGCTTCCGCCAGATTGATTCCTGGTCTTGGTCGTGCTGCCGTCGTTGTAGACCGCACTCCACGTGTAATTCGCAATGCCTTCAGGCAGGAACGTGAGCGCCTTGAAGATGCACTGCTGTGACGGCAGAACGATGTCGCATTCCGAAGTCTCGCCCGTCTGTTTGTTGAAGTCGAACAGCTGGACATTGACCAGGAAGCTGCCGGCACCAGCCTGTTCGACAACGACTTCAGTCGATCCGCCCTCCCACTCGACAAGGATGGTTCCGCGCCTGGCCTGGCCGGTGTTGGCGTCGACGGTAAATGTGAGCGGGCCCGAGAATGTGCCCGAGTTGGTGACCAGCTTGATGAACGACGACTGGCTCTTGGCGGTCCAATCGCACACGCCCTCGCGCCGGAACATCAGCACCGTGAACTGGCCGCCGGCGCCCGACGGCCGCGGGTTGTCGGACGGCGTGTACGAGCAGGGCGGCTTGCGGCAGATTGGCGGCGGCCCAACCCTGCTGGTGATCTGGATCAAGACGTTCGCACTCGCCTCTTCGTGGCTGCAACCGTTGACGCTGTAGCGCAGGTACTCGAGCAGCCAGATCACGATGCCTTCGCGATCGATGACGGAAAGGATTGGCGCGCGCCCCATCTGCTGGTACTTCGCGTCCAGCAGCAGCATGAAGGCGAGCGTGACATCGCGCGGCGGGAACTCAACCACTGCCGTCGCCGGCGGCGGCGAGCACAGCGCCCCGGCCGCCTGCCCATCGATCTGCGCGAAGACTCTAGCGGTCGCCGTGGCGATGTCGCACCCGTTGGCGATGTAGCGAGCGAACTCCTGAATCCAGACGACCTGGCCCTCTTCGTCCACGAACAACGGTTGTCCGGTGCGGCCGAGCACGTTCTGGTAAACGCCTTTGAGGCGCTGTTCGAAATCAAACGACAGCGCACGGGATGGAAAAACCGCGTCGAACTTGCCCGACGCCGGTACCGGCGCGGTCAACAGCGATCCCGGAGCCGCATTCAAGACGCCGCCTGCGCTTGCGGCAGTGGGCGCCGTCGGCGACGCCATGCGTGGTTGTTCAGGCGTCTGCGAGCACGCAGCCATACTGGCAAGGACACACCAGAGAACCGCTCGGCGAAGCGACATAGATGAGTCTCCTTAGTCAGGCGCTGAAACGAAATGTTAGCCGATCTGATCTATTAGACGGGCGCCGCTCACGGTGTTTTCGTCACCGCCGCAAACGGTCCGACCTCGGGTTTTCCCTGAGTATTCGCCAACGCGCCGAGCTCGGCAGCCACTCCCCGGGCAATTGCTGCGGTCTCGCTTCCCGCCTGAAAGCACGTAAAGTCCGGTCGATCACGCCACGCGAACGGACCACACAGGCGAATACCTGCCTTGATGGCCGCGTCATGGACGATGTTGATGGCGCGCTCGTAGTCAGGGGTGCCCTGCCGGTATCCGGTGAAATTGCCGAGATCGCCGCTTGCGGCAAAGACAGCCGACACGCCCGGCACCTTCGCGATCGCCTCGGCGTTCTGCAACCCCTCGAGGGTTTCGATCATGAGGATCAACACGATGTTGTCGTTGATTGTGTTGCGGTACCCGCCGGGCACTCCGCCCCACATAGCCTGATCGAACGCTTGTCCGCCGCCGTTGCTGCGACGGCCGATGGGGGGAAAGTAGGTCCAGTCGCGCGCCGCGATCGCTTCGGCGACCGAGTCGACCGTCGGCACAACGACAACGAGTGCGCCGGCATCGAGCGCATGTTGAATCTCGCGCTCGTCCGTGTACGCCACCCGCACGCCCGGCACTGCCTTTGCCGCCGGGCAGGTCCGCCACATGCGCGCCACCGCCTGCCAGTCGTGTTGATCGTGCTGCATCTCCGTCCAGATGAAGTCGTAGCCGGCGTTGGCCATGGCACAGTAGGTTGCCGGATCGGTGGCGCTGAAGAGCGTGCCGCCGGTGAGCTTGCCGCCCTGCATCAACTTGAGCTTCGCTGGATTCCAGATCTTGGAGCCCGAAGGTGCGGCGAACGCGGTGCCGTACTTCCAGGTTGCGGGATCAAACGCGCCCTGATTCACCGCCCCTGCCGGAGGCGTCTGTTTGGCGCCACTGTCCTTTCCTGCCGGTGCGGCCAATGGGAACTGGGTGGCGCCCGGTGCGGCGTTGTTGGCGTAGGGGTCGGCAGTCGTCGGCGCTGGCTTTTGAGGATCCTGCGCGCGAGTGCTCAGCGTGACGCTGGCAAGCGCGAGACATGCGGCCGCGGTTACAACCAGTCGCCTCATAACTGACCTCCTGTGGATGCTGCGGATCGACGGGAGGATATGCGAATTCCGCCGCGCAGCGAAACGGCTGAACAGCCGATATCAGGGGGGATGCCCGCGCGCACCGTTACGCTGTGTTTCTGCCTGGTATGGTGCGCGTCCGCGGCATTCGCCCAACGCGTCCCGCGTGGTTACGCTCATGTCGACTTCGGTTATGGCTCGATGGAAGACGACGAAGGCGGACTCGGCAGAGGGGTCGCGCTTGGCGGCGCGCTTGGCGCGACCATCGTCGACGAGGTCGAGCTCGAGTTCAGCGTCACCCGCATGCACCACGAGCGGTCGGTGGCCATCAGCTGGGAGGGCGACGTCACAACGTACGTGGCGCGCGTCGTGTACCGCAGCGGCGGCGCGGGATCGTCGGTGCGCTGGTTCGCGGGAGCCGGCGGCGGCTACTACTCCTACGGCGGCACGATCAGCGAAACCACGTTTCCGTCGGCGTCTTCGGGCCCGGTCGTCGATCGCTTCGACTATTCGTTCAGCGGTCTGGTCTACGAAACCGGCGGTGGGCTCGAATTTGCGGCAGGCGGCAAGGCGTTCGTGCGGCCGGAATTATGGGCGACGATTCCGCGGGGCGAGCGCACGGCTGGCGGGCGGACGCCGGAGCCGCCGTTCCTTGTCATCCGTGGAGCCGTCGTCGCCGGCCTGCGCTTTTGACGTGGTACAATTCGCCTTCTAGCCGGCCGGCGTAGCTCAGTTGGTAGAGCAGCTGATTCGTAATCAGCAGGTCGTCGGTTCAAGTCCGACTGCCGGCTCCAGTTTTCCTTAAGCCCATCCGAGCGCAGTATGGGCAGTTTGTTCCGAGCGGACTGGTAACCCTTTGGGTCCGAACGGATTCTCGGTCCGCTCGAGCCGACACGTCTCATAGTCAAATTCCCTAAGTCGCAGTGCGCAAGGTGACCAGCCGACGTAGCTCACCGGCTCCCCCACGCCGACGAGGTTTTGCGTCATCGACATCTTTCTGCCACGTGAACGACACGCGGTTCGTGCAAGCTTCCAGTCGCGAGCCAAGGGACGCCGCCGGTATCGGCGGGTCCTGCGGACCGCACGTTCATATCCTTCCGCGACCGCTTTAGCCGAGCACTGTCGCGCCGCACCCGTCTCCGTCAGCGCGCTCTATGATTCGCGCCGAATCAGTCGATAACCAGATTTACTGGTTTGTCTTTGAGTCGCGTTCGCTGCATTTCACGCGAGTGCATACATCGGACTTCACCGCTGTCGAAGAGTCAAAGCGACCGCATTTGATCTCATGGAATGGACCGAGGATCTGGAAGAGATCGCGACCGTCGCCTACGCCCGGTTTGGGGAGCAAGTGGTGAACGATGCGGTCGCGCGCGCGGTGCAGTGCGCCTGCGCGCAAAGCCTTTTGGCGGCAGAATCCGTCGAACCAGCAAATCGGTCAGACCGCCGTCGATTGAACCTGCAGAGAGGCGCATTTGAAGCGGCTCTCCTCGCTGAGCTGCGACGACTCCTCACGCCGGCGTGAGGATCGTCGCTGCCCACTCAACCTGAGCCGCGATTCTTAGCCGCGTCAGTCTCTGGTGCCACGCCTGAGTCATTTCCAGTCCGCGCCCGCGCACGGGCTCTCGAACGAGCTTCGGTGGCACAATCGAATTCATGCCCATCGAGGTGACACCTGACACCTCCCGTCGTTGGCTCGTTGCGACAGCGACCGGCGAGCTTGGCGCGAAGGAGCTTCAGGACTTCCTACGCACCGAGCGGACTGGCGACCTCCGCGATTGGCGATTGCTGTTCGATGCCACGGGCGCGTCCACCCACATCACCAGCGGACAGATTCAGGCGCTGGCGATGCAGGCCGGCGGCAGCCTGCGGAACGAGGGGCGGCGCGCGCCAGTCGCGCTGGTTGCATCAAGCGATCTCCTCTTCGCACTGATGCGCATGTATCAAATCCGCTGTGAGAACGAGGGCATCGATACCATCCGCGTCTTTCGGTCGCGGCCCGAGGCGGAAGATTGGCTGAGCGCTTGACGTTGGAACGATTCCAGCCTGTAGCGTTGTCGAAGGAGTGACAACGACATGCTGAATCTACTGATGACGGCGGTGCTCGCAACGCTCGCGAACGCCGCGAACGCAACCCAGGATCATGGCGCGATGGTCATGGGCTTCGACCAGGACAAGACGGTGCATCATTTCCTGCTCTTCGACGATGGCGGAGCGATCGACATCGCGGTGAAGGATGCCGCGGACGCAAAGAATCGCGACGCGATTCGCTCGCACTTGCCACATATCGCCATGATGTTTGGCGCCGGGGACTTCAACGCGCCCATGCTGGTGCACGACTCCAAGGACGTTCCCGGGACGGCGGCGCTGGCGGCGCTGAAAGGTAAGATCGCGTACGGATACGTCGAGACCCCGAATGGCGGCCGCGTGAACATCGTGACGAAAGACACGGCGGCACTTGCCGCGGTGCATGAATTTCTCAGCTTTCAGATTCGGGAGCATCACACCGGTGACGCTCTGATCGCAACGAAGCGCAAATGACGGAGGCGTGGATCGGCCCGCGCGTGCTCGCGCACGCCTCGGGGGTGAGCACCGATACGCTGCGTCACTACGAGCGCATCGGGCTGCTGCCGGGAACGACGCGCACCCGCGCGGGCTATCGACGCTACCCCCCCTCGGCGGTCGAACGGGTGCGCATGATTCAGCGGGCGCTGATGGTGGGATTCTCGTTGAAGGACCTCGCATCCGTTCTCGGCCAGCGCGAGCGCGGTCTGGTGCCCTGCCGTCACGTGCGCGCGCTCGTCGGCGAGCGGCTTGACGCGCTCGAGGCGCGGGTACTGGAGCTGGGCATGCTGCGCGACGAGATGCGGACCCTCCTGCGCGAATGGGACCAGCGGCTCGCCGAGACTCCCGCAGGTCAGCGTGCGCGCCTGCTCGACATGCTCGCCAGCACGTCGGCGCTGCATGAGCGCGCGGACCGTGCCTCGTCACGTGCAGGACTCCCGAAAAAATCCGTGCGCGTACCGCGTCGCTACGCGCCCTGACGTCCGTTCTTTCCGCCGTCGCTCACGTTGGCGTCCCGAGCGATCGCTCACCCCGGCTACAATGCGTCGGATGGTCGAGCGGCCGCCGAGCAAACCGACGGTATTCGTCACCGGTGCCACAGGCTTCATCGGCCGGCGCGTCGTCGCCCTGCTCGAAGACCGGGCCGATCGGCAAATTCGATGTCTCGTTCGTGACCATCGCCCCTTCACCGAGAGTCCAACGATCAGCGTGGTGCGTGGTGAGCTCGCCCGGCGCGACACGTTTGCATCTTCGCTCGCCGGCGTGCACACCGTCTTGCACCTGGCGGCCCGGACAGGAAAGGGATCGCGCCAGGATCACTTCGCAACCAATCGAGACGGCACCGAGACGCTCGTCAATGCCGCACGCGAGGCCGGCGTCGGCCGCTTCGTGAACGTCAGCACCATCGCAACGACTTTTCAGCATCGCATCGCGTACCACTACGCCGACGCCAAAGCCGAAGGTGAACGCCTTGTGCGATCCAGCGGCCTTCGTTTCGTCAACGTGCGGCCAACGCTGGTCTTTGGTGCCGGCTCATCTGTCGGTCAGGGGCTTCTGAAGATCGCCACGCTGCCGGTGATTCCGCTGTTCGGCGGCGGCAACGTGCGCGTCCAGCCGATTCATGTCGATGACGTCGCCGACTTTCTGGTCGCAGCTCTCGACGAGGAGCACCTGGACAATCACGACGTCGATCTTGGCGGCGCGGAGGTGGTGTCGATGAAGCATCTGGTGCAACGCATACGCCGGGCTGCAAAAGGGAGCGATGGCTCGTTCTTTCCCTTCCCCGGCCTGCCGACGATGCGCATGCTGGCGATGGTCGAGCCGGCCTTGGGAGGGTTTCTGCCGGTCAACGCGGGCCAGCTCTCGGCTTTCGTGAATGACAGCGACGCCAAGGCAATTGTGCCCGGTGCGATGCCGGTGACCTTTCGTTACACGCTCGAAGACATGATTCGCGACACGGTGGCACGTGAGTAGTCCCACCGCGGCAGAGCTCGAGCGCGAGTGCTCATTGTTCTGCCGCTACCTGGCTGATATCGACGCGACGCCTGAGATGATCAAGAGCTATCAGCACGCCCACGAGATTGACGGCCTGCGGTTGTCATCTTCGACGCCGCTCGACCGCTCGCTGATGACACTGGCGGGCGGCGGAGCCGCCCTGACGCGTATCGCCGATTCCTTCGCCGGTGTCATCGCCCCGGCAAGCGCACTTCGCCGCAAGCTGGTCATTCTGATTGCTATTCTCGAGAGTTGCAGTCCATCGGCCAGCAAGGTCGAGATCGCCACACCAGGATCGCGTGCCGCATGGGTCGTCAGCTCTGCCGTCTACGCCGCCGGGTGGCTGTTGCGGGTGGTGGTCGCGGCAGTGCTGCTCTCGCCGCTGCGGCTTTGGTACGGAATCGCCGCCTCACGATGACACCAATCGTCGTGGTGGGTTCCGGAGCCAGCGCGGTGCACTTCTCCCTCACCGCGCTCGAAAAAGGGCACGAGGTTCTGATGCTCGACGTCGGACGGCAACGGCCGCCTTCGGTCATGCCCGAAGCGAGTTGGGCCGAGCTCAAGCGTGTGCTGCCAGATCCCATGTCTTACTTCCTCGGTGGACGCTTCGAATCGGTCATCCTGCCGGGTGGCCGCGGCGATATCTACGGTTTCCCGCCCAGCAAGAGCCACGTGTTCGAAAGCGTGCCGCAATCGCGATATATGAGCTCCGGGTTCGAACCGATGATGTCGTTTGCACAGGGCGGCCTCGCGGAAGCCTGGACGGCGGGGGCGTATCCGTTCAATCAGGCCGAGCTCGACGACTTCCCTTTTGGCGCGGCGGATCTTCAGCCCTACTACGACCGCGTCGCAGAGCGCATCGGCATCAACGGCGACGTCGACGATCTCGCCCGCTTCATGCCGGTTCATCAGCACCTGCAGCCGCCGCTCGATCTGGACGAGCACTCGCGCAGGCTGGTCGAGGCGTACGGGGCCAGCCGCGCACGCCTCAACCAGCGGCGGACCTATCTTGGGCGCTCTCGCATCGCGACCCTCACCCAAGATCACGCGGGTCGAAAGGCATGCTCGAATCTCGGTCGTTGTCTCTGGGGCTGTCCTTCGGGTTCGCTCTACACCCCCTCGATGACGCTCGAGGAATGCCGGCGTCATCCACGCTTTCGCTATGTCAGCGGAGTGTTCGTTCGGCGTTTTCTGCACCAGGGGGCGCGGATCCGGACCGTCGTCGTCGAACCCGTAACGGGCGGCCCGTCCGAAGAGATCGCGGTCGACCGGCTGGTCCTTGCCGCTGGAACACTCGCCACATCGAAAATCGTGCTCGAGTCGGCGCGGGTGGGATTGGGAACAGAGCTCGAGCTCGACGGGCTGATGGACAACCGCCAGATCCTGCTGCCGTTCATCAATCTCGGGATGCTCAGGCGTCCGTATGACCCGAACACCTATCAGTACCACCAGCTCGGCATGGGGATCGAGGGGCCAACCCCCAAGGAATACATTCACTGCCAGATCACGACGCTCAAAACCGGCATGATTCACCCCATCGTGCAGAAGCTGCCGCTCGACCTGCGGACCGCGTTGCGGCTGTTCGGCAACGTGCACGCGGCGCTTGGCGTAGTGAACATCAATCTGCACGACACACGCCGTGCCGCCAATAGCTTACGGCTGGAACCTGGCGACGGCGACGATGCACCTCGGCTCATCGTCCACTACGAACCGCCGGCCGACGAAGGGGCGCGCGTCGAGTCAGCGGTGAAACTAGTGAAGCAGGCGCTGCGCGACCTGAACTGCATCGTGCCGCCAGGAATGATGCAGGTGCGCCCGATGGGAGCCAGCGTCCACTACGCTGGCGTTCTGCCGATGCGCCGGGCCAAGGCATCGTGGACGACATCGGTACATGGTCAGTCGCACGACTTCGACAATCTCTTCATCGCCGACGGCACGACGTTCCCCTTCTTGCCGGCGAAGAACCTGACGTTCACGCTGATGGCAAACGCGACCCGCATCGCCGATGCGATTTGCTAGTTCGCGGTGCGCGCCGATCGATAGTTGTTTGTCGCCATCGTCAAGTAAACGGAGTTGATCGCGGCGGCGGTCAGGACTGAGGCGGCGCGATGGCGCTTCGATAGCCTGCCGGTCGCGTAGACGACGGCGGCAGTGACTCCCGCCTTCACCGCCAGGAACGTCACCTTGTTGCCTGTCATTCCCCGGTAAAGAGGGCTGACTTCGACACCGCGATGTTCGAGCATGCGCATCGTCGAATGCGCATCGATTCCCTGAACGGCGATGCTGAACAGATGGATCGGCAGGAACCAGCGTGGCTGCTTGCCCGATGAGAACTCGGGTGCCGCGGGTTCAGCCAGTACGTCGGTGCTTGCGACAGCGGCCGCCACCGGCGCCGCGACTGCCGTTCCAGTCTCGAGCAGTTGGGATTCGATCGATGTGTCCTGCGCGAAAGCGGGTTGTTCGACGCAGGCGAACACACCGATGGCAAGGCACACGATCGGGACAAGACGTACTCGCATCTGGGCGCTCCAGCGGGGAAATCGGCCTGAGTGGCAGAGCTCTCCAGCCAGCGTTGGAGCAAGCGACGTGCCGCGCGCCGACCGGCACGGACGGCGCGGCATTTCCGCGACCTGCGCGCAGCGTCAACCGCCGCGACTGACGCTTTTTGGGTCAGGCGACGCGGCGTTGGTGGGTCAACGCCCGCACGGAGCGGAGGGGGCGATGCACGGCAATGGCGGCGATGACGAGAAACAGCGCGGTGTTGCCCGGCATCTGCAGGCTGAACTCGATCAGCGACTGCGCCGCAATACCGGCGAGAGATGCGACCGCGCCCGAGCGAATCCAGCCGATCATCGGCGTATCTCGCCCTTCGCGGAAGCGCGTCCGGATCTGCCACGCCATGACGCCGATCAGCAGCGCGGCCGCGAGGCCGAACGCGATCCCGCCCTCTGCCAGGATTTGCAAGTACTCGTTATGCGCTTCCCTGTAGAACAGCCGACGATCGCCGCTCTGATACACGAGCATGGCCGTGCCGTAGCCGTTCAAGCCGACGCCAAGGAGGGGAAAGTCTCGAATGATGCGGATGGTGTCGCGCCACGCCTCGACGCGGCTGCTGGCGCTCGCATCCTCGGATACGCTCGCAAACCGCCCCACCGCGGCCTCGAGGCCCGCCCACGAGAAGACGATCGCCAGCAGCGCCATCGCCGCGACGGCAAGGAGCACGCCGCTGCGAAAGCGGACGACGAATGCGCGCCAGACGAGGATCAGCATCACAGCGATTGAGACAACAAAACTTGTCATGCCGGATCGCGAGCCGGAGATCACGATCGATGCCCCCATCGCAAGAGTGGCGACCAGCGTGAGCACGAAGCGGTTGCCGTCGGTCGATGCAAGCCAGCCGCTCCACGCGCTCCAAGTATTGCGGTTCCTCGGCCGGCTGCGGTCGAGGATCCCGACCGCCAGCCCAAGCGCCAGCGGCGCCGCCATCACCATCCAGCCGGCAAAGTGGTTGCGATTGATGAACGGCCCGAAGATCGTTCCTGGATTGCGCGGTTTCCAGAAGCCGTAGACGAGCTCGGTGCCGTTCTCGCCCGATGCCGCATGCTGCACCACCGCAAACACGGCAAGCCCGACCGCAAAGATCGTGAGCCGGCGAACGAGATTTTCGACGCTGACCGTCGGCAGCCCACGCACGAGGCCGAGCAGAAACAGGCTGAATCCCGTGAACAGCACCAGTCCGCGAACCGTCTGCTGCGGGGCCAGCGAGATCGGATGGCTGGGGAGCGGTTGAGCGGCGTAGCCCAGGATGTACTCCTGGAGAAATCGATCGGTCGCGGGACTGAGCGTCAGCAGCATCGCCCGCGGCAAGGGAATCAGTTGCGTCAGCGCGACGGCGGCGATGATCGCCAGCGCCGCCGCCAGCCAGCGCAGCCAGCCTGTGTAGGCGTCCGTGTTCCGCAGCCCGAGTACGCCTAGCAGCGCGCACACGCTGACAAGAGGCCAGTAGGTCCAGGGATAGACGGCGCCGAACGTGAGGGCGCCCCAGACGATCGCGGCAAGCGTGAACCTGCCGTAAAGCTTCACGCGCAGAGAGCCCGAACCAGGATCTTCCGAAACGCGGCGTGATTGAGGAGCGCCAGAGCCGCCTGGCGATGCCAGTTGAACGACGCCGTCTCTTTCAGTAGTGGGACGATGCCATCGACCCGCGCCAGTTCGATGACCGAGTTGATGGCGCGATCGTCGAAGCGCTCAGCCAGCCGGCGAAACGCGAGGCCGATGCGGATATCCGGGCCCAGACGCTGGCGCCAGCGGGTTTGGTAACCCTTTAAATCCGACTCGGCGAGTCGGTCGCGGCGAAGACTGGCATCGAGCGATTCCGCCGCCAGGCTGCCGCTGATGAGCCCGTAGAAAATACCGCCGCCCGTTGTCGGCTTCACCAGACCCGCGGCATCCCCGACCGCCAACACTCGGGACGCAAACGTTTTCGACACCGGCCCCAGGGGCAGCACTTTGCGCCGCGCCGCGCCGAGCGTCTCGGGATCGATACCTTGTTCTGAGCAGAGTGTCCGGAGGAATCCGTCGAACCGGCTGCCACCTTCGTCGGCGCACATCACCCCGATTCGCGCGTACGATTCTGCGGCGCGCTGGAACGGCACAAGCCAGGCAAACCCCTTCGGCGCCACTTCCCGTCCGAACTTCACTTCGATCTGCGAACAGGCCGGGAACGGAGTCTCGAGCTGCGCACTCTGAAGGTAAGCGCGTGGCATTCCCAACCCGAGTTGCCGATGAAAGCGGTAGTTGGCGCCGCATGCGAGCACGCATGCACGTGCCGCGACCGCCGACCCGCTTCCGTTCGTCACTTCGACGTGGGTGGCGCCAACCCGCATCGCTTCGGCGCGCCATCCCGTGCGCACGTCGACGCCGGCCGCAATCGCCTTCCGGCTCATGTCCTGATCGAACAACGCACGATCGATGACAGCGGCCTTCACACGTTCGCTGGCGACCAACACTGAGCCGCCGTCGCCGGCCCAGAAACGGGCTGCCGACGCGAACCCGAGAATCGTTTGTCTGGGAAGGTCGAACTCGTCGAAGGCGTCGTCGCCCAGAAGACCCGTGCAGTGCACGGGGACGCCGGACGTGTGGTGTTCCTCTACCAGGACGACGTCGTGGCCGCGCTCGGCCAGACGTCGCGCTGCCATCGATCCGGCGGGGCCACCGCCGATGACCACCACATCTCGTACGTCGGATCCTGCCAAAGACAGCGCCCCCATTCCTTAGTGGTCGATTCCGGCGTTCGGCTGAAAATGTATCACGGTCATTGCGCGAAGCTGCCCGCGTTATCCATGGGGTTGTGCCGATTCGAACGCGCTCTACTACCTGACGTAGCCGTTATGAAATCGGTGTGCAGGCCTCCGGCGCGCTGGTTTACATCTGTTGCAGGGTCGGAGGGACGGCGACGCTAGAAATGCGCGCCGGGGGCGAACCACTTACGAGCGCCGCGGAGGACGCGGCGGGTATAGAGCACTGGCAGCGGCGCCCGGCTCGAGGGCGCGTAGACCTCACGCATGTATTGCGGCGAGGGGAAGAGGTGTTCGCGAACCAGCCGAATGCGCTTCGACCACGACGGCAAGGCACGCATATCGGCGACGAGGTTCTCAACTGGGCGTCGCGTGCGCTGCAGATAGGCTGCGGTCGCGTCTTCGCCTTCGGGATCGCGGGCGTGCTGCAGGCTGCTCCATGCCTCGTCGGGCACCACTGTGCCGAACGTACGAGAGGTAAGGGTCAAGCCTTGTCGAACGATTCTGGAGATCCCTCGCGACTGCGCCAGACTGACGAACCGATGCCATCCGTCGCTCGTCATCGCCGTCGCAAGCAGATGAATGTCGTACAGCCAGATGAGGCAGGGCGAGTCGTAGTGGTGCGCGACGCGATGGACGCAGGCAAGCGCCAACGCGTGCGGGTGAGAAAGTCCGTGCGCCGCCGGGCTCAGACGAGGCAGCGGCGTGCGATCCGTCCACAGTTCATCGAAGGGGAGCGCGTCGGCAAACAGTTGCGGGTTCGCTACCTTCCAATGCAGATCGACCGCGTGCACTGTAGCAAGGCCCTGCCGCTTGACGTAGGACACCTGGTGCGATACGAGCTCACCGCCGACATGCCGGGACGCCTCGTACCCGAGGGATCGCAGGACCGCTTCCGCATCACCCCGTTCGGACGGCGCAATCAGGACATCGGTATCGAGTCGTGGTCTGAGATCCGATCGCGTGTAGATGCTGTAAGCCAGATGTGCGCCTTTCATCAGCAATGGCTGGACGCCGGCGCTCTGCCAGGCGGCGAGCAATCCGCGGAGCTCCGATTCGCGCACCACGTCGGAGGCGGCCATCCGCGTAGCGCGTTGAAACAGCCGTTGGCGCAGGTCCAGATCGATGTCGGCGCGATCGCGGAGACGCTCCGCAATCAAGGGCAGCACACCGTGGTACGACGCGGCGTGAATGAGCGCCGACGACTCGACCAGCTTCAGCGACTCTCCAGAGACGGCGCGATCGGCCAGCACATCGGCCAATCGATCGGCGATCGGCGATCGTTCGATCAAAATTTCCGTTCTCGAGCTTCCCACGTGCCGCGGAAGGAAATCCAGAACGAGAGCGCAATCAGCCGGAGATCGAGCCAGAAGGACTGCGTGCGCAGGTAAATGCGATCGTATTGAAACTTGTTCCGGCGCGGGATATCGCGCGGCGCATAGATCTGGGCGATGCCCGTGAGTCCCGGGCGCACGCGGCAGCGGTCCTCGAAGCCTGGAACGTCTTCGAGCCGTACGTGCTCTCCCCCGCTCGCAACCTCGATCTCTCCGGGTCGAAGGGCGCGCGGCCCAACAAAGCTCATGTCGCCGCGGAAGATATTCCAGAGTTGCGGCAACTCGTCGGCAGCAGTGGCACGCAGGAAGTGGCCTACGCGTGTGACCCGCGGATCGTTCTTGGACGCCTGCAGGGCGCCAACCTTGGCCTCGGCATCCGGAATCATCGAGCGGAACTTCATCGCGCGGAACACGCGTCCGCCAATACCGACACGCTCCTGCGAGAAGAACACAGGCCCGCCGTCCTCCAGTTTCACGGCGAGCGCGATCAGCCCCCACACCGGCGCCGACAACAGGAGTCCGACGCCCGAGAGCGCGACGTCGAAGGCGCGCTTGGCCCATGACGGCCGCGCGATCACCATCCGGCTACCGCGTGACGGGTAATGCGGCGAGCGCAGGCCGCTCGGCGACCAGCTCGCGGAAGAGATCTGCATATCGATTGACCTGTAAGGAGCGGTCGAAACTGACGCTCGCCCGGCGGGCGTTCTCGCCGAAGCGTCGCGTCAAGTCGCGGTCGTTATAGAACGTGAGAATGGCATCGGCGAGGGCGCGGGCGTTGGATGGCTCGGCCACCAGCCCGCACTGGTGTGACTGCGTAATCGAGGCCACTTCGCAGGACGGTTCAACCGCAGCCACGTACGGCCGCCCGGCCGCGAGGATGCCGTACAGCTTGCTGGGAACGATGTAGCCGGCCAGTCCTTGTTGCAGCGACACGACGAACACATCGGCCGACGCGAACGATTCGGACAGGCGCTCTTTCGGCTGGAACGGCAGGAAGCTGACGTTCGTCAGCCCAAGCGCCTGTGTTTGGCGCTGAAGGTCGGCCTTGCTGACCCCCTCACCGACGAACACCATTTGCAGGTCAGGAACGTGCTTGAGCAACGCCGCGGCTTCGACAAGGGTTTCGAGGCTCTGAGAGAGGCCGATGTTGCCCGAATGCATCACCACGAACTTGCCGTCAAGCTCGTTCGCGCGGGCAAAGGCGTTCTGTTTGGACCCAGGGACGATGGCCTTGGTGTCGGCCCAGCTTGGAATGATCGAGGTCCGCTCCGGCGGCGCTCCCTTATTGTCGATCAGGCGCTGCCGCATCGTCTCACCCAGCGCGACGATGCGATCGGCCTTACGGCACAAGAAACGGTTGATTGCTTGCAACGCGTTGTTGATCGTGTCGCTGTGGAAGTCTTTGAGCAGCACGGTGACTTCGGGAAACAAGTCTTGATAGGCCATCACCAGAGGGGCGCGCGCGCGGCGTGCGGCCAGCCAGCCGGCAAGCCCGATGATCGGCGGATCGGTGAGCGCGACGACGACATCGGGTCGATCCACCTTCATGCCGGCGTAGCAGGCCGTCAGAAAGTACGACACATAGTTGGTCGCCCGGCCGATGAAGCGCCGTTTGTCGAACCGGCTGCCGCGGGAGCGGAAGATGTCAACGCCGTTGTGCTCCTCGCGGCCGACCAGCCCGCGCACTGAAACGAGATGGTCGTGCGCCGGCAGCAGCGGCATCCCGGCGATAACCGACACGCGACAGCCGTGATCCCGCACCAGCCCTTCGCACAGGTCGGTCAGCAGCTGACCGGTCGCGGCGGTATCGGGATAGTACGAGCGGTTGAAGAACACGATGTGCATGGCGGCGTTAAGAAGCGGTCTGCGTAGTCAGGATCTTCTCGGCTAGGTGCCCTTCGTCACCGTGTGCGGGCCGAGAACGAGGACATCCATCCGTGTGCGCAGGAAGCAGTCGAGCGCCTCGGCCGGCCGATGCACGATCGGTTCGTTTTCGTTGAACGACGTGTTCAATACGATCGGCACGCCGGTACGCTGCCCGAAGGCGCGAATCAGCGACCAGTAGATCGGATTGCCTTCCCGGTTCACGGTCTGCATGCGGCCCGATCCGTCGACGTGCGTCACGGCCGGAATCACCGAACGCTTCACCTCCCGCACCGGATAGACCTGCATCATGAACGGGTCGGGCACCGAACCCTCGAAGTATTCGTCATGCGCTGACTCCAGGACCGACGGGGCGAACGGACGAAAGCGCTCGCGAAACTTGATCTTGGTGTTGATGACTTCGCGCATGTCGGAGCGGCGCGGATCGGCCAGGATGCTGCGATTGCCCAGCGCTCGGGCGCCCCACTCCATCCGACCCTGAAACCAGCCGATGATCAGCCCCTCGGCAATCCGATCGGCGGTCCAGTCGCAGAGCGCCGACTGATCCTCGATAGTGCGAATGCGGCATCCCTGCGCCTCCAGATCGCCCCGTCTCTCTTCGAGCGCCTGTCGCGTGCTTGCCGAGTCGAACGACGGTCCCCAGTATCCGTGCCGCATGACGAAGCCGCGCGGTTTGCCCAGCTCCTGGTTCCACACCCAATACGCCGCTCCGAGGGCGGTGCCGTTGTCGCCCGACGCGGGTTGGATGTAGATCTCCTTGAAGGGCGTTCGCTCGCGGATCTTTCCATTGGCGACGCTGTTCATCGCGCACCCGCCGGCCAGGCACAGCCGCGACAACTTCGTGGCCTCGTGCAATCCGTTGAGTACGTGAAAGGCCGCCTCCTCGAATATGACCTGGAGTGACGCCGCGATCGCCTCGTGGCGTTCCGTCACCGGCTCTTCGCGGCGGCGAGTGGGCCCGAGCAACTCTTCGAGCTTCTCGGTGAACACGCGGCCGATCGTCGGCTCGCCCTCGTCCCAGGTCATGGCGGCGCCGCCAGACCAGTGTTGAAAATAGGTCAGGTCGAGCTCGAATCGCCCTCCCGGCAACAGCCGCACGAGGCGGCGAATCTCATCAACGAAGTCCGGCTTGCCGTAGGGCGCCAACCCCATGACCTTGAACTCGTCGCCGTATTTCATGAAGCCGAGGTACTGGGTAATGGCGAGGTAGAGCAAGCCGAGGGAATGTGGGAAGAACGTGCGATGAATCACGTCCAGCTGCGTGCCGCGGCCAACCGCCCACGACGTGCTGACGAAGTCGCCAAAACCGTCGATGGCGCACACCGCGGCCTCGTCGAACGGAGAAACGAAAAAGCTGCTCGCCAGGTGTGACGGGTGATGCTCAACCCAGTGCATCTGCGGCTTACGGTCGTGCGCGCACAGCCCGAGTGCTTGCGCAGCCGTCTCGGGAATCGAAGCGACGCGGCGGTAATTCGACGCGCGATCGGACACCATGCCGCCGCCCGGACGATGACGCAGTGCGAACCACGCCTTGCGCATCAGGTTGGCTCTTGGATTGCGCGAGACCGCCACGTGATCGACGTCCTGCGCCCTGATGCCACCCATCTCCAGACACGCGCGAATCGCTTTCGTGGGAAAGCCGGCGATGTGCTTGATGCGCGTGAAGCGCTCTTCTTCGACCGCCGCAATCAGCTCGCCGTCACGAACCAGCACGGCCGCGACGTCGCCGTGGTAGGCGTTGATTCCGAGGATATTCATTCCGCGTCGACCGTACTCATCGGCGTACGGGCCGATAGACGTGATAGGTGCCGAAGTGCTCGGCTGGCGCGTAGGTGCCCGCCATTGCCTGCATTACCTCTGGCGATGGCAGCCACTCCGTATAGGCGTTGGTGATGATGAGGTCGTACTGGCCCTGCCGGATCTGGTTGAGAAACGGCGTCATGTCCCATTTGCCGGAGCGTGACAGGTCGAACATGATGGCGGGCTCGAGCGGAATGCCCTTGTTGGCCAGCATGACCGCCGTCAAATCCCATGAAAAGACCGGGCCTGGGACGCTGCCGGCAACGGCCAGCGCCTGGCGCGCCTCCTCTGCGCGTGACGCCTCCAATTCGCGAGCGCCGTCGGTGAGCAGCAAGGTGGTGTTCGCGAACCTCGGCAAGCTCCGAGCAGTCGTCGCGAGAGCGAAGATCGATACCGCCGCCATGGCCAGAGTGTGCCGCCGGCGGAGCGGGTCGAAGGCGAGCGCCACGCAGACCCCGGCGAGTGCGCACGCGAGAAAGTTCATCTCCAAAAAGTAATTGGGGGCCGAGCCAAACTTTCCGCACGTCCACGACACGCAAAAGGCGAAGACGAAATAGAGCAGGAGGCAGGTGACCGTGCGGTCGCCCGCATCTCGCGGCGCACGCGCCGAACGGTCCACACCGACCCACAAGGCCGCCGCAAGCGCGAGACCCAACACCCCTGCGGCGCGGCGCATGTTTGCCCGCTCCAGCTCCACGGCCCGGTCCAGATCGAATGCGTTCTGATTGTGAACGAACAAGTGCACGAAGAACTGACCGTTGGTCGCCCACTGCATGAAGACAAAGGCAATCGCGCTCAGTGCCGCTGCAAAGGCGGCAAGCTTAAATGCCTCTTTGCGATCTTCGATGGCCGCGACCATCCAGCAGGCCAGCGGCGCGGCGACGAGTGTGTGTTTCGTAAAGAGGGCGGCCACGAAAATTAGGAACGCGAGGTACCGGAGCGAACGGCGACGGGACCCCTCGAGAAACATCCATGTTCCGATCAGGCTGAGCGCCAGCCCAAGCATGTCGACACGCATGCCAGGAACCCAGCCCCGCATGTTCTGCAACGTTGTCGCCAACCCGGCGGCCGCCAGGGCGCCAATCCATCGCGCGGATCGATCGGCTGGTACCGATCGGCGCATCACGAACAAGCCGAGCGCGACACAGACACCCACTGCCGACAGGAGGCTCACGAGCCGCCCTCCGATGAGCAAGTCGCCGACGATAGCTCCGGAGGCTCGCGAGGCGATGTGAAACAGCGGTGGATAGTGAAAGACGACGTACGGGAACTGCGTGATGGGATGGTACGCCTCGCTCGGCGTGGTGATGTGCGCCGCCTGCCACAACACGATACCTTCGCCGTACTCGAGCCCGTAGCGCAGCGGCAGCTGCCGGATGGCGCCGTACAGAAACAAGACGCTGCTCAGCCCCAACGGCAACAGCAGCGCCCAGATGAAGAAGCGCCGGGACAGTGTCGTTAACTCTTTCCCAGGCGCGCGCGAATCATCATCTGCTTGCCCATGATACGAATCGGCGATCGCAAGTAGAGTTTGATCAACCAGGGCCACACGACCATCCGCGACTTGATGGTCAGTGGGAGAAACCGCGGAATGCAGTCCAGGACCGTGAAGCCGCGCGCCGACAGCAGGTCACACATGCTCAAGTCGGAATACACGCTCACGTGGGTGTAGTCGTCGAAATATTCTCGATACGCAAACCGGTAGTTCGGCTGCACGATGATCAGCTGACCTGTTCTTGTCAGCTTGCGTGTGAGTTGCTCGAGCACCTGCAGGAATTCCTCGCGTGACAGGTGCTCGAAGACATTGCTGGCAAACGCGACGTCGATTGAGGCGTCCGGCAGAAACGAAAGGTCCGTAATAGGGCCGACGTGGTGCTCGACACCGGGATCGAGGTACTGACGCGCCCCTTCCCAGAGGTCGACGGCGACACGGCGTCTGGCGGCGACCGCGTTGATGAAATCGCCGTAGCCACAACCGAGGTCGAGAACCGCCGCCGTCGACGGAATGAATTGCTTGAAGTAGGCGTCGTAGAGTGTCTGCCAGAGCAGCGTGCGGCGCGGGTCCTGCGGCAGCCGGGTCTCGAAATAAGCGGCGTAGGACATCAGCGCAGCCACTTCCACCCGAAGGACAGCCCGAGCATCATGCGCATGCCGACGCGCAAAGCGCGGCGATTGCTGACATTGCCGCCCTTACTGACGCCCACCCGCGGATGAAACGTAATCGGACACTCGACCATCAGAAACCCGTGGTCAAGCGCGACATCGAGAAGATGGGCATTGAATTCGAGGTTGATCGAAGGCGACAACAACGGCAGCAGCCGCTGCAAGGCGTCGCGGCGAACGATCTTATACGTCGTACCGACGTCGGTAAACGTGCCCTTGCCGAGATGCTTGGCCTCGAGCAGCTTGCCGACGAAGAAATTGCCGTAATACATGAAGGTCGTCAGCTGGGTGTCAAACTGACGGAGTTGTTCCACGATCCGTGTCCCGTTCACGATGTCTGCGTGGGAAGCATACGCGACGAACTTTTCGATGTCCGCCGCGCGGAACGTGCCGTCACCTTCACAGAGCACGACGTGCGAGGAGTCATCGAACGTCATGCCTTCTGTGAGACAACGGAAGACGCACCACCCGTAGCCCTGTCGCGGCTCGTTGTGCACGATCGCGCCCGACTCGGCCGCGCGTTCGGCCGTGCGGTCGGTGCTCGCATTGCTGACGACAATCACCCGCTGGACCAGTGGGTGGGATACGAAGTCCCGTACGGCGCTGCCAATGCTCTGCTCATCGTTGTAGGCAGTCAGCACGACCGTCAGCCGCGAGACCGGCGGACCGATCGGATCGGCCTGACGCCTGCCCGCGCGCTTGAACGGCAGGACGATCAGCAAGTCGATCACGATCAGTCCAAGACCAATCGTTGTCGGCACTCCGCTGTACCACACCAGCAACTCGTTCCATGCACGCCAGGGATCGTCGAGTCCAAAGACCAGCCGGACAACGGATAGAGCGATTCCGAGAAAGTAAGCGGACAGGCCGGCGATGATGAGCATCACGCCCCAGTAGAGCAACGCCAGCCGCACCAGCCAGGCGCGCACGCCCGACAGGCTCGCTGGCACGCTGGCTGGCGACGCGAGGTCGGTGGAAGGCGCCGGCATGCGGCTGCTCGTCACGACTGCCTCACCTTGACTTCACCAGCGACTTCACCGGCGTCGCCAACAACCTCGGGTTGCGCGCGCAGTTCGTCAAGGTTGATGTCGACCAGCAGCCGATACCAGAAGCCTTGCAGCACATGGAAGATGAATCCCTGCTTGCCGTCCAGGAACCCGAGTCTCAGGATGTATCGATAGAAGACGTAGAGACAAGGCCGAACGAACAGCGGCAGGCCGGACCAGAGTTGTTTGAGCAGCCGGACGCGCGCATCGGGATCGCCAAAGACCGCCTTCAGTCCGACTCGTTCGCGTGTGTTGGCGAACTCCTGCCGGGCCTGCAGGACGGCATAGCGATTGTGCTTGGCGGTCCACACGCTGATTTCGGCTTCGTTCTTGTTGTCCTCAATCAAATCGCCGGTCAGCGACACCGTGGGACCTGTGACTGAGAAATGGTGATCGACGAGATCCTCGGGGTCGACGGTAACCTGGTCGCGCCGGAACAGCTTGAGCAGATACTTCGGGTAGTAGCCGCCAAAACGGATCCACTTCCCGCGAAAGATCTGCCGTCGGCGGACGAAGACGCCGCTTGCGTCCTGGCCCGACATGACGACGTCCCCAATCTGACGCGCCAGCTCGGTGGTGACCTGCTGGTCGGCGTCCAATCCCAGGATCCAGTCGTTTTCGATCGGCAGATTCGCCAGGGCCCACTGCCACTGCCTGGCGTGGGTTTCAAACGGATGATTCACAGCGTGCGCCCCGTGCCGCGCCGCAATGGCCAACGTGCTGTCGGTGCTGCCCGAGTCGACGACGAACAGCTGCGTGGCCCAGCCGGCAACGCTGTCGAGACACGCGCTCAGGTTGAGTGCCTCGTTGTAGGTTAGAACAACGACGGTCACCGGTACGCGCGTCAGCGTTGCCGTCACCGTGGCTCGTACACCCAGTAGCGCCCGACCTCTTTCACGAGGCGGTAATTCGAGAGCATGGCCGTGAGAATGTTGCCAGGCACAAGCTCGGATTGCGTGATGTCGCCTTCGAAGATCAAGGCGCCGTACGACTGGCTGTTCAACTCCTCGATGAAAGGCGCCGGATTCCAACGACCCTGCCGCGCCAGCTCCCACATGATGAACGGCTCAATCGGCAGCTCGCGTCCCGTCGTCGCCAGCAACGACAGGTCCTCCGAAACGACAGGCAAGGTCGAGGCGCGAACGATCGCAACGGCCTGGTCGGTTTCCGCCTGTCTGGCAGTGGCGAGCGCGCGCGCACCAGGCGTCAGTCGCAAGGCATTGTTGGTCGTCGCTGCGACATTTAGCCCAGCCATCACGACGAGGACCAGGCAAGAGAACATCAGGCGCATAGGCAAGGCACGAGGCGCTTTGGCGCTTTCGGCGATGACCACGCCCATGGCAACACCGGCGAGGATGCAGGCGGCGGCGTTCCATTCCATGAAGTAGTACTCGCCAGAGCCGACCTTCCCTGCCGTCCACGACATCAGGAATGCCAGGATCAGGTACAGCACCAACGCCACCACGTAGCGCCGCTCCGGACTGTCTGCGAGACGGTGGAAGGATCGGCGATTGAAGACGGCGGCCGCGAGTGCCAGCACAGGGAGCATCTCCAGGACGTTTGGCACCAGGAGATGCAGCAGTCGCGCCGAGGACATCTCAATCCGTGTGTAGGACGCCACGTGCGCCAGAAACTCGCCGTTGCTCGCGAATTCAAGGGCGGCCATCGGCACGGCGGCCAACATGGCAGTGAACGCCAGAAGGCGTAATGCCCTCCGCGGACGTGTCAGGTATGTGATCGCCAGGCAAACCACGATAGCGGAGATAAACGATTGCTTGGTAAAGGCGGCTGCCACGAGGACCGCTAACCCGAGGTATTGCCGTGGTGAAGACGCAGGCGCGGCGAGGAAGATCCAGAGGCCCGTCAGCGTGAACCACAGCCCTGGCCCATCGACCCGGACCGCTGGCGGAAATGACGACAACGTCGAGGCGCTGGCGGCAAGGCCGGCGGCCGCAAACCCTGCCCCCCATCGAGCGTCGCGACCGTAGTGCCGCGGAACGGCATCACGCGCGAGGACCGCTACCACGGCCAGCAAGCCAGCAAACGCTGCGGCTGCGAGGATTCGACCAGCGAGTCGCACGTCGCCGGTCACAGATTGCAACGCCGCGATAGCAAGCGGAAACACCGGCGGATAGACACCCACGAGAAATGGGGCGCGATCGATCGAGTGGTAGAGCAGGGAGGGTTTGGTGGCGTGCTGCGCCATCCACAGCACCAGGCCCTCGCCGTATGTGAGCTCATACGCCTCGGGAACCATGCGCGCGATCCGGATGGTTGAGATCAGCAGGCTGGCGAGCAACGCGGCGCCGGCAATACCCAGCAGGTACCGGCCGTTCATCGCGAGGTTCGACTGGCGTTCAGGCGGCTACGCCCGTGCTCTCGAGCCACGCGTTGAGAGCGACGAGCGCCCACGGCCGGGACCAGCTGACCGTGCCGTCGTTGGCGATGAACGATTGCCAGACCGACTGAACCGCGTCGGCATTGAGAATCCCTCGCTGACTCAGGCCGTCGGCCCCCAAATGGTGCTCGCAAAACGGCCGCAGCTCGGCTCGCATCCACGGATCGAGCGGCAGCACGAAGCCGCGCTTCGGGCGCCGAACCGACGCCGGCAATGCCGTCGAGAGCGATTCGAGCAGAAGGCGCTTCGGCGTGCCGGCGGCCTGCTTGACACTCTCAGAGAGTCCCATGACGTATTCGGCCAGGCAGTGATCCAGCAGCGGGACGCGAACCTCGAGACCGTGCGCCATGCTCATCTGATCGGTGTCGCGCAACAGCACGTCGTGCATATACGTCCGCGCCTCCGCGTATGAGACCAGCGACATCGAGCTCGCATCGGGATGGCCCGCTACAGCGCGCTCGAGGAGCGCGACATACGGATCGGCGTCGCGCTCTCGCGCGCCTTTAATCTCATCGACATCAAGCAACGCGGCGCGCCGGGCCGGCGAGAACAGCTGGCGCATCAGCGGATACGCGTACGGAAGGCTGGCATCGGTTTCGAGCAGTGCCGCCATGCGAGACGAAAGGACGGAGGATCCGCCAACCCCGCGCAGGGTCGCGGCCGCGGCCCGCCGTACTGGTTCGGGCGACCACTTCCATAGCCTGGCGTATCCAGCGATGCGACGCAGGCGCGCAAAAGAGGGATAGCCACCAAATAGCTCGTCACCTCCCAGACCGGAGAGCGCGACCTTGATACCCGCGTGGCGCACTGCCTGCGAGACGACGAATGTATTGATGCCGTCGCCGCTCGGATGATCGACGCTGGCCAGCGCTTCGGGCAGGCGGCGCCTGAACTCCGTCTCGGTGAGCGGCATGTCGACGTGATCGGCACCGATCGCGTCGGCGACTTCGCGCGCGTGAGGGCCCTCGTCGAACGACGTCCCGGGAAAGCTGACGCAGAAGGTCCGCGGGGTTACTCCCGCTCGCTTCACGAGCGCGGCAACAGTGGTCGAGTCGATCCCGCCGGAGAGAAACACACCTACCGGCACGTCCGAGACAAGGTGCAGCCGGGCGGATTCCTCGAGCAGGTGCCGCACGCGATCGCGTGCATCGTCGGCAGTGTCTCTGGCGACGTGACGGTCGGCCGAGTCCAATAGATCCCAGTACTGGCGCTGCACCGCCGTTCCGTCCGCGCGGAACGACTCCACCGACCCGGGGAGCATCGCCCGCACGCCATCAATCAGCGTGCGTGGCGCTGGAACCGTCTGATGCGCCAGATATTGCGCCAGTGCGACCCGGTCGAGCGACTTCGCGACAAGGCCCGAGGCGAGCAATGCGCGGATCTCCGATGCGAACAGCACGCCGTCGGCCGTGCGGTAGAGATACAGAGGCTTGATGCCCAGGCGATCGCGCGCGACGAACAGACGCTCATTCGCCGCATCCCACAGCGCAAACGCAAACATGCCGCGCAAACGCTCGACGACCGCTTCTCCCCACTGCTCGTAACCTTGCAGGATGACTTCGGTATCCGAGTCGGAGTGGAAACGTCGGCCCAGTCCTTCGAGCTGAGACCGGATGCTCCTGAAGTTGTAGATCTCGCCGTTGAAGGTTAGCCACAGCGGCTGGCGAGGGCTGGCCATGGGCTGCGCAGCACGATCGCTCAGATCGATGATGGCGAGACGCCGGTGACCAAGGACCGCGACGGCTGCTTGCCGCTCGTCCTCGATCGCCCGGCAATCGACTATGCCGGCGCCGTCGGGACCTCGGTGAGCAAGCGAATCGGTCATCCGCTGCACGATCCCGGCCGGCGTGCGCCGGCCCGACGGACGAGTCCAAAACACTGCGCCAGCAATGCCGCACATCGCCGTCTAAACCGCCACCATGCGAGTGGCGATCAACTCTTCGTACAGCCGGCTCAGCGACCTGGCGACCGATGACCAGCGGAAGCGCGTTGCGTACTCCCGCGCACGTGCCGCCCGGGCGCGTCGTTCCGCGTCGTTGGCGACGATGGCTGCCAGCGCTTGCTGCCATACCGCTCGATCGCGCGAGACGACCCATCCGGCGCCGGCCAGTTCGACGTCGGCGCCGAGGTTCACGCCAGGAGCGACTATGGCCGGAACGCCGGCTGCCAGCGCCTCGACCATCGCGATGCCGAAGTTTTCCTGATAGGAGGGCAGCGCAAACAGATCGGCGCCACGCAAAAGCGTTTCTCGTTCAGGTCCGTCGACCCAGCCCTTGAATGTGATGCGTCTCGCGCCCACGCCGGCCTCGGCGGCCGCGCGAAGCTCACGCACGTACGCCGAGTCGCCATCACCCGCGATCACCAACGACCACGGGCTCGCCGGCTGGTGAGTGATCAGCGAATGGAACGCATCGATCAGGATCTCGATGCCCTTCTTCGGGTCGAGTCGCGACATCGCCAGGATGTATGGCGCACCCTTCGCCCCATTACCGTTCTCCGGCGCGAACAACTGCTCGTCTACACCGAGTGGCACGACGCAAGGTCGCGGCAGACCGGGCAACGCCGTTTCAGCGAGTCGCGCCTCTTCAGCGCTGGTGTAGTGCAGTGCCGCCGCGCCGGCGAGCAGCGACTTCACGGCGACTCGCAGCAGCAGACGCTTGCGCCAGGCATGCCGGCTCAGGCTCCATGGGTCGAGCGTGCCCAGCGGCCGGACGATATATGGCACACCCGTCTCGCGACACGCGCGTCCGGCCGCGATCGATGAATGCGAGAACACGGCGTGGACATGCACGACGTCGAAATGGCGGACGTTGCCCCTCAGCCAACTGGCGAGCGGTCGCGACCATTTGAACGACTCGCTCGCCTGCTTCGGGAAAAAGCGCACCTGCACACCGTCGAAAGTTGTTTCCCTGTCGATCGCGACCTCCAGCCGCACCGGACCATCGGCATCGGTAGTTGCCAGAAGCACTTCGACGCCTCCAGCGCGCAGCGCCCGGCACATGCCGATCGCTGCCGTGCTGGGGCCCCCGTATCGCGGGGCCAGAGCTGGAATGACGTGAAGAACTCTCAACGCGATTGGCTTACGAAATCTCCACCTGAGGCAACGGCATCGACTCGGCGCGCAGCCCCGATGGCCAGATCCGCTCGGTGAGCCACTTCATCGCGTGGACGAGAAGGTACGCAGCCGCCGCTCCGGCGGTGGCCTCCGCAAGCGATCCGCCGACCTGGAGCAAATTGAGCGAGGGCAAGTACCACAGAAGGAAATGATGCGGATCGCGGTGGTTCAGGTAGTACGCCGCTTTCCGATCCGCGGTCGCCAGCAGCAGACCCATGAAGATGAATCCCAGCATCACACCAACGCGGCCAAAGTTCACGTACCACTCGAGTACGTGGCCAATCCCGACGCTCGTCCCTTCGGAGAATTGAATCCCGGTAAAGGTCGTGACCAGCTCGCCGCTACCGGCGGTGATCGGCTTGTCAGGCCACAGGGCGCGCGGAACGAGCGAGAGCGCTGCATCCCGAATCGTTTCGCCATTGGCGGGCGGCACCATGCGATCCCGCATGAACACGACCGCGGCCCCAACGAGGAAATTCTGGTTCAATCGCGTGTCGACGCGGTCGAGATGCTGCTGGTTGTTGAAGTCAAACCACTCGGCCGAGGACAACGTCTCCTGAATCTGTTTCGCGCGTTCCGCCACTCGCCCGCCGGTCCACACGACTTCTCGGATCAAACCGCGGTCGCGCATGTAAGTCGTGTAGACCGACAAGCCGAGGAAGGCAATGATCAGCCCAAAGGCGACCGATTTGACGGTCACGCCGTGGAAGCTGGATCGGAAAGCGAGCACAATCATCAGGGCCGCAAACCCATACCCAAGAAAGCCCTGGGCGAGCACGCTCACCAGCGGGAACGCAAAGGCGATCACGAGCCAGAGGCGTCCCGTGGTCTTCGCCTGCATCTGCAACGCGTTCCAGAGTTTCAAGCCGATGCCCACGGCAATCAGCGTCGAGCCGCCTGACAGGACCGCGGTCACACTTGGCAGGCTACCGGCCGCCGTGAACAACAACCCGTACATGACCAAGCCGCTGATGATGTAGAGGTTGATCAGGCTTGGAGGAAATGTCTTGCTCGGATCATTCGTCGGATCGTAATCAGGGGTCTTCAGCCACAAGCGCGCGATCTCGGTTCCGATGCCGAATCCTAGAACGGCGAAGAAGCTTTCACGCAGACCGACGATGGTGAGATCGCGAGTGGGGCTGTCGTGCCATGGCAGCAGATAGAGCGCCGATGCGAACCAGTGGATGGCCGTGAGGCTGAGCACATAGCTCAAGACCAGCCCGACGCTGCGTCGCGCACGCGCCTGACGCACGAGAATGAGGACGGCGGCGCCCAGCCAGAGCAGCGCGAGCGTTCGGAGGTCGGCGACAGAATCAGTCATTGGATTCAGGCGATCTGATGACCAGATCGATGAGCGAGGTCAAGGGCCCCAGCCTCGACGCAAATCCGTTCGAAATCGACCGCAACCGTGGACCAGTCAATCGCCTTGAGCGTGCGCGCCGTCGACCGCGCCATGCCCTCGAGTTCCCGGCGATGCCGGTGACACCAACCCAACCGGTCGATAAAAGCGCCGGCATCACGAATCGGGAGAATCCATCCGTCGGCGTTCTCGCGAATCAGCTCGCGAGCGGCGCAATTGGTCGTCGCCAGGATCGGAAGGCCGGCGGCTTTCGCCTGTGTCAGCACGAGCCCGAAACCGTCCTCCAGCGTCGGAAAGATGAAGACGTCGCCGCGGCGATAGAACTCCGGCAGCTGCGATTGCGGCAATGCGCCCAGCCACTCGACGCGCGATCCGAGAGCATCCACCAGAGGCTGGCATTCCGGCAGCACGGTTCCCGCCAGCCGAAACCGAAACTCCGACGGCGACGTGCGGCGGATGATCTCAGCCAGATCCCAGAAGCCCTTGCGAAACGAAACCGTTCCCGCGTACACGACCGTCAGTGGACCGCCGCTGCGGATTCGCTCACAGCGCTCCCGAAGCGCATCCTCGGGCGCCTGAAATGTCTTCACGTCCACGCCAAGCGGCAGCAGCGCCAGCTTGTCGCGTGGCACGCCTTCCTGAACAAAGCTATCAGCCGCAAACCGCGACAGCACCACGATGCGTGTGCAACGGTCGTACTCGCGCAGTTCACGGGCCACCATCCAGTCGCTCGGCCGATCGAGATCAGCCGAGACGCGCGCCGACTCCTCGTCCAGCAACCGGCGCTGAACCTGGATGTGAGAGGAGCCGCGCATCAACAACGTCGGAGTCCGCTGCCCGACCGATCGCAGGATCTCTTCGGACACTCCACTCCAGCAGTGGATGATGTCCCACGCCTCCCCCGCCAGTTGGCGAGCCGCCCAGCGCCCGAAGGCCTGATGGCTGATCGGCTCCCATCCCTTGGACAGGGTTGACCATTGCGCGGCGCCAACGGCTCGATCCGCGACGAAATGGCCGACGTAGCTCCGCACAGCGGTCGCCGGAACGCCGAAACGCGCCGTCGCCCACTGCGGATAGTTGGTGAAGACCGTTACATGATGTCCGCGCTCGAGCAGCGCGTTGGCCAGGTCGAACGCGTGGAACCGGCCCTGCACCACGATGGCGATGCGCAGTTTCATTCGCTGACGCCGACCATCGTCCGTAAGCGATCGGTGTATGTGTGGTGTCCGTTGGCAACGAGCGCATGCGCTGTCGTCGCAAGGCGTTTGCGACGTGGCGGATCGGCAAGTAGCGCACGGGCGCCCTCCACACCTTCGCTAACGGAGCCGAAGTAGACGACGGCTTCATCGTTCTCGCCGAAGAGTGCACGATGTTCAGCAGTGTCTTCCACAAGCATGCACCCGCCCATGAACGGCACTTCGAAGGTACGCATCGTGTGCCCGTCCCGGTTGGCGTGGCGAACGAGGCACAGTGATACGGCCGCTGTACGCGTCGATTTGCGGAGCGTCGCCGGCGTGGCGTAGCCGCGCCACGCAGCGCGGGTCTCTGGAAATCGATCCCAGGCATCGCCGTAAACCGCGACGTCGAGTCCAGCGGAAATCATCGCCGCGAGAAGAGGGACACGCTCGTGTTCGGAACCGCCGGCGAAGCAGACGTCGGCGCGGAAACCGCCCTCCTCGTCCGGAGCCGGATCCTCAGGGAAGAACAACTCCGGATCGGCGGCGAACGGCAGGTGGTGAACCCGCCTGCATCCAAGGCGCTCGAGATCCGCGAGATTGCTCGTCCGGGGCGAGAAGACGCGGTCGTAGGCCACCAGCGCGTCGAAGAACCATCGGCTGCGGAAGGCGGGATTCCAGGGATCGTCGGTCAAGTAATTGATGGTGACGATGCCCAGGTCGCGGATGCGCTCCAGCGCGCGCCGCTCAACGGGCGCCAAGCCGGTCGTGATCAACCACGTCGGCCGCTCGCTGTGGCACCGCTCGACGATTGACTCGCTGAACGAGCGCAGATGTGTCGGCCGGCGGCCCATCAGCCACCAATTGACGCGGGCGATGGCTTTCGGCGCGGCAAAGGCCTGCCGCGCGTCACAGATACCGGCGTCGAGGCCGATCGATTTCGCCGAGCGCAACAGGCTGGCGCCGACGTTTGTGCCGCCGTCGTTGCCGACGACGAGCAGGCGGCCCGTTGCTCGACCACTGTTCACGACGATCGAAAGGACTGCTTGAGCATGCCAGAATCACTGGCGCTGCGAGCCAGCCGCCGAAATGGCGCAAGTAATCGGGCGAAGAGGGATACCGGAACAGCTAACCCGGCGACGGTCGATGCAAGATACATGAGCCAGGCGCAGAGGCGGCCGACGGGCCCGAGCGCGACCCGCCCGAGGGATCTCGATGGCCGCATCGCTCGCGCTACACCCGCCGCAAAGCCCCATGACTGGACGCGCCGATATTCAACCAGCCAATAGGGATAGAGGACGGCGAAGAACTGCATCAGCACATGTCGCTCCAAGCGCCGTCGCTCGGTACCGGCATGCGGTGCAATAGCATCGATGACCAGCGCCGCGTTGGTGACAAGTGGAATGCGTCGCTCTGGCAGTCTCCAACTGCTTCCTGCAGGCTTCCTGGCGTAGCTGTCGACCGACTCGCCCGCAATGGCAATGTCCTTCCGCACCGCGACCTGCGTAAGCTCGAGCACTCGCCCGCCCTCGGCAATCAGGCGAGCGCCCACATACATCTGGTACATCTCGCTACCGTCCCACCGCGTCGTCGTCAACGCACGCGCGGGAGCGGTCTTGAGCACGACTCCACTGACGAAACTGAATTTGCGAAACACCGCGGCGGCGACCGTCGGGCCCGAACCGATCACGCCATCCTGCTTCACTCGTTCGGTGACCCGGCCGTCGACGAAGTCGGCGAAGTTCGTGAAGACCACCGCCGGGTCATCGCTGGCTCGAATCGCGCGCTCCAGATCGCCAAGCGTCTGCGAATCACGTAGCGCGTCGTCGTTCCCCAGCAGGAAGCTGTACGGTGCCGATGCCATTGACATCGCCGATCGCAGATTGCCGTCGTATCGCAGGTTGCTCGGGGTACGGCGATATACATACGAAAGCTTCGAGTCCTGCAGGGCCTGAAGCAACTCAGCTTCGCGCCCGTCCGTCGAGCAGTCGTCGGAGATGCAGACCTCGAAGTTTCTCGACTCCTGGCAGTCGAGCAAGCGACACGACGCGATCAAGAACGAGGTGCGGTTGTACTGTGGAATGCAGATCGAGAAGAACGGCTTCTCGACGAGACGGCGGCGGACTTCCATTTATCTGATCGGATCGACGCTCGGCACGTGTTCGGCCCACGCCGCGCGGTGGGGCAGCATGCGGGCGAGGACCGGGGTGAAGGCGCTGTCGTAGTTCCACTCGCTCGCGATCTTTTCGCGCCCGCGCTCGCCCATCAGCCGGCGTTCAGCCGGATGATTCAGGAACCACTGGAACGATTCCGCAATGCTCTCGGCCGAGCGTGGATCGCAGCTTCGTCCGAAACCGGCGGCCACGAAAGTTTCCACCCATTCGGGCGATTCGCTCACGAGCAACGACAGCCCACAGGCCATGTAGTCGAACGGCTTGTTCGACGCGCCGACCATCGACCGTTCGTTGACGTCGCTGGAATCGATCGGGAGGAGCGCCAGGCCCACATCGAACTCGGCGCAGCGAGCCATCAGGTCGGCACGCGACATCGGCCCTTCGAAGTTGACGCGATTGGCCACCTTCAGATTCTCAGCAAGCGTCGACAGTTCACGGACGTAGTCCGCGTGGCCGGCCGTTTCGTAACCGATGATGGTCAGCGACATGCCAGGCGGCGCGATCGCCAAGGCCTCGAGGACCTGTCTTGGAACCCGCGCCGGAACGATCGAGCCGTGGTAAAGCACACGTAAGGTGCGATCCGGCCTGTCCTGACCACCAGTCGCGACCTCCGAACGAGCTGGGCAATTCCAGATCGTCAACAGTTCCGATCGGCCGGTTGTGGCCGCGAACATTCGCGTACGTTCAGCGCTCGGCAGAATGCAGAGATCGGCCTTGCATGCGAGAGCGCGACGCGCGCTCATTACCAGCTTCACAAACCGCGAGCCCTCGCGTCCCGCCGCGCTCTCGAGCGATGGCGAATCGTGCTCGTGATAAATCACGCGGAAGCCGAGCACTCGCTTGAGCAACAAAGCGATGGGTGTCGACAGCGGATCGGATGCATAGATCCACGATGGCCGCCAAGTGGCGGCCTTTGCCATTACCCAGAGAGCGAAGCGGACAAAATGGGCTTTCTGAAGCCAGCCGCCGGCCTGAAACGGCATCAGGCGCACTTCCACACGATCGTGACGTGGGACCGTCAGCGCATCCGCCAGAGCGTCGGTGCCGAGAAACAGCACCGAGAAGCCTCGATCGGCGAGAAGGCGCGCGCTATGCAGGAGGGGCGGATAGCCCGCTGGGTTCGTGTACTGCACGTAAAGCACTCGCTTGCCGGTCATCGCTCAGTGCCTGGGGGAGGCCGTCAGCGCGGCATGAACCGCCGTGTGCCGATCGACGAGATCGACGTAGATCGCGTGCATCTCGCCGGCGACGTCATCCATCGATTTCGGTCGAGAAACGCCGGCGGCCAGCCGCGCGACCAGCGCTCGATTGCCACGGCACCGCTGTAACGCCTCGCGCCAGGCATCGACCGAATCGTGCGGGCGGACGAGCAACCCGTTTTCGTCATGGCGAATTTTGTCAGCGAGACCACCGAGCGCCGATCCGACAACGGGCACTCCAGCGGCAAACGCCTCCAGCGCAACCAGCGGTCCGGTTTCCATCCACTGTGACGGCACGGCGACGATGTCGAAGTCGCGCAACGTCGCAATCACATCAGCGTGTGCGATGGCGGGATGCAGATGTACGCGCGGGTCTTCAGACGCCGCCTGGGCCAACGCCTCCACGAGCGGGCCGCCGCCGTTCTGGACGACGCCGAAGATATCGAGGCTGATGTCAGTCTCCGGAATGTGCTGAAGCGCTTCGACGAGCAGCATTGTGCCCTTGGTCGGATCCAGGCGTCCAAGATGCGCGACGCGTAGCGGCGCTTTCTCGCGCCGGCGACCAGCGATAGGCGGTCGCTGCTGTTCGATCCCATGGAGCGAGGGCACGAGCTTCTCTTCAGCCACGCCGTTCCCGCGCAGCAAGCCAGCGACCCAGGGTGCGAGTACGACGATGCGGTCGACTCGTTCGAAAAGCTCCAGCACGTCGTGATGGCGCGCGCTCAAAAGGGACGACATCCTGAGTGCGGTCCAGGCGCCGCCCGACAAACCCAACGTACCCAGCAGGCGACCACCGGCGTCTGGCACCTGCGCCAGCAGACGACTCGCCGATACTCCAGCCCCAAGGCCCTGCAGCGAGCAGGCCGTGCAACGCGCGACATCGAGTCGACCGTCGCAGGGCGTCGTTCCCCACTCCATCAGAGTGCCCCGCTGACAGGTCACCGTCGGCGTGTGATAGGTGAAGACGACCGGGATGCCGCGCGCCTTTGCGTGGCGCGAGAAATCAGACGAGCACGCTGGCGTCAGCGCGTGCTGGTGCAGCACGTCCGGTTGTTCCTCGTCCAGAATCTTGACGAAGCGAACCGAGGCCTGTGCGTCAACGCCGTAGAGCGTCTCCAGATCCGGAGACGGGCTGACGGCGTATTTGCGAATCCGAACGTCATCGGCGACAAGCGACTCGTCGCGCGCCGCCGGCGCCGCAACCACGCTCTCGACGCCGTAGGCGCGGAGGGCGCGGCAGAGCGCCGCAACGTAGACCTCGGTGCCTCCGGCCGGATCCGGATGAGCCGAATAACTGCAATGCAGAATCTTCACGATGCCCGCAGCGCTTTGAGCCGGGCCTTGGCCGATTCATACAGTGGTCGGCCGACGACGGTCGCACCAAAACGTCGGGCGATGCCTGCGTGCAGGAGCAATCTAGGGTCGAATTGGATCGCCCGGCGATAACAGCGACGCGCGTCGGCGTTCATACCCACGCCGAAGTACTTTTCCGCGTAGGTGAGGTTGTGCTTCGCGTACACGCGGCTGCGCCAGCGTCGCTTCTCTTCCTGGCGAATCGGGCTGCTGAACAGCGCGTCCAGGATCTGTTGGCTCGTCGCTTCGCCGCGGCCATCGAGAATCATCGCGCGGTGCATGTTGTCGCCGTGGATACGGTAGTCGGCCAGCACCTCGGGCACGAAGCAGGAATCCCAGCGCTCGGTGATGCCCGTCGTCAAGTACCAGTCAAGGAAGCGGTAATGCAAGGGGATCGGCAATAGCGGCAGTAGCGCCTCGCGCCGCATCATCGTCGACGGCGCCGGAATGTAGTTGTCGAGCAGAAGCGGAAAGAATTCGTTGCCGTCGGCAGGGCCCGTTCGACGCACCATCCCAGCCGAACTGGTGGTTCGTCCCACGGCGTCGATGGTGACAATGTCGCCGTAGACAAGCCCCAGACGCGGATGCTGCAGCAGCGCCGAAACGGTGCGCTCAATGAAATGCGGTCGAAGGCGATCGTCGGAGTCAAGGCGCGCGATGAACTCTCCGTTCGCCAGCGCGTAGCCTTCGTTTGCCGTCGCGATGGCGCCGGTATTGGGTGAATGGCGAATCACCCGTACACGCGGGTCATCGACGCTCGCGATGATGTCCGCGGTGCCATCCGTCGACGCGTCGTCAATCACCAGCACCTCGAAGGCGTGGCGAGTCTCCTGCGCCAACACGCTGGCAAGACACTCGCCAACGTAGGCCGCGGTGTTGTAAGCCTGAACGAAGATGCTGACGCGCGGAGCGTCAGCCTGAGAGGACATCGGCGTGCACCCCCCTTCCGCGGAGCTCGAGCTGAGCGGTGATATCCGATCCGCGCTCAACGGCGAAGCGCGTGAGCGCGCAGATCCGCTCGATACAGGCGGGGGTTGCGGTTTCGCCGTTGGGCAGGACGAGCACGCGGGCCGATGCGCGCTCAGTGGCAGGCAGAAGACGCAGGGCGGGATTCATTTGTGAGCAATAGGGCTCCATCCGATGCACGCCGGGATAGAAATAACGGCGCGCCCGAACGTTCTCCGCCCACAGCAAATCAAGGAGACGGTCCCGACTGATCGGGCAGACAGCCGGATCGACTTCGGCAACGATGTACTGATAGTTGAGGCGCTGCCGATCGTCATAGGTCTTGAGCGAGATTCCCGGTAAATCGGCAAGGCCGGAGGCGTAGAGCTGGTGATTGCGGCGATTCAGGCGGACGAAGTCGTCCATCGCGTCGATCGAAGTGAGGCCCATCGCCGCATTGAATTCGGTCAGCTTGGCGTTGGTCCCAACTGAACCGACATGGTCGTAGCCCAGGAAGCCGAAGTTCCGCATCAGCCGAACGCGACGTGCGAGCTCGTCATCGTTGGTGACGATGGCGCCGCCTTCGAGGCTGTTGACGAACTTGGTCGCGTGAAAGCTGAACACTTCGAGCGCGCCGAATCCACCAGCCGGGCCGTCGGGCGTGACGCAGCCAAAGGCGTGGGCGGCATCCAGGATCAGTTTGAGCCCGTGGCGATCGGCGATGTCCTGAAGCGCGTTGACGTCGCACACCTGTCCCCAGAGATGCACACCGATGATCGCGCTCGTTTGCGGCGTAATACGGGCCTCGACGTCACGCGGATCGATGAGATGTGTGTGCGGATCGACGTCGGCGAACACGGGCGTAAGCCGATGCCATGCCAGGGCGTGCGCGGTCGCGACGAAGGTGAACGACGGGACGATTACCTCGCCGGTCAGCTCCAGGGCCTTGGCCGCAATCTCCAGACCGACGGTCGCGTTCGAGAGGGCGATGCAATGGTTCGTGCCGGCGATCTCGGCCACTCGCCGCTCGAACTCCTGAACGTAGGCGCCGTCGTTGGTCAGCCAGCGACGATCGAGGACGTCGTTGATGCGCGTCAGCAGGGCTTGGCGATCGCCGAGATTTGGGCGGCCGACATGGACGGGCTCGGAAAACGCCGGTGCGCCGCCGAAGATGCCGAGGTCAGTGACGCGCTGTTTGACCATGAGCCACTTCTCGCATCACTTTCGCGGGCACGCCGTACGCCACGACGCCGTCGGGGATGTCCCGAACCGCGACCGCGCCGGCTCCCAGAATCGATCCCGCGCCCACCCGCACCCCGTGGCTGACGGTCGCGCCGATGCCAATCCACGAGCCGAGCCCTACCATCACACGCCCGCCCAGCCGCGCGCCAGGGCCGACATGCACCCCATCCTCGATGAGGCAATCGTGATCGATGCTTGCCGAGGTGTTGACGATGACGTTGGCGCCGACTTGCGCCGCCGGATTGATGACGCAGCCGGCCGCCAACACGGTGCCAATACCGATGTTGACATCGTTGGCAACAACCGTATTCGGATGCCGCATCACCGGCAGCTCGAACCCGACAGCGAGAGCGCGACGAGCCGCACGCAGCCGCGACTCGCAGTCGCCGATCGCGACAAACGCGTGCCGGACTCCTTGTGCGCGCAGCGCTTCCAGTTGTTCGAATCCTCCGAGGACGCGCGCGTTGCAGAAGCTCTCACCGTGGCGGTGTCGATCGACATCGTCGAGGAAGCCGGCAATCGCGAAGCTGCCTTCGATGTGCACGATATCGGCGACGACGCGAGCGTGTCCGCCAGCACCGACAATCACGATCGGCGGCGCGCTCATACGGCGATTCTCACCTCGGTCTTCACCAGCCGGGTGTCATGAGGAATGTTGAGGAAACCAGCGTACTCGTCACGGCGGTGCCCAGTCGGAACGGTTTCGACGCTCATCTCCGGCACGCAATCCATGTTGTCGATGAGCGCGCCTTCACTGAACAGGCTGACGTGCCAGCGGTATGGACCGGGACGCACCGGCAGGCTTTTCAGGGAATGCGCGATTTCGTAGGTCCCAGGCTCGAATTCGAGATTGTCGACGCCGGTACCCCACACGACATGTCCATCTCGATCGTACAGGGCCAGGCCGTGATGTCCGCTGCGAAGCGGACGATCGATGCGCACCTGAAAGCACACATCGACCGGACCGAAGTGATCGAGAGTGAACTGGCGCAATCCGGGCGCGCCCAATGACCAGCCGAGCCACTGCGCGCCCTTCGACGAAACGCGCGGCTCCGCCGCCGACCCCAGGTCCATGAAGCTGGCTTCGTAGTGATTGATGACGTTCGCCGTCGAGCCGACCTCGACGACCTTGCCGCCGTCGAGCCACAGACACCGGCTGCACAGGCGGCGCAGCTGATTCATCTGATGCGAAACGAAGACAATCGTGCGCCCTTCATGACTGATCTCGTCCATCTTCCCGAGACATTTCTTCTGGAATGCAACGTCGCCGACCGCCAGCACCTCGTCCACGAGCAGGATGTTCGGCTGCAGATGGGCCGCGACAGCAAATCCGAGTCGCATGTGCATGCCGCTCGAATAGAACTTGACCGGCGTGTCCACGAATTTCTCGAGATCGGCAAAGGCCACGATCTCGTCGAACCGTCGAGTCACGTCGTGCCTCGTCATGCCGAGCGTCACACCGCTGAAATAGACATTCTCGCGGCCGGTGAGCTCGGGGTGGAAGCCCGTGCCAACTTCCAACAACGACCCGACACGTCCGCGGATCGTCGCCGAGCCGGATGACGGTTCGGTAATACGCGACAAGACCTTGAGCAGGGTGCTCTTTCCCGACCCGTTGCGGCCAATCAGGCCGATGACCTCGCCCTCGGTGATGTCGAACGACACCTCATCGAGTGCATTGATCCACGGCCGCGAAGCCGCCCGGGCTCGGCCCGTGCGGAACGCGGCCAATGGCGCCGACGCGATTCGAGCGAGCGTGTCACGCAGCGCCGTATAGGCTTCGCGCTCTCCGAGCTGATAAGTCTTGCTGAGCCGGTCAGCGTGAATGGCGGTTGTCACAACGGTGATGTGCGCCGACAGCGGCGTCAGATCAGATCGGCAAACGTACGTTCGGTGCGGCGAAAGTAGATCAATCCGGTAAGAAGGAGGACGCTGACGGTCGTCAGCGAAACGGCGATGGTCACAGGCGGCGGATTCGCGGCGCCGAGCAGTGCCCAGCGGAACCCGTCAATCACGCCGACCATCGGGTTGAGTGCGTACCACGGACGCCACGCCTCCGGTACGAGCGAGCTGGCGTACGCGACCGGCGAGGCAAACATCCAGATTTGGGTCAGAAACGGCAGCGTATATCGCACGTCGCGATACTTCACGTTCAGTGCCGACAGCCAGAGGCCGACGCCAAGCGCCGAGCTCACGGCCAGCATGGCCCACAGCGGCGCGGTCCACAGAGCCCATGTCGGCGCGATCCCGTAGTACGCCATCAGCCCGAACAGCACGACGAGCGACACCATGAAATCGACGAGCCCAACGCCGACGGCCGACAGCGGAATGATGAGCCGTGGAAAGTACACCTTCGAGATCAGCCGCTGATGCGCGACGAGGCTGTTGCTCGACTCACCGAGCGCAAACGCAAACAACTGCCATGGAAGTAGCGCGCTGTAGGTGAAGACAGGATATGGCACCCCGTCAGACGGCAGTGCCGCGAGACGGCCGAACACCACGCTGAAGACCACCACCGTCAGCAACGGCTGAAGCACGGCCCACGCCGCTCCAAGCACCGTTTGCTTGTAGCGGATCTTCACGTCCCGCCAAATTAGGAAGTACAGCAGTTCCCGGTAAGCCCAGAGCTGATCAAGGCGTAAGGGAACCCACGAACCGGAGGGTCGGATGGTTGTGAGCGGAAGAGTCCGCGCGCTCACGACTGCTGTGCTGTGGTGTGGTACGCCGCGTATTCCTTGCGGTGGTAGGGAGCGTAATAGTACGAGTGGCGCTGCAGATCGACACCATTGAGCACAGCGCCAATCAGCCGCCCCTGCGCCGTGGTGAGCTGTGAAATGGCGGTCGCGGCGGCGGTGCGCGCCGTCATCTCCGATCCAATCACGAACAGCACGCCGCCCGCCTGATGCGCAAGCACGGCGGCGTCGGTGACTGCCATGACCGGCGGCGCGTCGATAATCACCCAGTCAAAGCGCTCGGCCAGGCCGTTCAAGAGAGCATCGCACCGCTTCGAGCCGAGCAGTTCGGCGGGATTGGGTGGAATATGCCCTGCCGGCATGAAGGAGAGATGCGGAATCGATGTCTGGCGGATGGCAGTGCTCAGATCGTTGTCGGCGACCAGCACGTTCGACAACCCCGGCTCCTGCGCGTACTCGAAGACCTCGTGCATACGAGGACGACGCATGTCGGCATCGATTACCAGAGTCCGCTGCCCGGCCTGCGCCAGTGCAACGGCAAGGTTGCTGGCCACGAGGGTCTTGCCTTCGTGCGGCGACGTGCTCGTGACCAACAGCGAACGCGATTTTTCGTCCGGTGAGGAGAAGATTACTGCCGTGCGGATCGCACGAATGGCTTCCGAAAACCCTGGCGGCGTGCCGGCGCTCAGAAGTTGCGATGCCGACTTGTCCCTGATTGACGGGACCAGCCCCAGGAACGGCACCTTCAGATGCGCCTTGATTTCTTCGGGCGACTTGATCCGGCTGTCCAGACGCTCGATGCCGAACACCAGGGCGACGGCCACCGCGCAGCCGAGGAGAAACCCGGAGAGCAGGTCGCGCGAGGTCTGCGGCAAGATCGGGCTACGAGGCGTCTCCGCCTTGTCGATCATCTGGATGCTCGTGCCCTGAAAGCCGGTGGAAACGCTCGACTCCTTGGTCCGCTGCAGCAGGTTTTCGTACAGCTGACGGTTGCTGACCGCCTCGCGCTCGAGCACACCGTACTCGATGCCGCGGCGATTGCTCGCCAGCGCTTCGCTCTTCTGTGCCTCGAGGGCCTCCGTCAAGCTCTTCTCGCGCGCCTGCGCGGTGAGAAACTCGCCGCGCACCGACTCGACGATGCTGTCAATCTCGGTCTGCAGCTTGGCTTCGGCGCTGCGGAGCTGCGCCGTCGCATTCACCATCTCGGGGTGGCGCTCACCATAACGCGCCGCCAGTTGCGCCTGCTGACGTTGCAGGTTCGCAATCTCGGTCTTCAATTGCGTGACGTAGGTGTTGCCGAGGATGACCGGAAACGATTCGAGTGCATTCTTGTCGTCCTTCATCGCGAGCATGCGGTTGTACGCGGACTCGCGATCGATGCGCTCGGTCTTGGCCTTCGTAACCGCCGCATTCAAATCGGCCAGGCGCTGCACGACGATGTCGCGCTTGTCCTCTGTCGTGATCGAATTGTGTGTTTCGCGATAGCGCTGCAGCGCGCCCTCGGTCTCCTCAACTTTGTTCCGCTGCTCCTGGAGCTGCGAACCCAGCCAGTTGTTGGCTTCCTGCGACGACGCAAGACGCAGCTCGATGCTCTGCTTGATGTACTCAGCCGCCAGCGTATTCACCGCGCGCGCGGCGAACGCCGGATCGCCCGATCGATACGCGACATTGACCACTCGCGTGTTGCGCAAGGGCGTCACGATCAACCCGCCGAGAAAGCCGTCGATGACCGCGGCTTCGGCCGACGTCTCGTTCGCCGGCGGCGGCTCGACCTTTGGCGGGGCGCCGACGATACTCTTGACGGTCTGCGACACGGTGCTGCGAACCTCGTCATACATCCCACTGATGCCGGCGCGCGGCGCCGGCGGCGGCGGAACCGTGAACGGAATGCCCAATGCCTGCACCGTACGTTTGGCAAGTGCGCGGCTCTGCAGGATACGGAGTTCGGTCGGCAGGAAGTCGAATTCCTGGAAGCCCTTCTGTTCCAGCGCGGTATCGAGCGACGTCACTTTGCGCGCCTGTTGCTCGATGAGCAGCGGGGCCGACGCTTCGTAGACCGGGGCGGTGCGAAGCGAACTGACCGCGCTCGTCACGAACACCACGAATATCGCAGTCAGGGCCGTCCATCGACGCTTATAGAAGATGCGAAGGTAATCCGAAATATGGTGGTCGGGGTGTGATTGGCTCATATGGAGGGCTCGGTCCGCCGGTCTGGTACTGCGCGCCGTACTCGATCTAGAAGAATCGGTTTGGAACAACGATGGTGTCGCCTGGCTTGACGACATCGGTCACCTTCAGCTTGATCTCTTTTTTCTTGCCGTTGACTTCGCGAATCACCTTGCAGCGTCCCGCAGCGCCCTTGTCGGTGACACCGCCGGCCAGCGACAGCGCCTGCAAGAGCGTCATCCCATCTTCGACGGGGTAGGCACCAGGGCTGCGGACCTGGCCGCTGATGTAGACGAGCTGCGCTCGCGGAACGAACACCGTGTCGCCGTCGTGCAGCAGGATGTTGCTGCGGGTAAGCCCGCCGGACTGAAGATCGCTGAGATTGATGCGAATCACTTCCGCATCGCTCTTGTCGTTGGGGAGCGTCGGCCCGGCGCTCTCTTTGTCCTTCGCTGGCCGGATGACGAGCACTTGTGGCGAGGCGGTGGTCGCGGTCGATCCGGCGCGCGCCAGCGCTTCGATGAGCGACAAGTCGCCGGCAAACTGATAGGGCCCCGGCGCGCGAACCTCTCCCATGACGAAGACGCGCTGGCTGGCATCCTGCTCGATCTGCACGGTGACCTGCGGATTCTTGATGTAGTCGCCCGCGAGTTTCTTGGTGAGCTCGAGCTCGACCTCGCGCGCACGCAGCCCGCCGGCCTTCAGCCTCCCGACCAGCGGAAACTCGAAGGTGCCATCGACGTCGACGATGTACTTGCCGGTGAGCGTCGGCTCGTTGAAGACAGTGATGGTGAGCTGGTCGCGCGGCGATACCGTGCGATCGCCCTGCCCGGCCCACGCGGCGCCGACGGCCCACACCGTGCTGAACACCGTCAACGCGATCAGATGAAACAGCCTAAGTGCCATAAGTGATCTTCACTCCTGCGCGATAACCTTCGTAGCTGAACCGCTCGACCGGCGAGCGACGGGCCACGTGAGACACCTCGAAGCCAAATCGTCCGGTGTCGCCGACCTTGAATCCGAACCCGCCGCTCACCGCATCCACGTGATCGGCCCGACCGGCGCTGATAGCGGTTTGGGGATCGATGAACGTCCGATACGAGAGCGTCTCGCCACTCGCACCGACCTGTACATCCCATCCGCGTCCGAGCATCTGTGTGAGAAGGAGTCCGCCACTCGTAATGACGTAGTACGGCGACTCGAGCTCCGATGAGAATTCGAGGCCGCGCCGCCCGGTGACGCCAAAGCGCGTGCGATCGAACAGGGTGTAGCTCATGCCGACATCGGCGATCAGGCCCTGATAGTCCGGAACCGTGTCGCTGAGCGCATTGAACCGTCGATAGCCGACCGACGCGCTGCCCGCGAGCAGGGCCGAGGGTTTGGTCTCGAGGCCCGCGGTCAGGCCGAGGCTCTCGGCATCCCGAGTCGGCGAATATTGGAAGCGCTCCCGTGCATTGCTGCCGGTGAGGTTCAGGGTGGTGATTGGTGTGAGCGCCAGCTTGACGCCGGCTCGAACCGTGTCGGTGGTGCGGTTCAGTTGACGGTCGAGGTCGGCACCGCGGAATTCCCGATGCTCGAAATCCTGCCGCGTCTGCTCACCGTCGGCGTGGACGATGAGTCGCGGCGAGAACCTCAAGTCGACTCCAACGCCAAGGCCCTGGTTCAGCTGACTGACCATCGCTTCGATTTCCGAATTCGGGCGCGTTCGCTGGCGTCCGTACGATCCAAAGACGGTGGGAATGACGCGATTGGCGGAGAGCGAGATCGCCGCCTGATTCAAGGTGTCGACGGACCGTTGGTCCGCGGTCTTCTGGTAATACTGAAAACTCACCGTCGAGGTGCCGTAAATGCGCAGCCGGCGAACGGGCAACAGATAAGCGGCCCCGGGCGTCGTCCTGACCGTAAAGTCGCGGACCGGTTTATCGGCGGTCAGGAAAGCGTTGGTGTCGACACCGAAATTGTCGATGACGAGCGTCGGCGCGAGACCGAGCGGGCCGAGCTGAAAGCGATAGTCAGCGGCGCTCTCGCCGAGAGGAGCGCGTGCCTGTTGCGCCGCGGCCGGGAGCGACCCGAACGCAGCAATCAACAGCCACACCATGGCAATGAAACGCATCACGATGTCGAAAAGGATTTGGGGCGCGTGAACTCCGAACCAGTGGTTCGGAGTTCACGGCTAAAGAGAATTCGAAAGCGCGTGTGGCGCCGAGCTTACTGAGGGTTGCTTGTGGATACGACGCCGAGCGTCGCAGCCAGCCCACCGGCGAGCGGGGTCAGCCACAGCGCGGCCGGGACCTTCCCGCAGTCGATGTTGATATTGCCTTTGGCGTTCTTGAACGGGCCTTCGGTGCAGACAACGTTACCGTCGGAGTTGTTGATGAGCTCGACCAGGTAATCGCCCGGGAAGTTCAACCCGGCGATCGCAAAGCGTCCATCGGGACCGAGGGGCACGGTGTTGCCCGAACCACCCGAAGCCAAGCGCGCGCGCACCGAGTAGTTGCTGTACGGCTTCTTGGCTTCCTCACTTGCTTTTCCCGCCAGAGACCCTGTGTTCTGATCTGCCGACATCGGAACGGCGGCGATCACAACGCCGGCGATCAGCGACAGAGCCAGAAAACGTTTCGCCTGAATCATAGGACCTACTCTCACTGGAGAATAACCTCTACTCTGGGGGACGCTCAGAATAGCTGCGCGCCAGCACCCTGTCAACGGCCGGCGACCGGTTTTTCCACACGTTCAGTGAGTGATTGCGCAGTCACGCTGCCGTCGCGTGCATAAGTGAGTCGTCTCTCCGGCTTACCGCTTCCCGACAGGTCGAGCTCGACCGATTCGAGTCGCGCCGCGCGGTACTTCTCCCACTTGTCGACGCGACCATCTTCATCAACGTCTTCATCGACGCGCGCGATCTGTCCATTCTCGAAGTACTCCCAGCGCGAGAGCTTGCCGGTGGTCTCAGATGCTTCTTCAGCGCGCATGATGACGTTGTCGCTGCTGGTGGCTGAGGGCGCGTAGTACTCCCAACGATCCGGCTTGCCATCGCCGTTGTTGTCGATCTCGATGCGCTGAATGCGCGTGCCATCCATGAACGCGCGCGCTTCGAACTTGCCATCCTTGTCGCGATCGACCTCGACCGACGTCAGCCGTCCGGTGTCGCGGTTGTATTCGGGCACGACGTTGGCGGGCGGAGCGGGCGGGTTGGCGCACGCGATGAACGAGGCGCTGAGCGCGAGCGTGCCGATGCCGAGCTTGGTGAACATCACAGTTTTGTAATCAGAAATCGTGGACCAACCGAAGAGCGCAGAGCTTCGCCCTCTCACTTACATGGAAGTGACGCCAGAAAGTGCAGGCGCATGAATTCTCGAGAGCTTCTTATTCCCACACGATGCTCACGAACGACCCCGGGAAGCGCTGAGGGGCCGGCCCAAACCAGTCCAACACATTATCGGCCCACAACCAGGGAGGCTTAGTGGAAACCCCTGCCTTTTTCGAAAAGGGGGCGAATGCTGCGTGTCAGGTGGCGAACCGCATCGGCCGCCGTGTCTCCGAACGTCTCCAAAGCACAGCATCAGTTGGGCTTGCGGTGTTTTCTCTGGTGCAGAATCGTTCGGTTGGGTATATAGTCAACCCACATTTCCGGGATGCGGCACTCGTATGCCCGGACACGTCGCGAGGTCGGATAGCGTGCTACGGACTTTTGGAGTCTGCGCTGGAGTCTTGATCCTGAGTCTCGGGCTCTCTTCCGCGAGCGGTCACGCTCAGAAGTCCCCGACTCCCTCCGCCAAGCCGGTGACCGTTCCGCCGCCGGCTCCGGTTGCGTCCCACACCGCCGTTGCGATCGATCAGAACGCGACGGTGAAGCGCTACTGCGCGGGCTGCCACAGCGAGCGCGGCAAGGCCGGGCAGCTGTCGCTGGCATCGTTCGACATCGCAGGCGCCGCCGCCGCCGACCACGCGGAAACGACCGAGAAGATGATTCGCAAGCTGCAGGCGGGCTTCATGCCGCCGCCGGGCGCGGCGCGTCCCGAGCCTGCCGTGCTGCAGTCGCTCGTGAATGCGCTCGAAGCGAAAATGGATCAGGCGGCGCTCGTCAATCCCAACCCCGGTGGCCGTACGTTCCAGCGACTGAATCGTCCTGAGTACGCGCGCGCCATTCGCGAGCTCGTGGGCATCGACGTCAACGCCGGCAATTGGCTGCCGCTCGATACGATGAGCGCAAACTTCGACAACATCGCCGATGAGCAGACGCTCTCGCCGACCTTGCTCGATGCGTATCTCAACGCGGCCGCCGATATCAGCCGTATGGCCGTCGGCGACAAGAACGCGCCGTCGATCGATCACACCTATACGAACAACACCTACGCCTCGCAGCATCCGTGGGATCATGTCGACGGCACGCCGTACGGAACCCGCGGCGGCATGGTGGTTGACCACGTCTTTCCGGCGGACGGCGAGTACGTCTTCGAGCTCACGTTTACGGCGGGGGACAATGCGCGCTTCGAAGACGTCGACCTGTCGATCGACGGCGAACGCGTTGCGCTGGTTGAATACGAGAACGGCCCCCAGGTCGCGGCCGACGGCAGCGGCGCCTCGCCGCTCTTCACCGAGCCCATTTTGGTGCGTGCCGGCCAGCACAAGGTGGCGGCGGCGTTCATTCGCCGCGTCGACGGTCCATACGAAGATCTGATTCGCCCGCACGAGTGGTCCTTCGCCGGCGGCGGCTCCGGCGGAGGCGGCATCACGACGCTTCCACACCTGCGCGACATCATCATTCGCGGGCCGTCGAAAACGACTGGCATTTCGCTCACGCCCAGCCGGCAGAAAATCTTCAGCTGCCGGCCGACCTCGGCAAGCGACGAACTCGGGTGCGCGCGTCAAATCGTGACCCGCATGGCCTCTGAGGCCTATCGCCGGCCGCTCAGTCCCGCGGAGATCGATCGGCTCATGCCGTTCTACGAAAAAGAGGCCGCCAAGAGCGGCTTCGAAAGCGGCGTGCGCTCGGCGCTCGAAGCCATTCTCGCCAGCCCCTACTTCATCTTCCGGCTCGAGAAGGCGCCGACCGACGCGCGCGGCGGCGGCACCTACCGCGTCGCCGACGTCGATCTCGCCTCCCGGCTGTCCTTCTTCATTTGGGGCCTCCCGCCGGACAAGGACCTGATCGCCGCAGCCGGACGCAAAGAGCTGTCGACACCAGCGGGCCTCGAGAAGCACGCGCGGCGGATGCTCGCCGATCCGCGCGCGTCGGCACTGGCCGATCGATTCGCAGCCCAGTGGCTGCGCCTGCAGGACATCGACAAGGTGCATCCGGATCCGAATTTCTTCCCGAACTACGACGAGAATCTCGCCGAGTCGATGCGCACCGAAACCAAGCTGTTCTTTGCCAGCCTGGTCAAGGAAGACCGCAGCCTGCTCGACCTGTATCGCGCCGACTACACCTTTGTCGATGAACGGCTGGCGCAGCACTACGGCTTCAAAGGCATCACCGGCAACGAATTCCGCCGCGTCACCTATCCCGACAACACGCGGCGCGGGATTCTTGGCCAAGGCAGCATGCTCGTGCAAACGTCGTTCGCCAATCGCACCTCTGCCGTGTTGCGCGGGAAGTGGGTGATGGAAGTGTTGATGGGCACGCCTCCCCCACCACCGCCGCCGGACGTGCCGGCGTTCGAGGAATCGGGAGAGGCCAAGGACGGCCGCCTGCTCACCACTCGCGAACGGATGGAATTGCATCGCAAGAACCCGACATGCAACTCGTGCCACCGCTTCATGGATCCGATCGGGCTCGCGCTGGACAACTTCGACACGACTGCCAAATGGCGCGAGCGCGAAAACGGCATGCCGCTCGACACCGCCGGTGACTACTACGACGGCACCAAGATCTCGACTCCGGCGGAGCTCACGGCGGCGCTTCTCAAGCGTCCCGTACCGCTGGTCCGCACCTTCACCGAGAACCTGATGGCCTATGCGCTCGGGCGGCGGGTGGAGTATTTCGATCAACCGGCGATTCGAGCCATTGCCAAGACCGCCGCGGCAAACGACTACAAGCTTTCGTCGTTTGTCATCGGCGTCGTGAAGTCTGACGCGTTTCGCATGCGGCGCGTGGAGCCTGAAGCGACCACGACCGAAACAACGAAGGCCAGCGGACAGCACTAGTCACAGGAGACCGAGACGATGCAATTCATCACTGGTAAGCACATGCCCCGCCGGACGTTCATCAGGGGCGCGTTGGGTGCCACGGTTGCCCTGCCGTTCCTCGACGCCATGGTGGGTGCCCAGGGAGCGGGCGCTGCCAAAGCCAAGGCGGCAGACCGCACTCGGCTGATCTGCATCGAAGAGGTCCACGGCCTCGCCGGGTGCAACAAGTGGGGAGCCAGCAAGTTCCTCTATGCGCCGGACACGGTCGGCAAGGACTTCAAAATCTCGGCCGATAGCGCGTTGAGCTCGCTCACGCCCTACCAGGAGTACCTGACAATCGTCAGCAACACCGACGTGCGGATGGCCGAAGCATTCACTGCCCCCGAAATCGGCGGCGACCACTTTCGCTCGAGCGCGGTGTTCCTGACCCAGTCGCACCCGAAGCAGACGCAAGGCTCGGACATCTGGGCGGGCACGTCGTTCGATCAGATGTACGCGCAGCGTTTCGGTCAGGCCACGCCGATGCCATCGATGCAGTTCTGCATCGAGAGCCTCGACCAGGCAGGCGGCTGCACCTACAACTACTCGTGCGCCTACACCGATTCGATCAGCTGGGCCTCGCCGAACGAGCCGCTGCCGATGATTCGCGATCCGCGCGTCGCTTTCGACATGCTCTTTGGCAGCGGGTCTTCAGCGCAGGATCGCACCGACCGCCGCCGTTCGCGTCGCAGCATCCTGGATTGGATTTCTGGCGAAGTCGCAGATGTCCGCAAGGATCTCGGACCGGCAGACCGGATGCGCCTGGACAAGTACTTGAGTCACGTTCGTGAGATCGAGCGCCGCATTCAGGCGGTCGAGGCGCGCAACAGCAGCGGCGATCCCCGCGAGTTGCCGGACGCGCCGCGCGGTGTGCCGGATTCATTCACCGAGCACATGCGTCTGCTCTTCGACCTGCAGGTGCTCGCCCTCGAAACCGACATGACGCGCATCATCGCGTTCAAGACCGGTCGCGACGCGCAGAATCGCGTCTTCCCCGAAAGCGGATCGACTCAGCCGTTCCATCCGACCTCACACCACGGTGACCGCGAGGACCGGATTCTGGAGTTCAACAAGATCAACAAGTTCCGAGTCGGCCAGCTGCCGTACCTGCTCGACCGGCTGAAGAGCACGATGGACGGCGACTCCAACCTGCTCGAAAAGACGTTGGTGGTGTGGGGCTCGCCGATGGCGGATCCAAACGTCCACAACCATCGCCGCTGCCCGCTGCTCCTGCTCGGGCACGCCAACGGCGCCCTCAAAGGCAACCTGCACTTGAAGGCGGCCGACGCCACGCCGATGGCGAACGTGTTCCTGACGCTGGCGCACGATCTCGGTATGGACGACCTCAAGCAGTTTGGCGACAGCACCGGTGCGTTCTCGGTGACGCAGTCGGTAGCAGCCACAGCAGCGGTTTAAGCGTTGATGCGGACGACGGCCGGGCCGTCGTCCCTTCCGCCAGAGGAGCATCGGGATGACGCGTCGTATCAGCCTTCACCTCGCAATCGCGTTCTGCCTCACAGCCTCGCTTGGAGCCACACAAGGCCCCGCACCGATCGCCGATGCCGCCATGCGCGGCGATAAGGAGGCGCTCAAGACACTGCTCAAGCAAAGCGCCGATGTCGGCGCCGCACAGGGCGACGGCATGACGGCCCTGCATTGGGCCGCGGAGCGCGGCGACACCGAAATGGCCGAGCTGCTCATCTACGCGGGCGCAAACGTCGGCGCCGTCACGCGCATCGGTCAATACACGCCGCTTCACATCGCCAGCAAGTCAGGCAGCCCGGGCGTCGTCAAGGCGCTGCTGAAGGGTGGCGCGGCGGTCGACGCCAAAGCGAATCCGAGCGGGGCGACGCCGCTTCACCTCGCCGCGCTGTCGGGCAACGGCGAGGTCGTGAATCTACTGGCCGATGCCAAAGCCGATGTCAATGCGCGCGAAGAGGAGTGGGGACAGACCCCGCTGATGTTCGCCGCCTCGGCCAACCGCGTCGATGCCATTGCCGCGCTCATCGCGCATCACGCCGATCCCAACATCACCACCAAGACGATCGACGTCGCGAAGCAGAGTCAGGTCGATCGCGCCTCGGTCGAGCGGCAGCGCAAGGTCATCGAGGGATTCGTCGGGAAAGACTCGGGAATCCGCCCGACACCAAGTCAGATGCAGGCGGCGATTGAAGCGTCTCGCGAAATCCTGCGCACGGGGAAGATTCCGCCTCCGGATAAGGACGCTGCTCCGCCTCGCGGCTTCAACCCTGAAGAAATCAACCCGCCGGTGTCCACCAAGGGCGGCATGACCGCGCTACTCCACGCCGCCCGGCAGGGTCACGTGGAAGCGGCCGAAGCGCTGCTCAAAGGCGGGGCCGACATCAACAAAACCAACGCCGGCGATGGAACCAGCGCTTTGCTCACCGCCATCATCAACGGCGAGTTCGACATGGCGATGACGCTCATCAAACATGGCGCCGACCCGAACCTGGCGGCGAAGAACAACGGGGTGACTCCCCTTTGGGCCGCCGCCAATGCGCCCTGGCAGCCACGCACGCGCTTTCCCCAGCCGCAGCAGATGGAACGTCAGAAGGCGACCTACCTCGAAGTGATGCAGGCGCTGCTCGATAAGGGCGCAGACGTGAACCATCGCATCACATCGCATCCGTGGTACCTGGTCTACACCGGATGCGGCAATCGCAACTGCGGGCTCGCCGACACCTCGGGCTCGACCGCATTCTGGCGCGCGGCCTATGGTACCGACCTCATGGCCATGAAGCTGCTCGTCGCCTACGGCGCAGATCCGGAGATTCCGACGATGGCGCCGCAGCAGCAGATCCGCCGCGGTGGCGGTCCTCCTCCGCCGGCGGCCGGCGCCCAGGGCGGTCAACCCGCGGCAGCCGCGGCACCCGCGGCGGCGGCTGGACAGCCGACCGGTGCGTTCGGACAGCCACAGGGCGCGGGTGGCGCGATCATGCCGACGGCGGAAGCAGGAATGCGTAAGTACGACGCGCCCGTGATTCCCTACGGCGGTCCCGGCGCGTTCGCGATTCACGCGGCATCAGGGGTTGAATACGGTGAAGGTTTTGCCGGCAACGCGCACCGCCATGCACCGGACGCGTGGCTCAGCGTCGTGAAGTATCTCGTCGAAGAGCTGCACGCGGACGTCAATGCTCGCGACAACGACGGCTACACACCGCTCCATCACGCGGCCGCCCGCGGAGACAACGAGATGATTCTGTATCTGGTCAGCAAGGGTGCTGACGTGACCGCGGTGGCGCGCAGCGGCCAGACCACGGCGGACATGGCGAACGGTCCGGTGCAGCGGCTCTCTGCAATTCCCGAAACGATTGCACTGCTCGAGAAGTTGGGCTCGAAGAACAACCACCGCTGCGTCACCTGCTAGCGGGACGTCCTGAAACGAAAAGAGGCGACCGGAGCGATCCGGTCGCCTCTTTTTCTTTTGCCGGTCGAGCGCGGCCCCGAGGAGGAGGGGCCGGTTCGCCTGACAGCCTGCTACTTGAGCTGTCGCAGCACGGACATGTTGTGCGCGACCACTGTCGCCATCACGCCGTTGCTGACGGCGAGCACCGCAATCGCGGCGACCTTGTTCGTCGGCCACATCTTCTGCGCGGCAAAAATCGTGGCGGCGGTCATCGACGCTTTCACGGCGATGAACACGCCGGGGTTGCGGACCGCGCCGCGCATCATCGGATTGGCTTCGACCGCCCCCAGCTTCAATGCCGACATCGTCGTATAGGTGTCGAGGCCCTGCAGCGCGGCGGCGGCGACCGACAGCGCCGTCAGGCTGCTGCGTCCGCTCGGCCGGGGGGTCTTGACGATCATTGGTGCCGGCACCACCTCGGCGCTGACAGAATTTTCCGCCTTTTCCGCGATCGCGGCCGCAAGGTCGGCGGTCGCCAGATCGGTGGCCGCGAGGGCGCCTGCGAGTCCCACCGTGGAAGACTGCTGAGCCGCCGCGACGGACGGGAGACTCACCAACAGAGCGCCGATAGTCAGGGTCACGAGGGAGCGTCGCATCGAAATTCTCCAGAAGCGCTGGCGCTTGATCGCGCCGGTTGCGCCCCGGATAGAGCGACATCAGTGCCACTGCATCGACACTCGAGTAAGACGTTGTCCGCACGTCATTTAGCAACTTTGTAATCACCGCGTCGACTTCTCGGACTGATCTAGTTCAGAACAGTGACCTCGCAAATTCGTTGGCGCCATCGCGGTTTCCGTCTGCGAATCGACTCGACTAAGATGCACGCTCATGCACACGAGACTCGCGGTTGCGATCGCGGTGGCCAGCTGCCTGATCGCCGCGTGCCGCGCAGCGAGCCCGCCGCCGGCGCCGTTTCGCACCGTCGCGAGCACGAAGCAGCTGATGCTGGCCGTCGTCGATCCTGCCGCTGATGAAGTGTGGGAAGCAGTGGGGACAGTGATGACGCCGTCCGGCACCAGCGAAATTGCGCCGCAGAATGACGAGGAGTGGGCCACGGTGCAGAACGGCGCGCTCACGCTGGCAGAGTCAGGCAACCTGCTGCTGCTGCCAAGTCGAGCCGCCGGCGATGCAGAGTGGATCAAGCTGTCGCAACAGCTGATCGATCTCGGCGAGAAAACGTCGAAGGCCGCCGAAGCGAAGAACACCGCCGCGGTCTTCGATCTCGGCGCCGAGATCTACGATGTCTGCACGAACTGTCACCGCCAGTTCAACCAGACGCAGCTGCCGGCGAAGTAGTCCGCATGTCACTGCTGGCGTTTTGCGAATGGCTTGCCGCCACCAACGGCAGCATCGCCCTGCACGAATCGCTCTACATGTATCCGCTGGTCGAGTCGATTCACGTGTTGGCGCTCTGCCTGTTCGTCGGCCTGGCGGTGATTCTCGATTTGCGGCTGCTCGGGCTGGCGTTCGCTGGAATGCGCGTGTCAGAGGTCACTCGTCTCTTTCCGTGGACCGTGGCCGGCTTTGCCATCATGGTGACGACCGGCCTGCTGCTCTTCTACGCGATCCCGGTGCGGACCTACCAGAGCGTTTTCTTTCGCGCCAAGGTGCTTTTCCTTCTCGCCGCCGGCATCAACGTCTGGGTGTTCCATTCGCGAATCTATCGGCGGCTCGATGAGTGGGATCGGCTGCGCGTGACGCCGAGGCCGGCGCGTGTTGCGGCCATGCTGTCACTGGTCTTGTGGGCCGCGATCATCGTGGCCGGGCGAATGATCGCCTACAACTGGTTCGATTGCGATCTGCAGCCGCAGTCGGCGTTCATCAACTGGGCAGCGGGCTGTGTCGTCGCGCCAGTCGCTCAGTAACCACCGCGCATCGGCCGTTCGATGACGCTGCCCTTTTTCCAGTGGTGCGAGGCCTCGCTGCTCGGGCAGACGATTCGCGATTCGCAGTGGTTGTTCCCGGTCATTGAATCGATCCATTTGATCGCGCTCGCGGCGATTGGCGGAGCCGTCCTCGTCCTCGATTTGCGAATGCTCGGCGTCGGTATCCGTCAGCGATCGGTCGCTGAGGTTGCCCACGAAGCCCAGCCGTGGCTGATCGCCGGCCTGACCGTGATGGTCCTAACCGGCGTGAGTTTGTTTCTGTCTGAAGCGATCAAGTGCTATTACAGCCAGGCCTTCTGGGTGAAGATGACGGCTCTTCCGCTGGCCACGCTCTTTGCTCTGACTGTCAGGCGCCGCGTCGCCGCGGCAGAAGACGGGCGATTCTCACCGGCTCTTCGTGGTGCAGTCGCTCTTGTCTCGCTCCTGCTCTGGTTTACGGTCGGCGCCGCCGGCAGATGGATTGGATTCTCATGACCCGGCCAGCATTTTCGTTCGGCCGGGCCGCGTCGGCTCTCGGCGTTCGAATTTCGCCTCTCAGCGGCCAGCACGCGCAGTTCGCCGAAAGCTGAGAGCCGATAGGCTGAAAGCTGCCTACTGTCCGGGCGGTTTCTTCGTTGGCGGCGGCCCGCCTGGCTCGGTTGGATCGCGGCCGTCCTTGGGCGCGCCGGTTCCGGACGATCCCATGAAGAGCTTTCGTCCGTCGGTGAACGTGACGTCGCGGCCATTCGCGCGCTTCACCGACTTATCCTTGGTGCGGTAACCGTCGACGATCACTTCCGTGCCCTGCGCGATGAACTGCGTCAGCTCGGCCTTGGTGATGCCTCGCCGAGTCAGAGTGTTCGGCGTGCCGCCCTCCACCATCCACACTTCCGTTTCGCCGCCCGGCTTCTTGATCTCGACGTGAATCCACGCGTGCGGGTTGACCCACTCCACCTTCACGATCTTTCCCTGCAGGCGGATCGGATCGTTCGGGTCGAATTCGGCGCCAAACGCATGATGCGCGGCGACGCCGGCAACCGCGATCGCGCAAACCAGCGCAATCGCAGCTGCGCCGACGGCTGGTCTCGAGCCGATGCTGTTCTGAATTCTGCTCATGACGCGCTCATTCTATTTCTTCGCCGCCGCTTCGCGCTCGCGTTGGCGCTCGCCTCTGAGAATGTTTCCGAGCGCGTAGTTGCCTTCGTGACACGCGTACTCGTAGATCTGTTCGTCGCTCGCCCGGAAGGGGATTTCTCCCCCCCAGGAGCGCGTGAATGTGGTCGGATCGTCGACCGTGAATTTGTAGAGGATGGAAGTGGGGCCCACGCGCCTGAGCCGTTCGATCACGTGCAGGTTTTCCGCGGACCCTCTGAACGGCTGCTGCAGTGGAAAGTTGGTCGTGTCGATCACGAGCGTGTCGCCTTCCCACTTACCAATCGAATCTCCCATCCAGGGCCGGATGTGACTCGGCAAATGGCTGGCGTTCATGCGGACGATGCGCGCGTCGTGCACCATTTCCATCAGGATCATGACGTGATCCGGTGTCTGCACGATCTGATAGTTGTTGTTGTAGAAGTAGTTGGGAATCATCGGCGTCGTCGGGCCGAATGACAGCAGGCAGCGTTCGGCCAGGGGACGCATCTCGGGATGATCGTAAGCACCCTTGCCGCGCAGGGCAGCAGCACGCTCCGCAAAGCGGGCCTTGGCCTCGTCGGTCGCCGGCGGCACCTTGCCATCCGGCGGGTCGGTGATGAGCGAGCTTCGCCGTTCGCCGTTGACCACTGCAACGCGATCGCCGGCATCGATCCAGAAGTTGTTGTAGCCGCCAACGTTCCCGGCCGCGCCGGTCGAGCCGTCACCGCCGACAGGTGGCGCGGCGCGATCGGGATTGCTGGGCTGCGCCAACCGCTCGCTGCGTGCGGCCACCTGCTTTTCCAGCCGTGCGGCCTCGGCTTCGGTCAAGACCGCGCTGGTAAAGCCGTTTGGCCGCTCGAGCGGCGTAATGGTGGCGTTGGTCCAGACGCCCTGAAGATCCGGCTGACCGTCGAGGAGACGCGGCACGGTCCAAGGCTTCGCCGCCGTCTGTCCGGTCACGGGCACCGGCGCCAGCGTGGCGGCCGCACCTGCGGCAATGATCAGCGCCGCGCACAATTGGAGCGTGCGGTTCACTTGACCGGCTCCTTTCGATACTGCCCGTACATCAGCTCTTCGACGAACTCGACGCACTTGAACTGATTGAGGCGCGCGTCGGCGTTGACATGGCGATAGAGCGGCATCCGAATGGTCCACGGTCTGGTGAAGACGTCGGGATCCTCGATGCTTGCCTCGTAAGTGAGGGTGTCGGGGCCAAGCGGCGTGTAGCGTTCGACGACGCGGAGCTTGTCGCTGTGGAAGTTCCCCGAGCGATCGAACCAGGACTGATCGTTGAACCCCGTGACGTCGACCACGAGGGTGTCACCCTCCCAACGCCCGACGGACTGCCCCATCCACGCGTCGACCGGCGCCGGACCTGGATCGGTGAGGTAGATGTTGCGCACCGCGCCGGCATACTCGTAGGCGAAGAAGATCGCCTTTTCATTTTGCAGAATCTGAAACGGATACGGCATGTAATTGGCCCGGGGAACGCCCGGGAGATAGCACTTGATTTCCGGATCCGCGGTCAGCCAGTTGGCTTGATTCGCTTTCTGCTTCGCAGCCGCTTCGGGTTTGTAGGGAATCTCGTCGCCGACAACAATCCCGATTCCACCGGGAACGGCGCCCACCGCACCAAGCGCGACGACACCGGCCGCGGGCACCGGATTGATCGGGCCGGGCCGCATCGCCATCGCGGGTCGCGCTTGATGTGAAAGCAGATCGTAATTCGCGGTGTTCAGCGCTTGCCAGATACCGTTGAGGTTCGGCTTGCCGTCGGCGGTTCGCGCCGGCCGCTGCGCCTGTCCGGTCGCCGGTTGCGACGTCAGCGCCAGCGCGGCAGCAAAGGCAGAGACGGCCAGGACCATGACAAGGCGTCGCGCCATCGACGAGATGCTGAATCCGAATCTTGAGGATGTCAAGAAGTGTAGCGGCTAAGATTTTCGCGATGCGCTCCTCGATTCCCACGAAAGGTGGGCTCCACGCTGCGGGTGCCCAACGCCGCAGCCGAGGCCCCGACTCAGTGAGCGAACCGTCGTGAACCCAGATTTCATTGCGGAGTATTTCTCGCGCCTCGGCATGGCCGACGCGGATGCGTCGTCGCGCGGCGTGCTGATCAATCGCGCCCGGCGGGGGTTCCGCCAGCACCTGGGGAGCGATCCCGAATGGCTGTGGTTCGCTCCGGGAAGAATCGAGATCTTCGGCAAGCACACCGACTACGCGGGCGGCCGGTCGCTGCTGTGCACGGTGCCACGCGGAATAGCGATCGCCGCTCGCAGGCGGAGCGACCAGATCGTGCGGGTGCTCGACCTGTCGAACCACGAGATCGCGACCATCGACCTCGCTGTCGAACGATCGCCGCGACCTGGCCTCGACAACTACGCGAGCGTCGTCGTTCGCCGTCTAGCGATGAATTTTCCCAACGCATCGCTTGGCGCGGAGATCTCCATTCTGAGCGACTTGCCACGAGCGGCGGGTGTCAGCAGTTCGAGTGCGCTGGTCGTAGGCATCGCCTCGGCCCTCATTCGACGAGGCTCGCTGGACTCACGCCCGGAATGGCTGGCCAATATCACATCGGTCGATGACCAGGCGTGGTACCTGGGCTGCATGGAGAACGGCCTCACGTTCCGAGGTCTGCCGAGCTCCTCAGGCGTTGGCACACTTGGCGGCAGCGAAGATCACACGGCTATCCTTGCGTGCCGGGCTGGGCACGTCAGCCAGTATCGATTCGTGCCGGTGCAGCACCTCGACGATGTGGCCATGCCGCAACAGTGGACGTTCGTGGTGGCCGTCAGCGGCGTCGAAGCGGACAAGGCAGGAAGCGTCCGCGACCTCTACAACCGGGCATCGCGCGCCACGCAGGTTCTGCTCGAGATCTGGAACAGCAGATCGCCGAGTCCGGCGCGATCGCTCGGCGAGGCGCTGGCACAAGCCGATGATGCCGAGCAGGCACTTCGCGATCGCATTGGCGACGGACCGGCCAGCGGGTTTACTGCGCAGGCGCTGCTGACGCGTTTGACTCACTTTGCGCGCGAGGACCGACGCGTGCCCGCCGCGGCCGACGCGTTTGCCAGGGTCGATGCCAGCGCGTTGGGACGCCTCGCCGCGGACTCCCAGCGCGACGCCGACGAGCTGCTCGGCAACCAGGTGCCGGAAACGCGAGCGCTGGTCGAGCTGGCGCTGGCCCATGGTGCCTTCGCCGCCAGCGCTTTCGGCGCCGGCTTTGGCGGCAGCGTCTGGGCGCTGGTCGATACGGACCACGCCGACCGGCTGGCCGGCGAGTGGCTCCACGCTTATCGACGCGAGGTTCCGGCCATCACCCAAGCGACGACGTTCGTCTCGCGTCCCGGACCACCGCTCACCGCGCTTCCCGTCACCGTCTGAGCAGGTCCTCGAGCGAGTACGCCTGGCCATTCTTGATCACGACTCGGACAGCGCGTGCGTTCTTGACGTCGGCAAGTGGATCCGAAGTGAGGATGACGATGTCCGCCAACTTACCGGCCTCGATCGATCCCAGATTCGATGCCTCCCCCAAGGCCTCTGCGGCACGGATTGTTGCCGTCTGAAGCACTTCGAACGGCGTCAGTCCACCCTGAGCGAACAGCTCGAGCTCGGTATGGAACGCGAGTCCGTAGGGAAAAATCGGTGAATCCGTGCCGGCTATGACAACGCCGCCGCCGCTGACGACGCGCCGAACGGTGTCGCCGTAGGGCCGCATCGCCGCTTCGCGGCCCGGCAAATCTTCTGGTCGGGCCGCCTTTGCCAGCCGCTCCATGTCGCGAACGACGGACGGAGGAAACAAGGTGCGGAATCGCGGATCCTCGATGCGCGCTGGATCGCGCGCCAGCATCAGCGGGAATCCACCTTGAATGCCGAGGGTCGGCGTGATGGTCATCTTCGACGAGGTCAGCAACTCGATCACATCTTGATAGCTGTGATTCAGCGCCGTGACTTTTGGTGAATAGCCGCGGCGGCTGGTCCCTCGAACATGCTCGACGCCATCCGCGCCCGACGCCACTGCTGGATAGATCTCATGCGACGTGACCGGCATGCCGTTGCGGTGCGCGAACTCGATCACTTGTTTCTGGGTCGTGTCATTGAGGCGGACGTAGGTTTTCACCAGGTCGTAGTCGAGCTGTTTCGTACGTTCGAGCTCTGGCCCCAGCTGATCGTCGGCGTTCAGTGCGACGCCACCCGAATAGAAGATCCGCGATCCGTCGAACGGTGCGCCGGTGGTGAAGACACGGGGCCCGATTCGAACGCCGGCTCCAATCGCCTCACGATCCTCGACCCCTTCGTACGGGTTGGCGGCGGGATTGCGCACCGAAGTGATGCCGTACGCGAGCCAGATCCGTCCGAGCGCCTCACCATAGTCTTTGCTGAGGTGGGTGTGCATCTCGATGAGGCCAGGCATCACGACGTCGTTGCTGGCGTCGATCACGCGGTCTCGATGCAAGTCATTGCGATGTTCGACGACCTGCTCGATTCGGTTGTCGCGGATGACGATGTCCAGCCCGGATCGCAGCGTCGAGCTGCGTCCATCAAACACTCGGCCGGCGTGAACAACAGTGCGGCCGGTGGGTATCGCCGGCTGCCAGGTCAGGTTGATCGGGACGTCAGTGACGCGACCATCGACGACGTCGACGAGCTTGAGCCGATCGGGCGTCTGATACAGGAGTCGGCGGGAGTCCGCAGCCCACGATGGCGAATTCGCCACGTCGTTCGAGAGCCGGCGCGGTTTCCCCGACACCTCGCCGGTCGGCGTGACCGGCATGACGTGCATCATGCCGTCCATGGCGAAAGCCATTTTGGAGCCATCGCGCGACCAGACAGGGCCATCATGCTCACGGGTGCCAATCGATCGATGCGCGAGAGGATTGGTCAGCCCTCGATCGGGCGCGCCCGTCGTCGACACCATCACGAGTTGATTGGTGCCTTCACGGAAGCGGCTGGAGTACGGGTGCAGAACCGAGACGGCGAGCATGCCTTCCGGCGCCCAGGTCGGACGCCCGGGATCTCGAAACGGCGCATGCACCGTCGCGCTTCGGCCGGTAATGGCGATCGCCCCCTCACGTGTGACGTAGGCGATCTCACTGCCCCGCGGCGCCCACGAGGCCTTGGTGGCGTTGGCCGCGGCCTTGCGCTCGGCGCCGGTGGCGATGTCGCGGACCCACAGATCCATCGTGCCATCGCGGTCTGAAGAGAAGGCGAGTGACCGGCCGTCCGGCGACCAGGTCGGATCCATTTCGACGAAGCGATCGGCGGTCAAG
>JADMIO011279995.1_pt1 | contig 114078 bp, 103 predicted proteins | sample 8958161 | NCBI WGS metagenome assembly JADMIO01 (sample SAMN16585339, study PRJNA669376) | soil metagenome | isolation source: Crop rotation soil | place: USA: Cullars Rotation, Alabama | collected 2011
AAGGTGAGCCAGTGTGATTACATTTGCGGCCTAACTGTGGCCAGTCCAGTTACGCTGGAGTCACTAGTATTTAGGTGACACTATAGAAGCGGCCGCGACAACTTGTCCACGTGGAATTCTAAGCTTAGGATCCCAATGTGCTGGAAAGCCACCCTGCCTTGTGCAAGCGCGTTGCAGGGTGTAAATGACATTACGCGCAGTAGTTGGCTAAGCCGCATGCTTGTAGAACGCTGGGAGCAAAAGCTGGGCCTGTGGAATGAAGAGCTGCAGCAAGCCGGCGGAGACTGGCACACACTATTCTGGTGGCGACTAGCTTCCAACTTTGGTTTCAAGATCAATGCCGCACCTTTCCTGCTGTTGGCGCAATCATTACCAATCCGCATCATCACCAAACAATCATCACTATTGCAGATAGAAGCCTTGCTCTTTGGCCAGGCAGGTTTTCTCTCTGGTCAGTTTCAGGACGATTATCCACAGGCTTTACAGAGCGAATATCAATTCTTACAGCATAAATACTCGCTCAAACCTATGGAGCAGTATCTATGGAAATTCTTGCGTCTCCGCCCTGCTAACTTTCCAACTATCCGCATTGCCCAGCTCGCGGCACTAATCCATAGCTTGCCAAACCTCTTTACAACAATCAGCAACAAGGAAGGCACTGCATCTCTCACAAAGAGTCTATCAGTACGAGCTAGCACATATTGGGATAGGCACTATAGATTTAATGAACCGCAATCACGGGCAGTACCCAGGATGCTTGGCAGCGATGCAATACACAACATCATTATTAACACAATCGCCCCGGTTCGCTTCTTATACACCCACACCCACGGACATGCAGCAGAAGCAGAGGATGCGCTCCAGTTGCTGGAGGCCTTGCCACCGGAGGACAACAATATCATCAGGATATGGGAAGCACACGAATGGAAGCCCGCACATGCCGGCAACACCCAATCCCTGATTCAGCTTTACAATAATTACTGCACAAATAAGCGCTGCCTGGAATGTGCAGTAGGCCTCAGCATTATAAGGTCACGGCCAGACAAATAAGACGGTCTTTACCATGTCTGCGTTGAGACTTTCATAGACCGGGCAGGTGACGGCGGCATGCTCCAGAACGGAGCGCTCATGGTCAGAATATTCATTAGGGCCATGAACGACCATCGTAATCTTGATCTGTCCAATGCGGCGGGGATTTGACACCATTATCTTCTCTACATCACACTCTATACGACCGAGTTTAATGTCGCGTTTCTTAGATGTGAGCGCCATGATTGTGAGCATGCAGGATGCCAGGGCGGCAGCAACCAGGTCAGTAGGAGAAAATTTTGACGCTTCCCCTCCATTATCGACCGGAGCATCTGTCTGTATTATAGTGCCCGACTGCAAGTGTGTTGCCGTCGTGAGTAGCCCCCCATCATATATTACTTTAGCCGTCACAGCATGAACATTGTTTCCAGGGCAAAATTAGCGTAGTTAACCCGCGGATATCGAAATGAGAACATTTTCTGAACGTTAACCCTGGAAATAGTAATGATAGAATCATATAACGAGGCCTTTAGAAAAAAGAATGCACATATTCCCCGAATAGTTTCTAACTTATACCTCCTAAAGAACCTGTTGATATTGTTGGAATCGTACTTTTCCACTCAAGCGAGTTTGTTTTATGCGTAAGCTGCTTCTTATTCCGTCTCTCATCCTGACGTTTGTATGTCTGGATGCGCAGGTCTTTGCTCAGGCGATTTCTAATGCTAAAACCACATATAAGCCGCTGGTCAAGAAGCTAAAGCCGATCAGCAAAGAGCTAAGTGTGGGTGCGCGCCTCAATAGCGACGGATGGGGTATTTACGTGGACAAAGGTTATGTGCGCAGCCAGGAAACCAAGTTAAGTGATCAGTTTCATGATGTCCGGGTCTTCCAGGTTGAGCTGGATGAGCACAAAGATCCTAAGGAGATCAAGCATGCAATGAGCGATCAGGGCTCGGGAGGATCGCAAAAAGCCAAGCCATTTGTATTTGGCAAGATCAACAACTTCTACGCGCTGAAGCTGGGATACGGTATGCGCAAGATGATCGCCGGTAAGCCAGAGCCTGGCACTGTTTCCATTCATTGGGTAAACCTGGGCGGTTTATCGCTGGGTATGGAAAAGCCTTATTATCTGGATGGCTATGTACCGCAGGACAACTTCGGAGGGACGTATGTGCCCGCAACGTTCAAATACTCCGATGCAACGAAGCAGTCTTTTCTGGATGAGCGGTATATAAATGGAGGTGCGGGCTTTCAGAAGGGATTGAATGAGATACAATTTGTACCAGGTGTACACGCCAAGAGCGTACTGCATTTTGACTTTTCAACCGGTCGCCGCACACTGATGGCCCTGGAGGCCGGCATCAACATTGAGTACTATACCCGTGCTATTCAGATCATGGCAAACCAGGATGTGAAGCCATACTTCGTCAATCTGTTTGCATCCCTCCAATTTGGCCGCCGCTGGTAGTGCGCGTAATTTCGGGCCATGATACAGGAGTTGCCGGTGATACAGCCACAGGCTGTAGTGGAGTCTAAGATTAAGAAACCAAACTGGCTAAGGGTGAAGCTGCCAACCGGCGAGGGCTATCGCCACGTACGTAGCCTTGTAGATGAGCATAAGCTCCACACCATATGTGAAAGCGGCAATTGCCCGAATATGGGCGAATGTTGGGGCGCCGGTACAGCCACCTTCATGATCCTGGGTAATATCTGCACCCGTTCATGTGGCTTTTGTGCGGTAGCGACCGGAAGGCCTCTGCCCGTAGACTGGGATGAGCCACAACGCGTGGCAGAAGCTATTCACCTGATGAAGGTGAAGCACGCTGTCATTACTTCTGTGGACCGTGACGAGCTTAAGGATGGCGGTTCCATTGTATGGTATAATACCATTAAAGCAGTACGCTCGCTAAATCCAGATACCACTTTAGAAACGCTGATTCCTGACTTCCAGGGCAAGTGGGACAATCTTCAGCGCATTATAGACGCGGCACCCGAGGTAGTATCTCACAATATGGAGACCGTGCCACGCCTCACGAAGCAGGTGCGTATACAAGCTAAGTTTGACCGTTCGCTGGAGGTGCTCCGCCGTCTTAAGGAAGGGGGCATGCGAACTAAGAGCGGCATTATGCTCGGCCTTGGTGAGACGCGGGAAGAAGTGCTGGAGACACTGCAAATGCTTGCCGATGTGAAGTGTGATGTGGTGACCTTGGGACAATATCTGCAGCCTACTTCAAAGCACCTGCCTGTCGTACGTTTTGTTCATCCTGATGAGTTTGCCGGGTTCCGTGAAGCAGGCTATCACATGGGTATCGACTTTGTAGAAAGCGGCCCGCTTGTACGTAGTTCTTATCACAGCGAGCGACACGTGTTTTCTGGTGAAGGCAGAGCTACCTGGGAAGCAGAACGGATGGCAAAAGTTGTTTAGCGCAGTGACGTCATGTACCCGGGTTAAGGAAAGTCATTCATCATCATAGATCGTTAGCGACACCTTCGGCTTGTTCCGCTCCTCAAAGTAAAGGATCAGGGCATGGAGGGGTATCGTTGCATCCCTGTTTACAAAGTAGGCGGAGGAAGTAATCTTCAGGTTTTCCTCGTCCGGGGCGGGGCGGTCCGTTTCTGGTACAAAGCCGTAGGCGCTCAGGCTATCGCGTATGCTGCGGTTAAAAGACGCAACATCATTGCACACCAGTTCCACTTTGCAGAGCGCTTTCCTGTGCTGGTTGTACAGGTATAGCCGTGCTTCCGGCACTGATCTGCGCCGAAGTGCATACATCCTGGGTTTCCTCAGGACGTCATGCTGAACGCCATAGTACCTCCATCCCGCCTGTCGTAGCTGCGCGGAAATGGAGTTATCATCGAGGCTGTGAAAGCGCATCAGGTGGTGCAGCGTAATGCGCTGCGCAAACGAAGGGGACAGAAACAGCAGGCAAAGAGTAAAAAGTAGCGCCGCGCGCATGGGGGTAGGTTTTTCCGGCACACAAGATACTGCACTAAAGGCTCAAGTTCAGGCCGATCGCATAGGTGCCCGCATTCCTTCCACTTGGCTGCAGCGGGTAGAAATAGCCGGCCGTCAACCCGATGTAGCAAAGGTGCAGGTATTCCATCCGCAGTACGTCACGCAAGAGTACTCCAGCTTCATGGTAGCCAGCATCCGGTATGTCGAAGGCGAAGCCGTTTTGCGCAGCTTTGTTTGCCATCGTACCCCAGAGACCGTTGTAAACAATGGTTGGCCCCGGCATCGAACCTCCCCTGCCGAAGCTCAGCTTGTAGAATCGCCAGTCGAAATCATGTCGCCATGAGCAGAAGGCAAACGCATCCATGAAATACTTGTATGGGTAAACGGTCTGCAAGCCGCCAAAGAGGTAGATATGATTATCATCATTGCGGATAGCTGGCGACGCGAACAGCTTGCCGATGGGTAATGGTGCGCTGCTCCATATCCTGCCGCCTTCCACCAGCCAATGTTCCAGGCCAATGCGGGCAATGTGCTTCTGCCACGATACTGCGGCGAGTGCCTGGGTGTAGCCTATTCGGGCATCGCCAATATCCAGCGCGCCAAGATTGACCCTGGCGTACACGATTGGATAGCGGCTACCGGTAGAAAAGTACTTCCCAAACAACGGTGCGCTCCGCTCTGCAAATGCATAGCGGACGCGAAGGCCCATCTCATCTGCAACATAATCTTTCGCATTGTGCCCTTCCCAATTCCATGAGTAATCATACTGAGGCGTGACTGCTTCATGGCGCAGACTGACCATTGTAGTGAAATAGCCAAATTGGTGATTCAAGCTAAGCGAATACGCATCATAGGCATCCGCGTAAGCCATGAGGTAATTGCGCAGGTAGTTATTATCCAGTTCGGGATGCAGTTGTATGCGCCCGGGGTCGCGCAGGTCATGTTCATACTCAACGCGCAGAGATGATTCTTTGTAGCTATCAAAATACACTTCCGCGAAGCCACCCCATTTCAAATGTGCGTCGTGAATGCCATACCCCGCCCAGCCGCCTATTGAGAAATGCCGGGATATACTATCGTTCGTCTGGAGGCCAATGCCAAACCTGTTGCCTTCATAACTATTGTAGCGATAAAGTCGCTCCAGATTTATGTCCACCGGTCCGATCGGCACTTTAGCTTCTAAGAGCTTTGCGACATAAGGAATAAACCGCTCCACCTTGATAGCGCCCATCAGGCTATCCATAAATACATAGGTGCGCGTTTCTTTCCTATCCAGCGATGCCGGTCTCACCGCCTGCCATGAGCTATCAGAGAATTTGCCGGCAGTAGGCTCCAGTTTCACTGTATGCACTTTGTCGAAGTGGAACTTCGGAGCTTCTTCAAACGAGACTGAGTCGATGCGCGATGTGCCCTGCATAGAAATAGTAGCCGCGTCTTTCTTTTCCTTACTGCCTTGCATCGAGATCTGGTAGACGTAATTCAATTGCTGCGGGAACCATTTGCCGGATACTTCCGTGTAGCGCTGCTCCACCCGAATGCTGCTTCCTAATGTGGGGTCTGCATAGCCAGCAATAACATTAGTCACAGCATAGTCCCTGCTGGTAATGTAAACCTGTCCGCGCAGTCCTTCGCCCACCTTCTTCGGAAAAAAGGATATGATCCAAAGCGTATCGCCGCCCTGTAATAGCTCGTCATGCAGGTTAAATCGAAACCACTGCACACCGCCCGAACTGATAGGATTTCGAAAATCGCGGCCATTGAGCGTCAGGTAATCGGTGTAGCAATGGAAGGGCAGGATGTCCGTCACCAGAGAGTTGAACATCGGCGATTTGAATCCCGAAAAGCGGGTAGCAATTATTTCTTCCTGCAGCTTCTGAGGGCGCTTGTAGCTGCGCCTGCTGTAAGTCTCCGAGACAAGCAGGTGCTGATTATCCACAAATCGCGCGATGTCCCGTGCATCTTTTGAGGTATCCTTTCTGAAGGAGCTGTCAACAGGGTAAGCGTCTGCAATCATCTTGTAATACACCTTGCACCTATACCAGTCGTAGCGCTCCGGGTTGTGCGCGTCGCGGCGTGCAATGGTGTTGCGGATGATACGATGGAGTTTGTCATCGTCTGGCTTTACCACCACTTCTCCCAGTGCCTTGTTCTTTGCCTTCAGGTAAATAATACTATCCGGCAGGCCGATGATCTTTTTGCTTTCATAGCTGAGTGCGGAAATCTCAATGAAGCCGTCTGGGTGGGAAGCGGGAAAGGCAGCCAAACCATCCAGATCGGCGATAACACCCTGCCCGGTGTTCCCGAGGCGAATGGCGGCAAACGGCACAGGCGCTCTAGATTTTTCGTCCTTTATGCGGATGCGCAGCTCCTGTCCGATGGCTGGGAGGGCGAGAGTCGTGAGGAGCAGGCAGAGCGTAAAAAGGCGCACAGGCGAAGAAACGAGGTTTCGGGATGTTTATTTTTCGCAAGCGATGTGCCAGATGATGGAAAAAGGCAATCAGGAACGGAAATCGACGCTTCAGTTATGACAATCGGGGGCTTAGAGGATAATTCTGAACCAAATGTTCAGCACCTGAGCGTTCGGAAGAAGAGTCTAAAGGCTCGGAAGCTGAAATCGAGCGCTCGGAACATAATTCCGAACCATATGTTCGGCTTCCGAACGTCCGAAAGGGGCTTCCGGAACATGGGCTTCAAAAGCCGTCCTTCAGAAATTATTTCCCTTCGTTACGGACACATGTTTATCTTTAAGCCTCTTAATACACGCAACGTTTTTCTTATGAAGAAGGTTTTATTTACTTCTCTTTTCCTGGCCTGTGCAGCTATGGGACTCTCTTCCTGCATGAACGGCGATTATGATGCAAACCCAAACGCTAATAATGGCACTACCAACCCGCTGGCCAACAATGGTGGCGGAGGTAGCGGCGGGGGCGGTGGTGGTACTGGTGGTGGCTCAGGTCCCGGTACTGCTGCAAAGGGCGAGATTCGCTTCAGGCTTAATGGCAGTTCGAATGTAACCTTTACTGGCTCGAACTACACGATTGTGGGAACCACTGATCCGCTCATATCAGGCGGCAACACAGGAACAACGGGCTCAACCACTATCAACGTATTCATTCTGAATTATACTGGCCCCGGCACCTATGCTTTCACAGGCACATCGGCTACAAGTACACACGGCACATATACCATAAGTCCTTTCGGTAGCAGCGACGACACTTATAATACTGCAACCGGCACTCCTACTGGCACCGGTCAGGTAGTAGTTACCAGCGACGCCAACAATGAGCTGGTGGGAACTTTCTCCTTTACAGCCTACAACAGCACGGGTGGCAAAACCGACGTAACGAGCGGCTCCTTCGATGTAGTGAAGATGTGATTTTTCAACCTTACAGCATAATAAAACCGCCCCGAGATTGTCAGGGCGGTTTTCATTTTAGGGAAACGCAATTGGGCGATCCAGGCAATCACCGCTGGATACGAGTGCGCTTACGATGTTTCAAATAGATAAGCGTATCAATCAACGCAACTAGCAATCCAGCGCCAAGCAGAGCCACGCCTCCCACAGCAAGCATAAGACCAACAACAAAGTCGTCTCCGGCGACTATGAGCCCGGCAGCGAAAGCTAATATCCCCGCGACGGCCAGTGCCCCACCCGTCCACCAGGATCCACGGGCAGTAGGCATCGGATGTACCGGGCCGGCTGGCGGACGGCGGAGTCTTCTACCGTGATCGTCTGGTGCAGGTAAGGTCGTTTGTTCGGAGCGCGGATGCCATTGTAATGCTGGCTTATGAAAGCGAAATGCCGCAAAGCCCTCACAATAAGTCAGGCAAAGCAGGGTAACAGCAAGGATGTACTTCATTGAAGCAAGTTTGTCTTTGTTGGTATTGTCGCCAACCACTAACGCCTTGGAAGCGAATTATATTATTCCCACGTAGGAACGCGCCTGGCGGCGGCGCGTTCTTGCATTAAAAAAGCCGCCCCATTCGGGACGGCTCTTTCAATAGTATCAACCAGCAATTAAGCGATTTCAACTTCAGCACCAGCTTCAGTAAGCTTAGCCTTGATGTCTTCAGCTTCAGCCTTAGAAATACCGTTCTTCAGTGGCTTAGGAGCACCGTCAACGAGTTCCTTAGCTTCCTTCAGGCCAAGGCCAGTCAGGTCCTTAACTACCTTAACTACGCCAAGCTTAGAAGCACCAGCGCTCTTAAGGATTACGTCGAATGCAGTCTTCTCTTCAGCAGCAGGAGCACCAGCGGCGCCAGCAGCAGGAGCAGCAGCAACAGCAGCAGGCTCGATGCCATATTCTGTCTTCATGAAATCGGCGAGTTCCTGTACTTCCTTTACGGTCAGGTTCACCAGTTGTTCTGCGAGGTTCTTAACGTCTGCCATGATTAGTGACTTTTAGAGATTTTGATTGTAAATGTTAGTTGTTGTATAGATAGAGCGGCATGTCTGCCAGGGTGTTGGAAGCACACCCGGCAACGCATGTTGCTTTATGCTTCGGCTGTAGCTGCGCCTTCCTTCTCTGCCTTTTGCTGCAGGCCGGAAAGTACGCGGCTGATTGGGCTCATCAGGAGGCCGATCACCTCGCCAATAAGTTCGTTCTTCGTCTTGATGCTCTTCAGGCTAGCCAGGCTCTTGTCGCCGGTGAAGATATCGTCACCAACGATGGCAGCCTTCAGTACAGGCAGTTCGCCCTTGGCACCGCGGAAGTCGCTGATGATAACAGCAGGCTCCTTTGGAGAGTTGGAGAACATAAGAGCAGTAACGCCATGCAGAGAGTCATAAAGACCGCTGTACTTGTCGTTATTGATAGACTCAAGCGCTTTGCGGATGAGGGTGTTCTTAGCCACCTTCATTTCCACACCCTTGCTAAAGCAGGAGCGGCGCAGGTCGTTTACCTGAGCAACTGTGAGGCTCTCGGTATTGGTGATATAGAAGTTGTCATACTGGGAGAACTTCTCCTTCAGTATTTCTATTGCCTGTTGTTTTTCAGCAGGAGTCATTGTTATTTGAATGTGCTAATGGGCCAATGGGCCAATAAGCCAATTTTTTGAGGGTGAACTAATGTTTCGTGCTTCATTGCTTCCGGGCTTTGGCCCATTGGCAAATTGGCACATTGGCAAATTAATTAGTGACCTACGGATTTAGTGTCCACGTTGATACCAGGGCTCATAGTAGATGCCATAGAGATACCCTTCAGGTAAATACCCTTAGCGGTAGCAGGCTTCATACGAACGAGCGTATTGATCAGCTCCTGTGCATTAGCAGCGATCTTCTCCGGAGTGAAGGATACGCGACCAATAGAAGCATGGATGATACCAGTCTTATCAACCTTGAATGCGATCTTACCACCCTTCACGTCGTTAACAGCAGCTGCTACGTCGTTGGTTACAGTACCGGTCTTAGGGTTCGGCATCAGGTTACGGGGACCCAGGATCTTACCAAGACGACCGATCTTAGGCATTACAGAAGGAGTAGCCACGATAACGTCGATATCGGTCCAGCCACCTTCAATCTTGCTTACAAACTCATCCAGACCTACATAGTCAGCGCCTGCTGCCTTTGCTTCTGCTTCCTTGTCAGGAGTGCAAAGCACCAATACGCGCTTGGTCTTACCAGTACCATGTGGCAGGGTAACCGTGCCGCGAAGCGCCTGGTCAGCCTTCTTAGGGTCTATGCCGAGACGAACGTGAACGTCTACAGAAGAGTCAAACTTAGTGCAGTTAACGTCCTTTACCATGGCAGAAGCTTCTGCAAGGGTATACTGCTTAGTGCTATCAATCTTAGCCTCTGCGGCTTTTCTTTTTTTAGTGATTGCCATTGCTGCAAATAGTGTTTTGCGGAAATCCCGATAAGCATCCGGATTCCTACGTTAATGGAATTAAGCAGTAGCGAAAGGGGCTTGACCTTCTACAGTGAGACCCATGCTGCGGGCAGTACCGGCTACCATCTTCATCGCGCTTTCCACGGTGAAGCAGTTGAGGTCAGCCATCTTGTCCTTAGCTATTTCTTCCACCTGAGCCCAGGTTACCTTACCTACCTTAGAGCGGTTGCTCTCCTTGGAGCCACTCTTGATCTTCGCCGCTTCCAGCAACTGTACAGCAGCAGGAGGAGTCTTGATGACGAAGTCGAAAGACTTGTCAGCATAAACGGTAAGAAGTACGGGAAGGACCTTGCCCATCTTATCCTGCGTGCGAGCATTGAACTGCTTGCAGAACTCCATAATGTTGACGCCCTTAGAACCCAGAGCAGGGCCGATTGGCGGTGCAGGGTTGGCTTGCCCACCCTTGCATTGCAGCTTTACATAGCCGGTAATTTCCTTGGCCATTGAGTAAAAACAGTTTTTGGTGTTAACGAATGTTTCTCCCCGCTTTTGAGGCGAGGCACTCTCCCAAATGCAGACTTATAAAAAGAGCAATTTCGGAAAACGAGGCGCGAAGATAAGGATATTATCCCAATATTTAGAAGTAGTGAGAGAAAACTTTATGAGAATAGCCAACCCTACTCCTTTATGATTTCTGTTTCCCATCCATCATAATCACCATTGGACTCTGATGCTAGCCGCCACAAGGGTATCACATATTCATTCACACTTTGCCAGTCAACCTTATCAACGCGAGTAATGACAAGTTTGTAAGGGAACGCTGTCAACTTCTGGTCATAGGAGCTGCTCAAAAGACTGAACCCATCTTTCCTTACTTTTTGAAGAAAGCTGTTTCGATCTGCTTCTGTCTTAAAATATATCCAATGACTTACTTCGCGCGCTTTTGTGAGTTTGTCACCTCCTTTTTCGAGTTGATCTACAACTCGCCGATTTAGTATAGTTTGAAACTGTTGAGGATTAGGATATAAGAACCCCAAATAACCTTCCCAACCCATATCTGGCTTTGCACCAAACTCATATTGGTACTGATCATAGCCTGTCATGGCCTCCTTAACGAGTTTTCCGAAAAGTGTTGTATCGCTGATATAGAAGTAAAAGTCGCGATGCCCATCAGATGTAAGACGTCCAACATATACCGCATTGAGTGCCGAACTGACCTTTTCAACTACTTTGTCTTCTATCTGGCCGAGCAAAACACTTTCATCAGCAGTTGTAAGACCGTCTTCCCTTGGAGATTTCAATTTGATGGAAACCCAAGCCACATTCTGCTTATCCTGCATTGGAGCGACGTTATGAAAACCAAGATCGACAGCAATTGAGCCCAGTTTATCATCTACAGTACTGAAATAGAACTCCCATTCTGCCGTATATTCTTTGTCGTGTAGCAAGTTTTCCTTCCTTACAGGTTGCGCATGAAGCGTGACACTTTGTGTATTAACACAACAAGCCGCCATACCAAATAGCACTTGAACTAGAATCATTTTAATGACCGTCATATACTAAGCGCACATCGTAGCAAAAATAGTATTACGCCACCCTCAAACTTTGCTAAGTCTTCCGACGCGGCTGCGATAGCAGGCGATTTGAGACCGCCAATCATTCGCAGCATCAATCAAGTATTAGCTTTCAAGCCGAAATCTAATCTTCTCCGTTAATTGTAGCTTACACTCCACATACCATATTACAGTTGAGCTAAGCCTCCAGGCTTCATTCCAGTGTCTGGTAGCCCCCCGTTATTCGTAGCCTACACGCCACATACCACATTACAGTTGAGCGAAGCCTCCAGGCTTCGTTCCAATATCTGGTAGCCTCTGGCTACACTACATATATCTCATAATTATCCGCCAACGGACTCCAAACCTGATATTGGTAGTACTTCAGACCATGCGCGCTAGATAACGGCTGGCCAGGTCTTCTGGCTTTTCGTTACAAGAAATACAGGACACACTGGAGGCTGTAAACTAAACTATGTCAGGTGAGCTAAAAGTCGTCACCTTAAAACACAGTTTATATGAGTAAAACAAAGAAGGGAGATTTTATCCCTACTCGTTATCATCATGTTGTTACCTAATTTAGAGCGGGCTAGGGCTTTTGGGGGCTATAATTTTATGTCTCAGTATTTCCTAATCAGGTTTTATGAACAGATGTCTCTGCCTCCTTTTATTCTTCATATCATTTGCAGCCCATGGGCAAAAGCAGGCGAACATCTGGTATTTTGGACAGCAATGCGGACTTGACTTTTCTAATGGTGCTCCTGTATCCATAACCGGTGGACAAACGGGTACAGACGCGGGGTTTAGTTATACACAGGAGGGTACTGCGTCAATATGTGACAGTGCTGGCAGACTATTGTTTTACACCGGAGGTCATACGATTTGGAACCGTAATCACGGGGTGATGCCCAACGGCTCTAATCTTTACGGTGGTACGTCCTCTACACAATCCAGTCTCATTATTCCTAAACCGGGAAGCGACAGTCTCTTTTACGTGTTTACATCGGACCAATTTCAAACTCTTCCCTGGTCCCATGGTTACCGTTATAGTATCGTAGATATGTGCCTTGATAGTACAAGGGGTGATGTTGTAGCTGGTCAGAAAAATATTTTGCTGGCAGATTCATGTACAGAAAAGCTCTGCGCCTGCGAGGATTCAACAGGTACAGGTTACTGGATTGTCGGACACAAGATGTATTCTAGTCAATTTATCGCATGGCATCTTACTTCGTCCGGTATTATCGGCACTGTGATTTCTAATGTTGGCTATTACCATGGCACGTCGAATCCACCTGGGTCAGCACAGGGACAAATGAAACTCAATTCGTCAGGCAATAGGCTGGCGTTAGTATTAGGAAACAATGACCCCGCAATACTGGAACTATTCGATTTTAATAATGCTACCGGGCAGATATCCAATGCATGCAGTATGCATGTGGATAGCGCATATTGGTGCAGAGCTTATGGGGTAGAGTTTTCTCCAGACGATTCTAAGCTGTATATAGGTCTCGCCGGAGGGTCGGTTGGCAAACACATTTACCAGTATGATCTAAATGCAGGTCTCGGCAATTGTGACAGTATCAAAGCCTCATGCTTCACGCTCTGGACTGATCCTAGCGGAGTCAACGGAAGCAGCGTTTTGGATGGCTTCCAGTTAGGACCTGATGGGAAGATCTATTTAGTTTTTGGCAATTACTACATGCTTGGCTGTATCAGCTTCCCAAATCTCTCGGGCACGGCAGCATCATTTTTCTGGGGACCAGCAGTCGGAACACTTAATACTGGTATAATGAATAATTACACCCTGCCCAGCTTCATTGCAGGGTATAAGTATCATAACAGAACGATCCCCTGCAAATTGATGCCATCGGTTACTATTAACGCTTCTAACAATAGCGTCTGCAACGGTACATCTGTTAAGTTTACTGCAAGTGCCACTAATGGCGGAACTAGTCCTATTTATCACTGGATAGTGAATAATAGCAACGTTGGTACAAACAGCGCAAGCTATACGTATGTGCCAGCTAATAATGATACGGTAGAATGTGTCCTTACGAGTAATTCGGCGAGTGCTCCAATGCCTAACTGTGTTTCAAACAAAATAGTGACCGTTGTAAATGCCCCAGTTGTGCCGGGGATAAATGCAAACACTATTCCGCCGGTAGTAGGCTGCGAGGGAGTCCCTATTCTCTTTGTAACAAATATTGTAGCAGGAGGAGTTAATCCAATGTATCAATGGTATAAGAATGGCATTGCTTTGCCTGGCGCTACAAACTCCATATATGTTGAGAGCACGCCTAAAAGTGGAGACACTATTCAGGTGAGCCTGATGAGCTCAGCAACTTGTATTTCTACCCCTATTACATGGTCGAACCATGTGGCCCTTGCGTTGAAGCCGGCAACTACTCCAACTATAGCCATCAGTCCTGCTGGAACAGTCTCTGCAGGATTGCCGATTACATTTATGGCCACCGCGGCCGGTTATGGAACGGCACCTCAGTATCAATGGCAAAAGAATGGTCAGGATATTCCGTTTGCAAACGGCGCTACTTACACAACACCCGGTTTAAATGCTGGTGATAGTATCTCGGTTGTACTGATAAGCAATGACCCTTGCGCCATGCCCGTCATGGTGTCAAGCAATTCGGTGGCAGCGCTATCAGAATCAACCGGGATCAGCGCTGCAGCTAATAACTGGTTCATTTCATTATACCCCAATCCAAATAGAGGAAGCTTTGCAATATCTATAATTGATCAGGGTGTTGTATACTCCAGGTCATATGGCATTGATGTTACCAATAGTCTCGGTCAGTCCTTGTATCACACGGAAGTTGAAGGGCAGACAAGGCCCATAAGTCATAGTATAATGCTGCCGGATAATATTCCGGATGGGATATACTTTGTCAAGGCATATGCTAAAAATGGTGCAGCCGTGATAAGGTTTGTTCTACGCCGTCAGTAACAGCTAATCTTTTGCCGAATAAGCTACTCTACTATTTATCGGTTACGCCTGTCCTGATCAGCCTATGCGGAAGCCTCGTTCGCAATGAGGGTATGCTGGCATAACGACTACGACGCCTGTAAATAAATTCGCTGAGATCACAACTGTGGCATCTGTGGGACAGTTTTCTGCAGTCTGATGTCAACAATTCCAAAGCTTTCTGATAGTGCTCAAATTTTACCGGTTGTGCTTTAGAGACTTTCAAAAAGAACCTCGGAAACCAGTCATCCTGGCCCGCTTTTTTAATCATACTGTGTGCTGAGTTTAGGCCGTAAAGGGTTGAAGGACCTGGAGCCGGCCACAGTAAACGGACAGTTTTAGACGGCAGTTTTGGGCGCCGCTTCAGCGCGTAAGACTCAAGCAATACGGAATGCATCCGGATTAGTGGTCGTCAATGTCTGTTTCAGTCGGGCACGGTGGACGTAATTTGCCGAACAGCCCGGTTGGAGGGAAGGCATCCTGGAAAAGGTTGCCTTTTCTTTTTTAGCCTCACGCCGAAATCCCAATCCCACAAGCAGCTCGCACACGCTCCAGCCTATCTGAAGTAAGCTCCGTTTCCGCAATCCCCAAAGCAATAGCCAGCACCAGCGCAGGAGCATGCGCCTGAAGCGTCTTGATAAAACTAATCAGCTCCTTATTGTTGCAACCACGCATCATCCACTTATAAGTTTCCGCTGCCTGTTGCGGCGGCACAGAGGCCGCAATCTTACCATTGATAGCCATGATCTCCTCATCGCTCAGCAGGCGCCACAATACCTGATTAAGCTCCGTTTCCTCCTTATTCAGGTGGTTAAGGTTAAAAGCAATAAAAGCATTGAAGGCGTAAAAGGTGTTATAACCCGCCTGACTACGCGTCTCATCCTCCTGAGCAGCGCGGTACGATGCAATAGCATTCTTCAGATTTTGCCCCAACTGCCGGTCAGTGATATGCTCCTCCTCAAAACTCCGCCATAAAGCAGGCTCCGCATCAGCTATCACCGGCAGCACCTCGGTATCCTCATGGTCAGCATGCTCGTCAAAGAAGTCGACAACATGCTCAATCTTTTCCAGCGCTATATCCATCCCGTTTGCATCACAGTAATCAGTATGCTGAAGCGTAGTGGCCGTATCAAAAAGCATCATCCGAAGCGCCTTATGAATCATTCCGAAGCCGTTAAAACGAGTAGTAGCGTGCATAGCAGGTATTTTGTAGTACTGGACGGGAAGATAAGCGGCAACCACTGGCTCTGATAGCCTCATCTTCAGGAATCCTCACCCTCACAACTAAGTTACAGGAAGCTTATAGGTACCTTATAGGAAGCTTATAGGTACCTTATAGGAACTTACCTTCTGATCAACTACCTATCAACTACGGGTCAACTAGTAGGCTACTCATGGAGTCTCATACATCACAATGCTATACGAATTGCTCCACTAATCAGGCTTGCCATGCTACCAATCATCCGAATTCATACGTATGATATCGGGCTTATGGATGTAGGTAGTCCGATAGCGGTACTTCAGGTCAGAAGCAACAAGCAGCTTAAATGCTGGCTGTCCTTCCACTGGACGAGGGAAAAAGCTGGCCTTTATCTCAATAGTTCCAAAGATGATACTCTCATTACGAGTACGCAATCCCCCTCCAATGCCCGGATAAAAACCACTCTTGGTCATACGCTCCTTGTCGTTGCGTAGAAAGGCGCCGTCCAGGTACAGAAATGGAGCCAAACGAAAACCAAAGGGCTTGTAGCGGGTAAAGAAGACAGCCTCTGTCTGAAAAGAAATACGCTCAATCCCCTGCGCACTGTCAGACCCAAACTCCCGAAGCCCAAAAGGATTATTAAGCCGCAGCGGTTCATATGTGAGCGGATTAAACAACCGCGAATAAGTAACGCGGTAGTAGGGGCGTATCTTAAAATCGTTGCCGGAAAAGATAAGCCGCGCATACCTGCTCATACCGATCATTAGTGTCGCATCGTTCAGTGAGCCTCCGTCTTGCATGGCACCCGCCCGCAGGTAGTACTGGCAAAAGTGTCCATTGGCATGCGCCGTATAATAGTCGAGGGTAAGGCCAGCATATGGACGTTGCAGATCATTTTGCCGCCACCAGCCGCCAGTTACGGAAATATTATACCCATAGGGCACGTCCTCCGTAATACCGAAGCCATAGATATACTGCGTCTTGATAAACTCCTGGCGGAAGAATGTAAACTGAGCAAGCAAGGCGTCCTTATTATTATAGACCGGATCAAAGCGGGTCTCAAAGTACTCGGGACTGGTAGTGAACTGTTGCTTGTAATACCGAAGCGAGATGAACTTCCGGTCGCGGATAGAAGAGTCATGCTTCATGATGTGGTTGAGCGAAAGGTTATACCCGCCCCATGCATCATAGACATTATAAGCATACGGATACCAGACACTGTCAGGCAATATATCAACATTGGTCGCGCGGTTTGTGCTCAATTCCAGTCCTCCGGCAAAATGGTCGTAGGGTGAAGGTAGGGGCCGGTCAATAATCAGAGAGGTTGCCGCCTCCGGCTCATAGCCCAATGCCCGTCCGATATCAATATTGTTATAGGCAAGAGTCACATGTGCATAAGTACCGCAAACGTTATTCTTGTTATACTCGAATCCATACCCAAAGGACGGCTCTCTATTACGGCCTAAAAGGATCGTAGGCTGGATGCGCTGCCCCATGCCAAGGAAATTGCCTTCTGATACACGCGCCTTTAAAGACTTGTAACCGTCATTGTCCAGAACTACTTTGATGGAGAATACATCCTTTGTAACCACAAGCATATCCACCGAATCCCTTCTGCCCGGCACAGACCTTATCAGGATACGCGCATCCTGGAGAAAATCCAGCGTACGCAAATACCGTTCATTGTCCGCAAGTATATAGGCATCTACCTTTTGCCCCTCCTTCTGAAAGAGATTGTTCCGGATCACCCACTCCTTTGTATTTACGTGAAGTGTCCGTGCGACACGCGTGGCCAGATTTCGAACATGAGTAGCTGTATCCGTAAAGTTGCGTTCGAAACCCAGACTCACGATCACTATATTTCGAATGATCTTTCCGGCGAAAGGCTTGAACATATCTTCTGCCCGTGCATTGAGCACCTCATATTCCGGATCCGCCGAGCACGTATCATCAGGGTTGCGCTGTATAGAGTTCCAGGCCTGCTGGAATATATTGTTCATCCACCGCCTGCGGGTTGTCTCAGGATTGCAGGCCTGCGTGTCAGGAAGGATTACTTGATTCTGGGCATGCAGATCTGCCGCCATAAGGCAGGATAAAAGCAGGAGCATTAACCAGAATGTAAATCTCTCTCTCACAGATGCTAGTTCGTCAATTATTTAATAGGCTACAAAAACCGTACGACGTTTGACAAGTCAAAAGATAAAAAGTAAAGGCAAGAAGCCTAACCAAACATCCAACCCCTTCAATTCTCCAACCCGTCCAACGCTATCCAACGCTATCCAACTGTTCCAATCATTCCAACTTCTCCAACTGTTCCAACCTCCCCCGATAATTCCTACTTTTCCACCGTGCTGCTTCGTCATGTTCCTTTCCTAAAGGCAGTTGCCCTGTATTCGTTTACAGCCTTCGGGGGCCCGCAGGGGCATATAGGTATGATGATGAAGACTTTTGCACAGCGACGCCACGATGTTACGGAAGAAGAGCTAATAGACTATAACGCGTTTGCTAATATGCTCCCCGGTCCAAGCAGCACACAGACGGTCATGCTGATTGCACTAAAGCGCGGCGGCATTCCCCTGGCGCTCGTTACACTGGGTTTATGGATACTTCCTGCCTTCCTGATCATGAGCGCCTGCTCATTCTTATTACTCTACTTTGACGCAAAGGCCATCCGGACAAACCTCTTTACCTACATACAGCCCATGTCGGTAGGCTTTGTAAGCTTTGCGGCACTTCGCCTTATGAAGAACAGCGTCCGCCATGCGGCCACCTGGGGCATCATGGTAGGGAGCCTGGCAGCCACACTCATTGCCCGTTCGCCCTGGGTATTTCCTGCCGTACTGGTTGCTGCAGGCTTTATCTCCAATTTCTCAGACAAGCGAATACCCGAGCGATCCACTAAGCCAAAACCTATCCGCTGGGTGAATCTCTGGCTGTTTGCAGCGCTGTTTATCGTCGCAGGTGTTTTATCGGAAGTAGCTCGTACCGAGAACTGGCATTACCGGAGGGCATTCAACCTGTTTGAGAACTTCTATCGCTTTGGCGGTATCGTATTTGGCGGCGGCCAGGCACTGCTCCCCATGATGCTCTACCAGTTCGTAACACGCCCAATTGCACTTCAACGCTCTCCCTGGCTGTCTGCAGAGGAATTGCTTACCGGCTATGGACTGGTACAAGCAGTTCCCGGACCAGTATTTTCCGTCTGCGCATTTGTCGGAGGGATGAGCCTAAGCACTTACGGACCCATCTGGCAGATAGCGGGCTGCTTCATTGCCACAATAGCGGTATTCCTGCCTAGTACACTACTGTTGTTCTTTTTCTTCCCTATTTATCACAACCTGCGGCAGCACGTCATTATCTATCGTGCACTGGAGGGGATCAATGCCGCAGTCGTAGGAATAATATGGGCCTCGGGCATCGTTCTATTCCAGACCATCTCCATCCCGCAGGTGGAGTGGAGCAACCTTGTGGTCATTGCTATCACCTTCTCCTTACTGCAGTTCACCCGCATCCCTGCACCACTGATTGTGGTAGGATGGCTGTTACTTGGTTGGACAATGCATGTCTAGTAAGCTATACCTGTCCTTCAGGTAGTGGCCTCGGAAATCCACTTTGGCCTTGGCAGTGCTTCATAGGCTGCAAGTGTCTCCAGAAGGCTTTGTATGTCGTTCTGCACTACCAACAGCGTTGCATGTGCAGGCTTTAGGAAACCTTGTAACAGCATAGTCCTGATAAGCAGGAGCAATCCGTCGTAAAAGCCATTGACATTCAGCAGGCCAATAGGCTTACTATGCAGGCCGAGCTGTGCCCACGTCAGCATTTCTGTTAGTTCTTCCATCGTGCCCCAGCCGCCCGGCAGGGCAATAATGCCATCGCTAAGCTCATGCATGAGTAGCTTGCGCTCGTGCATGGTATCTACGGTGATCAATTGCTGAATGCCGGTATGTGCTATCTCCTTAGTCTTCAGGAAGCCGGGTAATACTCCTATTACCTCCCCACCTGCACTGAGTGCGCCATCGGCTATGCTTCCCATTAATCCAAGCTGGGAGCCCCCATAAACGACTCGCGCACCACTCCTGGCAATTGCCACTCCTGCCTCATAGGCAATAGCACTATAAATGGGATCAAGCCCCGAGGAGGAGCCACAAAACACAGCAATGGACGATGGAGCAGCCATAAGAGGCAAATGTAACCGGCCTCAGACAGCAGGAAAATACTATTTCCCACTTGCCATAAGCCAAAAAGCACCGCCGGAGCGGTGCCTTAGATAAAAGAAACAATATTACTTAGTAAGCAGTCAGGAACTTCTTGGCCTGTGCAACCAGCGCTTGTCCGTTAGCATCCACATCCTTGGATAGCTGCATATAGTCGTGCACCATCATCTCCATACTGAGCATATGGTCCAAACCATCCTTGTGTGCCTGACCGGTCTTCATATCCGCATCATAGCGAGTTTGAGCAACACCATGGCGCATAAGGGCCAGGATGTCCATCACCACAGCCTCAGCCTCATCACTCTTATGGGCCTTAATATCGGCTTCAAGCTCAGAAGTCTTAGTGACCAATGCCTTGCGGCCAGCTTTCATGTCAGCGTCATTTGAAGCCTTAGTAGGACGATCTGCCAGGGCGGGAGAGAAAGTGGCAGCTATAAGGGCGGCAACTAGCATAATCTTTTTCATGTGTGGCGTATTTCAGATTTTAAGTTATAAAAGTAGGGAGTTTTTACGGTTTGGGTTCCCAACTGTCGGTTATCAAAAGCTTAAGACAGTTGCTAATCGGATAAGGTTGGGCAAATCAGCTAAAATGCTGGCCTACCTTTGCAACCATGTGGCAAAGACGGCGTTTATTATTGGTTTTGTGGCTAATGGTTGCGCTTAGTGCGGCGAGTTGCTTACTTTATTCATGTACTGGAATTTCTGGCGCTGATCGCGTGTCAGATACAGAAATATACCAGGCCAGGCAAGATAATCCTATAAATGCCAGGCATATAGATTCGGTCGTTCATCTGTTACGTAGTGGTGACCTGGCCCTGCGTACCGGCGCAGATGCCACAAGTGTCATGTTGCGGCAGATGAATCTCACGAATAAGACCTATTCTCACTGCGGGATAGTAATGATAGAAAATGGTTACCCCTTTGTCTACCATAGCATTGGCGGTGAGGATAATCCCGATTCAAAGCTGCGCAAGGATTCAGCTGCTACCTTCTTTACCCCTGTAAGTAACGAACGCCTCGGCGTAGCAAGGCTCGACTTATCAGCAAGCCAGATTAATAAGCTACATGCTATAGTCAGCCGCTATTGGCATGTCGGTGTCCCTTTTGATCTTGACTTTGACCTTGCTACTAACGATAAGCTCTATTGCGCTGAATTTGTATATAAAGTAGTCCTTGAGGCTACAGGTAACCCGGATTATTTTCATCTTACTCATTTGCTGAAACGTACCTACGTAGGAGTTGATAATCTCTATGAAGCGCCACATGCCAGAATCGTTTGTGATGTACTTTATAAGCTTTAATTTTGCCGCCACTAAAAAATATCCAATAACACAATCAGGACACTATGAAGAAGGTTCTACTCTCTATGGCTGCCATCGTGGCACTGGCCGTAACACTCGCAAGCTGCAATGGCGGCTCTCCTAAGGCTGCTGCAGAAAAGTGGCTGAACGGCTTTTACCACATGGACTATGCTGCAGCCAAAGAGGTATCTACCGAAGAAACTAAGAAGCAACTAGAGTCGTTTGAAAGCATGATGGGCATGATGCAGCAAAATGCCAAGGACGAAGCCAAGAAGATTAAAGTAGATGTAAAGGAGCCTAAGGTAACTGGCGATAATGCTACTGTCGAGTATACGCTCTCCAATGATCCTTCTCCTAAGACGCTGAAGATGGTGAAGCAAAATGGCAAGTGGTTGGCCCAGTGGAGCAAGATGGACATGGGAGGCATGGGCGGCGGTGCAGGAGCTGATGTAAACAATAACGGTTCTATGGGTGCAGCACCTGATACGCTGACTGCTCCCCCAGCTGACGGTACCATGAATAACGGTACTGGCGCAGTAGACTCAGCCGGGCGCTAATTTATCTCTCGCTTATTTCAAACAATTGGCCGCTCTGTTGAGGAGCGGCCAATTGTTTTTTTATTCCAGGCGATTGCTACACTAAATGGTGACTGCGTTAGTTTACACTATCTCTCTGCGCCCAGCCATTAGAACCCGACTTTTGGAATGGGTGATTCATGGGCGCGGGTCCTATCGGAGCCCGCATCTTTTCTTTTTTCAGAACATCGAGCTTGAAGGATATATCGTCGATCGTCTCTTCGAGGAGCTCTATTTCCTTTGGGGTGAACGCACCGGTGCCGGCAGCAGCAAGTACAAAGACACCGATGACCCTGCCCATTCTGCATAACGGCAGGATCACGAAGGATCTAAAGCCTTTCTGTCCCGCCACATATTTCCAGTAGGGGGCATGCAGATCGTTCTGAACGTCATTACATACATACGCTGTAGCTTCCCGGAGTACACCTTCAAATGGTTCATGTTCCAACTCGTTTACTACCATAGATGGCTCAACATCTTCTTCGGCGACGCCACTGCTTTGAACAAGCTTTAGTTTTCGTGTTATCGGGTCTACTACACTGATATATGCCATTTTGAAGTTGCCGTATTCAGTAGCAACACAACAGACCTCTTTGAAAAGCGCCTTCTCATCTTCTATCGAGAGAATGGCACGGTTAATCTGCCTGATGCTATCATATAGGCGGTTAATGCGCATCATTGAATCCTCCGCTTCCTTACGCTCCGTCACATCACGACAGCTCAGCACGAAGGCTCCAATGGCATCGTCCTTCACCAGGTTGGTGACACTACCGTCGATCCAGATGTAGCAGCCGCTCTTGTGCAGGATACGCACACGCACCTCGATACGTGCCCCGGGCTTTTTCAACACCTTTTTAAATAGGTAGAAGAATGTCTTGCGATCGTCCGGATGGATGTATTCAAATAGCTGCCGCCCTTTAATGTCGCTAAAGCCCGCCAATTGGAATGCCGTTGGGCTCAGGTATACAAGATCTCCTGTCTCACCAAACAGGAATACGAAATCATCAATGTGCTTTAGCAGTGTCTGGTAGTAACGGCTGTTACGCTCCAGCTTTTGCTCCAACGCCTGGTTTTCGTTTTCCAAAGCCAATCTTTCTTTCATTCCGGTAATCACAAATGGAAGCTGATCGGTATGCTCACGAAAAATATAATTGTCGTCGTCCTCGGATAATTCGTAAGCGGCTCCCACTACTGATTTGAGTAATATAATGGGTGTCTTAAATGCCCGGGTATATAGCCTGGCTTGTTGTAATGATACATTGACAAGACATGCACAATCAAAAAGGAGGATATCTATTATGCCGCGTTCTAAAGTTTCGACAAGCTCTTCTTTAGAGGTAGCAACAAGCACTTCATATACCACACGTGTCTTACTGAGTGTTTCCACAATGCGCTGCTGCTGCAGTATGTCGGTTCCTATGTATAATAATTTCATCTCGTTTCTTTGGGCTGTAAGAATATTACAATTGTGATATTCAGACTAATATCCAATGGGCTTTTACAGTAGGTTAACCTGAACTGTTGACATCATCCACCATCATCAGATGAATAAATTCCTACTCTACCAACTGAGAATGATTGGAATTCGCATGCGGTCGCGAACGAAACAGGTACTTTTGGAGGGGAACGATATCATCGGCTCCAAACTTTTGGAATATGTATAGACTAACCCTGTTGGCGCTTGTTGCCTTGTTTTTTATGTTTTTATCTGGCTGCAGCAAAGGAGGTGATGAGGCTGGACCAACGGTTCCACGGGTCAAGAGGCCAAAGCTGCTCATCAACGGACCAACGGAAATATCAGTGCAGTTGTATCGGGATACTGTGTTGGTCCCTTTTCAGTTTACATCCGATTCTTCAAAGGAGATAGAGGTGAAGGGCTTTGTGTTTACTGGGGCAGATAATGACGTGAGCATGAGCATCACGTCTCAAACCGGCACTACACCGTTTACCGATACAGTCAAGATCTATGCTAATCCCGGCGCCGGCAAGACTATTTACATCAGGCAAATGACTATTTCATATGATACTGATGCCATTTCCAGGACGCTTCAGATCCACGTCGTACCTAACACCAATTGTGGCTTCCTGTTTACTGGTCAATACACATTCCATCAGCTTTACCCGCCTTCGCCAACACCATTTACATCGGTCATAGCTGAGACTGGCACTAATACGGGCACAATTACCAATTTTGCCAATACGGGTAAGACCGTAATGCTAATCTTTGACTGCGCGAATGAACTGCTCAATATTCCCCTCCAGGCTTTTGACAGCAGTACAACAATCCGCGGTTCAGGAAGCTGGAGCGGAAGCAACCTCACTATTAACTATACTCTCACTACGAGTGCCTTTACATCAAGCGGATCCATTCAGGGCACCAGGTAAGTCTAATTAATTTAGGTAAAGCATCCCTGAGCAAATTTTGTCTTTTTTACTTGGCACATTGGTGCCGGTACCATTATCTTTGCACTCCCGGAAACGGAAGGAAGGATTGGTAGTTCAGTTGGTTAGAATGCCGCCCTGTCACGGCGGAGGTCGCGGGTTCGAGTCCCGTCCAGTCCGCAGAAGCCTCGTTAAGCGAGGCTTTTTCGTTTGATGCCATTGTGAGACGTCGGCTCAACATTTGTCACTCGCATGGCATTGTCTTTTGGCCTTTCAGCCAAAACATTTGCCATGAAACTATTTGCTTCATTAGCGGCAGGGCTAGCAGGCACACTTACTGTTGCTTCGATGCATGAGGCCCTTAGAAGGGTATCCTCTGATGCACCCCGCATGGACATACTGGACATGGAGTTGATAAAAAAAGGTTTGACAGGCATGCATAAAGAGGTGCCCGGCCAGGATGAACTTGAGCGATGGGCCGTGAGTGGGGAACTTGTGTGCGATACTGCTTACTACGGCCTTGTCGGATTAGGTGGCGGCAAGGGTGCATGGTTCCGTGGAGCCGTGCTTGGACTGGTTGCTGGAGTAACAGCCGTCATTTTGCCGAAGCCGCTTGGTCTTCCAGAGACACCAGCCAACAAAGGCCTGAGCACGCAACTTATGACCGTGGGCTTGTACGTTATGGGTGGCCTTGCTGCTGCGGCAGCGACACAGATGGTAGATAAAGCCGACTAAAAGATTAATCAGAATTAATAGAGAAGCCGCACGCCCGGGATATTGCGATGCGGCTTTTCTATTACCGTGTACTTCTATGCTATCGGAGCTGCAATTGCATTATTTGTGCATCACCGTTGTGTCCGCTTTTGCCGGGGAAGGCATTTCGCCGGACGCCCCTTGCTTGCTCATCATTTTCATCATTTCTCCCATGTCTGCAAATCCCCAATGTTCAACGCCTTTGCCGTCCTTAAGGCGTATTACTTCCACAGAATGCATGTCATAAGGGCCCGGAGGCATCATAACTCCATCACCGGTGCCCGTATAGCGCATCATCTGGAATACATAGTCATTGTCGGCTACTTCCTTTAAGATTTCCGCTTTCATGTCCTTAAGGGTATTGTGCATCTGAGTGATCATAACCTTCAGGCTATCGCGTCCCCTTTCTCCTCTTTCTGTGTGATCTACAAAGTCGGCTGCTACGGCATCATCAATGTGACTGACGTCTCCGGTTTCAAAGGCCTTGTTGACTATGTGAACGGCATCCAGGTTCTTTTGTGCCATTGATTGGTCACTGCTACTGCTGGCTGATTGAGGATTGGTGCATGCGCTAAACAGGCAGAGCGCACTGGCGGCTACAAGACAAAGGCTTTTCATGTGTTAGTGGAGTGTTTTTTGGTGATGAAGAAGTTGAACGAAGGGGACAAAACATACATAAAGTGCCGCCAAGATATAGTTTGCAAACTAAATATCATAGCCCCTTGCTCTTTATTCCCTTCTACAAACTGTTTCGGCCTTTGACCGATTCAACCTGATGTTCCCCGCAGCTATAAATTGTCCTTCGCTATAACCGTCCAGTCCTTATGCGCCTGACCCTGCGCTATCCACTTGTCCATTTCCTTTGCGATGGTTGGCAGGGTAGCTAAACGCTTATTTCCATTGACTGCCGCTTCCATCATCAGGCGGGCATCCTTACGAGCCATGTTCAGCTCCCACGATGGGTTGTCATAATCGGCAGCTAGCATGCGTTTTAGCCTGGCTGGTACGAGTGCTCCAGGATTCCATTCGTCGAGCAAGGCGATAAAGTCAGAAGAGGGAATGTTCATAGCCTTTGCCAGCGCCAGGGTGTCTGAAAGACCTGCTGTGATGAATAGCAGGAATGAATTGCCCATCAGCTTTATACCCGCAGCTCTGTTTGGCTCGGTGCCGAAGTTTAGTAACTTCCCGGTCATTGTTGATAATACAGGTTCTACCTTACCGATCAATTCCTGATCGCCGGACACGAGCATATAACCGGTGCTATCATGCGCATTTTGCGGCCCCATGAATACAGGAGCGTGCAGGTAAATGTAGCCGCGCTCCTTCCAGTACTCTGTACGCCGTGCGGCTCCTACAGCGGAAGTGGTTGTGTGGTCTATAATGGTGACTCCTGGGGAGAAGCCTAAGCTTGCCTTTTCCAATATCTCATCAACAGCCGCATCGTCGGACAAAGTGAGGTGTATACGGTCAGCCCCCTTTACAGCCTCTGTGACCTCATCGTAAGCTTTAGCCCCAAATTCTTCCAGGGCCTTTGCCTTGTATGCTGTTCTATTCCAAATGTTGACTTGCTGCCCCTTACGAAGCATGGCCTTGACAAAGTTGGAGCCGAGCAGGCCCATTCCAAGAAAAGCTATCATAGTGCTGGTTTTAGGCGGGCGAATGTATCAAATTGTGCCATGCGCTGGTGCCAGCCTCGGTTGCATTTGTTGCCGCTTCATCACCGGAATTTACCCATCTGGCAATAAACACTTTTAATAAGTACCTATGCATGATACCTTGCACCGGTCGGGTGGTGGCTATACGCTTGGGAGATGCAATAAAGGAAGGTGTTATAATTGCTGAGGGCTGTGGTGATGAGGCAGCTCCCGTGCCGTGGGCTCAGACAGTACCTGAGCCCATTTTGCTGTAATCTAATGTGTTGGACAGACAAATCCTACCATCCTTCGCGAAAGTCCATTCCATACTTCCGCGCCACATCTGCTATCATCTCCTTTTCAACCTGGGGCCGTAGCCACACTTTCTTTCGGGCGCTATCCACTTTACTTTCGTCGTCTGACCGCAGGCCAAATGAGACATTATAAATAGTCTTGAAATGCTCCGTGTCCTCCGGAATACTGTCGGTATAGAGCTTGCTGGTCCTTGTCTGATTGAAGCTATACAGGTACATCAGGGCAAGGGGCTGTATCTCACCTCCATGCAAAGCTGCCCATAGGTAATCGTAAAGCCGCACGTACGCATATGGATAGTGCAGCAGAGTGGGAAGGACGAAACTGTTTCCCAACTCATCGTCGACGCCGATCAATTGCTCACCGGGAAAGCGGCCCGTCTTTGACAGTTCTAGGATGCGGTTGAAATTGTCTGTACAGATTGCCGCATAATTGCTCTCACCCTTACTAGCCTGCTCCAGTTTGAAGCGGCGCTGCATTTCAGCTCTCAACGCCGTATCGATCTGTCGCAGATAAAGGGCATTGCCTTTCGCAAAGAGTTCGTGGAAGTGCTTGTCATAACCCCTGTATGCTGAATGTACAAGCGCATTCCTGCTGAGCACGTGATTTGGTACTCCAGATCTTGCGCACCGAGTAAGCAGCACATCCCGCTGCTCGGATCGCTTTGTGATGATGGCAAGTTGCAGGGCGTTATAGGCATCGCGGGCAAAGACAAAATCAAATTGCCTGAACAAAGTGGTATACGCGTCAAGTGCGGCTGGCAGGTCATAGCTGGCCAGCTTGTGCTCAGCCTTCAATATCCCCTCGAAATAGATGGCATAATCAGGATTCTTTTTTGCTGTTGACAGGTGTGCAGAACAGAGTAATATAAGGCTGAATAATAGGATGCGATATATCATATCGAAGGAGAATGCCCTGCCAAACTACATCTCATGGGTCATTTCTGCCATTGAGGCTAATTCCCGACACTAATCGAGCCAATCTGCGGACAATTGATTCCGTCCACCTCAAACAGCCTTCAGCATCCAGGTGACCTGGAGCTTTGGCGGTCGCTCGTTACTATTGCGGACCTCTTCGGGCAGGGCCTTGATCAGGTTGGGCATTACGCTCAGTGTGCTATAGTCCTGCTCTGCTTCCTTTACTACTTCCAAGCCTTGTTCTTTAAAGAATGCTTGGGCAGCCTCGTAACTGTCGAACTTATTCTCCTCGATATTGTGCTGCTCGAAGAAGGCTCTTTCGCTTTTGCTCTGTGGCAATTCAGCCCGCATTTCCTCTGAACGCTTTACGTACACATCGGCCGTTATCCAGCAGCGGGCACGCTGCATTAATATCTGATGTATAGTCCTCACAGATGGACCTTCTCATCTATATTCAAGTACATCAGGAGACCTTCATTGATGATGCTTACGGGGCCTTTCCCAAATCTTTCTACAACACTATTAAAGGCGGCTTCGTCCATTGCGTTTAGCGGTAATAGCTCAAATGTGCCCTTAAGATTCTTGTCCAACTGTAGCTGGTCAATCATTTGGCGTTTAGTGCCCACAAGCTCTGGCAGGTCGGTGTCCATGTAATGAATGCTTGCGTCTTTGTTGCAGAGGTCGAGGCCGCGGAAGGAGAAGCCGGAGGAGAGCTCAAGGACATTTCTGTGGTCTGTTTGCTGCAATAGCTGGTCGATGCTCCAGTAGCGCAACTCAAATGCATCACCCGTACCCAGAACCAGAAGTCATTCTCATCAAAGCTCAGGTCAAAGACTTCTGACTTGTCCATTAGCGCGGCTACCTCTTTGGCAAAGGGTATATTAGTGTAAGGCTTTGCCAGCAGTAGCGACTTGGCAGAGGGGCTGATGGTGCTGTAGTTTCTTCCGTTCCTCTGGCATGGTGTGCTGGAGCTATAGGTTGGTTCAAGGACTATTGAAGTTAAAGACAAAGAGGTAGCTTAGTGAGTAACTCAGAGCAGGTAAGTATCTGCTCATTCTCTGAACATGGATCCCTCAGACACTTTCTTCAAGCTACGGCAACACTTTGAGGCTACAGATCACTTCAGCGATGAGGAGTTCGATAAGCTTGTCTCCCGCTTTAAGGTAATCACGCTAAAGAAGAAGGAGTTCTTTACCATGCAGGGTACACACTGCCGTTACCTGGCCTTTGTCAACTCCGGATGTCTGCGCGCCTTTCATACAGATGAAAAGGGCGATGAGTACACAATGTACTTTGCCTTCGTCAACTGGTGGACGGGTGACAAGACGAGCTTCTACTCCGATCTTCCATCCAGATTTAGTGTGCAGGCGATGGAGGATAGCGAGCTCTTTCGCATGGACAGGCAAAATTGGGAAGCGGCGCTCGACGAGATACCGGTATTTGAGAGATGGTACCGCGTAAAGACGCGCAAGTCTTATGAAGCCACACAGCAAAAGCTGATTGACAGCCAGACGGAAACTGCAGAGGAGAAGTATCTGAAGCTGCTGGCCAATGCTCCTGAGATAGTCCAGCGGATTCCGCAGCACTACATCGCATCATACCTCGGCATCAAGCCGCAATCCTTAAGCCGCATCCGGAAAAATATTTCAGTGCGCCGGTGATTAGTTAACATAGGTGAATGGAGAAGGGCTTTCCGCACGGATAGCTTTACAGCATAAATAATCTCCTCACCAAATTAAACATCACTGACCATGGAAACCATCCAACCAACCGCAACTGTAGTCGCCGCCACTCAGGGCCGCAAGCTCAATGTTCTCGGGCATTCCATTACTATCAAGCTTGCCCGCACAGAAACGCTCGGACACCACTATGTCTTTGAATGTGTGACACCGCCGGGCCTCGGCATTCCGCCACATGTGCATGACCGTGAAGACGAGATCATCTATGTGGCTGAAGGGGAGTACAGAATCATGCTGGGCGACAAAATGTATGATGCCAAGGCCGGAGACTACATGTACTTTCCGCGTCATATCCCGCATGGTTTTCAGAACGTCGGTAGCAGGGCTGGTAAGACGCTTTGGACCGTAGTACCGGGTGGCAACTTCGAGAGCTTCTTTGAAGAGTTGGCTGCGCTACCTGCAGGTGAGCCTGATATGGGGAAGGTGGTAGCCATTTTTGCCGCCTACGGCATGAAGGTGCTGGTAGGTGCTGTGGCCTAAGCACATGTGGCAATCTTACGCAGGCCGCCCTTCATCATAAGGGCGGCTTTCAGCGCGAAACGCATATAGAGCTATCGGAACAGCGTTGCGTCATTTCTGACCGTAAAGTCTCAACAGAATTTTCTCATGCGTATGTTTACGGTCACTACACCATGCGCGCTAAAGGGCTTTTTCTCTTTTTCTTCCTGCTGCTTCATTTGGCGGTGAGTGCGCAGCATGAAGTAATGCCACGTGTTCACCTCACGTGGGATAGCCTTGATTATGCATTTACCAAGCCCTGGTATTATCATCCTTCAGCGGCTAAAGGCGACTCTGCATTTGGTGTTAATGGCTGGACGACTGCTGTCACGTATTGGAGCCCCAGGGGCCATGAGAAGCGTCAGCCCAAAAATGGCTGGTGGCGTCTACCTTTTAGCATAGACTCAACACTTGTCGGTAAGGCGCTGGCGCTTCAGGTTACCCAGCGTGGCGCTTCTGAGATCTATTTGGATGGTGCACTGATTCGTCAGCTTGGTAGAATGTCGCCTGACGGGAAATTCGAGAAGCATTTCATTGCAAATAGTATCCCTATCATCATTTCATTTTCCCGTTCGGGCGATCATGAACTTTTGGTGCGCATGGCCGACCGGGATGAGATAAATAACATTACCGGCTTTTCACTGAGTCTGGCGGAGGCGAACCAGGCAGTTTCACTAGACCGCAGCCTCACGATTGCGTTGACTGGCCTTTCTCTGTTTTTTGTTGGCCTCTTCCTCGCGTTCAGTATACTGCATGGAGTGCTCTTTGTATACTACCGTGCAGCAAGCAGCAATCTGTGGTTCGCGCTTTTCAGTTTATGCCTGGCGGTCATGTTCGGCTTTATTTCTGCTGGCGTAGTACATGTGCAGTCGCTGATCAGTATTATCGAGAAGTGCGGAGTGTACATAATACTGGCGGCATGCTTTACGCTGAGCGGGTTTATCAATAGCGTCTTTTTTAAGAACAGATACCTGGGGCGCATTCTCTTCCTTCTGGCTGTTATCCCGGTATGGCTCTTTCCGCAGATAGCATTTCACATTTGTGCGGGGGCAATTATCAGTGTTTCATTTGAGGTCTTCTTTACCATCGTTTTCGCCATCATAAAGCGCCGACCTGGTGCACGCATAATAGGAGCTGGGCTTTTACTGCTGACGCTAATGATCATAGTCCTTTTTATGAAAGGAATGCTGACGGGAAATTCAAACCTCACGTTCGAGGGTAACGCCGGAATCACATTCATAATTACCTTTTTAGTTGCGGTACTCTGTCTCCCTGTCTCTATGAGCGCTTATCTGGCATGGAGATTTGCCAGTGTCAATAAGGCACTGAGCAAAGAGCTGGTGGAGGTGGAGCGCCTTTCCGCGAATGCGCTGGAGCATGAGGCTGAGAAGCAACGGATGCTGGAGAGTCGTAGCGAGGAGCTGGAGCGCGAGGTGACGACACGTACTGAAGAGCTGCGCCGGCAAAAGCAGAAGAGTGACGACCTGCTGCTTAATATTCTGCCTGCTGAGGTTGCGGAAGAGCTGAAAGAGCGGGGCAAGGCTGCGGCACGTCAGTATGATGATGTAAGTGTGCTCTTTACCGACTTTGTCGACTTTACGCAACATGCTGAGCATCTCACGCCTGATGCGCTGGTAGAGGAGATCGATAGCTGCTTCCGCAGCTTTGATGAGATCATCGGCAGGTACGGATTGGAGAAGATCAAGACAGTTGGTGATGCCTATATCGCCGTGAGCGGAATGCCCGCGTCCAACCCTAATCATGCTGTGGATGCTGTGCGTGCGGGACTAGAGATCAAGGCCTTTATGGAGGAGAGGCTGGAGATGCTGCCCGGCAGCTTTGGCATCCGCCTGGGCATACACAGCGGGCCGGTGGTAGCGGGCATTGTGGGGGTGAAGAAGTTTGCCTACGACATCTGGGGCGATACGGTGAACACGGCTGCACGCATGGAGCAGTATAGTGACGTTGGGGAGCTCAATATTTCGGAAGCTACTTATAGTCTGATTAAGGATCGGTTTGTGACACGTCATCGCGGGGCATTAGATGTGAAACACAAGGGCAGCATGCACATGTATTTTGTGGACAAAGAGAAGGTTGCTGTGATGTCCGACGGTATTGTTCCCTGATAGAGCTCACGGCTTCTTGCGCCTCCGCGCCATCAATGTATCGGCCAAATTCTCTTACTATGAATACAGCACCTCTTTCCGTCCTTTTTACGCTGGCGCTAGGTTGTTATGCGCTCAGCGGCAATTCACAGGCTAATACAGCGTTGTCCAACCTCGGACCTACAACTGTCAACCAGGCGCTTGTGCCTAATGCAAATAATAGCCGTGACCTGGGGAGCGCGGCTAACGGCTGGCGCTACCTGTATCTATCCAGCCGTCTTTATCTGAACGGAGGCCTTACGCTTCATACCAGCGGCACCGCTAATTTATTTTTGGGCAGCAGTTCCGGCAATACTGGAGTGACGGCAAGTAGCAGCACAGGTCTTGGCAGGTTTACGTTGAATAACCTGACCTCGGGCGATGCTAATACAGCAGTTGGATATGCTGCGCTGTATCAGAATACAACCGGTTATGGCAATACAGCTATTGGTGCGCACGCCATGTATGTCAACACAACAGGATACAGAAACACTGTTGCAGGATACGAGGCCTTATATGCAAACACAACAGGCTACCACAATACTGTTGGCGGGTACCATGCCATGTTCCTGAATACAAATGGTCATGACAACACGGCTATGGGATTCGAAGCCCTGCTTTCCAACATAGGCGGAGACGATAATGTAGCCTATGGGAGCGGCGCCCTGCGTTCCAGTTCTACCGGATACGCCAATACTGCCTGTGGCGCCGATGCAATGCTCAGCAACACAACCGGACACAACAACACTGCTACCGGCCACCGCTCGCTACAGAATAACACCACCGGCAACTACAACACAGCTTTTGGATATGACGCCTTAGTATTCAATACCAGCGGCATCAACAATGCGGCGAGTGGAAACCATGCGCTTTACTCCACTAATACTGGAACAGGCAATACCGGAATGGGGCGCAGCGCCATGTCCAGTAATACCAGCGGTTCTAACAACACCGGGGTAGGCTATAATTCGGACGTGTCAGATCCGGACCTGACAAATGCTACCGCCGTGGGTTATAATGCGATTGTACAAGGCTCTAACAGCGTGCGGATCGGAGACGAAAATGTGGCCTCTATTGGCGGGCAGGTGGGGTGGACGAGCTTTTCGGATGGCAGGTATAAGACCAACATCCGGGAAAATGTAGTTGGCCTTGAGTTTATCAACAGCTTGCGCCCGGTCACTTACAGACTGGACATAGCAGGCCTGAAAGATCATTATCACAAACGAAGAAATGTGCATCCTGCAGGTCCTGGGATAGAAGAAGCATGTATAACGCACGGTGCGGAAAACGCAGGGAGGGTTGTGTACACTGGTTTTATAGCACAGGAAGTAGAGGCTGCGGCGAATAAGGTCAACTATGAATTCAGTGGTGTAGATAAGCCGGCATCCGTCGACGCACTGTATGGATTGCGGTACGACAATTTTGTTGCACCACTTGTAAAGGCCGTGCAGGAGCTTTCACAGCAGAACAGAGATTTACAGAGGCAGGTCAATGAATTGAAAGCTGCAATGGCAAATGGGAAAAGCGCGTCTGTGTCTGATACAACCCAAACCGTTTCTGAGGCCAGCGCGGTTCATGGTGCTGATCAGCTTTATGGTGTTGCTCCATAAATCAATCTGATTGCACCACCAGCCTTCGGCAAACCTGCATACCATCCTCGCCAATAACCTGCACCAGGTATACCCCTCGGCCTAATGCGCCTAGCGATATAGTGTGCTGCATTGCCAGCCCTTGTTGAGCTACGACCAATCTGCCTGTCATGTCATACAAATTGATACGGTGCAGCCCTTGCGCCGATGTATTGCAATAGTCAGAGGCTGGATTAGGATATATCTGTAGCAACGACAGAGAAGTCTTTGCCGGCGTTATTCCAGCGGCCGCCTGCCGGTTTGTTAGTATCAGTCCACTGTCGCCGACTGTGTAGGCTATGGAGTCGCTTTGCATGGCTACCGCGTTTAGGCGCTGGGTGGAGATGTAATTGTAGATGATGCCTTGGCGGTCCCAGAGTATGATGCCGCTCGTGGCAAACTGACTGTGGCCTACAGCAATGAAGGAATCATGTGGGGAACGCACCAGTCCTTTGATGTCCGGGTAGGAGAAGGTGAGCGTATTTGTCTCCAATTGCCAGGTGCGGCCTGTATCGTAACTGATGATCATAGCACAGCCATCATTGTCGCTTGCGCCGAGGATGGTATGGGCATTTAGGAATTTCAGGTCGTTAATAGTAGAATCAACGGCTGTCTTCACAGTGTCCCAGGTAGTGCCACCGTTGAATGTACGATACACATATCCTCTGTGTCCGCCCACAATGCCCGTTGATGAGTTATAGAAGTCAATCCCGAAGAGAAACTTGCTTGGGTCAAAGGAAAACTGCTGTGTAGGTCCCCAGGCACCTGCGCTTTGCTTTACCAGCGTGTAGCCGGCGAAGAAGGCCGAACCGATACCAAAACCATTATCGGCGTCAAAGAAGAAGGTGCGTGCCATGGCTATGTTGCCTGCATTGACCGTTGTCCATGTTCTTCCGCTGTCAGAGGTTTTGTAAAGCGTGCCTTTGTAGACGGGGTTGTCGTGATCGCTGGTAATCGCATAGCCTGTGCCTGCGCTCACGAAGTTTACGTGAATGATGTCCCGATTTGCGAGGCCAAAACCCATTCCTGAGCTAGCCAGCGGCGTCCATGTCATGCCACCGTCAAGTGTGCGTAGCAGTGTACTGTCCTCGCCGGAGATGTACCCAACCTTGCTGCTGCCGAAGGAGATGCTCAGCAATTGCTTTTGGGTGCCAGAGCTAACCGGATTCCAGTACGATTGGGCCTTGGAAGGGTTTGATGACAGTACCAGGGCTGTTACAAGAAGTAGTAGCTGTTTCATAAAGGCCAGGGTTTTGCAGTAATTGGATGCCTACGTCTATGACAGACGGGGTGGGAGAAGGAGTTGTTAGGGTGGCCAATTATAGAAAAATGCATAGTGTCTTTAATAATCAGTATCTCTTAGGTAAACCCCTCTTCAAGCACAACGACCACCTCGCGCTTGAGGTGGTCGTTCATTGCAAGCAGTCAATAAACGCTATTTGTGCATCACCACAGTGTCTGGCTTACTGGCGGACATCTGGCCGGGTGCTCCCTTCATCTGGCTCATCATCTTCATCATCTCGCCCATGTCCATATAGCTCCAATGCTCAACACCCTTACCATCCTTAAAGCGGATTACCTCCACCGCATGCATGTCGTACGGGCCAGGGGGCATCATTACGCCATCGCCGTTACCGGAATAGTGCATCATTTCAAACACATAGTTGCTGTCCGCAATTTCCTTTATGGTCTCCACCTTCATCGTCATACCAGACTTGTGCATTTGCGTGATCATTCCTTTCAGGCTATCACGGCCCATGTCTCCTTTATCGGTATGGTCTACAAAGTCCGCTGCCACCGCATCATCAATGTGGCTGATATCCCCGGTCTCAAAAGCCTTGTTGACTATATGAGTGGCATCGAGGTTCATTTGCGACATCGATTGATTAGCGGCTGTTGTCTGGGGATTATTGCAGGCGGCGAGCAGACAGAGCGCACCGGCGGCGGCAAAGCATAGGCTTTTCATGTTTAGCTGTTTGGTTTTGGTGAGAGAATAAGACGATAATGAGCATGACATGCTCAAAACGCCGCCAAGATATATAACGGGATCAAGATCTAATAGCGCCGAAGTTTTTTCTCCCATTCTTTCCCTAGCCCGACTCTCACTTGTCTCTTACTGAAACTCACGGCTTCTCACGGCCTGAGTAGGACTTAGGTATGGCCTGCGTACTGCCTGGACGGGACGTTTGAACCTGGATTTTCGTGATTACACTGACTGCTGTGATTTTGCATGTAAGTTGAGTGGGATTAAACTGTGCTTGACTCCTAAGTGGTTGAAATTAAGCCTGACACGAAATAGGGTATATCCGCATGCAATTGGCTATCAGGGGTTGTGACGCTTCAGGTATGGGGGAGATCTGAAGGAAGTATGACGGAACCATGAAGGAGGTATGGATGAAAGGCTAATGGGCCAATGAGACAATGGGCCAATGGCCAATTTTACCGCGGAGGCTCCGAGATGCACAAAGTTTCACGGAGGGGGCGTGAGTGGTGTGCGGTATTACCGCTGAGGTTATCAGTGTTGTTCAGCCCGTGTTTGATTGTGGTGAACGTTGTCCAATATTGAATTAAGATGGCTGCATTGCCTTACCTGTGACGCGCAGCCAAATCCGACTTGTGAAAGAACTTCTTTATGAGTGAAGAAGAGATTGGAGATTAGAGACTGGAGATTAGAGATTAGAGCTCCCCAATCACTAACCGCTAATCTCCAATCACGACAACAACCTATTGCAAATCAGTTAATCTGTGTGTTTTTTGCTCTCTGTAATATACGACATGGAGCACGGGGTTTGCAAATTTATTTTGGAAAAATACCAGGTATGTTTATGCATAATTTGGTAGCATACCAGCCAGCATAAGGCCCGTAGCGGTCTTTGTGAAGGAACGCTGAGCTTACATATCCCTGCCAAAAAACTATCTGGAAGAGCTGGAAGTGTTCTGGGCTGAAGGGTAGGCTTTATTTCTTAGAATCAGGCAGCGGCTATGTGTGACTACAATCCGGCATGTGTAATTCGACTGTAGCGCACCTCAAAGCAGTCAATGCCCGCCCTCCATTTTTTTGCGTAAGGATAGCGGACGCCTATCCGTCCATACCTCCTCGATGTAATCCAGGCATTCCTGCTTGAGACCGCTTTTGCCGGTCTCTTTCAAATCAGCAAGCAGTTCCCTGTCAGCGGGCCAGATAGAGTATTGCTCTTCGTGGTTCACGACCACCTTGTATATGGTGCTGTCTTTGCGGTCTATGTTGTGCATAACGGGGATATTTTAGAACAAGATACAATGTGTATTCCAAAGAAAGAGGGTAACAGTGGTTGAAATTTCCACTGGCGGCTGTCGGTTGAAATACTGCTAAAGTCATTGAGCATATGTCGAAATATTCTGTAGCCAGAGCGCGCACATAATCTTAAACGATTACACGTACACCACCCAGCTCAGACACATGATGGGTAAAGCGATCGCCTGGTGTTGAGATGAACATGAAGTTGACAGGGATCTTCCATTCGTCACTCAATCGTTGGATCATCTCTGGTCCAAAGACACCGGGAATCTGGATGTAGTCGATGGAGATGTCAGGATATGCTCTATCCAGCACCTCAAGGTCTGAAAGAAATTTGGCAGAAACAGGCTTGCTGTGTTCGGAAACGACCGTCACTACTTTGAGCTTTCTGGTAATCTCGTTTTCATTCACGTAAGCAATCACTTTGTTCATCACTGAGATATTCTCTCCCTTGGTGAAGTACACAAATTGCTGATCCAGCAGGTCGCTCAGCGCGTGCTTGATATGCGCTCTGCCGGTAATGCTTACATGCTTGCCGGATTTGAACGAGACCTTCACGGCTATCAGCAGGAACTTCAGTATTTCTTTGCGCTCCAGCAATACGAAGATGATAATAACGGAGGGGATGAAATACTGCAGAAACATGAACAGGTATTCCGGGTGCAGCTTCACATTGCCATACAGGGCAGCGCCGATTGCTATGATAGCGGCGCCCACGGCTAGTACCGGAGCACGCTCGGGCCGCGGCAGCCGGTGTCGTTTTACCTTGAGCAGGATATTCCCGAATCCGAAGTACACCATCACCAGGAGGAAAGAGATCGTGTATACACCCGCCAGCGGACCAAGTGCACCCTGGGTGATAATAAGCACGGAAAGACAAAGGGCAAAGAATAGCAGCAGAATGCGCGGTGAGCTGCCGCGCTTGTTTTCTTTCAGGAGTATCTGGGGGAGTATGCGGTCCAGCGTCATGCGCTTTATAAGGCCATTCACGCCCACATACGATGTCAGCAGCGCGCCGCTCAACACCAACACTGCATCTGCGGAGACGAAATAAGCCAGCCATTTGCCTCCCGTATTCTGTCCTATTTCCGACAGCAGGGCCTCCTGATGCGTATTGATTTCCGGGATGGGAAGCACCATTACGGCAGTTAGTGCCATCAGCGGATTGATCACAGTTACCGCAAGCCACATGTTGCGCAGGGTCTTTCTGAAAACGCCCGTGGCCTGTTCTTCTACAAAGTTGGCCGAGCTCTCAAAGCCGGAGATGCCCAGCATGGCCGTGCTGAACCCGAGGAATAGCGCAATTAGAAATCCCCCTCTCAGCGGCGCGTGAAAGTTAGCCGTAGCAACATGCAGTCCATATTTCGAAACGTATATGGCGCCACTGACGATCAGCAATACCATGGCGGTAACGTGGATGGCGAAGATTACCACCGCTACTATTGAGGACTCACTAATGCCGCTCATCACCAGGAACAGGAAAACCGTGAGCAGTATTACAGTGCCGATCAAAACATTCACTACGGGGAAGATGCCGTGCAGGTAATGCATGGCCTCGGAGGCGGAGATCACTGCAGTAGCCATGTAGGACAGGATGGTGAGGCAGGCAGCGATGGAGGCGCTGCTCTTGCTCGTAGTATTGAGCAGCACATTGTAGGCACCCCCATTCAGAGGCAATGCGCCCACCACTTCGCCGTATATCTTCCGGAACAGAAATAGCACCGCAGCTACAATCAGCAATGCCAGCCAGGCGTACTGCCCGGCATACAGGATGGATAGGGACGAAACATAAAGACAGGAAGAGGTAATGTCATTGCCGCAGATGGCGGTAGCGGCCAGTTCCTTAAGTTTCTTCGGGTGTGTCAAATGCTTGCTTCTTCAGGTGTTCGGAAGGATCAGTTCGAAGATAGCCGAAAGAGTGGTATTGGCTACGCACTAGCCTGCGCGCAGCGGAGGTTTTACCAGCGACGGAATCTATGATATCAACGTGTATGTTTAGAAGGGAACTGGCCAGAACATAGCTGGACAATGGCTGGATAAAGGATAAGTGGGAGTATGTATAAGGTTAGTATAAGGTTAGTATAAGGTTAGTATAAGGTTAGGACATAGTAAGGGGAAGCGATTTTCAGGCTGTGAGCATTTCAGAACGCCTTTTCCAGCGCATGAATACATTAATATGTCTTTAATTGACGACATGGCGAATCATGCGGTGGCTTAAGCCCTTAGTCGTCGTTGTACTACTTCGTACTAGGCTAAGCTGTTGTGGGTAGCCGCGGGCTACACGATAGTGGGACCTAACTGGGGGTGGAGTAAGAACTATCCTGAGAAAGAGATGTAAGAACGTAGACCGTGTCTACCAGACATCAGTAGCAATCATCCATATTCTCATTAACAGCTAACAATTACCTTAAGGCATACGTCCTTTGATTAAGCGGGATTATATTTGATTAAAGGTCAAGCAAATCATAGTTCGGTATGAAAACAAATCTTCTGTCCTTATTGATTGCAATCCTCGTGATTTGCGGTTGCAAGAAAGCAGGTGATTCAGCACCTACAATCAATATAACCGGTGTTTCTGATGTTACGCTGTACGACACAACTAAGAATCACTTTAGGGTAAAGGTTACTCAGTCTGGAGGTGAACATTCAGAAATTACTCTTTCAGTCAGCGATTTGCCTAATGGTATCACCGCAGTTATTGACACATTGCATAGTATGCCTCCGTTCAGTTCTACAATTAGTTTTCAACGGACAGGCCAAATAAACCAGGGAACATACACAGCAAAAGTTACAGCTTCATCACCTATTGGATCGGCTTCACAAAGCTTCAAGATAAACGTTGGCCCGTTTAACGGATGGATACAAGATGGCTCTAAGGTATTTTACGCATCCCGCATATGGACTGCCGGTAATTCTTCAGCAATAATTATCGAGGGAGATGCGGCGAAAGGAGAACGTTTGGCGTTGGCCGAAAATAGTGCAATAGGCGCCGACTGGATGTTTAAGTGTATAAATATTAAAGGAGTGTATAAAGTCCCCCTCTTATCTTCTGGAGTAGATGGTATCCGCGTGGAGTGTTATCCTTTTCCAATTGGGTTCTTCCCTGCCGATACCGCTTATGCAACAATAACCAATCTGGATGGCTACAGGATAGCCGTTAAAATTCCCCCTACGAGGTTCGGCAACACAAGCACTTTGGAAGTCGACGCTCATATGTAAACTGGCATCGGTCAACTCTGTGGTTTAATTTGCCACATTTCATACAATCATTTGATTTCTGCCAAGCTACAGCTAACTTACTGGTAAGTTACAGGTAAGTTATAGGTAATTGCCTTTCCCGCGATTTCCTGATTACTCCCAATCAACTCCTAATCACCTGCCGCGCTATTGCCAACAGACTGCAGATTATGCGCCGCCAATCTCAAACCATCAAACCCCAACTCCGAGTCTTCGACCTCACGATGATCGTAGCGGGGCTGGTGATAGGTATGGGTATCTTCAGGGTACCGTCAGAAGTGGCTCGGCATGCAGGTGTTCCGCTGGTGTTCTTTGCAGCCTGGATCACTGGTGCCATTGTCAGCTTTATTGGTGCGCTAACTTTTGCGGAGATAGGGTCGCGCTATCCGGTGGCGGGTGGGTTTTATAAGATATTCTCTCATTGCTACCATCCCTGTTTTGCCTTTATGGTGAACTGGGTGGTGATCCTGAGCAATGCTGGTGCCACGGCTGCCGTAGCCATTATGGGGGCGGAATACATTGCGCCTATTCTGCTGCCTGCGGTGGCGCATGATACTGCCATAGCCATTATCACCATTAGCTCCATTGCTATACTGTATGTGGTCAACCTGACCGGCATCCGCACCAGTGCGCGGCTGATGAATGGACTGATGGTGGTGAAGCTGGGGATGCTGGTGCTGCTTATTGCTGCGGTGTTCTTTGTGAAGGGGGCGCCGCCTGAGCTTGTACTTGCTGCTAAGGCGCCGGAGACAAGCGATATGCTGAAGGCTTTTGTGATGTGCTTTATTCCGATCTTCTTCACTTATGGCGGGTATCAGCAGACGATCAACTTTGGTAAGGACATTACTCATGCGCGGCGCGATATGCCTAAGGCTATCTTTTATGGCATTGCTATTATCCTGGTGGTTTACCTGAGTGTGAACTATTCCTTTTACAAGGTGCTTGGGCTTTCCGGGTTGGCGCATTCTACCACCATAGCCTCGGATGTAATGGGTTTGCTGGCCGGGCCGGTGGCTTATAAGATCGTTGCGGTGGTGATGTTCCTGTCGGTGATGGCTTTTGTCAATGTAGGGCTGATCAGTAATCCACGGGTGTACTTTGCCATGGCGGAGGATGGTATACTGCCGCCTGTATTCAAAAAGGTGAATCCGAAGACGCAGGTGCAGGAGTTTGCGCTGAGCTTCTTCTGCGTAGCCATCCTGCTTACGTTGTTCTTTATCTCTTCCTTCCAGAAGATACTGGAGCATGTGATGTTCTTTGACAGTATTGGGTTTATGACGGCTGCAGCTTCTGTGTTTATTCTGCGGTATAGGGCTGCGAGGGAAGGGGAGGATGCGGATGTGTTTAAGATGAAGGGTTATCCTGTGCTGCCGGCCTTGTTTATATTGGTGTACCTGGGGGTGAACATCAGTGTGTTTTATGCGAATCCTATGGCGGCTGTTTCGGGGGCTGTGTTGTTTGTGGTGGGGTGGCCTTTGTATTATTTCATTCAGTGGGTATTGCGGAAAGGGGTGCGTTCAATTGATGTTGACGCGGGCGCATAATTTTGTTTGGACTGCTTGATAGACCCCGAGACGATCCTGAAACGAGTTCAGGATGACGTGGTTCGGGGTGACGCCTCTGGTATGTGTTGGGAAATATCAGCACACTTTTGCTTAAAGAGAAACTATGATAGACCGTACGCAGCTTAAGTCTCTATTCCTTCTGGACCCTGAGGTTACCTTTCTCAACTTTGGTTCCTTTGGTTCTTGTCCGCGGCCTGTGTTTGAAGACTATCAGGTGTGGCAACTGTTGCTGGAGCGGGAGCCGGTGCAGTTTATAGCTGTCAATGGTGCTGCTAATCTGAAGAAGTCGCGGGAGGCGCTTGCTGCTTATGTCCATTGCGATGCGGATGACCTGGTGTATGTTACTAATCCATCGTACGCCCTCAACATCGTGGCGAAGAGCCTGAGGCTGGAGGCTGGCGATGAAATACTATCCACCAACATAGAATACGGTGCGCTGGACCGCACCTGGAACTATTACTGCAGGAGGACAGGGGCAAAGTATATCCGGCAGCCGATACCGATACCAGTATTTTCTAAAGAAGAGATCATAGATGCATTCTGGAAAGGTTATAGTGATCGCACGAAGGCCATCTTTATATCGCAGATCACAAGTGCCACTGCACTGCGCCTGCCAGTGTATGAAATATGTGCTGAGGCAAAGCGGCGTGGGCTGCTGACTATTGTAGATGGGGCCCATGTGCCCGGGCATATTGCGCTGGACCTGTCGACGCTGGAGGCGGACATATATACCGGCGCCTGCCACAAATGGATGATGACGCCTAAGGGGTGTTCTTTCCTATATGTGAAACGGCAATACCAACCTTTGTTTGATCCGCTTGTGGTGAGCTGGGGTTATGAGGCTGCGGTTCCTTCACATTCGCAGTTTCTGGACTATCATCAGATGCAGGGAACGAGGGACTTCTCAGCCTTTCTCACGGTGCCTAAGGCTATTGAGTTTATGAGGGAGCATGATTGGGAAACAGTGGCTGGCGACTGCAGGAGATTAGCGCGCGACAACTATGGCCGGTTTTGTGAGCTGCTAGGCTCGGTGCCTAACTGTCCGCTGGATGATGGCTTTCTTGGGCAGATGTGCAGTATACCAATTACTATTAATGCGCCTGAGCAGTTGCAGAGTCACCTGTTTGAGCAGTATAGGATAGAGGTGCCTGTGATGCGTCAGGACGAGCGGGTGTTTCTGCGGTATTCTGTGCAGGGGTATAATACGCAGGAGGATCTGGATCGGTTATATGAGGCTTTGGCGGAAATTAAGGTGGGTGATTCTGGGTTGTTGTAGTCCTTTTAGCCTGACGTAGATTCTGGCAGTATGATCCCGTTGCGGCGCTGAAACATCTGGCTGAGTATCATCTGGGTAGGCGCTTCGGCTGCACTTCGGCTTCGCTCAGTGGAGTCCGCTCAGCGACCGGAGGCTATTCTGCGAGGGCCGCGCACCCTTCAATTCTGCACAATTACTGTCATCCATGACATGATTGTGTTCGAGAATGCAACGTCTTGCGCTGCGGCGGAACTGAAACCTGTGTTGCGAATGTAGGCCCGCCTCCCCAATCTTGTCTCTAATTCATTGTGGCTGACTGCCGGGCACGGTCCTTATTATTAATGGTAGCACACTCAGCCCAAGATGGAGATTATTACGGAGTTTACAAATTTCGGATTCCTATTGCAGAGCTTCAGCGAGGCCGTCCTGGTCCTGGATACAGACGGTTATGTCCGCTATTTCAACCCCTGCGTAACGAAGCTTACTGGTTATGAGTCAGGCGATTTACTCAATAAATCCCTTGCATTCCTCTATAATAATCCGGATGACAGCATAAAGGCAGAGTATGAGCTTGGCCTCGCCAAAAAGCAGGGGAAGCATATATCCGAGGGCTGGCGTCATAAGAAAGAGGGTACCCGCTTTTGGGGCGAAATGACCATAACCCCATTCCAGGAGGGAGCACCAGGGTTCAAAGGCTATATCTGCATCCTTCGCGATATCACGCAACGGAAGAACCTGGAGATACACCTTCGGGAGAGCGAGGAACTGCATAGGCTGATGATAGAAAGCGTTAGGGACTATGCCATATTCCGGCTTGATTCTTCCGGTCATATTATGACATGGAACGAGGGTGCCAGACGTATAAAAGGCTATACCGCCGACGAGATCATAGGGCGTCATTTCTCCACGTTCTATACCCCTGAAGACCTGGCGGCTGGCAAGCCCGCCATGGAACTGGAAACTGCAATAGCTACTGGTAAGTATGAAGAAGAGGGATGGCGGGTGAAAAAGGACGGCTCCGTCTTCTGGGCCAATGTTGTCATTACGGCGCTCTTCAACGAGCAGAATAAGTTGGTAGGCTTCTCCAAGGTCACACGTGATCTTACAGAGCGAAGGAACAATGAATCGTTCCTGCGCCAGAGTGAGGAACGTTACCGCTCGCTTGTAGAGCAGGTGTCCGATTACGGCATCTTCCTGATGGATGAGAAGGGTAGGGTAGTAAGCTGGAACGAAGGTGCCCGAAAGATCAGCGGCTATACGGCCGATGAGATCATCGGTAAGTATTTCTCGATCTTTTATCCTGAAGAAGATATTCTCAAAGGCAAACCAGCTGAAGAGCTAAAGATTGCTCGTGAGAAGGGTAAGTATGAGGAGGAAGGCTGGCGACTCCGCAAGGACGGCAGTCTTTTCTGGTCCAGCGTGGTGATCACAGCTGTATATAGCATCGATGGCAAGCTTATAGGGTTTTCTAAGGTCACGCGCGATCTTACTGAGCGTATGGAATCGGAAAGGGCCTTGCGCGAAAGCTATGATCGCTATCGAAAGCTTGCCGGGGAACTACGTGGAGCGAATACGGAGCTCTCACGCGCCAATGAAGAGCTGGGGCAGTTTACCTCTATCGTGTCCCACGATCTGCAGGAGCCCATCAGGACCATTAGAAGCTTCCTGCAGCTCATAGATATCAAGTTGAATGCCGGTGAGGATGAGGAGTTGAAAAGCTACATCACCAAATCTGTCCAGGCTGCCAACAGGATGCGGGAGCTTATCCAGAACCTGCTCCATTATTCACAGCTTGGCAAGAGCGAGATGGTGGAAGAACAGGTAGATGTAAGTGAGCTATTCAACAAAGCCCTGCAAAACTTAAAGAGTGCTTTGGAGGCAACCGGAGCTCAGGTCACTATCGAGAACCAGGTACACACCATTAAAGGCGATCCGGTACAGTTGCTGCAGCTGATCCAGAACCTAGTGAGCAATGCTATCAAGTTTACCGACAATAAGAAGCCACGCATAAATATCCGATGTATAGAGGAAGGTGGACATGTGAAGTTTGCCGTGTCGGACAATGGCATAGGCATCGCAAAGGGTGACCTGGAGAAAGTATTTGAGATATTCAGAAGGCTGCACACCCGGAAAGATTATCCAGGTACCGGAATAGGCCTTGCTATCTGTAAAAAGATAGTGGACCGACACAAGGGCAGGATATGGCCGGAATCGGTAGTCGGTGAGGGCACAACATTCTATTTTACTATAAATGAGCAGACATCAGGGGGTAACGCTGTATGATGGACCTTTACAAGCCTGTATGACGAACCTTTACAAGATTGTGATCGTTGAGAACGATGAGGATGAGCAGATGTTCATGCGGCTGGGCTTTGCGGAGGCTAACCTGTTTGAGATAGAGGCCCAGGTCAGGAACGGTGATGTGTTGTTTGAATGGCTGGAGGCGAATCCCGACAAGCTGCCCGACATCATACTTTCTGATCTGAACATGCCGGGGAAGAATGGATATGATATTATTGAGGGGATTACTTCTAATCCTGCGTATGCACATATCCCGGTTATTATCACTTCTACTTCTTCTACTAAGACTATTATAGATAAGTGCCTGGCTATGGGTGCCGCGGATTATGTGGTGAAGCCTGACACGTTTGTGGACTACCAGCCGTATGTGAAGCGGTTGCATCGGTTGATAGAGGAGCGGAAGTTGATTTCGTGAGTTGGGGCTGATCGCTCATGCTGATCGGTAATAATCAATGGTTCAGTAGCCGGGCTGCTCGCGCAATCTTTGTCACCCTGGAAGGGTCTACGGAGCAGCTGCGCTATTCTTTCAGAAGGACAAAGTCGCTGAGACCTATGTTGATGTAGTGCCTGTTATTGGCTGTAGGTTTTCATTCCCCCTTCGCACTACATTTACCTCCGCATTCCATGCACACACACCATGGCCTTTCTCATTCTCGGCATCATCATCTTCATTGCCGGTACCATCATCGCACGCGTCAACGATAACATCCGCCGCATTGGCCGCCCCATAATGGCAGGTGGCATCTCTCTCGCTATCCTTGGACTACTTATCGCTGCCATCGTTCAAATCGATGCGGGGCAGATTGGTATAAAGACCCTCTTTGGGCGTGTGCAGCCAGATGTGCTTAATAGCGGTCTGCATATCATCAATCCCCTCGTAGAAGTCACTAAAGCAGATGCCCGCACGCAGAACTATACCATGAGCGCTGTGCATGACGAAGGCAAGACCAGGGGCGATGATGCCATCCGCGTCCTTAGTGCGGATGGACTTGAAGTAATCATAGACCTCACTGTCCTGTATCGCGTCATACCGGCAGAAGCACCTCGTTTGCTAAGGGAAACCGGTATGGACTATGAGGACAAAATCGTACGTCCTGTTACTCGCACCAAGATTCGCGACAATGCAGTCTACTACGATGCCGTATCTCTGTATTCAGTGAAGCGCGATGAGTTTCAGGCGCGCATCTCCAAGACGATAGAGGACGAGTTCCGCAAGCGTGGGTTGCTTGTAGAGAATATTCTCGTCCGCAACATCACATTGCCCGCGACCGTCAAGACCAGTATCGAGCAAAAGATACAGGCCGAGCAGGAGGCTCAGAAGATGCAGTTCGTCCTCCAGAAGGAGCGCCAGGAGGCCGACCGTAAGCGGGTGGAAGCTCAGGGCATTGCAGACTATCAGAAGATTGTCAACGAGAACCTTACCGACAAGCAGCTACAATACGAGCAGATCAAGGCCATGCGGGAGCTAGCCTCCTCTGAGAACGCCAAGATGATCATCATGGGCTCGCGTGGCGGCACGCCTGTTATATTGGATGCCAAATAATAGCTTTAAGCTACTGATTGCATACCCACCTTTATGCGTTCCCTTGCTCTGTTGACGCTCATTATCCTGGCCTCGTGTGGCCATCATAAGGGTAGTACTGGCAGGGCGGGCGACGAGAACTCTGATAGTGTGTCTTATTCACTCACTACCAGTTTCTATAAGCGCTACTCAGGTACGCTGGGTGACAAACAGATTGTGCTTCACGTCAATAAGTATGGCAACAGCGTTCAGGGGGTATATAGCTATACCTCTATCGGTCAGGATATTTTGCTGCGCGACTGGAGTGATACGGTCAAGGATGACGGTATCTTCTATTTCAATGAAATCGTTCCTGCAGATATGCCGGAGCAGAATGGCGAAGGGCCAAGCTGGAATCTACATATCTCCGGTAATACAGCCAGTGGCGAGTGGCACAGTGCGGATGGTACCCAGGCATATCCCATAGAGCTGACGGAGGAATATCCCGAGGGTAGCACGAAGCTGAATGCGTTCCGGATTGTAGACTCTGCAGCCTTACACCCCGACAATCCAAAGTCTCCCCTAGCAAAAGCCAGTAGCGGCTATTTGCTGCCCGATGATGACCGGGGTAGTTTTTTATATGACGCGCTTAAAGGACAACTCGTGCCCGCGGCAGCAAATGGTGAAGACGTAGAGACTGCAATGAAGGCTGCTATGGCAACCTACTTTGCAGAATATCGCGACGAGAATAAAGACATGAAGCTGGACGGCGATCCGGAGTTGGAGGCTGCCACGCTTGCCTATACAAGCGACAAGGCTATTTATGTTCATTACAATGATGACGATTGGCTGGTCACTGAGTCATTCAACAGTGCCTATACCGGAGGTGCGCATAGCATCTATGGTTCCTCCTTTGCCAATATAGACCTCGCTCAGAAGCGCCTTTGGAAGCTTACTGATGTAGTAGCTGATACTACTGCACTCAGGCCGCTATTAAATGACGCAGCCATTGTGTATTTTGGCCTCAAGCCCGGGCAGGATATGGATCAGAGAATGTTGGTAGACGAGGTGCCGCCAACGGACAATGTCTATGTAGGTCCCAAGGGCTTGAGCTTTGTCTATACGCCCTATGAGATTGCTTCGTATGCAGACGGTCAGATTACGCTATACCTTCCTTACACGAAGATCTACAACTTGCTCACACCCGCTTTCCGCCAGCGTATGAAACTTAGCGATCACGCAGGTATCGCTATGCGCACTATTATCCATAAAATCACGCAATCCCATGCAGGCAGAAGAAACACTCGAAGACCTCCGCTATCCCATCGGTCGCTATACGCCGCCTGACGAGTTCGATCCAGAGGCGTTCGAGCGCCATATCTCGGTTATAGAAGTGCTGCCGCGCTGGCTGGATATCATTGTAGAAAACCTGGACGCGCACGAGCTGGATACGCCATACAGGCCCGGTGGTTGGACGGTCGTGCAAACCATCCACCACCTTGCGGATAGTCATATGAATGCCTTCATACGCCTGAAGCTGGCACTTACCGAAGATGCACCCACCATCAAGCCTTATAATGAAGCAGACTGGGCCCGCACACCAGAAGTCCAGGCAGTGCCAGTCAACGTAAGCATTACCCTCCTGCACGCGTTACACCGCCGCTGGGTAGCACTCCTCAGAGCCTTAAGTCCGACAGACCTCCACCGTTCCTATTTCCATCCCGAGCAGAACCGCCTCTTTCCCATCTGGAATACACGGCTATGTATGCCTGGCACTCCCGCCACCACACAGAACAACTTCGTAGGCTGAAAGAAAGGATGGGCTGGTAGCTTATCATTTCAAGAAAAATATGTTCAGGCTTGCATTTCATAAAGGCGGCTTATATTTTTACGCCCACCACATACTTCACTATGAAGAAAGTACTTAAGGTCTTGGGCATACTCGTCCTGCTAATAGTCATCCTTGCCCTCGGCGGCATAGGCTACCTGAAGTTTGGCAAACCCAACGTCGGAAAAGCGCCCGATATCAAGGTAGCAGCCACCCCCGAACGTATTGAACATGGCAAGTATCTGGCCAATCACGTAGCAGTCTGCATCGACTGTCACTCCACCCGCGACTGGACCAAGTTTTCAGGCCCACCTAAAGAAGGCACATTTGGCATGGGAGGAGATAAATTCCCCCGGGAGTTTGGCTTCCCGGGCAACTTCTACGCCAGGAACATCACGCCCTATGGCATTAAGGACTGGACGGATGGTGAGATCTTCCGCGCCGTCACTACAGGGGTAACCAAGGCCGGCGAGCCGCTCTTCCCAATAATGCCTTATCACTATTATGGCAGCGCGGATACTTCAGATATCCATGATATCATCGTCTACGTCCGCAGCCTTCCGCCGATTGAAAACCATCCACCCGCAAGTGATCCGGACTTCCCTTTTAGTCTGATAGAGCGTACCATTCCACATCCCGCTACACCCGGGCATCGCCCATCACCAGATGACAGTGTTGCATACGGTCGTTACCTGGTGAACATGTCAGGATGCATAGAGTGCCATACCCAGGTAGATGATAAGATGCACCTGATAGCCGGTATGGAATTTGGCGGCGGCAGGCAATTCCCGCTGCCCAGCAACATGGTGCGCTCCGCCAATATCACTCCTGATGCCACAGGAATCGGTTCATGGTCCCGCCAGCAATTCATAGATCGCTTCAAGGATTACCTGAAGCCCGGTGGCATCGTCTCCGTAACCGATAAGGATAACAACACGATCATGCCCTGGACCATGTATGCAGGGATGACAGAGTCAGATCTCTCATCCATCTATCAGTTCCTGCGCACAGTGAAGCCAATTGAAAACCAGGTAACACGCTTTTCGCCTAATGTAGCTTCTTCAAAGTAAAGGCACATACCAGGAAGCGGCCATAGCCCGTATGTCTGAGGCATTGGTACCCGCCGTTCGCATCGCACGTAATGATGTGCTGCCAGCGCTTTTGGATAGCTTTCCTCCATGCTCATCGCGAAGCAAGGCATGATGGAAGAAAGTGGTGTTGGTAAAGGCGTGCATCCCTAACAGGCTGGCGAGATAAAGCTGAGCTGCGGTGCTGCTTAATAAGTCTTCTCCACGCACAATAGTATTGATGCCGTAGTCCACATCATGACTCAGAGAGGCCACATGGTAGGCGGGTAGTCCGTCGCGTCTGCGTATAATGAAGTGGCGTTGCGCATCCCACAGATTTATATGCTGCTCCTCCATGATCTTATCATGAAAGCGAACCGTTGAAGTATCTATGGGCGTCTGAATACGCAATGCTACATCCGGCTCATTCAAAGGGATATTCTTGTTTAAGCAAGTTCCAGGATACTGACCATCATTACTATTCTGTTGCAAGTCTTTCCTCGAGCAATTGCAGGCGAATACAAGCCCGGTAGCAACCAGCAGATGCAGTACTTCATTATACCGGGACATTCGGAACTGTTGAGAGTACTGCTGCTCCTGTTCTGCAATGGTCTTAGGTCCATCATCATACTGTATGCCCAGCCAGGCAAGGCTATCAAAAATGTCTTCCAGATATTCTCGGCGGAAGCGCAAAGCGTCTAAGTCATCTATGCGCAAGTGCAATACACCACCAGCTTTCCGTACGATCGCTTCCGTCAGCAGGAAGTTGTAAGCGTTCCCAATGTGCAGAAAGCCGCTGGGTGTAGGCGCAATCCGTGAGCGTAAGATGTCGGCCATGAAGCATCACAAATTACTACCGTTGCTTCTTGTGCAGCATGTAGCCGATCTCTATACCTCCGGTAGCATGATTAAGCCCGGTGCCAAATTCCTTAGTCAGGTAATGAGCATATACGCTAAGCAGGAAGCGATGATAGCCAAACCGCACTCCTCCATCAAAGCGGAATACAACATGGTTCATCTCGGTGCTGCTGATCACATAGGGGCTGTTGTCTGTAAAAAGCCCACCCTGCAGTGTAGCATCATACCCAACCAAATCAAACTGCGGATGCACATACAGATAAGCCTGCATCTTAGCTGGCTTGTCTATCTTTTGAAAGGGATTATCAAACCATCCGGCCATAAGCACACCGCCAATGGCCCCCTTGATGCTATAGGTGCCTGCGCGGGCAGTACCTGTGTAGGACAGTATAAAGTGCTTCCGCAGGAATAGCTCACGCTCATAGTTCAGCTCGTAGTTCAGCACCAGCGCATCACCAATCTGGTATTTCCAACCGATCGGATCAGGATTACCTGTACGCTTATGAATGGCACTGTGTATTTCATAGCCGCCTGCAGAAGGTCCCATCAGGCCAACTGTTAGCGTCGAAGCGTAACGCTCTTTGCGATCAGTATTCAGTCCGGTAGAAAAGAGCTTGGCACAAGCCAGACCGGCAAACGGCCTGTTCCCGTAAAGTATGCTGTCGGCAAAGATGATAGTAGGAGTATAACCTGCACTCTCTATGGCAATACCAGTAAACCGCCTATGCCCTTTACCGAGCGGGAAAATGATGTCAGCTACTTTACTATGGAATGCCTGAGTTGCATACTCAAAATGCACGCCTTGCGTGAAGTAATAGTCTGTGCCAAACACCAGATCATTCTCATAGTTCAGCCGGACATACCGGGGGCCTTCGATATTGCGATAGCTCCAGCCGTTTTGGAATTCCTGAGCGCTTACACTTTGTATACAAAGAGTAGCTAACAGAAAGAGTAATGCGCGCATGTGCCAAGTGCTTTGTCACTCGTCGCTGTTCCTGTTACAGGCTTTCTAACTGCAGCTTATGCTGTATCTCCTGTATCTGCTCTTTGTAGCTGATGTCCGTATCCATAAGATTCTCCACCGTCTGGCAGGAGTGAATAACGGTAGTATGATCGAAACCCCCAAAGTGCTGCCCGATATGCTTTAGGGAAGCCTTGGTGAACTTCTTGGCGAGATACATAGTGATCTGCCTTGCCTGCACCACTTCGCGACGGCGGGTCTTGGCCAGCATACGGTCGTAAGGCATAGAGAAGTATTCAGCTACGAGCTTCTGGATGTTCTCAATGGTTACTTCACGGGCAGAGCTCTTTACAAAGTTCTTCATCACCCTGCGGGCAAGCTCTATATCAATCTCCTTCTTGTTAAGCGTGCTTTGTGCAAGGATAGCGATCAGCGCTCCTTCAAGCTCACGCACATTTGTCTGTACATTATATGCAATGTACTCCACCACATCATCCGGCATTTCCAGTCCCTCGTGCTTCATCTTCAGCCTCAGGATGGATTGGCGGGTTTCGAACTCTGGCGTCTGTATATCCGCATTTAATCCCCAGCGGAAGCGGCTTAGTAATCGCTCCTGCATACCCTGCAAGTCCTTAGGGGCAGTATCCGATGTGAGGATGATTTGCTTGCCGCTCTGATGCAGGTGATTGAAGATGGCAAAGAACACGTCCTGTGTCTTAGCTGCCGGCACCATGAACTGTATATCATCCACGATCAGCACATCAATGAGCTGATAGAAGTGAATGAAGTCATTGACCTCGTTATTACGTGAGTGATCGATAAACTGGTTGATGAACTTCTCGGCACTTACATAGAGTACACTCTTATTGGGGTGCAGCTGACGCACTTCATTCCCTATTGCCTGCGCTAAGTGTGTCTTTCCGCAACCCACGCCGCCAAAAACAACCAAAGGATTAAAGGCAGTGGTTCCAGGCTTCTGAGCAACGTGCATCCCTGCGCTTCGCGCTACACGGTTACACTCACCCTCTACAAAGTTTTCAAACGTATACGCAGGATTAAGCTGAGGATCTATCGATACGCGCTTAAGTCCCGGAATAGAATATGGATTCTTGATCTGGAAAGGATCCTTCACATGAAGTGGTAGCTCCACCAGATTAGAGTCAGCAGTAGGTTTTGGTTGTGTGCTAGCCGGCATGTTCATGCTGGCCGGGTTGCTATGTTGGCGACCCTCCATCATAATACGATACTCTAACCGCCCGTCTTTACCCAACACACGCTTGATAGTCTTACCTAACAACTCTACATAATGCTCCTCAAGCCACTCATAGAAAAACTGAGATGGCACCTGCAGCGTGAGCACGCCACCTACCAATGCAACAGCTTTGATAGGCTCAAACCATGTCTGATATGTCCGCCACGCTACATTGTCCTTGATTATATCTAAGCAGCGTTCCCAGGCGGCTTCCCAGTCCTGACGCGGCTCTGAAGGATTCTTGTAGCTTTCGCTCATTGTACAATGTATATATTGAAAGGCCGAAACCTTGTTCATTCTAGTACTTACCGATAGAGGCGACGAGTCCACCAGCTCAGGTTTCATGTCATGAAAACCGAGCCATACCAACCATCTACTGCCAGTCTTATTGTGGTTTGTCTTCCTGTTTAAATCATGCCTGCACTCGCACCCTTTCCTCCCTAAGTTTTTTCCTTTGGGGTAAGGGCGAAATTCCCCCCATGATGTTGAAAAAAAAAATCGCTAGCCTATTGTTTGTTTCCCGACAACCACAGTATGGGCGTTTGCAAGATTGGCATTTTTTTTATGGTCAAACGTGTAGTCAATCCTGCCTAATCTGAGGCCTGCCCAACCTACTTGATTGATTAAAACTTCACTTCCCATTTTGTTTTTAATAACTGTAGGTTTATCGAGGAAGGTATGTGTATGTCCTCCAATTATTAAGTCAATTCCGTTTGTTTCTTTAGCGAGGATTTTGTCGCTGACTTTTCTGTAGTCATAATCGTAGCCGAGGTGGGAAAGACAGATCACTAAGTCGCAATGTTCGTGTTTCCGCAGCCTGTCTGTTGTATACTGCGCTATCTGAATTGGTTCGAGGTATTGAGTGGTACCGTAGGCATCATCAGGCACTAGGCCTTTCAGCTGAATGCCTAGTCCGAAGATGCCCACTTTCACATCGCCCTTCCTGATTACTTTATAAGGGATTGTCTTCCCTTCCAGTGTAGTACCGGTGAAGTCATAGTTCGCTGTGAGAATTGGGAAGTTTGCATGATGTAATTGCTTTGCAAAGCCTTCTACTCCTGCATCGAAGTCATGATTGCCCATTGTTGCGGCATCGTAGTGCATGGCAGCCATTGCTTTCATCTCAGGCTCGCCTTTGTAGAGATTGAAGTAGGGTGTGCCCTGGAAGATATCACCTGCATCGAGTAGCAGCACATGTTCTTCTTCTGCACGAATAGCAGCGATCAATGCGGCGCGGGCTGCTACGCCTCCTTGACCTGCATATTTTCCGCTGTCCTCTTCGAATGGCTCAAGGCGGCTGTGTACATCATTGGTGTGGAGGATGGTGAGTTTAGTTGACTTGCGCGGGCCGGCGAGTGCTTCGTAGGGGAAGGCGCTTGCGAGCATAAGTCCGCTGCCTACAGCAGTCTTTTTGATGAAGTCTCTTCTATTCAGCATAGCGGATACGATTGTCTAATTCCGGATGAAGTAGTTTGCCCTCGTGTTCTAATGCAGCGAGATAATCTATCAACGCATCACGAATGAAGACTGTTGTGTTGCGCTTGGGTAATGGCTTTAGAAAATCACAGTTGTCGCCACCATGCGCGATGTAATCACTGATGGCAATCTTATAGACGAGGCTTGAATTAATAGGCTTGCCGGATATCAATACATCAGTTGCGACTTTGTCTTTAATAGAGAATGTCAGGCCACTTACCGGCCATCCCTTATAGCTTGCCATCTTATCGCAGAACTGTTGCAGTATACTGCCGGGTATCTCTACAATGGTGAGCATATTATCAAAGGGCATTAGCTCATATACTTTGCCACGGGTGATAGGGCCCGGAGCGATGTAGGGGATTCGGATACCTCCATAGTTGCCTACTGCTGCCGCCACTTTGACGTCGAGCTTACGGGCGGCATCGAGTGTCGCATCAGCAAGGAAATTGCCTAGTGTGCTTTCGGGCTGGGCTTTGGTAAGTGGGATGTCGGTATGGCCGATGACGACCTGCATCTGGGTGTCCACGCCGCGCTTATATGGAGCTATAAGGGCCGATAGGTTAGAGTCAGCAGCGCCTGTCTTTGCGATGATGTATTGCTGCTCCTGATGTGCCGTGACTCGTAGGGGGCGGGGACTACAGGCAGTTACTGCTATCGATAGGACGAGTACTAGCTGTCGGGGTTTTAGAATCAGGTGCATGGCAACGTAGCTACCTGACAAAGGTAAATGCCTGATGATCTGCGGTGTGCGTTTTAATAAAGCTCCGTAGGAGCGACACTATGGTAGAGAATACAATCGTTTCAATAAAGCTCCGTAGGAGCGACATTATGGTAGTACTACAATAGCCGTTTCAATAAGCTCCGTAGGAGCGAAATTATGGTAGTAGTAGAGAGGATTAATCGTTTGATAAAGCTCCGTAGGAGCGACATTTTGGTAGTAGTAGGGAGGATTAATCGTTTGATAAAGCTCCGTAGGAGCGACATTATGGTAGAGCATAACAACCGTTTTGATAAAGCTCCGTACGAGCGACATTTTGGTAGCTATTCAAAGAAATCAAACAGATATTTCGGGTCATGCCCAATACAAAAATCATCCAGCATCTTTAAATACTCCTCACGAAATGTCTTGTTCCGGTGATGCTGCTCCTGATTCATAATGTAACCGATAACCTGATCTCTTTGGCTACGCGAATGCGAAAACCCGCCATATCCTTCCTGCCAGCCAAACTTGCCCGGCAATAATCGCTGCTCGTTTACCCACTTGGCACTGTTTGATTTGACCGTTCCCACAACATCTGCCGTCGACTGGGATGCCTTCTGCTCGAAGAAAATGTGCACATGATCTTTCCATCCGCCCACGGCCAAAGGATACCCGGCAACCTCTCTCAGAATACCTGAGATATAGCAGAACAATTCTTCGCGCCATGGTGAGCGTATGACACATACACGATGACGCACCGCGAAGACCGCATGGATGTTGATTTGGGTGTAGGTATTAGCCATTCGGTATTGTCAGTAGTAGTATAGGTGTTTATAGAAATGCCGCACCTACGGGACTTTTTTGGTGAATGTGGGCTGTTTACTACCATAATATCGCCTCTACAGGGCTGTTCAAGGGTGCTACCAGGCACCTGACTTAAAACAACTTGTCGCGGGTTGATCCAGATAAGGCTAACCAAAAAAATGGCTCGGAGCTGCTTACATCCTTACATCTCCTTCTCAGGATAGTTCTTACTCCACCCCCACTTCTCCGTAGCATGCCCAATACCGGTAATCTTACCCAGGCTCATAGACAGCCCAAACTCATTGTAGGCCCCGGCAATGTGGTAATAGGAGCGCGCATAATGCACCCTGAACTTATTCAGGTTTACACCTACGCCAAATGAGAATCCTGCAAGGCCTGTCTTATCCTTAATAGCCAGCTCGCCACGGCGCAAATGGTTATAGGAAACAGTGAGTGCGAGGCGTCCGCCAGGTACCAGCTCTGCCCCAAAAATGAAATGGCGGAAAAGCTTATCGGCAAAGTGGCTGCCTGTATAAGATGATGAATCTCCCGTCCCTAGCAACGAAGTATTCTCTATATCAGCCGCGTTGTTATAGCGTACGTCCCACTCATAAAGATGGTGCACGGTAGCCATAATGCGCAATGGCAGGTGTGCAAAGCGCTTGGTGAAGCTAAGCTGAAGATCAAAGGGTACTGGCTCTGCTTCCCCTCCATTATAATGCTGCAGCATAAAGCCAAGGTTCTTGGCAGCAGCACCTAGCGAGATGAGGTTGCCGGTATCCATGTAGTTGATGCCTACATCAGCCATCAGTCCCGCGGCAACTTTATCACCGTATGATGAATAAGCCAGCTTGAGCGCACCGCCATAGCGCCAGCGCTCCAGGTAGGCATGGCTTGCACCAAGGGAAACAGCAAAATCGGTAGCACGAATAGAACCTTGCACACTACCGATGTCATTAGTCACATCGAACGATCCATAGTTGATGTACTTTATGCCTAGTACGAAAGATGTATTGTCAAGCTTTGGTACATGATAGCCATAGGCAAGATTGGCAAAGGAAATACCATCGTAAAAGCTGTTATAGGCCAGCCCTAGTTCATTGTGCAGCGCCGGGCGCATCAGGGCTGGGTTCTGCAAGGCCAAAGAGATATCCTGAGAAGGATTACTCACATTGATGCCACCTAGCGCAGAGATACGCGGGCTCTCAGGCAGGCGTAGGAACTGAAAAGCATACTGCCCGCCCGTGACCTGTGCGCCTACTATGCCTGAGCAGAGCATAAGGCCGACGCAAAGGCCTTTACGTAACCAATGGATCATACAGGTGCTCAAACGCAGCGCATTGTGGATTATTGCAATGAGGCTGCCTTCTGAATTTCCTCGACTAAGGGTGTGGATACTCCAGTAAATGAGAAGCCGCCATCATGGAAGAGGTTTTGCATGGTAACCATACGCGTCATATCAGAGAACAGCATGGCAGTGAAGGCCGCACAGTCATCAGAACTGGCATTGCCTAATGGGCTCATGCGGTCGGCATAGGAGAAGAAGGCATCGAAGCCACCCACGCCTGAACCAGCTGTAGTAGCAGTAGGGGATTGTGACACTGTGTTTACCCGTACCTTCTTTGCAAAGCCATAGTAATAGCCAAAGGAGCGTGCAATGCTTTCCAGTAGAGCCTTTGCATCGGCCATATCGTTATAACCGGGGAAGGTGCGCTGTGCAGCAATATAAGACAGCGCAACTACAGAACCCCATTCGTTCAATGCATCCAGCTTCATACAGGCCTGCAGCAGGCGGTGAAGAGAGAGGGCAGATATATCCAGTGTCTTGTGAAAGTTCTCGTAGTTAGTCTCGGTATAGGGAATGCTCTTGCGCACATTAGGACTCATGCCGACGGAATGCAGCACAAAGTCAAGCTTGCCGCCGAAGTGCTCCATAGATTCATTCAGGAGCTTTTCGAGGTCTTCATTAGAAGTGGCATCAGCGCCTATAACGGGAGCATCGCCGCATTGGGCAGCCAGTTCCTTGATCTTACCCATGCGTAGCGCAATGGGAGCATTAGTGAGTACGATCTGAGCCCCTTCCTCCTGGCAGCGCAGTGCCGTTTTCCATGCAATAGAGCGCTCATCGAGGGCGCCGAAAATGATACCTTTCTTGCCTTGTAGCAATCCGTAAGCCATATGGTAGTGGTTGATTGGGTAAAAGTAGTTAATGATTGATTGGAGTAGGATAGTGAAGTTTGAATCGCAATTGTTTACTTTATCCAATGATTACTATGAAATGGATACTCATTATTTGTATTCCACTGGCCTTCTTGTTGAGTTTTGTAGGAGTTGTCTTTAAAATACAACACTGGCCTATTAGTAATCTCTTGCTCTCAATAGGATCCTTATTGTTCATTTCGGTAATGATCATTGCGTGGATTTTTGCTTTGAGATATAGAAGGCCCGGTCTTCAGGAGCAATTCGATAGTATTTAAAGCCGTTGAATCGCTGAGCTGCCTAAGGCATGATGAGCCACATACCTTCGCGGTGAAATAGAAGTTTTAATGCGCTCTTTGCTACTGATTCTACTTATTGTATCCTCAGGTATCATTCTGGCAGGCGCGCTCGCCAAAATCCAGCACTGGCCTATAGGGAATTTCCTGTTGGGGATAGGTTTACTGATGGAAATAGGCTGCGCCATTTGCTTAGCAGTACTGAGCTGGAGAGCCAGGCAGGGCCGATAGTTGATAGTTTTTTGTGCTATACCGTTGGCAGGATTTTAAAGTATTGTCCTGCACGAGATGAAGCGGGCATACGTAATCACAATCGTCATACTCTCCGTGGTGCTGCTGTCAGTTGGCGGCCTATTGCATTGGAAGCATCAGTTGCTGAAGACCCAGCCTGCGAATGCAATAGCTGTAGCGCAAAAGGAAAAGACACCACTCGACCTACGCCCGGCTGCAATAGCCCGATTACAACGACTCATAAGCAATGCTTCCGATGGCCTTTACCGGCTTCGTATTGATTCGCTATTTACCGAATTAAGCTCTGGGTCTATTATATTAAAAGGTGTCGGCTTATATCCGGACAGTACTGCTATGGTCCAATTGCATCAGGAGCAAAAGTTGCCCGACGATGTGTATCAAATGGAAATGAATAGCCTTAGGATATCAGGCATAGGACTTGCCGATATAGTCCATCACCGCAAGCCGCATTTCTGTTGTGTTGCGGCCGATAATCCAAGGATCGCTATACATCATAAGCTTCAACCCTATAATGCTGATGAACGAGCCCGAGCTAAACGCGAATTAATGTTCAGCAGACTGCACGCCCAGATAGACAGGTTGCAAGTAGATACAATACTGGTCAGGAAGGGCACAGTAACTGATTACGCAGATGGGCGGAAAAATGAGTATAAGGATGTGTCTATTAACCTCAGCGATGTGCTAATCGACTCAGCAGCGGAAAAGGACCAGACGCGGTTTCTATTTGCCAAAAAGGCCATCATACAGGCGTGGGCTATCAGTATGCCGGCAGATAAAAGCGGCTACGACCTGAGTATGGATGGCATTTCTATATATGGAGAGCGAAGGCAAGTCATTGTCCGCAACCTGAAGCTGCACCCTCACGCAGGTAGGGAGGCCTTTGTACGCAGCCAAAAGGAGCGTAAATGTGTATATGATGTTACAGCACCTGAGATCGTACTCAACAGAGTAAACTGGTGGGCCTCAGCACACGGAGAATCATTAATAGCGGATGAAGCCGAGGTAAGCAATGCACGTGTAAACGTCTATATGGATCAGCGCATACCTGCCGGTCCGGTAGAGTGGGATGACTTTCCACACCAGAAGTTGGGGACTATTCCCAAGCCTGTGTCAGTAAAGCGAGTGCATGTAAAAGGAACAACAGTGACATACGAACAGTATACCGTAGAAAGCGGCAAGCAAACAAGCATGTCGTTCAACGACATTGATCTGGTAGCAGAACATGCAACAAATCTGACAAAGGAAGTAGCTGCACAGCCAGCAGCACATGCCCATGCCACATGTCGCTTCATGAATGCCACTCCTATGACTGCAGACTTTGTACTGTACTTGCCCAAGAGCAAGCAAGGTGCGTTTAAAGTCAGCATGGATATGGGTGAATTGAACCCGGATCAGGTCAATCGCTTTTCCGAGGGGATGGGCCTTGTACGTTTTTCAAGCGGCCATATGGAGAAGGCCAGGGCACAGTTGACAGGAGACGATTATAACCTGCACGGGAATATCAGCGTAAGGTATACAGACCTCCACTTACAGCCATTGAAGCCCAATGAAGATGCGGAAGGACATCCCAAAGAGAAGCATGTGAGCTCAAAGGTTGCCAATCTGCTATTTGTAAAGAACAACAATCCCGGGAGAAGAAGTGGAATGCGCGAACCAGACTTCGTATTGAAGCGGACGAAAGAGGCAAACTTCTTTGGCTTTGTTTGGGAAGGCTTAAAGCTCGGGCTGTTGAAGACGGCAGGTATTCCGCCCAAGCTCGGCAACGTAAAAGCTGGGCATTAAAAGGTCTTCAATCCTTCATTTCCTCCCGTCGTAAGACTAGAGCTGTTGCATTCTGTACCCAGTGATCTTCCCGCCACATCTGTGTAGAGTTTAAGGGTGCGCGGCCTTCGCAGCATAGCCCCGGTCGCTCAGCGAACTCTACTGAATGGACTCCAATGAGCTCGTCCGAGCTTCAGGTAGGCTCATTCGAAATAAGGCCGAAGTCAGCCGAAGCGCTTACAAAATGCTACTATGCCAGAGTTGAAGAGCGGGTGGCCTTCGCAGCATAGCCCCCGGTCCCTGAGCGCAGCCGAAGGGCCTACCTAGATGATACTCACCCCTATACTGGCTGCATTCTTGCCCCAGCTCGGGAATGCGGGGGTTGAGATAAAGGTGAGGTTATATGTAAGCAACCTGCGATTTCTAAAATTATTGATTTATTGCTGCTGCTCCAAGACATAAGACGATTTAGGTTCGCCGACAGGAATTTACATTTGCGACCCGGACAAACCTCAAACAGAATTGGATTACAAGTCATGATGATGGCAAAACACCTTACGATTATTCTGAGCGTTACGCTATTCCTTTTTTCCTGTGGTTGTACTTATGCCCAAGAAAAACGCAAAATGCCTTCCTCATCCAGCCATTCATCCGCAACAGGTCCTAGCGAAATGAAAAACCAGCAGTCACAACCTTTTGATGAATCTGTTAGTTTGAAAATTTACGTAGATAAGACAGGACAAATAACTCTCAATGAACAGCCAACCTCAACAGATCAGTTGGACCATAAATTGAAGTTACTCAAAGAACAAAATGGGATAGTTTTCTATTCGAGAGACGACGCGACTAGTGCACCAACGGAACAAGCTATGAACGTGATCAAGCTGATTGTTGCGAATAAACTTCCCATTCGGCTTTATACTGACAGAACGTTTACGCAACCGGTATTGGTGAAGTAAAAAATGGGGCATTTGCATCTCCGTTGTGTATAGCCGTCGTGTGCTGGCGCAAGAATGCAGCCGGAATTGTGCGGTGGGTTTTTGCGCCTATTCGTCCTACGGGCAGATCATTTTGTGATCCGCGGCCTACTACCCCCTGCTGGCGCAATAATGCCGTCAGAAAGAGGCGGTAGCGGTCTTGTGCCTACCCGCTAGCGTAGTCTCACGACTACAACTCAGATGTCGCGGCTGAAAATGCAGCCTGAAAATCCTGTCCCTTACTATAGCCTATCCTTATCCTAACCTTATCCTAACGATATACTAACCATATACATACTCCCACTTATCCTTTATCTAGCCATTATCCAGCGATGATTATGGAGCTTCCTTTCCATGCCGCCACCATTGCCCTTAAATCACATCCGTAACGCGCTGCCTGTGGCCCATTAGCAATACCTGAATATTCAATATTTTGGTAAATAATAACAGCGCTGAAATACCGTGTCCATTGCCACTCATCTAGGACTCTAATTACGCTCTTGCCACTTTGCGCCACACTTCCTACATTTGCGCAAAATTTCAGGGGCTGCCCTATGCGTTTCGTTCGTTTACTTACCTGCCTGATTCTTTCCCTAACGCTCACATCTGTAGCTATCCATGCCCAGAATGTGCCTGCCCTCGAGGGCAAGGAGGAGAAGACAGAGACCAAAGATGGTGAAAAGAAGAAGCTGGACGTAGCCGGCGAGATGTTTGGCCACGTAGGTGACTCGCACGAGTGGCACCTGTTTGGCATGAGTGGACATCCCGTAGCCATTCCCCTGCCTATAATCGCGTACACTTCCACTAAGGGCCTTCAGATATTCTCTGCTTCCAACTTCGACTATCATGAGATGGAGGAGCATAAGATGGCAGATGATAAGACCTACATCTCCAACTCCTATAACGGTTTCCACCTGGAGAAGAACATAAAGGAGAAGCTGGTTGCAGAAGACGGCAGCAAGGTGTACGACTTCTCTATCACGAAGAACGTCCTGGCCATGCTGCTTTCTGTTGGTATCCTGCTTTGGCTGATGCTGGCAGTAGGCAAGAAGTACAGGGATCATGGTCCTACCAGGGCTCCCAGCGGATTCCAGAACGCGCTGGAACCAGTCATTACCTTCATCCGCGACGAAGTAGCAAAGCCTAACCTCGGCTACAAGTACATGCGCTTTATGCCGCTGCTGCTTACGCTCTTCTTCTTCATCTGGCTCAACAACCTGCTCGGCCTGCTTCCTTTCGGTTTCAACTTCACCGGCAACATTGCCGTAACGCTGTGCCTGGCGCTAGTGTCCTTCATCGTAATGCTGGTTAATGCTAACAAGCATTTCTGGAGCCACCTGTTCAATCCTCCGGGCGTACCGATGGGCATCAACGTACTCCTTGTGTTCATCGAAGTGCTGTCGCTGTTTGTAAAGCCAGTAGCCCTCACAATACGTCTTTTCGCTAACATCCTTGCCGGCCACATTGTAATCCTGAGTGTGATCTTCATGATCTTTATCTTCGGCAATATCAATAAGGGCATAGGTGTTGGCTTCGTACCTGTATCACTCGCCTTCTCCATCTTCATGTTCATGCTGGAGCTTATGGTAGGCGCTATTCAGGCGTTCATCTTCATCAATCTTACCGCGGTATTCATCGGTCAGGCTATTGAGGAGACTACACACCATCATGACACAGAGCACCACGCCGACGATGTCAATGAGGTAACAGGCCAGGATTATCACGTATCCGAAATGGAAGTAATCGCATAGTAGTTCAATCCGAAATCCGCCTTCCGAAATCCGAATTTCTTAATCAAGCGTTTTTTTCACCCAAATCCATAATTGTTTATGTCATTGTTAAACACAGTTCTGCTTGTAACTACAGGCACTGGTATCGCTCAGGCAGGTGGCGCTATAGGCGCTGGTCTCGCTGCTCTTGGTGCTGGTGTTGGTATAGGCCAGATCGGTAAGGGCGCCGTAGAAGCGATCGCCCGTCAACCGGAGGCTATGGGCGATATCCGTGCAAACATGATCCTGACTGCAGCCTTCGTAGAAGGTGTGGCACTGTTCGGGGTTATCGCAGGTATCCTCGCTATCGTACTGTAATTACTGTAGCAGTGGTTCGTGTCCCCACGAAACACAGCAGAAAACAACTTGAACCGCGTCCAACGCACAGGGCCGCGGACGCGGTTCAAACTTTCTCAATGAGCATACTCAATTAATTAACGACCTCAACGTCTCAACTTATCAAAGTATCAACATAAAGCATGGATTTATTAACTCCCGAACTCGGTCTCTTTGTGTGGACGCTCCTGGCGTTCCTCATCGTATTCTTTATACTGAAGAAGTTTGCCTGGAAGCCGATCCTCAATACATTGAATGAGCGCGAGCGCAGCATTGCTGACTCTATTGCCACTGCCGATCGTGTGAAGGCAGAGATGGCGCAGATGAAGAGCGAGAATGAGAAGCTCATGCAACAGGCCCGCGAAGAGCGCAGCGTCATGCTGAAGGAAGCCAAGCAGATGAGCGAGCAGATCGTTGCCAAGGCGAAGGAAGATACCCGCACCATCACCGACAAGATGATGGCTGACGCAACGCAGCAGATCCAGCAACAGAAGATGGCTGCCCTGACAGACGTAAAGAACCAGATCGGCGCCCTCGCGGTAGAAGTAGCCGAAAAGGTACTCCGCCAGCAGCTCAGCACAGACGCTGCTCAGAACGCATACAACGAGCTCCTCTCAAAGGAAGTAAAGCTCAACTAAACAGCGCCGGCACCTTCCTGGACGTATCAACCTTTCAACGAATCAACTTACCAACGTGCTTAACCCCCGCCTCGCCTCACGGTATGCCAAGAGCCTGATAGACCTGGCTGTAGAGCAGAACTCGCTGGAGGCTACTTTGCAGGATGTACAGCTCATAGACGCCACTATTCACGGTAGCAGTGAATTTGCTGCCGTGCTTAAAAGCCCGGTAATAAAGGCCGATAAGAAAAATGCAATAATCGACGCAGTACTCGGCTCTCGGATGACCCCGCTTACCAAGGCATTTGTGAAGCTGCTTACAGATAAAGGCCGTGAGGATACTTTGTCCGAGATGACTACATCCTTTATCGATCAGTACCGCATCTTGAAGAACATCAGCCGCGTAAAGCTGGTCACTGCAGCACCGGTAAGCGATCAGGTAAAGGAAGGCATCCGCCAGAAGGTGGCTACAGCCCTGCCTGGCCAGAGCATAGAGCTCAGTACAGAAGTGAAGCCTGAGATTATCGGCGGCTTTATCCTGGAGATGGGCGACAAGCTGGTAGACGCCTCCATCCGTCGCGATCTGAACGACATAAGAAAGCAATTCCTGAAGAACCTCTACATAAGCGAGCTTCGCTAACCACTTTTTACTTTTACTTTTTACCTTTTTACTTATTATATGCCAGAGATAAAGCCAGATGAAATAAGCGCAATTCTGCGCCAGCAGCTTACCTCTTTCGACGCAGGTGCAAGCCTGGAAGAAGTAGGTACCGTACTCACAGTGGGTGACGGTATTGCGCGTGTGTACGGACTTACATCAGTACGCCAGGGCGAGCTCGTACAGTTCGAGGACGGCCTTCAGGCTATCGCCCTTAACCTGGAAGAAGACAACGTAGGTGTGGTAATGATGGGTGAGTTTTCCCACATTAAAGAAGGCGCCAAGGTTAGGCGCACAGGCCAGATCGCTTCCATCAAGGTAGGCGAGGGTATGTGCGGCCGTGTAGTAAATACCCTCGGTCAGCCTATCGATGGCAAGGGTCCTATCGCCGGCGATCTGTACGAGATGCCACTGGAGCGTAAAGCACCAGGTGTAATCTTCCGGGAGCCTGTGAAGGAGCCACTACAGACAGGTATCAAGGCTATCGACGCCATGATCCCCATCGGCCGTGGTCAGCGTGAGCTTGTAATTGGCGACCGCCAGACAGGTAAGAGCGCCATCTGTATCGATGCCATCATCAACCAGAAGGAATTCTACGCTGCCGGCAAGCCGGTATATTGTATCTACGTAGCCATCGGTCAAAAGGCATCCACTATCGCCCAGGTAATGAAGACCCTGGAAGATAACGGTGCCATGCCATACACAGTGATTGTTGCTGCCCCTGCAGCCGACCCTGCCCCGCTTCAGTTCTTCGCTCCATTCGCTGGCGCTGCCATCGGTGAGTTCTTCCGCGATACCGGACGCCCTGCGCTTGTAGTATATGATGACCTGTCTAAGCAGGCCGTGGCTTACCGTGAGGTATCGCTGCTGCTCCGCCGCCCACCAGGCCGTGAGGCTTATCCAGGTGACGTATTCTATCTGCACAGCCGCCTGCTTGAGCGTGCCGCCAAGGTGATCAATAATGATGAGATCGTAAAGACAATGAATGATCTGCCGGAAAGCATCAGGCATCTGGTGAAGGGTGGTGGTTCACTGACCGCACTTCCAATCATCGAAACGCAGGCTGGTGACGTATCCGCTTACATCCCAACAAACGTAATCTCCATCACCGACGGTCAGATCTTCCTTGAGGGTAACCTCTTCAACGCCGGTATTCGTCCTGCCATCAACGTAGGTATCTCTGTAAGCCGCGTAGGTGGTAACGCACAGATCAAGTCGATGAAGAAAGTAGCAGGTACCTTGAAGCTCGACCAGGCCCTCTATCGTGAGTTGGAAGCCTTCTCTAAGTTCGGTGGTGACCTCGATGCCGCTACCAAGAGCGTAATCGACAAGGGCGCCCGCAACGTGGAAGTCCTGAAGCAACCTCAGTTCTCACCATATAGCGTAGAAAAGCAGGTAGCCATCATCTACCTCGGTACAAACGGTCTCCTCCGTGACGTGCCTGTAAAGAACGTCCGCGCCTTCGAAGAGCAATTCCTCCGCGAACTCGAACTCAAGTACCCCGAGCTCCTCGAAGACTTCAAGAAAGGCAACCTCCCGGAAGAAGGCCTCGCCAAAATGACCAAGCTGGCAGAAAATGTAGCAGCCACATTCAAGAGCTAAGAATTAAAATTGATAAAGTAAAAGCCCCGCGGATGCGGGGCCTTTTTTGTTAGATACCTGCCAATGATACCGTAATGAGCATTGTTACAGTTCACGCCAGATCCTTATGTTTATATACGCTACCACAGGTACAAGCTAAGTGCACAGGCGAAATGCCACAGTTGAAGATTCCACCGCTGGCGGGGGAAATGCTGCTGTGAGTGCCGCAGGCCGAACGGCAGCGAGGGGGTGGGCCAAAGGCGAAGGCCACCCGGGATGAAGGCACATCCCATAAGCCCAATCTAGGTGCAATGTCGCGTTAGCGACAAAATACCGGTAGCCACATGCCGTAGCCTGTGGTAAGCACTAGGGAACCATCTTTACTAAGCCTCACACTCGCAGCCTTTTTCTTTTATTACCCAAAAAGAATAGCTTCACATAAGAAATAGCTCTAAGCTATGAAGCGACTCTCTTATTGGGCGTCTCAACACGTAGTAGCAACCCGCCTCCTTATTCTCGGGTGCTATGTCATTGCCAATGTCCTCGGATGGGGGTGGGCGCTTCTTCTTCACTCAGCGAATATCCACCCATCTCCCTATCTGCTCCTCGCTCTGTTAATCATAGCAACCGCGGCACTCCTGGTTCATCCGGTCAGGACCCAAAAGCAAGAATATTCTCATTCTTACGTCAGGCGCAAGGCACACGATCTGGTCATTTGTACCGTCTACATCTGCCTCATAGCCCTGGTCACCGTCAACCTCTGGCGTTCAGACAATGCGCCTCTCTACGCCAGCATCCGCAATCCCAGAACTCAGTCCAGTTCTGAGCAGACAACTAACCCTCCCGCAGAGACCCAACATCACTCCAGCAATTTCCGGGATTTCCTCAACGCCGCTCACGATAGCTATCAGGAAATGGACCCGGGCGTGCAAATCTTACTCGTCATATTGTCCATCGTTGTTACGGTGGCATTCTGTATAGGCTGGGCAGTCCTATGCTGTTCCATAGCCTGCAATGGAGCAGGCGCACTTGCCATCATCTTAGGCATTCTCGGCATTGGAGGCGCAATAACCGGCTGCGTTTTCCTGTGCCGCCGCATCATCTCCGGCCCCCGTCGGGGGCGTAACAGATACAGTGGCTATTGACCATGTAGACTAACCTTTAGTCTCATTAGTACTAAATCGCGACATCCAATCGGGTTTGTAGAATTCTAAACCGTATCTATACCGAGTATAAACCGTTATTAAACCGTATTTGAACCGTATTTACTCCCATATAGATGCCACTGCGATTAATATCCGCGTTCACTTAACACGTACTGAGCGTCTAGTGACAAGCGACCTTTGCCGACCACTCCTTCCCATCCATGCCCAACCGCCTCATACACGAACAAAGCCCCTATCTCCTGCAACACGCCCACAACCCTGTCGATTGGTATCCCTGGAGCGATGACGCATTCACCAGAGCTAAAGAAGAACACAAACCCGTAATCGTCTCTATAGGCTACGCAGCCTGTCATTGGTGCCACGTAATGGAGCGCGAGAGCTTCGAAAGCGAGGACACGGCAGCTTACATGAATGAACACTTCATCTGCATCAAAGTAGATCGTGAAGAGCACCCCGACGTAGACGCCCTATACATGGACGCAGTCCAGGCCATTTCAGGCTCAGGCGGCTGGCCCCTCAACGCCTTCGTCACCCCTGATAGAATTCCATTCTACGGCGGAACATACTACCCACCACGCCCAGCCTACAACCGCCCATCGTGGATGCAGCTCCTGCAGCGAATGCAGGAAATATGGTCCACGCAGCATAGCGAGGTAATATCCCAGTCACAGCAAATGATAGGCTACCTCCAGCAAGTCTCAACAGTGGCTGCTGGGAAGGCCGCAACAGCTACTGCAGAAAATTGTAGCACGATGGCAGAAACCCTGCTAAAGATGGCCGACAACGAGTGGGGAGGCTTCGGCAGTGCCCCCAAGTTCCCCGGCACAATGGCCATCACCTTCCTCCTCGAACACCATCACTATACAGGCAACGAACAAGCCTTACAGCACGCACTCCTAAGCCTCGACAAAATGATGCAGGGAGGAATCTATGATCAACTCGGCGGAGGCTTCGCACGCTACAGTACCGATCGAGAGTGGCTAGCCCCCCATTTCGAGAAGATGCTCTACGACAATGCCCTCCTAATCTCAGTCTTCTGCGATGCCTACAAAATCACAAAGAACCAGTGCTACAAAGAAGTCATTGACGAAACAATAACCTTCATAAACCGGGAACTGCGGGATCCCAGCGGCGGCTTCTACAGCGCCCTCGACGCAGACAGCGAAGGTGTCGAAGGAAAATTCTACACATGGACTTGGGAAGAGTGGCAGTCATCCGGCAGAAATGCACTGGCAGAAGCATATTTCGGCATCACGGAAGCAGGCAACTGGGAGCACGCCAACATCCTGCACGAAGCCATGCCCATAGCGCAAGCCGCGCAGATAGCCAATGTTCCCTTGGATGAAGCAATGGCCCAACTCAGCGACATAAAAGCGAGACTCTTCCAGCAAAGAACATCGAGAGTACGCCCGCTAACAGACGACAAGTGCCTCCTTTCCTGGAACGCCCTGATGAATGCATCCCTAACCAAAGCAGGCGTCATTCTTAACAACCAGGCTTACCTGCAACAAGCGCTCGACCATATGCAATGGATGCATACAGCCTTCCTCGACGATCGGAGTATGCTTACGCACGTATGGAAAAATGGCAAGTCGCGCATCATAGCTAAGCTGGACGATTACGCTTATCTCATTCACGCAATGATCCAGCTTGGCGCAGCCACCGGCGAGCACGAATGGATACATCATGCAACTGATCTGAGCCAGGAAGCGCTCCACCTGTTTAGTGATGAGGTATCACCATTCCTGTATCTCAGCGCATCCTCTCAGGAGGACATCCCGGTACGCAAAGCCGACGTGTATGATGGAGCTCTGCCCTCGGCCAACGCAGTCTTTGCCGACTGTCTGTACGCGCTCGGAATGCTGATGGAGCGCACTGATTGGATAGCAAGGGCAGAAGAAATGCTTGGCTGCATGCTTACTAATGTATTGCGCTACACCTATTCATTTGCGCACTGGGCAACACTTTCACAACGAAACCTCGCAGTGCCTAAAACAGTTGTCACAACTGGCAAAAACGCAGCAAATACCTACCTCGAACTACTGTACAAAAGGCCGCCGCATGCCCTTGTAATACAGGCAGTAAACGCCTCAAAAAAAATCCCTTTGACCGCAGATAAAAAAAGTGACGCTGATTCCCTTATTTTTGTTTGCACCGGCACAGCCTGTCTGCCCCCGGTTTCTAACACCGAAGATGCATTACACCTCCTCTAGGAAAGCACTGAAATACCACGTTACAGACAGCAGGAATCCGTCATTAGTAGGGCGTTCACGAGTTTTTTTTTACACTCCGCTTGCTTTTTCAGAAAAAACGCCAAATATTGTGTGCCGGTTTTAGCGCCATTTTGTGACGCTAAGCCGAAAATTCTTTTTATTTGCCAACTCGCATAAACAACATAACACGGTAGTATGAAACAACTCTCCCTGACCATCTCAGCCGTTGCGCTGCTCGCACTTGCATCCGGCTGCGGTCCTTCAGGAAACGGAGGTCAGCTCGTAGGCACACCAAATACGATGAGCTACAGGTCGCCAACCCCCGTAGGCATGGTGTTCGTTCCTTCAGGCGTATTAAAAATGGGTACCAGCGATGAGGATATAACTGGCAAGAACGAAACGCTCATCCGTACTGCACAAGTAGCTGGCTTCTATATGGACGCCACCGAGATCTCTAATCAGGAGTATCGTCAGTTTACAAATTGGGTACGTGACTCTATCGCTCACACCATTCTGGGCGACGTTAAGGATAATCCGGACGGATCTACTATTCTCGACTGGCGTAAGCAAATCAACTATCGCAATGCCGATGTTCAAGATCAGCTAGCCTCTCTCTACATTTCTGCCGATCAGAGCGGATGGGGACGTAAGGAGTTTGACAACAGCAAGCTCGTTTATCACTTGTCTTATTTTGACTTCGAAGAATCCGCCAAGAATCCCACTCAGCCGCGCAGCAACTTTGTCGTAAATCGCGATGTAGCTGTTTATCCGGATACTAACGTGTGGATGCGCCAGTTCTCATATTCCTATAATGAGCCTATTGCTCGTCAATACAACTGGTTTAATGCGTTCGACAACTATCCGGTTGTAGGTGTCAACTGGTTTATGGCAAATGCCTTCTGTGATTGGCGCACAAAGCTGTGGCGTTCCGAGCGTGAGAAGAACAAGCAATATTTTGAAAGCCAGTTCCGCCTGCCGACAGAGCAGGAGTGGGAGTGGGCAGCTCGTGGCGGTCGCAATGAATCGCCTTATCCATGGGGCGGTCCATACATCGTAAACAAGAAGGGCTGTTACCTGGCCAACTTCAAACCTCAGCGTGGAAATTATGCTGCTGATGGTGGTTTGTATACTACACCAGTAAATGCTTACTTCCCCAACGACTATGGTTTATATAACATGGCCGGCAACGTAAGCGAGTGGACAGGTTCATCATACTTCGGTCAGGCTTATAACACAGTGGCAGACGTGAATCCAGATGTGCGCTACCGTATTAAGGAAAACGATCCACAATGGATGCGTCGTAAGGTTGTGCGCGGAGGTTCATGGCGTGATGTGGCGTACTACCTGCAAAATGGGACACGCGACTGGGAATATGCAGACACTACAAAGGCTTACATTGGTTTCCGTTGCATCTACCCTGAAGTATCCCAGGCAGTAACTAATCGCCCAATCCGCGGCAGGGCAGCCAATCGTTAAGCGCTCGCTAACGCAGTCCATTTAACGAAATATCACCCAACCTTTCTTCGTTTTCTCTCCCAAACGCTTTAATCTCCCCTCTAAATAAAGACAATGAACTCGATTGCACTGTTTTTTGAAACAAAGTCCGGTAAGTATCTTAAGAACTTCATGATTGGCGTTGGCGCTGCTATCGTACTTCTCGGAGCGCTCTTCAAGATCCAGCACTGGCCTGCAGCCAACTTTATGCTGCCTATCGGCATGATCACGGAGGCTTTCATCTTTACTCTACTTGGCGTACTTCCGCCGCATAAGGACTACTACTGGGAGCGTTATTATCCAAATCTGGATGAGAACCCACATGTAGAAGCATACAGAAAGGGGATTAAGTTCCAGGTGCCAGCTATGGCAGTGGGCGCATCCAGCACTAATAACAATGCAACCGCATCTCTCGATAAGATGTTGGAGGAGGCTCAGATCAATCCAGCCAATCTGCGTCGTTTAAATGAGAACTTCACACGGTTTGGCCAAACCGTGGAACAGATGAAGGACATTACCGAGGTAACAGCTGCTACCGGGGAATTTACAAGTGCTGCTCGCGATACGGCCTCTGCACTTGGCGAAATGAAGACAACCTTCCAGGGTGCTACACAGACAATGAATGTGTTTAATAACGCTTCGGAAGATGCTGCCAGGTTCCACAGCCAGGTAACTGTTCTCACGCAAAACCTCGGTGCGCTCAATCAGATTTACGAAGTAGAACTGCAGGATGCCAACAACCACTTGAAGGCAATGAACAAGTTCTACAGTACACTTCTTAATGCTTCTGATTCTATGGCTGCTTCTGCAGAAGATGCTAAGGCTGCCAGAGACCAAATCGGTGCTCTTGCACGTAACCTGACCAACCTGAACTCTATCTATGGCAATATGCTTGCTGCTATGCAAGGCCGCTAAGGCGTGGTGTTGTGTTTGAGATCGGCGTAATGTTACTCTTCATTATTACTTGTAAAAGCTAAAGAATGTCCATACCTAAAGAGCCGCGGCAGATCATGATTAACCTCATGTACCTGGTGCTTACTGCCATGCTGGCCCTTAATATATCTAATGAAATTCTGCACGCGTTCAAGATTCTGAACGCTGGCATCACCAAATCAAATCAGGCTGTAGAAGGTAAGAATAGCGATATGATGCGCGATTTTCAAGCCAATGAGGATATGAAGGATCAGCATGATAGAGTTAAGCCCTTTAACGATAGAGCTAAAGCCATTCGTATTCAGGCGGACAGTATGGTAAACTACCTCGAAGGGTGGAAGACTAAGGTGATCATGCAGGCAGGCGGTTATGTAAAGGGCAAGGAAGGCAATGAAATTAAAGACGAAGCAAACATCGATGCCTCAACTTACCTTTTAGTTGAGCAAAAAGGTGGGGATCAGATCAAGCAGAAACTCAATGCTTATCGCGATTTTCTCCTGACAAATATTGATCAGACGCGTTTTAAGGATCAGTACGAAGCTTTAAGAAAGGATATGCCGATCACAACGGCAGATTTTAAGAAGGATGAGGATAATCCTACAGGCGATTGGGCCACAGGCACGTTTTATCACGTCCCTACATTGGGTGTCATTGCCTTGATGTCTAAGATGCAGAATGACGCTCGTAACGCCGAGGCAGCTGTTTTAAACGAGCTTTTCCGTGAGGCGAAGGCAAAGCCATTGACATTTGATGCCATCGCTGGTCTGGCTGTTCCCAAAACGAGCTATGCGCTTGTGGGCCAGGAAATAGAGGCTAATATCATGGTCGCGGCATATAACAAGTCTATCACGCCAAGTATCTCTGCTTCTTCCGGCCATATTGACAAGGTTGAAAATGGTATTGGTACCTGGAAAGCTACTGCAACTGGCTTGGGGTTGCAGACGGTGCGTGGCACAATCAGCGTAGTAAACAACGGTCAGAATATTTCTCAACCATGGGAATTTACTTACATGGTGGGTTCAGCGGGTGCCTCTTTGCAGCTGGATAAAATGAACGTGTTTTATATCGGTGTTCCTAATCCGATTACTGTCACTGCCGCCGGTTATTCATTGGAAGATGTGAGCATAAGCATTCCTGGCGCCACTGTCACATCAACCGGCAAAGGCAAATATGATATCATGGTTACCCAAGTTGGAAAGGTGACTGCTTCAATTAATGCGAAGACAGCTCAGGGAAGTAAGACTGTGGGCGGTATGGACGTGCGTGTAAAGCGTATTCCGGATCCATTAGCTAAGATCGGTGGAAAGATGGGTGGTGGTATGCCAGCCAGCATATTCCGCGCGCAGCTCGGTGTTGCTGCAGTATTGGAGAACTTTGACTTTGATACGAAGTTTACCATAGTCGGATACGATTTCTCTTATCAGCAAAAGAGAGCCGATTATCAAGGTCCATTCCACATGAACGACGCCTATTTTAAGAATGAGGCTGAAAAGTACTTAAAGGTGGCGAAGCCGGGCGACCGCGTTTATATCGACAACGTTCGCGCCAAGGGCCCCGATGGGACTATTCGCTCCCTAAACGGTATTATGCTATTACTCAACTAAATTTTTCAGAGACCAGTTATTATATTCGCCAGCATGAACATTCGCCAATCATATAAGCTAGCCGCCCTCATAGGACTCCTCGCTTGCACGGTCAGTGCCGGGGCGCAGAACGTTGTCGACGCTGCGCAAGCAGGCAGCGGCAGCAACAACGAGCCAGTCAGTGGTACATGGCAGCCATCTCTCGTACGCGATGGTGCCTACGACCGCACGCCTCACACCATGCGTACGCTTGGCTGGCAGCCGCTTCGGGAAGCTGATGTCCTCTGGAAGAAGCGTGTATGGCGTGAAATAGATACACGTGAAAAGCAGAATCTCGCTTTCCGCTATCCAGGCGACGATCAGACAGGTGGTGGTTATTTCATAGAAATTCTACTCGATGCGGTAAAGAAGGGTAAGATTAAAGCCTATTCAACTTTCGACGATCGCTTCACTACCGCCCTTACTAAAGAGCAGATCCTTGAAAAGCTCGTTGGTAAGCCCGATACCATCACACAGGAAGATCCGGTTACCGGCCAGACAAAGCAGTTGATCAGAAGCCGTGATTTCAATCCGGATGTTGTTACTCTGTATCGCATTAAGGAAGACTGGATGTTTGACCGCAACCTTGGTCGTATGGTGGTGCGTATTATTGGTATTGCACCCTTGGTGGATATCAAGAATGAAGACGGTACTACCCGCGCCTCTACGCCTCTTCTGTGGATATACTATCCAGAGGCTCGTCCCGTGTTTGCTCAGTATGAGGTATTTAATCCTGAGAATGATGTACAACGCATGACTTGGGATGATTATCTCGAGGGCCGTTATTGGAGCGGTCGAATTATACAAGAAAGCAACGGTACCAACGAATCATTTGGTCAGGCAGGCATGAGCAAGATGGAAGCACTTTATGAAAGTCAGCGGTTGACTGAAAAAGTGTTCGACAAGGAACATGACATGTGGGTTTATTGATCTTAGATTAATAATAATAGCCGGACGCCGCAGATACTCTGCGGCGTCTTTTTTATAGCCAAGGGCGAGGAAACTACTCTGTAACTTGCCGCCCCCATTATCCACTATGCCCCAACCCCCTAAGCTCGAAGTTTGCCTGTCTCCTGCATTGCTTCATCTGTTTAATCCAGAGGGAACAATCACCGTAATAATTGACGTCTTTCGTGCCACATCTACAATTGCAGCAGCTTTGGACAATGGCGCCAGCCGGGTTATCCCAGTATCGGCAGTCGATGAATGTATTCGCATTGGTGCGTCCATCGAGAATAGTATTACTGCAGGAGAACGTGATGGCAAAGTAGCTGAAGGACTTCAACACGGGAATTCCCCGTTAGAGTATCCCAAGGAATTCGTACAAGGCAAAACGCTTGTCCTTACAACAACCAATGGCACGCGCCTACTACACATGGTAAAAGGCGCCGATGGCATCATAATCGGTTCGTTCTTGAATCTCAGTGCAGTTTGCCAGTTTCTTATTGAACAACAAAAGCCTGTCTTATTAGGCTGTGCGGCCTGGAAGGATCGTTTTAACCTGGAGGATACGCTATTTGCTGGCGCAGTAGTAAATCGCATAGCCGAACACTTTACTATTCAATGCGACAGTGCAAGAGCTGCACGGACCCTTGAGGCACAAACCGGGGGCAAATACCTCGAGTACCTTAAAGATAGCTCCCACTATCACCGACTCGCTGGCTATGGTTTGCAGAAGGACCTCGCCTATTGTACTACACCCAACCTACATCCCGTAGTGCCTATTCTGAGGGGAAATGATCTAGTAGTCAACTCTTAGCAATTGCAAACAAAAAAGCCGGCTCAACGAGCCGGCTTTTATAGCGCAGTTAATTCGCTTACTTCTTAGCAGTTTCAGCGCCTTTCTTGCAGCACGCCTTCTTATCCTTGCAGTCAGCCTTAGCTTCCTTCTTGCATTCAGCCTTGCTCTTGCCTTTGCAGCAAGCCTTCTCCTTATCGCAAGGAGCAGCAAATGAAGAACCAGCTATAAGAAGACCGGCAACCAGGAGTGTGATCTTTTTCATGACGGGAGAGAATGATTTTAGAATGAGAAACGAAACTAAGATAAATGCGCCAGTACTGTAATACCTCCCTGCACCGCCTGTCCAATCTTAACATCTACCTGCGTACCAACCGGTAAGTATACATCCACACGCGAGCCAAACCGGATGAAGCCAAACTCATCATTCTGTTTAATCTCCTGCCCTTCCTTTACATAGTAACATATCCTGCGAGCCAATGCGCCAGCAACCTGCCTGATTAGTACAGGTAGCCGCTCATTTTCAATAACCAGCGTGGTGCGCTCATTATCCGTGCTGCTTTTCGGGTGCCAGGCAACCAGGTACTTGCCTGGATGGTATTTCATGTATTTCACGACGCCGTCAATGGGGCTCCGATTAACGTGTACATTCAGCGGGCTCATAAAGATGGATACCTGCAGGCGCTTGTCCTTAAAATACTCCGGCTCGTATGTCTCTTCTATGACAACCACCTTACCATCAGCTGGAGCAACGATCTTTTGCTCTCCCAACTCATATTGCCTGACCGGCAGCCTGAAGAACCAGATCACCCAGGCCCATAGCAGAAAGCAGATAAAATTGAGCGGGTACATGATCCATGGCCACTCATAGAGGAAATGATAGGTCAGATAGCCCAGAACTGCCCAGAGGACCGTCGCTATAATGATGTATCGGTAGCCTTCGCGGTGAAGCGTCATCTGAATTATGAGTTATGAATGATGAATTGCAGGGCCAAAGGTAACGCTGCCGTCCGCTCTTGCTGCTTAAAACACCTTTATCGGTAGCGCCTCCATGAACAGATAGGCATATGCGAAAGCAAACGGAGTTGCCACCAGCAGCGAATCAAACCTATCAAGCGCGCCGCCGTGGCCCGGCATCATCGTTCCGCTGTCCTTTATGCCGGCCATCCGCTTCAACTTGCTTTCCAGCAGATCGCCAGCGGTGCCTGCTACCGACGCACACAGCGCTAATACCGCCCAGTCCATCATGCCGAATAGCTTGCTGTACCAGCCCCACCACATTGCCAGGCCCATTGTTAATATCGCTCCACCCGCCGTTCCCTCCCAGGTCTTTTTAGGGGAAATGGTCGAGAAAGGAGTGCGGCCGATAAAGGAACCTACCAGATAAGCCATCGTATCATTCATCCATATCAGTAGGACGAGGGCGAGCGGCAGCAGGAGGCTTTGTAACCGCAGTGCATACAGCATCAGCGCGGGCGCGGTGATGTATGCCATTGCTGTTATTGCTGAAAGGCCTGCAATAAGTGTTTGTTGTTTAGAGAGACCGGCGCTCAGCAGCAGCAAAGGCAGGGCAATCAACAATGGCGGCATGTACTGGGCCTGAGCAATTACTGGTGGCAGACCCTTCAAATATGCTAATCCCGGCGGCAACCACAGCATTATCAGCGAGCAAGCCATCGTCGCAAATACCAACCACATCGGTGCAACCACACCCGTAATCACATCCATGATCCTGAAAAACTCCCGCAGGCAGAGCACAGTGATCAGCGATACCAGCACAAGCAGCGCCCAGCTATTCCAAAGTAGTCCGCCAACCATGATGATTGCAAACACGATAGCGCTGCCGAGGCGGGTAAAGAAGGTAGGCCAATGAAGTGCCATAATTAATGATGTACTTATTGATTTAGGCTTCCTCCACTGTGGGTTTCTCATTCCTGAAGTCGTCCGACCAATTGGCAGGTAGGGGCGTCTGGTCCTTCACCAGCAGGTAAAAGCAAATGCCAAACAACGCCAACCCCGCAAGCGGATAAGCGATCGGGAGGTTCTCATTCTCTATCGCCTTTTGTGCAGCAGAGCTGTGTGCGCTCACATACACGGCCAGCACCTGCGTTCCATTGTACAGTAAATGCGCCCAGATGCTGCACAGCAGCGAACCAGTGAGGAAGTAGACCAGCGACAGGATGCAAGCAGCTATGAAAATGAACACCAGGCCATGCGGATTCATGTGAATGGCAGAAAACAACAACGACGTAAAGATCACCGGATACATCATCGTCTGCTGTGCGTCGGGGCCTGCGGTGTTTGCATCTGCGTCGTCTGCCCGCATTCTGTTTGTTCTCCGGTGGAGCAGGCGCAGCAGGATGCCACGAAACACGATCTCCTCGCCTACAGCCGGCAGCAGCGCGAGTATCACTATCAATAATACCAGATCGCCGGGCGAGTCAAGATGTAGAAATGCGGCAAACATGTCGTTGCTCGTTTTCTGAAGATCATCAGCCCACTTGCCAAAGTGCAAGTGCTGCATCGACCATGCCTCTCCCCAAAGGAATACCGGTATGAGCCCGAGCATAATTCCAGTCACCAGCAGCCAATGGATCGCCTTCCCCGGCGCCCGTAATCCCAGGTATTCACGCAGACCTGGATGCGTGAAAACTGCAAACAGCAATCCCGGCAGCGCATACATGCCCGCATGGCTGCAGCCCTGCACTATCAGACCAATCCGCGCAACCCTCTCACTTGTAGCCGCCGACAACTGTGTAAAGTCGGAGACGTTAAGTCCTGTAAGCTTCGGCACCAGGGCCAACACCAGGTATGCAGAAAACGAGAACAGCGTAAACCACGTAGAAAAGAATAAGAGCACCTGCATCCCCCACGGATAACTGCGCCAGTAACGGTTAAACATCGCCCGCAAAGGTGCTCAATATGCCTCACATTTGTCCCATGAAAGCGATGCTTCTCGCTGCGGGCCTCGGCACCCGGCTCGCCCCCTTTACCAACAATCATCCTAAGGCCCTTGCCCGTGTGGGCGACGTCACGCTACTGGAATGGAACATCCGCTACCTGCAGCGCTTCGGCATTCATGAGGTCATTGTCAACGTCCACCACTTTGCCGATCAGATAGAGGCTGCTGTGGCAGAAAGCAGAGGCTGGGGTAGTGCCATCACCATATCCGACGAGCGCGCCGAGGTATTGGAGACCGGCGGTGGATTGAAGAAGGTCGCTCCGTTCTTCAAGGGAGAGCGCGCTTTTGTGCTGATGAATGTTGACGTCCTCACCGACCTCGATCTCGCTGCGCTCATCGTCGCCCATGCAGAAAGCCATCCGCTCGCTTCGCTCGCCATCATGCACCGCACTTCATCCCGCTACCTTCTTTTCGACGAAAAGCTGATCCTGCAAGGCTGGCGCAATGAAAAGACCGGTGCCATGCGCGGAAAGGACGGCACACCCTTCGCCTTCAGCGGCATCCAGATCATCTCTGCCGAGCTACTGCAATCCATCCATCAGGAAGGTAAGTTCTCCATGGTCGACGTCTACCTGCATGCAGCCGAGTCAGGCGGCATCATCCGCGGGTACGATCACAGCGATGGAAAGTTTCTGGACGTTGGCAAGCCTGAATCGCTCACCGCGGGCGTTACATTATTCAAAAGTTGAAGGCCTTCTATTTTTTCACACCTTCCCTCACCGCTCTGCTGGCGCTATACCGGCCCAGCTCATACATTAGCCGCTTCAGCAGGAAGTAGAATACCGCCCCATCATCCATCCACCCTGCAATGGGTATAAAGTCCGGCACCAGGTCTATGGGCGATGCGATATAGATAAGAGCGGCAACAATAGCAACCATCGTCAGAAAGGACGCCCTGTAGCGGCCCCTTAGCATATCGGCAAACATGCTGAACAGCGCCGACCGGTATCGCCAGATGGCGGCAAGGGTGGTGACATGTCGTGCTTTTCTTATCGGGGGTATCCGGCGCATAGGTCGTGTGTCTTGGGTCGTAGGTCGTGAGTCCTTGACCGATTGGTGTGAAATGCTAATTGCTGCTCAAAAGTGGACAATACACATGCCTTCACTTGTCAAAGACTTGCAAAGCAGCGCCTTCTTCACATTCCCCTTACATCTCGCCAGCGACTACCAACGACTTATGACCCACGACCCACGACCTACGTCGAACTTTGGCCCAATACTTGCCTTCCCCTCCCTATGAAATGGTCGCTACTCGGTTTCCTGCTCTGCCTCACGCTCGCCGCCCGCGCGCAGACGGACACGATCTACCACGTGTACCTCAACAACCACGACGTGAACGACACCCGCAAGTGGGCCAACGACACCGTGCGCTACCGCTACAACCAGATGAAGTATTACGTGACCACCATCCTGCCTTACCTGGAGGAGGCCACCGCCCTCTTCAACGAGCTGCACGCGCGCCTCAGCGATCCCGCCCTCACCGGCAAGGCCCGCCGCGAATACATCCACGATAAAGAAGACCTGGTGCGCACGCGCTTTGAGGAGAAGATCAAAGGCCTGAACGAAACCCAGGGCGTGCTCCTCATCAAGCTCGCCGCCCGCCAGACCGGTTTCAACATCTACCACCAGCTCTCAGAATTCAAGGGAACAGTACCGGCCATGAAGTGGCAGCTCTGGGCCCGCATCCACGGCTTCAACCTCAACCGCCGCTACCACCCGGAAGAAGAGCCCGACCTCGAGCACATCATGCGCAGCCTGGGCTATCCGCTGCCGCCTTTCTATGGCGGGGAGGGTGTCTCGCGCAATTAGGTGATTGCTTTTTGCGTTAGCTATATTTAAGTGATGAAGCAGCTCGCCTTTCTCATTATCGCCGTTCTTGCCGCCACTTCATGCAAGAAGAAGGAAGAGGACAATCTTTACTCCACGTGGTATGTCAATGGTCAACGGTTCTCCACCAATAAAGTGTCGTATGAATTATTCCAGGGAGTCACCACTTACCTAACAGGATACGATGATGCTGGTGCCCGCTTATTCGATTTCGAGTTTAATCAAGGTGACATGCGCTTTTCGTATGATACTGCACCGCTTCCATCTGGGCATTCGCACTCATTCTGCGCCTTTTTATATCAAGGTAAAGAATACGGCCCTCCCTTTGCCTCCTTCTTTGATGTTCATAGCATAGAACACCCGGGAAAGTTTCAGTTTACAATTGACACGGTGTGGCTCTATAATTACATCAACTTAAAGAAGCAAGATAGCGTGCTTGTGTGGGGCATGTTCAGCCAGCCGTGAGCTGCCCCCAACATCTAGCCAAAGCTCTATGAAGCCTATTGCCCTTGTCCTTTCGCTGCTTCTGGTAGCAGTTTCCTGTAAGAAAGGGGAAGATAACCGGGCCTTCTCTACATGGTATATCAATGGTGAGAAGTTCTCTTCGCAGAATGTTCAGTACTCCACAAGTGTCATGGTAAGAGCGTTGGGCTGTCTTGATTTGGACACCCAGAGGAATAGCATGTTCCATTTCTTTTTTGTGAACGGAATCACTCGCATGTCCAGCGGCCCGGGGCTGGGTTTCTCACCTTGCTCTTTCTCTTACCATAACAAGCTCTACGTTGCACCATACGATACCTTCTTTACCGTCAGGTGGACAGGCACTACAAAGTTTCAAGTCACCATCGACTCCGCCTGGGTGTATCAGTTAAAGGATACCACTCACCAAAAGCTCGACAGCGTGTTCGTAAAGGGTGTGTTTAGCGAACCATGAGCCTCCGCAACACATACCACAGCACCCATACCACAGCGACTTTTGTCATCCCGGAACGGGAACTTGTCACCTCCTAAACGGTTCAATTAGTTCCCGTTCCGGGATGACAAAAGATTAGGCGAGCAGCCTTGATCTTGAGCCAGCAATTGTCGCACTGGCACAAACAAAAAAGGGAAGAAGCCCTTCAGCCTCTTCCCTAATCTCTGGTCTCTAATCTCTAACCGCTACAGCGCAATAAACCAATGCCCCTCATCCACCTCGCTGTCGTTCTTTACGATCAGGTACGCGTTCTCGGCACTGGCTCCGATCTCCTCCACAGCCACGGTGATGTCCTGCGTCGGGGCGATGGTCTTAGATGGCATGCCGGCCACGAACGGCGTGTCCTTTGCCGGGGCGAAGTAGAAGGTGAGCGTTGAGTCGCCGGTATTTTGCAGGCGGATCTCAGCGCCTTCTTCCTGCTTGCGCTTCACGATGAACTTGCTTGCATCAGCGGCCACGCTTCCGGTAAATTCCGTCTGCGGACGACGGCGCAGCAGCTCGAGCGGGAAAAACGCATCGATCTGCGACAGATCGTCGACGAAGACTTGCGTGAGGCCGCCCTCTACCCACATCAGGCCTTTGCAGAGGCTGATGCGCTCCGCCTCCAGGGCGTCGCTCGCGGCATCGCGTGCGCCGACCTTTCCCTTCTGGCTTGTGTTTTTAGTGTTGAGCTGGGTGTAGGTAGCGTCTACATCTGCCCTGGTGGCGCTGAGGGCGGTGATGCCGGCCAGCCTGCCGCTAAGTCCTTCAACGGCCTGCAGGATGCTTGTCTGCTTGCCGCTGGTAAAGGGCCCGACACCGTCAGGAAGCAGGGTGATGTACTCCTCGCTGCGCTCATCGTAGACATTGCCAATGGCCTTGCGCCAACTGTTGGCCTTGTCGCGCATGCCGGCCAGGGCAGTCTTCAGGCCATAGGTAGCGCCTTCCTTGGCACCGCTGGCAGTATCCAGCAGGGCAAACTGCGCCTGGTAAGCAGCGTTGATGGGCTGGAAATAATCGGAGATGGGCTTCAGCACAATCTCGGTAGCACTGCGGTTGAGAAGTCTGGCGGCCACATCATTTCCAATGGTGGAGGCACGGGTGAAGTTGGTTAGGGTTGCACGCAGGTAGCGGTTCGTAACCCAATCATTGTTTGGCATAGATGTTTCTTGTGGTTAATGATTAATCTGGGTTGCAAAAGACGTAGAAGTGACTAATACTGTGTAGACAACAGCATGTTAATGATCTTCTTTAATCAATTGAATATTAGCTCAATGTAGCGTTATTTCATTTTGTTGATGACCAGTATTGCCGGCGATATGACCAACAACCAATTGGTTGTTTCATATATCGGCGATGATATGACCGACGACCAATTGGTTGTTCCATATATGGACGACGATATGACCGACAACCAATTGGTCGTTCCATGTATTGGCGACCTTATGACCGCCAGCCAATTGGTTGTTCTATATATCGACGACGATAAGCCCGCCAACCAATTGGTTGTTGCATATAATGACGACCATAAGCCCGCCAACCAATTGGTTGTTCTATTTATGGTCGTTGGTGTGTGGGACGGCCAGCTGGTTGTTATGTAAGTATTCGTTGCTTTGTAATGCGATCTGATTGCGTGGTGGCTAATTTTCGCAATAGACGTGGACGAGGGTTTTCCCTTGATGGCGCGGGCAGAGATGGCATTAGGAAAACCCATCAAACCCGCGATTTCACCTTCCCTACTCCTGCTGGCGCGGGCAGAAATCATGTGGCTGGCGCGGGCGTGCCGCCCGTGCCTTTTACATTTTACTCGATATGCCCACCAACCGTTATGTATTGAATAAGATGGACACGGGCGGCACGCCCGCGCCAGCTACTTAGCTTAGGCACTTAGTTTGTGGCCGCGCGAGCGAGGGAAAAATAATTATTCGACCTTGTCGTTTAATAATAAACCTTCCCGCATGAGACTTCTCGCTTGCCTCCTTATAGTTTGCTGCATTGCTTCATCCTGTAAGAAAAGCTCAGGAGATGGGGCTGTGAATTCTAATGACACCACCCATCATGATACTACGTATCACTCTCCTTATCCTTATTCCGCTAAATACTCTGGTACTATGCGTGTAATCTGCGGGATTGGAGAGTACAATACTTATAACCATACGGGGAGAGACGTCGAAATTGACTCATCTTATAATGAGACAGTCATAGTCGACTATCCTGACAGCAATTCTTTAATTGTACAATTCGCGTACTGGGCACACCTCAGTGAGGCTACTTACCAGGATGTGCATTATGTGCATGCAGATAGCACCAGGTTCGTGAAGCGGGCAGATGGCGTCTATCACATCGGCATTCCCCAAAACATCGACTACAAATTCCGCGGCGATAGCCTTATTATTCAACAGCAATATTACCCATCACATTATTACGCCTGTCAGGTGTGGTTTTACGGAGCAAAATCCAGGTAATCTCCCGCTGTGGGCGTGTCCCCAAGTACCATAACCGCAACTGTGTACATTATTCCGAGGTGTGGGGAACACGCGCGTCAGCCGGCTACTGCCGCCGAGGTACCGGAAATGAAAGCTTATTAATGGAGTAGGGCAGCCTGGTGTATAAAGACCAGGATGATGCATCCCGAAGCTGGATTTTTATTGTCTGTTCGCCCATATGTTCAAACACAACCTGGAAAGCATGGCCGTGACTCGTGTCTGCTTTATCAAGTCCAAGATATTTGTACGACAAGATCTTTCCGGTTGTCTCAACAGGCTCTTCATACGGAAATAAGGACTTCCACATACACTTACCATAAGGGTCCATTGAAGCGGTCAGCGTGCACAGGTAATCAGTATTCCTGCTGTTATAGTGCTCGACGAACTTTTCAAATACCAGCACATAGTCCGATTGTGATTGTGCAGAGACGAAAGCAGGCAGCAGGCAAAAAATAAACACCAGTGTTTTCATTTGCTATCGCTTTTACTGGTTGTGGTAATGTCACCGCTAACGGGGATGCATCCTGCGTAGGGACCCTTTACCCCTTCTTATAATGCTCCACCTCATCCGCCACATAAATATCCCCATCAGCATTTGCTGTGAGCCAGTCACGTATTTCCTTGCTGGTGGAGCCTGAGCTGATGCTGTGTTCCTTCACCGGCATTAGGTCAAAGGCATTGTTTCCTTTCTTCACCATCAGCATGATGTAGTAGCCGCTGTCGTCTACTTCATCACCCTCTTCATAGGCGCTGATGAATATCTTGTTGCCGATGCTGCTCAGCACCACGGGGCGGGGTTTGGCTGCCCGCTTGCCGTCGGTCACTGCGTACACGCGAATGTTTCCGGGCTTGTCACCCTTCTCTACGATATAGGTATTGCCCTTCGTGCCATTGGCCTTCTGCCCGATCCACTTGCCGGTGAGCCAGCCTGTAGCGGTATAGGAGCCTTCATCAACAGGCTTCTCAGTGTTAAGTGGGCAGCCGGTGATGACAAGCATCACACCCAGCAGCAGCATCAGGGAGATCTGTTTCATGAGGCAGGTGTTTTTCCGAAAAATAATAGCAATAAGCCGGAAAAAGGAATAGAGGATGCGATGCGCTGCAACAGTGCACATTATTCCGGTGCGTGGACACGCGGCGGCAGCCAACGAAATCCAGCCGACTGCAAAATCACTCAAACGACCAACTCTCTTTCGAGACTTAATCTAAACTTAATGTAGACGTAACAATAGCGTAATGGCCTGGTTAAACGCTTTGGCTAAGTGCAGGTATACTTTTGCGGCAGTTATTATCTTATCGTGAAGAAATTATTACCACTGCTGTTGTTGAATCCCTTCGTTGTCGAGGCGCAAAGCGCTTCTGCTGAGAAGTCTCACTGGTATGATAAGATATCCATCCGGGGGTATGCGCAGGTGCGTTACAATCGCCTGCTGGAGACGAATGACCAGCTTAAGTGTGAGCAATGTGATCGATCGTGGGGAGAGAACGGAGGATTCTTCATCCGCCGCATGCGCATTATCCTGTATGGCCAGGTGCACGAGCGCGTATACTTCTATATCCAGCCGGATTTTGCTTCCTCCGCATCGACCACCGGGCTACATTTCGGGCAGCTCCGGGATGCCTATTTCGACATTGGCCTGGATAAGAAAAATGAGTACCGTGTCCGCCTCGGGCAGAGCAAGATTCCCTTCGGCTTTGAGAACCTGCAGTCCAGCCAGAATCGCCTGCCCCTGGATCGCAATGATGCGCTCAACAGCTCCATAGCCAACGAGCGCGACCTTGGGGCGATCTTCTATTGGGCTCCCGAAAAGATCAGGAAGCGCTTCTCATCGCTTGTCAATGATGGCCTGAAGGGTTCCGGCGATTATGGCGTCCTGGGAATTGGTGTCTTCAACGGGCAAACGGCTAACAAGCCCGAGGCGAACAATGATCCCCATGTCGTTGCAAGATTGACGTATCCGGTCAAGGTAGGCCGCCGTCAGATCATTGAGCCTTCCATCCAGGGTTATACTGGCTTTTATACCCTTGCTGCTGACCAGCTTTCTCCGGGTGTAAAGTTTCAACCGGGCGGCAGTTATCTGGATAAGCGTGCGGCGGCCTCGTTTGTGTTATACCCCCAGCCGTTTGGCATTCAGGCAGAGTACAACATTGGCAAGGGCCCGGAGTTCAACCCTGAGACCGATTCCATAGAAACAAGGGACATAACCGGAGGATATGCGACGCTGAGCTACATGGTGAAATACAACCACCAGGTGTTTATTCCCTTTGCGCGCGCCCAGTATTATGATGGAGGTAAGAAGGTGGAGACAGATGCCCGCAGCTATACGGTCCACGAATACGAGCTAGGCGTGGAATGGCAGCCGATTAAGAATTTTGAGCTGGTAGCCCAATACACCATCTCCAACAGAAGGTTCGAGGATTTCAGAAAGCAGAGTAACTCGCAGGAGGGCAGCCTGCTCCGCCTTCAGGCACAGCTGAATTTTTGACGGAAAAGTTTTTGCGGAACGATTGTTTGTGCGCCCGGTCAAGCCGGGCGCTCTCTGTCGTGGCGCTTCCTCCCGCACCGCAACTGTGCAGATTATTCCAGTGCGTGGGGAGCCGCCATGGGATTGGAACTTTTACCCAACTCCCCTTCCCACGTACTCACAAACGCGTAGCTAACATCCACATCATGGCTGGCACAGACTTTTTTCTGTAAAGCGGCGGATGGGCTTTTTAGCCCTTATGTATCAACATAAAAACCGTTTGACATGAAGCTACCACCGGCATTTGTAGAAGACAGCGAGGACATCGTGAACGTGGTGATAGAAACACCCAAGGGCAGCCGCAACAAGTTTGTATTTGAGAAGGACTCCTGGCTGTTCCGCATGTCCAAGATTCTGCCCTTCGGCCTCGTCTTCCCCCTCGACTTCGGTTTCATCCCCCACACCAAAGCAGGTGATGGCGACCCTATAGATGTGCTGGTGGTGGTGAACGAGGGCACCTATCCCGGCTGCCTGCTGCAATGCCGCCTGATAGGCATCATAGAGGGCGAGCAAACCGAGAAGGGCAACAAGACGGAGCGCAATGACCGCCTGCTAGCCGTACCCGACATCTCCATCGAGTACTCCGGCCTTAAGGACGTCAAAGACCTTGGCGGTGAATACCTGAAAGACCTGGAGGGGTTCTTCGTTTACTATAACAAGATGGCCGGCAAGAAGTATAAGCTGCTGAGCACGAAAGGCCCAAAGGCCGCGCTTGCCGCCGTGAAAAAAGCAATGAAATGAAAGAGTTCATCTATCAGGCCTTCGGCGAAGGCAAAGACCTCGAGTGGTGGCAGATGATGGATCGCGCCATCGTGGTGTTCGTCATTACCATTGCCTTCATTCGCCTGTCGGGTCGCCGATCCTTCGGCATGAAGTCATCGTTTGATAATACCATTACCATCCTGCTGGGCGCCATCCTCAGTCGTGCTGTAGTAGGCGTGTCGCCGTTCTTTCCCACCATGGCCGCATCGCTGGCGTTGGTGCTACTGCACCGCTTGTTTGGCTGGCTGGCGCTGCGCTCGCATGCATTTGGCAGGTTAGTAAAGGGAGAGTCCATTCCACTATTCCAGGGTGGTCATCTCAACCGCTCCAACATGAAGCGCGGCCTTATCACCGAGCACGATCTTATAGAAGCAGTTCGCCTTAAGGGCAATGTCAATGACATGAAGAAGGTGGAATCCGCCTGGCTGGAGCGCGACGGCGAGGTGAGCGTGGTGAAGAAGGAGGAGCAGTAACCCGGTAAGGATCAGCCTAAAACTGGTATGATTTTGCTGGTTAGGGGATAGAGAGCCAGGATAATGACTGCAAGTCCTTGTAACTAAATCACACAGCCTTGAACCGAACCCTTCGACGCACCCTTAAGATATTGGGCTGGACAGTAGTCGGCATCGTTGTGCTATTGCTGCTGGTGGTGGTGCTCATACAGGTGCCTGGCGTGCAGAATTTCGCGCGGGGCAAGGTGGTGAGCTACCTGGAGCACAAGCTGGGCACCAGGGTGGTGATAAACAGGCTGAGTGTAAGCTTCCCGAAGAAGGTGGTGCTGGAAGGCGTTTACTTCGAAGACCAGAATAAAGACACCTTGCTGGCAGGCCAGCGCATAGCGGTAGACCTCACCATGTTTAAGCTGCTGCATAGTGAGGTAGAGCTAAACGACATAGAGCTAAGCGGCATCCGCGCCAACATTTATAGGAAAGGCACCGACACCTTTTTCAACTACGACTACATCGTAAAGGCCTTCGTGTCCCCCTCATCGACGCCTAATCCGGCAGACACCACTGGCGTAAACCTGAACATCAAGCACGTAAAACTGGAGAAGATCCTTGCGACATTCAGGGACGACAACACCGGCACCGACATGTACGCTTACATTGGCGACTTTGAGAGTAAGATCAACACGTTTGACGTCAACCATTATCGCTTTGATGTGCCCGTTTTCAGGCTGGAGCATGTGGTTGCGCGCTCGTATCAGCACAAGCCGCTGGTAGAGCCCAAGTCAGTGGCACAGGTAGTAGCCGAAAACAGCGCCCCACCCAAAGTGGACCTGAAGATGGCCAACCTAACGCTGCGTGATATCGATGCGGATTATGGCAATGATGTATCCGCACTCACAGCGCGCGTAAAGCTGGGCGAAATGATCATTGAGCCAGACAAGCTGGATCTGCCCGGCCTGCAGATAGCACTGAAGAACTTCACGCTGAACAATACGGAAGCAGTAATAGCACTCGGCAACACACCGCAGGCGCATGAAGTGGAGAAGCAGGTGAGCGCCGCCGCAAAGACGCAAGTGTCCAATCCCTGGCGTGTAGCGCTGGATAAGATTAACATAGCAAACAACCACATCAAGTTCGACAACAACCAGCGCCCGCACCAGCCTAAAGGCATGGACTATGCCCACCTCGACATCCAGCGCCTGACCCTGCAGGCGAGTAACATGGTCTTCACGCCAACAGACTACAGCGGCGATATAGCACAGTTTGCCTTCAGTGAGCAATGCGGATTTAGTCTGCAGAAGATGCAGACCTCCTTCCTGTACGGCGAGCACGGCGTGCAACTGAAGAACCTGCTGGTGCAAACAGACAAGACCATCATCCGCGATAACATAGAAGCAGGCTGGCCGACAACCACCATCGACCAGATAGCGAATCACATCGGCGACATACTACTGCGCGTGAACCTTGTGAACAGCCGCATAGCCTTGAGCGATGTGCTCACCTTCATGCCAGCAATGGCGAACATGCCGCCATTCTATCACAACGAAGGAGCGGTCTTCGCCATCAACACGAAAATGCAAGGTCCGGTAAAAGATCTGGACATTCCGGTACTCGAGGCGAGCGGCATGGGCAGTACAACCGTCAAGCTCAGCGGCCATATCCGCGGGCTGCCCGATCCAAAGACCACAGTCGCCAACCTAACCATCGATCGCTTCACTACCACAGGGGGCGACCTTGCGAAGCTTGCACCCATACCATCAACGATACGCGTACCGGAAGCCATCAGCGCAAGCGGCACATTCTTCGGCTCTATGCAGTCGTTCAATACTAAGCTCGCTATCCGCACCTCTCGAGGCAATGCAGACATAGCGGGGCAGATGCGCAACATGAATAGCTACAACATGGTGGCGGGAGTAGCAGGTCTCGACCTCGGTTACATTATGAAGCAGGAGAAGACACTTGGCAAGGTGACAGCGAAAGCAACGGCAGTAGGCACTGGTTTCGATCCGAAGACAATGGTGTCGACTGTGAAGATGAATGTCTTCTCAGCATATGTGCAGGGCTACAACTATCAGAACCTGGCCGTCGATGCCAAGATGAATAAGGGCAGTATTGCGGCCACAGCTAACATGCACGACCCGAATATCACCTTCAGTCTTACCGGAGACGCCCTGATGAAGGGAACATACCCAGCAGTCAAAGCCGACCTGCAACTAGACAGTGTGAATCTTCAAGCTCTGCACCTCTACAGCAGCGACCTGCGCATCCACGGCCATGTCACCGCCGATATGCAATCCACCGATCCGGATGCGCTGCTGGGTACTGTTGATGTTTCCAACCTGATCGTGTCAAATGCTGGCAAGCGATATGCAATGTCGGATACCATGCACATTGTGGCTTCAGCCGATGAGAATGGCAGGCACTTGTCGCTCACATCTCCTGCGCTTGCTGCGGAGCTGTCCGGACAATACAAGCTGACAGAGATGGCAACGGCCGTACAGCACACGTTGAACCGTTACTATAAGATACCGGGCTTCAGGGAAGCTCGCTTTGCTCCTGAGAACTGGACATTGAATGCTACTGTTTATCCATCGCCGCTGCTGTTCTCCTTTGTGCCGGAGATGAAGGGCTCGGATAGCATCAAGACAGCCATCAGCTATAACAGTAGTGCAGAGGACCTGAAGCTTGCGCTTGGGGCTCCGAAGATTATTTACGGCACCAATAGGGTAGACAGTCTTACAGTTCGTGCAGCCACTGGTGCGTCGCTGAATTATGCAATTACAGCCAACGATATAGTAGCGCCGAGCATGAAGCTGTATCACACCAGCATCGCCGGCGATGTAGCGAACAACCAAGTGAACACTGCGGTGGATATAAAGGATGCGTCCAACAATAGTCAATATCAGGTGACAGCCACACTTAACCAGACACCAAACAATGGCTTCCGTGCCTCGCTCGGGCAGAACTTGATGCTCGACTACACTAAATGGAATGTAGGTCCTGACAACTTCGTGCAGTACGATGACGCAGGTATCATTGTACATAACCTCTCTATTACCAACGGTGCACAGTCACTTGCCGCGAACAGCATGGCAGACATGCCAACTGCACCAATAGACATTCGCTTTACCAACTTCGAGATCGGCACCATCACCAAGATCGCTAACCAGGACACGAACCTCGTGGGCGGTGTGATAAACGGCACAGCCCAGCTCCGCAATCCCACTAAAGACCTTGTCTTCACCTCTGATCTTACAGTCAGCAATCTTACTTATCAGCGCGATGCTCTTGGCAACCTCACGCTGAAGGTGAACAATGAAACAGCCCAAACTCTTGCGGCCAACATCGGTTTGCAAGGCAACGGCAACGACATCCGCCTGGATGGCCGGTATTTTCTTGCGAGCAAGAGCATGGACATGAACCTGAACCTCGCAAGCGTCTCTATGGCTATGCTGAAATCCTTCTCAGGCGGACAGATTGCCTATGCCGATGGATACCTTCGCGGCCAGCTTGCTGTGAAGGGAACGCTGGATAAGCCTTCCGTGAACGGCGACGTCCGTTTTGACAGTGCGCATATCACACCAACCCTACTCGGCGAACGCTTTGCCCTGACCAACGAGGCCATCAATGTCAATGCGACCGGCATCCACTTCAACAGCTTCACCATCGAAGACTCTGCGAGAAATACCGCCAACATCGATGGCGACCTCCTGACCGACGACTTTAAGAACTATCGCTTCGCACTGAACGTGACTGCCGACAACTTCCGCGCAGTGAATGCCACCCGTGGCAATGGTTATAGCCAAAAGCCTTTCTACGGCAGGCTAAACCTCAGTACCAATACCAAGATCCGCGGGGATATGCGAATGCCGGTCGTCACGAGCTATGTGCGCATCAACAAGAACACGGACTTCTCTTACATACTGCCGGTCAACGATCCTGAGGTCCAAAGCCGCGTCGGCGTGGTGGAGTTTGTAGACATGAGTGCGGGTGGCGACTCTGCAATCTTCGCAGGACCCAGGGATTCTGTAACCAAGACCGGCATGAAGGGGATGGACGTTGCTGCTACAATTGAAAGCGACAGCGCCGCCAGCTTCAACATAGTGATCGATGAACGAAACGGTGATGCTATTCACATTCGCGGCATCGCTGCGCTGGAAGCTACCGTTGATCCTAGTGGTAAGGTCAGCCTCACTGGTACGTATACCATGCAGGAGGGCTCATATGTCCTTACCCTAAATTTCCTCAAGCGGCAATTCTTTATCAAGCCCGGCAGCACTATTACCTGGAATGGCGATCCTACGCAGGCTACCGTCGACATTACCGCTATTTACACTGCCAACACTGCCCCTATAGATCTTGTAGAGCACCAGCTCGCCGGTCGTTCGCAGTATGAGATCAATCAATACAAACAGCGCGTGCCTTTCAATGTGCTGCTCAACATGAAGGGCGAGTTGATGAAGCCACAGATCAGCTTTGACATTGTGATGCCTGAGCGTGAAGCCAGCCGCCTGCAGGACGTAGATGCCAAGCTTGCGCAGGTGCGTTCCGATGAGAGCGAGCTGAACAAGCAAGTCTTTGCGCTTCTCTTGCTTGGACATTTTGTCGATGAGAATCCACTCGAGAGCAATGGTGCGCCCAGCACTGCTGAGTCGTTCGTGAGGCAGAGCGCCAGCCGGATCCTTACCGACCAACTTAACAGGATAGCCGGCAATATGATCCACGGCGTTGACCTGAACTTCGGTGTGAACTCAGGTTCCGATTATTCTACAGGTGAGCTCACGCAACGCACAGACCTCACCGTCGGTGTTTCGAAGCGTTTGATGAATGACCGCCTGAAGGTCAACGTAGGTTCGTCGTTTGGTGTTGAGGGTCCCACTGCTCCTAATCAGCAGGCGTCCAACATTGCCGGTGATGTCTCGCTCGACTACCAGTTGAGCAAGGATGGTCGCTATTCGGTACGTGCCTACCGCCGCAACGATTATGAGGGATTAGTAGAAGGGCAAGTGATCGAGACTGGCGCGACCTTCATCTTCCGCATCGACTACGATAGATTCAACGAATTCTTCCGCAAGCCCAAACGATAAGCGATTGTCCGGTTATTGATTCCATGAAGCCTCTTCTTCCTTATGCACTCTTACTGCTCCTTGTTGCGACCTCGGCCTGCAATGTGACGAAGCATTTGCCACCGGGGGAAACGCTCTACGCAGGATCGAAGGTGAGTGTGAGCGGCACTGAACGAAGGAAAGAAGGAAAGGCGCTGAAAAGTGAGCTCGGTGATTTAATCAGGCCGAAGCCTAATACCAATCTCCTTGGCTGGCGCTACAAGCTTGGGTTCTACTATCTGGGTGGCGGAGATAGCTCGAAGGGGATACGCAGGTTTATTCGCAAGACGCTTGGTGAGCCGCCTGTCTATGCATCGCAGGTGAACGTGGAAAAGAATCGCTTGGTGCTGGAGAACCACTTGCAGAACAAAGGCTACTTCCAGGCATCGGTTAATGCAGACACAGCGACCAAGAAGAAGAAAACGACGGTAAAGTTTGACGCGACGGCCGGCCCTCAATACAAGATTCGAAACGTCGACTGGCCCTCAGACAGCAGTGGCATTAGCAAAGAGATAAACGCCATCAAAGGCCGTACACTATTAGAGCAGGGACAGCCCTACGATCTGGACGTGATCAAGAACGAGCGCATCCGCATTGACGAGCGTCTGAAGAACCGTGGCTACTACTACTTCACCGCCGATTATGTCATTGACCGTGTAGACTCCACTGTGGGCAATCATCAGGTGGATATGTATGTGCGCATCAAGCCGGGCGCGGCGAGTGCCGACCTTGTGCCTTATCGCATCAACAATATCTGGGTATATCCTACTTACTCTATTCAGGACGACTCCCTGCTGGGCGAGGCCCCGGCTGTGCTTTACAATGACTACTACGTCATCGATCCGCAGAACAAGTTCAAGCCAAAGACCTTTAGCAAGATGCTGGCCTTTCACAAAGGCGAGCTCTACAGCCGTCGTGATCACAACAAGTCTTTGAACAGACTGGTAAGCATGGGCACCTTCAAGTTTGTAAAGGCGCGCTTTGAAGAAGTGGACACCACCGGCAACTACCTGGACCCATACTACTTCATGACGCCGCTGCCCAAGCACAGCTACAAGCTGGAAGTGACCGGCCTCACGAAGTCAAACAATGCCACGGGCTCCGAAGTAAGTCTTAGCTGGACCGACCGCAATGCATTCCGCGGGGCAGAGCACCTTTCTATTAGTGCGTTTGGCGGACTGGAAAGCCAGATCTATGGCGGGCAGACCATCTCCATCCTGCGTTATGGGGGCGAAGTGAATCTCTACCTGCCACGCGTGCTGGGTCCCTTCCGGCTTAATACCACAGCCGACTTTGTGCCCAAGACGCGCATTCAATTGCGCTACGAATTCTACGACCGCACCAAGCAGTACACACTCACTTCTTACATCGGCAGCTACGGCTTCGTCTGGAAGACGAACATCAAGACCGAGCACCAGCTCAACGTGATCAACCTCAACTACGTTCAGCCGCAGCGCATCGATGCAGAGTTTCAGTCCCAGCTTGATACCGACATTACCCTGCGCCGCAGCATTGAACCCACCTTCATCCTGGGTCCGTCTTACAACTTTAATTACAACACCAACAACCGGCCGAACACACACATCCAGAATTACTACTTCAACTTCAACTTCGAAGCGCCTGGCAATATATTGGGCATCACGAGCGGCACCGAATTCAACAAAGAGAAGCGCGGACAAGGGAAGTTTCTCAACACCGTCTTTGCCCAGTATATCCGTACCGAAGTGGAAGGCCGCTATTACTATCGTATCGGCGACAAGAAGCACCTGAGCAACATGATTGCCACGCGCCTCATGGTCGGCCTGGGCTATCCTTATGGCAATAGCACCGAGCTGCCTTTTGTGAAAGCCTTCTTCATAGGCGGCGTAAACGACCTGCGTGCTTTTCGCGCACGCTCCCTCGGACCGGGCAGTTACTATGTGCGCAATTACAAGACCAGTGGCGTCATCCCCGATCAGCCCGGCGACATGAAGCTGCTTGGCAGTGCCGAAGTGCGCGCCAAGCTGATATCCATCTTCAACGGGGCTGTGTTTGTGGACGCCGGCAACATCTGGACCCTCAAGGAAGACTCTACACGCCCCGGCAGCAAGTTTGGTCCCAACTGGCCTAGCCAGATAGCCGTTGGTGCGGGCGTGGGTCTCCGTGTCGATCTCTCCTTCCTGGTCGTACGCCTCGACCTGGCTACTCCCGTCCGTCAGCCGTTCAACAACGGCGCCTCGCCAGGCTTTGACTTTGGCAGCCGGGCCTACCGCAGGGAAAACCTGATCCTGAACCTGGCACTGGGGTATCCTTTCTGATTCCCGCTGGCGATTGCCGCCTTCCCGCAGAGGCTTGCTGCCACTTGGAAAAGTCACCATAAAGAAAGGGCTTGCAGGTTCTGGCCCAACCTTTGGCTTCCTTGTCCAACACATACCAGAGGCGTCATCTTGTCTCGTGCTTAGCCGAGATCGGATCTATCGAAGGCTCGCACCACTATGCCGTTTCATACTTCAGCATCGTTATGATAGTTGAAGAAGTCACTAATTTATCCCTTGTGTGATCTTATTAGAACCTTCAGGCAAAAATAATCCATCTTTAAGAATAAACCGCAGTTAAACCGTAGTTGAACCACAGTTGAACTACCTTTAAACCACGTGTTAACCGCAATAAAAATCTTGTATCAATGATGTAGCATTACACCAGAAATAATGTAGCTCTTTTTCAAGCTGCTTTAATTAACTGGCGGGGCTATGAATGAGCTATAGAGATCATTAATGGGCAAGGAGCAACCATTCAGATAACTTGCATCATGCTTATTCAACAAGAGAACGATAGCAACGGAGGAAGATTTTTCATCAATGAAGACGGGAAAGACCTCGCTGAGATGGTGTACGTATGGAGGAATGATGTAATGGTTATTGTCCATACTGAGGTGGACGACTCATTGGGAGGAAAGGGCGTCGGCAAAAAGCTGCTGTCAACTGCCGTAGCCTACGCCCGGGAACACAAGATCATGATTCACCCCGTCTGTCCTTTTGCTAAGAAGGTTATGGAGGCAACGCACGAATACGACGATGTGTTGGATACCCGGCAGGGTGTAAGCGGCCGATGAAGGCAGCCTATGGCAATCATTTAAGATACTTATCACGTTTGGCGACTAACGTACGGCGGGCAGCGTCCGCCTACTTATTACATTCGCAACATGGTTCAGACAGACTACATCCACGTCCCATATGGCAAGGCCGTATATGGCGAAGCTGAAATAGAAGCCGTTAACCACGTCCTCCGCACCTCCACCCAAATGGGTAAGCACGTGCGCGAGATGGAAGCCAGGGTGGCCAAGCTTTATCAAAAGGACTATGGGGTGATGGTAAACTCAGGCTCCTCAGCCCTTTATCTCGCCGCCGAACTGCTGGACCTACAGCCCGGAGATGAGTTCATCACTCCTGCGCTAACGTTTTCTACTACCGTAGCTCCGTTCGTGAAGAAAGGCTGGGTGCCTGCATATATAGATGTAGAAGAAGGCACCTACAACCTGGATTGGCGGAAGGTAGAGGCCATGATCACCCCTAAGACAAAGGCGATGATCATCCCCAACCTGATCGGCAACCTGCCAGATTGGGCAAGGCTTCGCGAGATAGCTGATAAATACAAGCTCTTCGTGCTCGAAGACAGCGCCGATACCCTTGGCGCCGAGATAGGTGGGGCATCCTCGGGCCGCTTTACGGATATGAGTACTACCTCCTTCTATGGCTCGCATATTATTAATTGTGCTGGCAATGGCGGGATGTTGTGCGTGAATGGAGAAGCTCTTTACAACCGTGGCCGCCTGCTACGCAGTTGGGGACGGAGCTCGTCACTCTTCGTAGAAAGCGAGGCTATCGAAAACCGCTTCAACGTAGAGGTAGACGGCATCCCATACGACGCCAAGTTTGTTTTCGAAGAGCCCGGCTTCAATATAGAACCGGCTGAACTCGGCGCAGCTTTCGGCCTTGTACAACTGGACAACCTCGACTGGAACATAGACACCCGCACCGAGAACTTCCGCCGCATGCGCGAGTTCTTCGCTCAGTACGAGGAGTTCTTCATCCTACCCAATCAACTGCCTGATAGCCGCACCGGCTGGCTGGCCTTCGCCGTTACTGTTCGGCAGAGCGCACCATTCATCCGCCGCGACATGCAGATCTTCCTGGAGAAGCGCAACATTCAGACGCGGACGGTCTTTACGGGCAATATCCTCCGTCAACCGGGCTTTAAGAACATTCCGCACAAGGCATCAGTCGAAGGCTATCCAGAGTCTGACAAGGTGATGCGCGGCGGTATGCTATTGGCCTGCCATCATGGCCTCAACAATGACCAGCTCAACCACGTGATGGAAAGCGTGAGCGAGTTTATGAAGCGCGTATAGGTTCTGAGATGCTGTTTCTGCTCCTGCTGGTTCTGCTGGTGTATATGAATGCCAGGCTTGCCCGTAAGAAGGGTCTGAATCCTATCCTTTGGGGCTTCATTTCTGTTGTGGCATTCTTTGCCTTCTATTGTGTTGTGGGCAGTCTCTACATCTCGGCTATCTACAAGGGGCCAGTTACAAGGGAAGCGCTCACAGCATGGATCATGCAGTCTCAATTAAGCCAGGCGATGCTGGCTATGATCGGAGTGGGAGGCACACTGCTGGTGCGGTTTATTCTGGAGCGAAAGAAAGAGCAATAAATAGTTTACTACATGATCGAAATAATAGCCCTGATCCTACTCACGCGGAGCATTGGCAAACTGGCACTTCAAAAAGGTCAGAGACCAGGACGCTGGAAGCTCAATACAGTGCTTTGGTGGATCAGCTTTGAGTTTATCGGCGCCTTTATAGGCTTGGCCATCAGCCATAACATAGTATCTGCTGCTTTCCTGGGATTAGGTTTTGGCTTCGGTGGCTACCTGCTCGCAAAGTATCAGCTCGATAAGCTGCCGGATGCTCGCAGCAACAGCTGGATAGACCAGATCGGTAGTTCGGACAACAGTTAGCTACCAGCCTAAAACGCCCTTAAGCTTCGCCATACCAGCTTTACTTACGGGGACGTTCGCGCCACATTGTAACCGTGCAATGTGGCTTTCTTTTTCATAGGGCTCAATCTTCCCGATCTGGCTTACGGGGATGATGGCTGATCTGTGCACGCGCACGAACTGGGACGGGTCAAGTGATGCCTCGATGTGGCCCATAGTTGCTTTCTTCAGGAAAGTTCCGTCGGTGGTGAAGATTTTCACATAGTCGTCAGCGGCTTCGATGTAATTGATGTCGAAGGCTGGGATGATGCGTATGGCGCCGCGGTCTCTTACTACAATGCGTTGGGCATAACCGGCAGTGGCCCCCTCTGTGAGAGCACGTAAGGCTTCGATGTTCTTAGATGTGCCGGCAGTCTTTAACCACTTCTCTATCGCCTTGTCGAAACGCTCGCGGGTAATAGGCTTCAATAGATAGTCTACTGCCTGGGCTTCGAAAGCGTCCATAGCGTATTGGTCGAAGGCTGTAGTGAAGATCACACCGGGCGGCTCATCAAGAAGTTCCAGCATTTCGAAACCGCTGAGACGCGGCATCTGTATGTCGAGGAAGATGAGATCGGGTTGGTATTGCTGGATAGCCTTAAAGCCATCGAAGCCATCAGAACACTCGGCGACCAGCTCGAACTGTGGGTGCGCAGACAACAAAGCGGCAAGTAGCTGGCGACCTAATGGTTCGTCATCGATGATGATTGCTTTATACATGGCTATTGTGGGATGAGTAAGGTAGTAGTGAAATGCCCGTCTGCTTCGGAGGTTTGAAGGAGGTCCTGGCGGGCATAGACAAGATAGAGCCGCCGGCGAATACCTTCGAGGCCGAAGCCAGTGCCACTGCTGGCTTTCATAGATGGATCGTAAGGATTGGTGATGGTGATGCGAAGTATTCCATTTTCTACAGTAATGCTAATGCTAACGGTGACTGCGCCTGTTCTACCATACACGCCAAAGCGAATGGCATTCTCCATAAGTGGTTGAAGCAGGAATGGGGGCATTCTACTGTTTTCAATTCCTTGTGCTATTGTCCATTCAATGTTTAGGCGATCTCCGAAGCGCGCGGCTTCGATCCAGAGGTATTGTCGCAGGTAGTCTAGTTCTTCAACCAATGATGCAAGCTCATTGCGTCCCTGTCTTACAGCAGTGCGCAGGAAGTCGGCGAGGCGGCTGATCATTTCTCCTGCTTTATCTGGAGCTGTGATTACGAGGGCGGCAATTGCGTTCAGACTGTTGTAGAGGAAGTGCGGTTGGAGCTGTTGGCGGAGTTTGAAGAGTTCTGCTTCTTTGAGGAGTGCTGCGGCATCCTGTTGCAGTGCGTAGCGTTTCTCTGTTTCCGCCATGCGACGGTAGATAGCGACCACTATGCTAAAGAGTACGAGTACTGCAGGATAGAGTATCCAGCGGTCGGGGATTGTTCTTTCTATCCAGCTCAGGTAAGTGATTCTTTCATTGGCGTTCAGCAGCCACCAGGCGATCACTCCATGCAGCCATGCTGCGACGCAACCGATGGCAGTGCCAATTACAGCGGCGTAGACAAGGATGCCTACCCGCGTGGGGTATGCACGGATGAGCCATAGTGCTTGTGATGTTCCAAGGATGAGTGTAATGCTAAGGGCTAGTCCTTCCTTGGTGCAGAAGAGGGTATCGAAGCCTGCAATGGTGTAAAGCAGCAGGCTTGTGGTTAATCCACCAAGCGTGCAGAGCAGGGGCAGGAGCCACCAGATCTTTCTGCTGTTTGCCATTGGTGTATGATCAGTAACTCTTGATTTCTACGGAGCCGAAGTTGCAACTGCCACGAAGGATGAGCGTGCGCTTTTCGGAGGTTGTATCAGAGGTACGTATCGTTCGGGCATCTTCTACATTACCCAGGGTTGGCTGTATCTCGTTCTGGATTTCCCAATGAGAGGGGATGATAATCTCTACGCCTGCGAAGGATGAATAGACTTCCAATATCATTGGCTGAACGCCGGCTTCTGCGGTGGCAAGGTTGACCTCTACGCCTGAGAACGTGGCGCGGATGATGCCGCCTTTGAAGTTGCGGGAAGTGACTACTTCTTTTCGTGCGCCGAAAGTGGCGTCTATATTTAGGGTGTCAGCGTCGCTAGTGAGGAGCTGTGTGGGGCGCTTGTGGTGCCATCTGCGATCCCAGCGGTCGTCTCTTTTGCGGAGGATCATGGCGATGCCTACCAGTATTAGCAGCGATGGCCAGAAGACCTGGCGTGTGGGTACGTCGCCAATGTAGGGGTAGAAGGGAAGCATCATGTTGGCACCACCGATGATGATCAGTATCCATGAGGCTGGTCTGCGGAAGTTGGACCTGAAACCTATGACAAGGCCGACGATGACCAGGATAAGTGGCCACCCAAAGTGGATGGAATAGAAAATAGGAGGGAAGAGGCCGAATACTCGCAACAGGAATACTGCACCCACGGCAGCGAGTATGACGCCCATGGTGATTCTGCTGTTGCTTTTGCGTCTACGCCAATCGTCTTGCCAGTTCTGCTGCGCGTCCATGTGCGATTATTTTTCGTAAAAATAGCCTTACTACCTGCCTGCAGGCCATAGGCTATAGGTAGGGTTAACCGCACAATCGGTAAGTGGCTTAGTCGGATCGGTAAACGGAAGCCGCCTATTCGAATACCGCCAGGGTATAGTTGCTTTTACCCTTCTGTATAAGCAGGTAGCGGTCGTTCAACAGTTGCTCCGTTTTGATCGCAAATTCGGTTGCGGTGACCTTTTCCTTATTGATGCTTACGCCGCCTGCAGTGATCATTTTACGTGCTTCTCCTTTGGAGGGGAAGATCTTTTGATCTGCGAGGAAGGTGATGAGGTCGGCGCCTTCAGTCAGTGCAGACTTGGAGGCATGTACCTGTGGTACACCGTCCATGACCTCCAGCAGCTGGCGTTCATTGAGGTTTCTCAGCGCGTCCACAGCGGTGTTACCAAAGAGGATCTGCGAGGCTTGCTGCGCAAAACGCAGGTCTTCTTCAGAGTGAACCATTATGGTAAGCTCTTCTGCCAGAGCCTTTTGCAGGGCACGCAAATGCGGTGCGGCTTCATGTGCAGCGATCATTTCCCTGATCTCCTCAACGGTTTTGAAGGAGAATATGTAGGTCATCTTTGCTGCATCGGCATCGGGTAGGCGGAGGAAGTATTGATAGAGCTGGTAAGGTGACGTGCGTGCGGAGTCGAGCCATACAGTGCCACTCTCGGTCTTTCCAAACTTGCCACCATCACTTTTGGTGATTAATGGGCAGGTGAGTGCGAAGGCAGTCTGCTCTAAATTCTCGCCTGAGCCGCCTTGTTCTACGACTGCCATGCGGCGGATCAGTTCTGTACCCGTGACGATGTTACCCCATTGGTCGGCACCTCCCATCTGGAGTTTTACGCCTTTGTTCTTATTGAGCCAGTAGTAGTCGTAGCCCTGGATGAGTTGGTAACTGAACTCTGTGAAGGAGAGACCTGTCTCGAGGCGGGTCTTGACAGAGTCCTTGGCCATCATGTAGTTGACTGTGATATGCTTGCCCACGTCACGTATGAAGCCAAGAAAGGAGAATTCCTTGAACCAATCGTAGTTGTTGACCATTTCTGCCTGGGTAGGGCCGGGAGAGAAGTCCAGGAACTTGCGGAGTTGTGCTTCCTGGCAGTCGCAGTTGTGGCGGAGAGTTGCCTCGTCGAGAAGGTTGCGTTCGGCGCTCTTGCCGCTGGGGTCGCCTATCATGCCGGTGGCACCGCCTACGAGGGCGATGGGCTTGTGGCCGGCGCGTTGCAGGCGCATGAGGAGGGTGATGGGTAGGAGATTACCGACGTGTAGTGAGTCTGCGGTGGGATCAAAGCCTACATAGCCGGTGGTTACCTCTTTGGCTAGTTGCTCGGCGGTGCCGGGCATTATATCCTGTACGAGGCTGCGGGCCTGGAGGTCTTCTATCAGTGTCATTTGGGGTATCGGACTTTGGGTGCGTGCTCAGTTAGGGCAGGCGGGGTGCAAAAGTAACTTATCCTGATTGGTGGGCTAGAGTTGGGTGGAGGTTCCTAGGTATCGTTCGGGCATTCAGGACGCTACTAGGTGGCAGTCATGTGGCGGTAGACTTGGGTCAAACCTGGCTCAGACTTGGGCGAGACTTGACTGAGACTTGGGTCAGGTTTGGGTGAGAGTGTACTTGGTGTTACCTTTGCAGGCATATATTCATTCATTTATAAAGAACTAATAAGGAGATTGCTGTGGCGAGACAGAGGGGTGAGATTAAGTTGCAAGGGAAGATTGGTGACCTGTTGTTTTACAAAAGCGCGTATGGCTTTTTGGCCAGGAAGATAGGTGAGGTTTCGGAGATGGAGCGAAAGACGGGGGAGAATTATGCGCGCCCGAGGGAGAATAATTCAGAGCTTGGGTATAGCTCCCGAATTGGTAAGCTTATTCGGCAGGGGGTGAGTAACTCCTGTGCGCTGGCTGAGACGGGAACAACGCATCACCGTCTGAACGCCGTTATCCGGAAAGCGCTGCTGGCGGATACCGAGGGTGAGCGTGGGAAGCGGCGCCTAATGCAGGATAATGTGGCGCGGCTGAATGGCTTTGGCTGGAAGGAGGGACTGCCGTTGTATAACGTGCTTGGAAAGAGCTACCTGATGACTTTAAATGCTGGGGATGGTAGTGCTACTTTGAGCGTTGCCTCGCTTGTGCCTGCTGAGGATGTGGATGCAGGGGATGGGGCTAGTCATGTAGAGCTGACGCTGGTGCTGGTGGCTGTGGACTATGATAAGAACAGCAAGGTGAGCGTTTGTGACCGGACGGGGATGATTGCTTTGGATAACAGGAGTTCTGTGGCTATTAATCTTTCGTGTGCTTTGGCTGAATATAGTGGGAGGGTGCTTGTGGGTGGGGTTGGGGTGCAGCCTTATCAGATGGTTGCGGGGGAGATGGTGCCGCTGATGGAGCGGAGTGTTTTTGAGATTGGGGCGGTGGGGGTTGGGTAGCTCGCTTCGTTCGCTGGTTTTTTACCACGGAGACATGAAGTTCAGCACGGAGCGCGCTTTTGCCTGGGTTTTAACCGCAGGGACGCTGAAGTTATCGTCTGAATCGAAATGGAGATGGCCGGTGAGAATTGCCCTACATTCCAGCGCTCCGCTTGCTCGTATCAATCATGACCATCTTTGCTCCCCAATATTCGGCATATGCAGCTTGCGTAGCAGTGGATCTTGAGGTAATGGCCTGCATATAAAAGACAAGAAGGTTATCCTTCGTGTATTGAAGGGGTGGCACGCGCGCTGTATCATTCGTTGCTGCAGTCATCAGTTTATAGCGTGTATGTAACTCTGCGCTGTAATGCTGAGGGATGTTGCGTATCAGGCTCTTCGTCACAACAAAGAGATTGCACCTACGGAGGTCGTGGTTGTTGAAACTGGCTAATAGCCCGATGATGATAACAATAAGTCCCATCTGCCGCGCCAGTATGTTTCGTGGCGTTTGTACCTGTAAGACCTGGTGGATGTAGTAATGCAGATGAAGTAAAAACATGAACCAACCCAGCACAAAGAAGGTGTAGACCATATTCAATACCCGCAAAGGCACTCTCCCCAATGTAGCGTAGGCAGGGAAATTTAGGAGGAGGATAATGATAAAAGGCAATAAGAAAGCCGCGAGCAGATTAAGCGCAGGCGTCCTCAACGTTGTTTTGCCAAGGAGCAATAGCGTGAGTGCGGACGCGAATAGAAAATAAGGGTCGGAGATCCATCGAAAGAACGCTTTCTGGGAGAAATAAAGCCAAGTGGGGAATGCCATCGCAATATTGCGTGGGTTCGCACTCTGACGTTCAAAGTTGCCTGGTGCTGCAATGGCTGCAACAGTGCATAGCACGCACACCAGAAACAATACTTTGTAAAAGCGCTGCTGCGTGGCTTTAGCCACGTACTTGTAATATACGCAGCCAACAAAGACTAGTAAGTCGCAGAAAATGAGCATAGTCTCATTACTGCCGATAATGAGCGTGGTGAGCAACGCTACAAGCAAGTAAATACGAGTGTTAATAGCTGCTGCATTGCTCACTTTAACAAGAATGGCTAACAGACAAAATACCAATGTTGCCGGCAGTAGATAGGTTATTGCGCCGGTGAACCAGTAGAAACTCTCACTTAGCGAGTAAAAATTATTGACAAGAAGGGCAGTTATGATAGCGCTAATAGCAATCCTGGTAACTGGCTTCGCGTCAGTAAAACTGCGGAGCCCGTACCGGATGAGCCAGGCAAAGAACCATGTAAAAGCAAGTATCAGCGCAACTACGACGATGCGATAGGCTGCAAAAGAATGCCAGTGCAAAGGACAAAGCACGGTAAGCATATTAATGAAGTACCGTCCTGACCAATGCAGGTAAATATCCAATTGCGTGGCAAGGAAAGATGACCAGACAGCATTCTGATAATCATCTCCCGGCGCCGGATGATTGTAGATGCCGATGTAAAAAACCGGTAGTAGCGTTAAAATAGAAACAGTTGTAATGCACCACTGTGTCCATCGCGGCACTTTAAACACTTTTTCCGGTCGCCATGAAAATATATGGAGCATTCGTTGACAAAATAAGCCAACCGCCAGAACATCGAAAACGGCCGCTAGTTGCATCCTCTTCCTTACGCATTCTGGCATTCTTGTGGACGCAATTACACTGCTCTTTCACTTCGTTTACGGTTGAAAAACGTCTAATGGCTTGATTTTTATCATAATTAGATATTTGTGGCTGGCGTAATTCAGAAAGATAAATTTGTTGGATGGGCGACTCGCTTTGTATATTACAGGCTGATGCGAAATGCCTCAGAGTTTATGTGAATCCCAGTGATGGTAATGGTTGTAGAATTAGGTATTTATTCTATTCAATAAATAATAGTCTAGAGTTCATATAATGTTCTGGGCTATCCTGCGTTTTGGTTAAGGGGGATAGCGATAACATCCTGAATGCGATGTTAACGGCGACTGCATTTTAAATTCGCGATTGATCATTAACACTTGTCTGGTATCGGAATGAAGCATTTATTCTCCGCACTTTTCTTCATGGGTCTTCTGTCGCATGGTGCTCAGGCGCAACAGCGGGTATATGTCAATGAATATCTCAACATTGGCGTAGGCGGTCGTGCACTTGCTATGGGTGGTTCTGTGACTGCTACAGCTAATGATATTACGGCGGGATACTGGAATCCGGCGGGCCTGATGTCTGTAAAGCCTGACTTCCAGATAGGGCTAATGCACGCGGAATATTTCGCAGGCAACTCCAAGTATGATTATGCTGCCATTGCTCTGCCATTGAAGTCAAAGCATCGTTCGCTGGGTATCTCCGCGCTTCGCTTTGCTACCGACGATATAGCTTATACAATAGACTATGTGCAGCCTGACGGATCATTTGATGATACAAAGCTGAAGTCAATCTCCGCTGGAGACTATGCGTTCCTGTTGTCTTATGCGCAAGACTTGAAACTGCTAAAGGATCCAGAGTTTAGGACCTATATAGGAGCTAACGCCAAGATCATTTATCGTCATATAGGATCTATGGCAAATGCCTGGGGGGCGGGTCTGGATGTTGGTCTGCAAAGTCAATACCATCGCTGGCGCTTTGGGCTCATGGCGAAGGACATTACTACTACCACTACAGCGTGGAGTTTTCACCTGACAGATCATGAGAAAGATGTATTTGGCCAGACGGGAAATGAGATACCAGTTAAGTCTTACGAGGTAATGAAGCCGCGCTTTGTGCTCGGCGTTGGCCGGTACCTGACAAGAAGCAAGAGCAAAATCCAACTACTTGCTGAAGTAAACGGAGACCTCACTACAGACGGACAGCGGAACACTCTCGTAAATAATGCAGATTTAAGCTTTGATCCACATGCAGGACTTGAACTGTCTTTTAAAGGCATAGTATATCTCCGGTTGGGTGTGTCAAACTTCCAACGAGTGTTGGATGATAAGGACACCACAAATCAGGCCAAGTACACTCTATGGCAGCCTTCGGCGGGGGCAGGACTGCATATTGCAGGCCTCGTTGTAGATTATGCTTATACGTCTTTGCAAACACAGAGCAATCCGCTCTTCTCACACATAATATCTGTACGGCTCGATATAAACAAGGGCAGGGGACACAGTAATCAGAACACGCCAAAGGAAACACTTGTTGCGCCCGTTGAAGTGCCTCAAACCGCTGCACCAGTAATAAAATAAGCCCTCCTAACTGTTCCTGACATGAAACGAAGCTTTTTACGCACTCTATTATTGCTGCTGAGCTGTATGCCTACGGTTACTGCGTTGGCGCAGTCGGGCCAATATGGCAATGAGTGGATTGACTATAATAAGACCTACTACAAATTCAAAGTAGGGAGGGCTGGAGTATGCCGCATTTACAGGTCTTCGCTGGATGCAGCAGGTCTGCCGTCAAACGTTGCAGGTTCCAACTTTTCGCTATACAGGGATGGACAGGAAGTTCCCGTATTTGTGTCTTCAGAAACGATGAGCGGTAGCGACTATATTGAATTCTGGGCAACGGGCGGTGATGGTATGCTGGATAAGGAGCTTTATTTGCAGCCGGATTTCCAGCCTAGTGATCGTATTTCGCTATTTACAGATTCTGCTGCTTACTTCCTTACCTACGACAATGCAAGCAACCACTTGCGCTATGTGCAGTCTGCTAATGCCATTCCCAGCAGTCCGCCTGCACCAGCACCGTACTGCCTGGCTACGGTAGGTTTTTATCCTCGTACCCAGTGGCTACCCGGTCCAAGCTATGCAGGAAGCCAGAATATGTCTTCGCCACAGTTTGATAATGGGGAGGGCTTTCTGGATGTGGCCTCCAGGCCGGCATGGAACCAGCCGGTGGGCGCGACACTTCAAACGCCCAATATCGTCAGCGGTGTGAACGCTACACTGCACTCGGGCATCATTTTTCGGTCTTATCAATTTCAACATCAGTTCAGGGTACTAGTTAATAGTGTGCCGCTTGCTGATTCTCCTTTTTATGAGATCGCCGCAGCCAAGCACTTTGATGTGACAGTACCGGCCAGCGCGCTCAGCAGCAGCAACCTGGTACAGTTTAGCGGTACGGCTTTAGGTTCAACATCCAATGACTATGATATCTACGGAATGTCGTTTGCGGAGCTTGAATATGCACGCAACTTCAACATGTCTGGCGTAGACCAGGCCATGTTTAAGTTGCCCGCTACAGGCGCTGCCGAATATGTAGAGTTTAGCAGCATGAACGCCGGCAGGCTGTATGATCTGACAAACCGCAAATGGTATTATGGTAATACGGCAGTGTCTGGCAAGACGCGCTTTTATCTTGACCCATCGAACACAACGAGACAGATAATATTGCTTACAGATGCGGCAAGTGTACCGTCATTGCCCGTGGTAAAAAGCATGAAGTTTACCAATTGGGGTGCGAGCAGCTCTCAAGGAGACTTCGTAATCATATCGCATCCTGACCTGATGCAGTCGAATGGAGGTCACAAATATGTGCAGGAATATGCCGACTATCGTGCTTCTGTCGCAGGAGGAAGCCATGCAGTGGCTGTGGCTGATGTAACGGAACTGTATGACGAGTTTGCATACGGCTACGATATTCACCCGTTATCCATCAAGCACTTTCTGAAATATGCCTATGATCAGTGGAATAAGAAGCCGAAAGACGTATTTCTGATTGGGCGTGGCATTTTCTATTATGAGTATCCTACCTATCTGACCAAGCGAGGCACCTATCCGTTCCCAATTGTACCTACGTATGGCATACCGGGCTCGGACATAGACTTTGTGATCTTGGAAAATGATCGCTCTCCTAAGATGCGCATTGGCCGACTGTCTGTATGGTATGCGCCTGAAATAGGTGTGTATCTGAACAAGGTGCAGAATGCTGAACGGCTAATTGCGCCTGCTCCAGTGCCGACGGTAGCGACGGAGATTTGGAAGAAGCGGGCGATTCACATGGCGGGTACTAATGATGCGGGTGTTATGGGTATTATCCTACCTGTATTAGAAGCTGGAGCAGAAATCATATCGGACACACTTACCGGCAAAAAGGTGAGCACATTTGCTAAGTCTTCGACGCAGGCTGTGGATAATGTAAACGCCTTGCTAGTGGACTCGCTGTTGCGTGGTGGACTATCGCAGATCAGCTTTTACGGGCACGGTTCTCCGTTCTCATTTGACTATACACTTCCAGACCCAACACATTATAGCAACGGCTATAGAATGCCATCATTTCTTGCTCTTGGATGCGATATATCCCAGATGTTTGACCTCGCCTTACAGAGGACGATAGCGGAACAATATGTGCTGGCGCCAACAGGAGGTGCGCTAACATTGGTCGCATCTTCTAATACAAGCTTTACGGGGTTTGACGATTACTATCTGTATGCATATTACCGGAGCATGGCCTATCATAATTATGGAGGACCGGTAGGAAACCATTTGAATTTCACATACGATAGTGTACGGCACCTGCCTAGTGCTGGTCCGAGCTTTCCAAGTAATTACACTACCCAGCTAGAGTGTATGCTTATAGCCGGAGATCCATCAACGGTAATACCCGGAGCGCCGAAGCAAGACTATTATGTGGGTGATGATGGGCTCGCAGCCCTACCGGCTAATGTGACGACCTCACTGGACAGTTTCCAACTACGTGTCAGCAGTTTTAACCTAGGCAAGGCGATTCCAGGGGATTCGGTTAGTGTGAAAGTGGAACATATAAATCCAGCGGGCGCCAGTTCTATTGTGGGCAACTACACTGTTACCAAATTGTATTTCAGTGATACCAGTACGCTGAAGGTGCCTATTAATAAGGTTGCGGATATCGGATTGAATAAGTACAAGGTGACCATCGATGCTGCTAACCGATATGACGAGGTGAGCGAAATGAATAATACGGGCATCCTTGAAGTGTTCATTTACTCGGACAATTTAGTGCCTGTATATCCTAAGGAGTTTTCCATTGTCCATGAACAGGGCATTACGTTGAAGGCCTCCACACTTAATGCTTTTCGGTCGGTGGGAAGGTACCGACTGGAGCTGGATACGACAGAGCTATTTAATAGCCCATTGAAGCAAAGTACAACGACCAATAACCTTGGTGGTGTAGTTAGCTGGAAGCCAAATATTCAACTACAAGACAGTACCGTTTATTACTGGCGAACTGCATTTGATAGTGCTATTGGAGGTAATCTACAGTGGACTAATAGTTCCTTCATATACCTACCCAAAGAAACAGATGGTTGGAGTCAGAGCCATTATTATCAGTATGCCAAGGACTTTTCAGCAGGGCTTTCCCTCCGACCAGATGGGAAGTTTGTCTATGGAACGACCACTAACAAGCTTGTCATGAAGAACATGGTGTTATGCTATGGGGGACCTGCAACGTGTAACCAAAGTGCCACGAACATGAAGACGCTTTACAATCTTGACCGTATAGAGCAGTCGTCATATGGAGGTGTCTGGAACGCCATAAGCATACTGGCTATAGACTCGGCTACCGGACGCTTTTGGGAGAACACACCTACGACGACTTATGGAGCTACTCCGCCAGCATATTTTGGGGTATTTACAAGGCAGTTTGATATTTCAACTGCGACAGGTCGTATTGCGGCAGCGCGGTTTCTGGACACTATTCCCAATGGTTGGTATGTGGGCGTAAAAAATGCATTCTGGCATGGTATTTCGCAGAATCTTTTTATTGATATCTGGAAAGCTGATACTACCGTTGCTGGCTCAGGCAAGTCTCTTTATCACAGCCTGTACAACCTTGGGTTTACCAAAATTGACTCGTTTTATAAGGAGCGAGTGTTTGTTTTCATGCGCCGTAAGGCAGATCCTACGTACACAGTCTATCAGGGAGTAACGGACTCGCTTTCCCAAGATATAAATGCAGAATTCGACATTAAAGGCAGCGACGTGGAAGGTCAATATGTAAGTACTCCTGTTGGCCCGGCGAAAAGATGGAAAGCCTTTAAGTGGAAGACAGTTTCTCTCGACAACTATCCCCAAAGTGATACAAGCTCTGTTGCGATCATAGGCATTGATAAGAATGGAAATGAAACGGTGATATACAGCAATGTAAAGGGAGATACCTCTCTTGCTGAAATATCCACGCAGCAATATCCCAGACTGAAGCTGCTATGGACCAGCAAGGATTCGCTCAAGCTCAGTAGTCCACAACCAGCTTACTGGCGTGTATTGTATGACCAGGTGCCGGAGGCCGCGCTTAATCCTGCGATCCACTATGTATTCAGTGATACGTTGTCGCAAGGGCAGATGCAGACCTTTTCCACTGCCATCGAGAATATTTCGGAATACCCTATGGACAGTATGCTGGTACGCTATAAAGTGATAGGTTCAGATGGCATCATCCGCCAACTTGCGGATAAACGATATCGCCCATTGAATCCTCAGGATACTTTACATGCTTCGATAACTTTCGATCCGGCACCATATCCAGGCAAGAACCTCTTCTTTGTAGAGGCTAATCCTGCAGGCGACCAGCCTGAACAATACCATCCTAACAACCTTGGTTATTTACCTTTCCGAATAGGAGTAGACGCGCATAATCCTATGTTGGATGTAACCTTTGATGGTGTGCACATCCTTAATGGTGACATTATATCTGCACGGCCATTTATTAAGATAAAGCTCAAGGATGAAAATAAATACCGGGCATTGGATGATACAAGCCTCATAAAGCTTTCGCTGCGATATCCCAGTGACTCGCTCACCGCTACTTCACACCCGATACCATTTGATGGAACGCGCTGCCGTTTTATACCGGCGACTACAACAGAGCCTGTGAACGAGGCATACATTGAATTCAGGCCGGAGCTTACCGAGGACGGCACTTATCAACTTACTGCTTCAGGATCAGACAAGAGCGGCAACCTGGCTGGCGCTACTTATGGTGGAGGGGCTGGAACGGAATATAAAATATCGTTTGAAGTTGATAATAAGCCAAGCATTACCAATGTTCTGAACTACCCTAATCCATTCTCTTCTTCAACAGCGTTTGTATTTACTATGACTGGCTGGCAAATACCGTCTCAGCTAAAGATCCAAATACTTACGGTGACGGGTAAGGTAGTTCGTGAAATTACCCGTAATGAACTTGGGTATCTGCATATTGGCCGAAACATTACCGAATACAAGTGGGACGGTCGGGATCAATTTGGCCAGTTGTTGGGCAATGGTGTTTATCTATACCGTGTTGTTACGTCACTTAATGGCCAGGATGTAGACCAGCGAAGCGACACGCGCGACATGGTGCGGAATGGAGGAGGGATCGATAAGTACTTCAAGAATGGTTACGGCAAGATGTATATAATGCGGTAGTCAGGTATAAAAGGTTAGAAAGTTGATGCATTGAGCTTGTCGTTTACACTAGGAGTGTCGCCTGTCAACGCATCAACTTTTTAGTTTTCGTGCCCAGGGGTTTTGTTTTTCCGAAAAGCGCCTTACCTTTCGCGATAGTTATTTTATAACACCCGGTTGATGAAAAGACTGATCTACTCATTTCTACTGCTTGCAACCCTACCGCTTACTGCCGGTGCACAAATGCACCACGAAATTGGCCTAATGGCCGGCGTAGCAAATTACTATGGTGATCTTCAGACGAAGTCGATGCCCGACTATGGCTACAAGCCAATGGGGGGTATCATGTACAAATACTTCTTTTCTCCGCACGTGGGCGTGCGTTTCGGTGCTTCGTTTGCACAGCTTACAGCCGCAGATTCCCTCTCCGATATACCAGTAAATAAAGCGCGTAATCTGAGCTTTGCTACCAATCTTTTTGAAATACACGGCGGACTGGAGCTGAATCTGCTACCTGTAGACATAGACCGCATGAAGGTGACGCCATACGTATTTGGTGGGGTAGCAGTATTCTATTCCAATCCATATACGACGGCTACAAACGGCGATAAGGTGTTTCTTCGTCCACTAAGTACAGAAGGGCAAGGACTTTCCAACTATCCTGATCGGAAGGAGTATAAGCTTGTAAACGTCGCGTTTCCTGTAGGCGGAGGTTTAAAATTCCTTATAGGCAAGACACTCGTCGTTACTACAGAGGTAGGCCTTCGTTATTGCTCGACGGACTATGTAGACGATGTAAGCCGCTCTTATGTAAACATGGATACACTTGCTGCATACCGCGGTGCTCAGGCCGCATCTCTTGCTTATCGTGGCAATGAGGTTCCCGGTTGGGACGGAGCTTATCCGATATACCGTGGTCAACGCGGTGATTTCAAAAACAATGACTGGTATTACTTCGCAGGGCTGAATGTGAACATCTATTTCGCTGCCTTTGGCAATATCAAGGAGTATATTCAGACGAAGTGTCCAAGCTGGTTCCCTGGCAGGGCAAAGAACTACTACCGCTAAGCGATAAAGGCATTATGCAAAACGCCCATCCCGCGGGGGATGGGCGTTTTGTTATGCGGCAGTCGCTTTTTTGCCGACAGCTTTATGCCTTGGGCATGTCACAAGATGATCATTGACCATACCGGCCGCCTGCATGAAAGCGTAGCAGATTGTAGATCCTACGAATTTGAAGCCTCTTTTTATCAGGTCTTTGCTCATGGCATCGCTCTCGGGGCTCTTACCGGGTATTTCTCCTGTAGTCTGGCGCTTATGATCAATGGTTTTACCACCAGTGAAGCTCCAGATATAGCTATCGAAAGAACCGAATTCTTTTTGAATTTCCAAGAAGCGCTGGGCATTATTAATGGTTGCAGCAATTTTCTGACGGTTGCGAATGATCCCTGCGTCTCCCATTAAGCGCTCGACATCCGTCTCGGTGAAGCGAACAATAGTTGCAGGTTTAAAGTTTGCAAAGGCCTTGCGAAACGCATCACGCTTATAGAGCACTGTTCGCCAGCTAAGGCCGGCCTGAAAAGCATCAAGCACCATAAACTCAAACAGCTTTTGGTCATCGTGTAATGGTACGCCCCACTCATTATCGTGGTATTGTAGCATTAGTGTATCCTCTCCTGGCCATGTACATCCGGCTTGCTGTTCTTTCATCTAGACGTTGTTTTTGATGATGGCAATTGCATCACTTAATGGCAGGCGTTTTTGTTCGCCACTCTGCATATTCTTAATGCTTACTTCGGATGCAGACCTTTCAGCATCTCCTGCGATCAGCACAAAAGGAACGGCACGCTTGTTTGCATATTTCATCTGCTTATCAAACTTCGCTGCTTCGGGATATAGTTCTGCGCTAACCCCAGCATGCCGGAGCTGTTGAAGCAATGCGATCGCGTAACGCTCGTCCTCGCCGCCAAAGTTGATGAGTATGACCCTTGCTCCGGCGGCTAGTTCTTCCGGGAAAAGTCCTAGCTCATCCAGTACATCGTAAATGCGATCGATGCCGAAGGAGACGCCAACGCCAGAGAGGCCCTTAACACCAAACAAGCCGGTAAGGTCGTCATAGCGTCCACCGCCGCCAATGGAGCCCATCTTAAATGCATCGGTAGTGACTTCCATGATGACGCCAGTATAATAGTTTAGACCACGGGCAAGGCTAATGTCTACTACAACTTTTGAATCCCATCCGGCATCGGCAAGTTGCGCGTGATATGATAGCGTTGTTCGTAACTCTTCTATTCCTGCTCGCCCGATATCAGTGCTGCCTAAGGAGTCAGCTAATTGGGCAAGTTGGGATTCATTGTCTCCCGTAATACCGATGATGCGCTCAATTGTTACTATGCCTTCCTCTGAAATGTTTCTTCTGCGTAATTCTTCGCTGACCCCGCTCCAGCCAATCTTGTCCAGCTTATCAAGTGCGACAGTTATTTCCATCATTTGCTCAGGAGCTCCACATGCTTCCGCGAGGGCTGCCAGCAGCTTACGGCTGTTGATCTTAACAGTGACTTGAGGCAGCTCTAATGCAGCGAACGCACTCTGATAGATGCATAGTAATTCAGCTTCGTGCAGTAGAGATGTGCTGCCTACCACGTCACAATCGCATTGCCAGAACTCACGGTAGCGTCCCCTTTGTGGCCGGTCTGCGCGCCATACGGGTTGCATCTGGTAGCGCTTAAACGGAAAGACTAGCTCGTGCTGATGCATTACCACATAGCGTGCAAATGGAATAGTCAGATCATATCGCAGTGCGCGTTCCGTAACTATTGGTGTGTTATAGGGTTGATCCAACAGCTTTGTCCATTCGGCGTTCAGCGATTCTTTTTTCTTGCTTTCGTGCAGGCCATTGTTGAGGATCTTAAAGATTAGTCGATCTCCTTCTTCTCCGTACTTGCCCATCAACGTGGTAAGTTGCTCCATCGCTGGAGTTTCAAGCGGTTGGTAGCCGTACAACTCGAAGATATTGCGTAGGGTGTCAAAAATGTATTGCCGCCGTCTTACTTCGGATGGGGAAAAGTCGCGGGTGCCTTGGGGTATTGAGGGTTTCATGTTGCTGCCGCAAATGTATACAGGCTGCTAATGCGATGGCGGGTCGCTGTGGCTGGCGTATTTTTAGCGCCGTATGCCTTGGCGTTCTGTTCGTCTTCTTTCTCTGGCACCTTACCGGGTACTGCCCGCTACTACCGGCGGGCATTGGGGCATTGTGTCAATGCATGATGCGCTGGGCAAGCTCTTTCCAGCACAGTGGGATCCGAAGCTTGGAATTCACGTGACTTGAAGTCGCGGCC